>Ga0334886_1000630_pt1 | contig 51068 bp, 43 predicted proteins | sample GraSluR1_MG_9_FD_207232 | JGI IMG/M metagenome (GOLD analysis project Ga0334886, IMG submission 207232) | Sludge microbial communities from methane-producing bioreactor in Wageningen University, Netherlands - Granular Sludge_27_06-R1 | ecosystem: Engineered > Bioreactor > Anaerobic >... | reverse complement strand
CACAGCATCGCCGGAGGGTACTCGGCCTTCGGGTCCCTGGCGATCAGCCGTTCCAGTTCTTCTTGAGGAGAAGAGCCTTCGTAGAGAAGACGGTGGACGCCCTGCGAAACAGGGAGGTCCACGGAGAACGCGAGCGCGCTTTCCGCGACGGCGCGGACCGTGAACGCCCCTTCCGCGACTTGCCCGACCTCGAGTTTCGCTTCGTCGAGGGAGAGCCCCCGGCCGAGCGCGAGCCCGAGGCGGAAATTGCGAGACTGCGCGCTGTAGCAGGTAAGGACGAGATCCCCCATTCCCGCGAGCCCCGCGAGCGTCAACGGATGAGCTCCGAGCGCTTCGCCGAGGCGCATGATCTCCGCAAGTCCGCGGGTTACCAGCGCAGCGCGTGCGTTTTCTCCCAATCCAAGAGCGGAAGCCATCCCGGAGGCGATCGCCATGATATTCTTCACCGCGCCCCCCGTTTCGGTACCGACGACGTCCGACGACGTGTAGATGCGCAGTCTCTGGGTATTCAGCGTCGATTGCCAGAAGAGAGCCGACGTCTCGTGTCCGGAGGCCGCGGTCAGCGCGGTCGGAAGGCCTTGCGCCACCTCCCCGGCGAAACTCGGCCCGGAAAGGACGGAGTAGCGGACTTCCGGAAGCGTCTCCGCAACGATAGCGCTGATTCTGGCTCCCGTGCCGATCTCGATTCCTTTCGCCACGTTGCAGACTTCCGTCTCTTTTCCGCTGAAGGGGGCGAGCGTCGGAAGAAAACCCCGCACCGTTTGCGTCGGCAGCGCGAGGATCCAGTACTGAGAGAAGAGCGCCGCCTCCTCGGGATCCGAGGTCGACGAGATCGCCTCGGGAAGAGCGATCGACTGGAGATAGTCCGGGTTATGCGAAGTCGCGTTGATCGCCCGCGCCTGTTCCGCGCGACGGCACCAGAGCATGACGGAGTGCCCGCTCTTGGCGGCCGAGACGGCGAGCGCCGTACCCCAGGTGCCTCCGCCGAAGACTGTGATTGCAGCCATGTCGAGTATTTCCCCTTTCCTGAATCACTCCGCGCTCGCCCGGGCGGCGTCGGGAGTCAGCTGCAGCATCGCGGTACCGAAGAACATCAGCAGGGAGCCCGTGAGGATGGCCGGTACAAGGGAGCCCGTCATGTCGCGCAGAAAGCCGGAGACGAGCGGCGCGATCACCGCCGAGGACATGATCGTCGCGTTGAAGAAACCGACCGCCGCGCTCATCGAGCCGGGGTGGCGTCTGCTCACGATGTCGCCGATCCATGCGACCGCAACGGGCGAGAACGCCGTGTTGCTGAAGATGCCGAAGAGCAGCAGCGTGGAGATAATGAGCGGGGTCCCCTGCACGCGGGTGAGCAGGAAGAGCGCCGCTCCGCTCGCAGGCAGCACGAGCGAGGCGATTTTTCTGCGGCCGAAGCGGTCGGAGAGCCTGCCCCAGAGCACGCCTCCCGGAAGCGCGGAGAGCGCGATGAGCCCGGTGTACAGCCCGGAGCCGGAGAGCGAAAATCCCCGCTCCGCCTGAAGGAACGTCGGTCCCCAGGTCGCTGCGGCCCAGAAGCCGTAGAGCGAGCAGAACGTCGCCGTGTTGATCTTCCAGATGTCCTTGTCCCGGAAGAGACGCTTGTAGACGGAGAGCGACGGAGAACCGCCGGTATTCCTCGTGTCGGGGAGAAAACGGACGAATGCGAAGAGCATAAGCACCGTCGGGACGGCGAGCACGAGGAACGGCGGGCGGTAGTGGCCGAAAAATTCGTAGAGCGGTCCGCTCACCGCCATGCCTCCAAGAATGCCGAGCGCCATCCCCATACCGATGAAACCGGAGCTGATTCCGCGTTTCTCGGGCGGAACGGTGGCGAGCATCGTCCCGAAGCAGCACGGGTAGTAGGCTCCCGCGCCGAGTCCGTGCAGAGCGGAAAAAAGGAGCAGCAGCGAGTATGTGTTTCCGAAAAGCCCGAAGCCGAGGATACCGATTCCGGAGAGCGCGAACATGGAGATCAGCACCCGTCTGGTTCCCCATCGATCGGCCGCCAGCCCGCTCGGGATCTGCAACAGGACGTAGAAGAGGAAGTAGGCGCTGGTGATGGAGCCCGCCTGCGCGGAAGAAATCCCCAACGTATCCGCGATGACCGAAAGAAGGGGGTAGAGGGCCGTACGGTCGGCGTAGAGCACCGCCCAGCCGAGAATGAGCACGAGGATCATACAACGCATCTCCTTCGAAGTGAAAGTCACTTCATTGTATCCGTTCCTGCGAAAATTGCCAGAGCTTCGTTTCAACGGTACAATATGAGAGGCATGAGAAACGGTTCGCGTAGAGAATTCCGGGAAGAGGAAAGGAGGCGCCGCGCTTGCCCTTGGACGAACTGTCACGGAAGCTGAAGGAAATACAGGACAAGATGAGCGAGGCGCTGCACTACAGCATCGACAGCATCTCGTCCCTCCGCGAGGAGGAGCGGGAGCGTCTCTTCGAGGTCCGCACGCGCAAGGACGATCTTATCAGAGAGCTCAACGAGGTGATCGTCGCGGCCGACAAGGCGGAGAGCGAGTATCGCCGGTCGCGGGAAGAACTCCTCGTCGCCAGCCGCTCCGGGAACGAAAAACGCGAGAAAGACGCGTACGAACGCGCCATGCACCTGATGAAGATACGGGGAGCGTTCGAGGAGCGCGAGAAGCTGCTCGCCCGGCAGCGGGACGACTTCGCCCGCGAGGAGCGCCGTATCGAGAAGCTGCTCGCGCGGAGCGAGGAGATGGGGAACCGTTTCCGGGTCGCGCTGAACCTGCTGAGCATGAATCTTGAAGGGGAGAGCGAAAGCGCCGTCGCCTCCGACGAGAGCGGGCTTCTCGCAGGAATGCTGCTTGCGGAGCGGGAGAGCGTTTCGTTGTCGCGGGATCTCCACGACGGCCCCATTCAGAAGTTTTCCAGCATCGGACTGATGATCGACCTCTCGAAAGAGTTTCTCGACAGGGGAGATTTCGTCCGTGCGGGCGAAGAGCTCGGACGAACGAGGGCGCACCTTGCCGACGCCCTTCTCGAAGCGCGTTCCTTCCTCTTCCAGCTCAACCCCTCGGGGCTGAAAGACGGCCTGCACACCCCGCTGAACCGGCTTGCCTCCCAAGTGCGCTCCTTTTCCGGGTGCGACGTTCGTTTTTCGATCGAAGGGCGAGCGGATGTCCTGCCGCTCCAGGTTCGTACGGCGGTCTTCAAGATCGTCCAGCAGGCGGTGATGAACGCGGTCCGTGGCGGAAAAGCGAAGAACGTGAAGATAATGGTCTGCATCGGCGTCGATGTTCTTCGGGTGAAGGTGGTTGACGACGGCGTTGGTTTCGATGTGGCGAAGGAGCGCGATCTGGCCGAGGAACGGGGCACGTGGGGGCTTGTGAACATGGAGGAGCGCGCGCGCCTGATCGGAGGAAGCGTCTCCATCGCCAGCGAGCCGGGCAGGGGAACGACCGTGCTTCTCGAAACGCCGCTGCCGAAAAAAGTGTAAATAAAAAGCGCCGCTCCGACGGGGAGCGGCGCTTTTTATTTAGGCGCTGAGGCGTTTGGCTTTTCTTCTCTCGTTGTCGTCCAGGATGGACTTGCGAAGACGGATCGACTTGGGCGTCACCTCGACGAGCTCGTCCTCGGCGAGCCATTCAAGTGCCTTTTCGAGGGTCATCTTCCGCGGAACATCCAGCTTCACCGTGAAATCCTTCGTCGCCGACCTGTGGTTGGTCGCCTGCTTCCGCTTCGTCGGGTTGCACGGCATGTCGCCGGGGCGCGAGTTTTCGCCCACGATCATTCCCGCGTAGATCCTGTCCATCGGCGAGATGAAGAGGACGCCGCGCTCCTGAAGGTTCTCGAGCTGGTAGCTCGTGGCCTCTCCCGTGTCCAGGCTGACCAGAGCCCCCCTGTTTCGGGGCGTGATATCGCCTACCCACGGTGCGTATCCGGAGAACCGGGACGACATGATGCCGAGCCCTCTCGTGTCGGTCAGGAATTCCCCCCGGTAGCCTATGAGGCCGCGGGTGGGGACGGAGAAAAAGATGCGCATCAGCCCCGTGCGGAGATTCTGGATCTCCTGCACGCGCGCCTTGCGCCTCGACAGCTTCTCGAAGACGACGCCCTGGTACTCTTCGGGGATGTCCACGACAAGATCCTCCATCGGCTCGAAGGTCTTGCCGTCGCGCTCCTCGGTGATGACCTCCGGCTTGGAGACGCAGAACTCCATTCCCTCGCGCCGCATCTCCTCGATGAGGATCGCGAGCTGGAGTTCGCCGCGTCCGGAGACCTTCACGCCGTCGGGACGTCCAAGGTCTTCCATGCGGAGGGCGACGTTCACATGCATCTCGCGCTCCAGGCGCGCCTTGAGCTGACGGAGCGTGATGGCCTGCCCCTCCTGTCCGGAGAAGGGACCGTTGTTCACAAGAAAGAACATCGACACTGTCGGCTCCTCGATGTCGAGCGGCGGCAGAGGGAAGTTCTCCAGCTCGGACGAACAGAACGTATCGCCGATACCGATCTCCTTGGGGCCGGAGATCCAGACGATATCGCCCGCGCCGGCCTCCTCCACTTCAAGGCGTTCCAGACCCCGCGTGACGAAGATCTGGACTGCCTTGGTCCGGTCTTTCCCGGCGATGACGAAGTTCTCGTTCTCCTTGTCGCTTCTGTCCTCCCAGACCGTCGTGGTGCGGAAGAATTCCTCTCCCTTGCGTATCTTCCCCTGGAGAATCTTCCCGCACCCCATGCGCCCCGTGTACTCGTTCCAGGCAAGCGTGCTCACCTGCAACAGGAAGGGAGACTCCTCGTCGGCGAGCGGCGGCTCCACGTACTCTATGATGGCCTCGAAGAGGGCGTCCATACCTTTGGATTCGCCGCCCTCGATCTCGCTCAGTTCCTTGACGGCCCAACCGGCAAGTCCTGAACCGTAGAGGACGGGGAAATCCGCCTGCTCATCCGTCGCGCCGAGTTCGAAAAAGAGGTCGAACGTGGCGTTGAGCGCAAGCACCGGGTCGGCCTCCTTGCGGTCCACCTTGTTGATATAGACGATCGGCTTGATCCCCATCCGGAGCGCGTGCGAAAGGACGTACCGGGTTTGGGGCATCGGTCCTTCTCCGGCGTCGACAAGGAGCAGCACGGAGTCGACGGTGGAGAGGATGCGCTCCACTTCGCCGGAAAAGTCCGCGTGTCCCGGAGTATCGATGATGTTGATTCTGTACCCCTTCCACTCCACGGTGCAGTGCTTGGCGCGGATGGTGATCCCCTTCTCGCGTTCCAGCTCGTTGTTGTCCATGAAGCGTTCTTCGACGCGCGCGTTTTCGCGGAATACCTGGGCGGCCTTGAAGATGGAATCGATAAGGGTGGTCTTGCCGTGGTCGATGTGGGCTATTATTGCGATATTGCGAATGTGTTCGGCTCTTCTCATTAAACTTCGTTCCTCCGAATGCGGTCCTGGCTTGATTATTTCAACCGCAGGGAAAGCATGATACAACCTGGAGCCGCTAAATGCAAGAGAATTCGGCGGAAATACGAATTGAATCCTCTCAACGCGCAGTGTTACACAACTTTTGCCGGAACGCCACACCATTGTAACGCTTCGATGCTATCGTCTGTTGGTAAAAAAGTAGACTTTCAAGCCGGGAGGCGGACGTTCATGAATTCATTGTGCTGCGCGGAAGGGGCAACCGAAGTCGATCTGTTGCGGTCCCTCCTTCAAGAGGGGGGGATCTCGCCGGTCTTTCAGCCTATTGTGGATACGGCGACAGGGAGCGTGTACGGCTATGAAGTTCTTTCGCGCGGGAAGGCGCCTCTTGAGTCGCCTCCCTCCTTTTTTTCGGTGGCGCGGGCGAACAACCTGCTTTGGGAGACGGAGCGCGCATGCAGAAAAAATGCCTTGGCGACCATTCGGGATTCCGCGGGAGCGTCGGCGCTGCGTTTTTTCATCAACGTCAGTCCCGGCGTTTTTACCGATCCTCGTTTCAGAGAAGTATTCACCGCGGAGACGCTCAAGCCCTACGGTATAGCGCCGGAGCGGGTTGTTCTGGAGATCACCGAAAGCATCCCCGTCGCGGACTACGGCGAGCTTGAGAAGGTCGTCGCCTGTTTCCGCGAGCGAGGTTTTTCCATCGCCATCGACGACCTCGGCTCGGGCCATTCAGGGTTGCGGACGCTCAGCATCTGCGCGCCCGACTTTTTAAAACTCGACATGGCGCTTGTGCAGGGGATTTCGATGGATCCGTACAAGAAACACGTGGTTGCGTTCCTGTGTTCCTTCGCCTCGGCGGTGGGCGGTAAGATCATCGCGGAGGGGGTGGAAACATGGGAGGATATGAAGACGCTTCTGGAGCTTGGAGCGCCTCTCGCCCAAGGCTACCTGTTCGCGCGCCCGGCGCCGGGGTTCCAGCGCCCCGCGCCGTTCGTGCTGGAGCGACTGGCGTTGTTGCGGAGAGCTGTCTGCAAGGGGGACTGCATCGTGGGAGAAGGACTTCGTTCGCTTGTGATTCGGCGCACAACGGCGGAAGCGGGAGAGATGACCTGCGAAGAGCTCGAGCGCATCTTCAGAAAGAACAGGACGCTCGATCATCTGGTGGTTCTGGAAAACGAAGCTCCAGTCGGCCTCGTCACCAGGCAGAATTTCTTCCTGAAGACGGGAGGAACCTTCGGGTACCAGCTGTATCAGAAGCGTCCCCTGGAGGATATCGCGACCACGAACTTTTTGAAGGCCCCTGTTTTCAGCTCCGTGAGCACATTGGCGAAGCTCGCCATGGAGCGGGAGCCCGAAGAGCTGTATGACCCGGTGGTTGTCGTGGACGACTGCGGACTCTTTCTGGGAACGGTCACGATGAAGCAGATCATCGCCAGAGCGGGGGAGCTGGAGGTCGAACGGGCGATGAGCTGCAACCCGTTGAGCGGACTGCCGGGCAACCGGCATATCCAGAACTGGATCGAGGAGGCGCGGCAGGGGGACTCCTTTACGCTGATCTACGGCGATCTTGATCGTTTCAAGGAATACAACGACCGGCACGGCTTCTTGAAGGGGGACGAATTGATCAACCTGACCGCCTCCATTCTCCGGGAGGGGTTGGACGCGCTGCCGCCGGGTTCCCGCCTCGGGCACGTCGGGGGTGACGATTTCGTCTGCGTCTGCCCGGGAACGGTCTCCCCTCTCGCGCTTGAATCCATCTGCAGAATTTTCGACGAACGCAAGCTCGTTTTCTTCGCCCCGGAGGAACGGATGGAGGGATGCTACGAAGCGGAGAATCGGCGGGGGGAGAAGTGCACTGTCCCGTTGGTCACGCTGAGTCTTGCGGTGATCGAGAGCGACAGGATAGCCCCGGAGACCCACCCTGGCAAGATCGCCGAGATAGCGGCCTCGCTGAAGCACGTCGTGAAACAGAAAACCGCCCGAGAGGGGCGCAGCGCATGGATGTTCGAGCGCCGGCGCATCGATCCCGAGGCGATGGTCGTGGAGAACGCGTCATGAATCTGAAGGGAAAATTTCTCGTCCTTGCGGCGGGAATCATACTCACCGCAACCATCCTTGCCGGAATGTCCTATATCGGCGGAGCGACGATTCTCTTTGAACACGCCGACCGGAGCGAGAAGGAGGCGAGTCGCGCAAAAGCCCGGGCCGTTGCGGACAAGATGGAAGCCTGGGAGAATGTCCTGTTGACCGCGTCGCGCAATATGGCGTTCATGATCGAAGACTTGGGAATTCTTCCGGGGACGACCGGCGGGTATCTTCGCACGCTGACGGAATCCTCGGAAGAGCTTGGATTTCTGTCGATCTCTCTCGCGCTGTCGAACGGAACGCTGCTTGAAGGGCGGGGGTGGTTTCCCCCCGAGGAGTACGATCCTCGCAATGAAATGTGGTACACCGCCGCGGAGGAGAGAAGAGGAGCCGTTCTTACCGGCCTTTACCGCGACGGAAAGACGGAGCGAACGATTGTCACCCTGGCGGTTCCGGTGTTCTCGCTCTATCAGGAGGAGAGAATGCTTGGCGTTCTCGCCGGCGACATCGCCGCCGAGACGTTCGGCGCTCTCTTTCCTTCTTCCGATGACCGGGCCGGCGTTTTCCTTTTCGACGGGGCCGGGCGCCCTCTTCTCGGCAGAGAGGACGAGGCCGGAGTTTTTACCGCGTACGAAGTCCCGGAGACAATTGCGCGGCACGTCGGCAAGGACGAGCGTTTTTCCGTCGAAGATGAAAACGGAGACGTCCTGCGCGGCGTCTCGTTTCCGCTGCCTCACGGGTTCGGCTTGAGCGTCCTTTCGTCGGAGAAAGAGCTCCTGCGGCCGCTGAAAGGGCTGGCGTTTCGGCAGGTGTTTTTCCTCTGTGCCGTGATCGCGCTGCTCTGCGCGCTTCTTTTTTCCGCCGGAAGAAGTGTTTTGCACCCGATGAACGGTCTCATGCGTTCCGCGGAGGCTGTTGTGGAGGGAGATCTCACAGTTTCTCCCCCCCCGGGAGGAAAAGACGAGATTGCGCTTCTGTCCGAGTCGTTCGCTGCAATGATGTGTTCGTTGAAGGAGATACTTTGGGAAATGCGGGACGAGAGCGGCTTGATCTCCGCCAATGCCGAAAGGATCGATTCGACTTCGGAAAGAATGATCAGTTCTTTTCGTGAGATTCTCGCCGGATGCGGACTCGTGAAAGACTCCTTGGAAGAGAGCGCGCTGAAGCTTGCGGAGATGCGGGCCGCCGCATCCGTTTCCGCGGAAGAGGGACGCGCCGCCTCGCTTCTGGCGAACAGATGCGGAAAAGAGGCTCGTCGATTGGTCGCCGTAGGGGAGAAAACACTGAGGACTTCCGAACGAACTGTTCAGTCCGTGGACTCTATGGCTTCTTCATTCTCCGGAGTGGGGGATGCGGTCAAGGAGCTTGGAGAAAGAACCGACGCGATCACGTCGATCGTTGCGATGATCGAAGCGATCGCCCGTAAGACGAATCTGCTCTCGCTGAACGCCTCCATCGAAGCGGCGCGGGCAGGCGCTCACGGGAGAGGGTTCGCCGTCGTGGCGGAGGAGATTCGTTTGCTTTCCCGGCAGAGCGGAGAGGCAGCGTCGCGGATAGGTGAACTTGCCGGAGATGTTATGCAGGGAAGCGCGATGGTCGCCGCCGAAGCAATGAGCGGAAGAGCGGCCGCTTCGAAGAGCAGAGAGGAAATTCTAGAACTGCGATCGTTCGTACAGTCTCTGACCGCTGTTATGGATGAAATGACGGGGACTATCGCCAAGATGGAGGAAAAAAGCGAAAAAAACGCGGCGCTCGGCGACGAGAATCTCCTGGCTTCCGAAGAGGTTGCGCAGATGGCATACCGCGGGAAAGAGGTCGCTTCGGAGATGACGCGTGTGCTTCCGAAGTTGGAAGACTTCGTCCTTGATCTGAAAGACGGGGCGGCTTCACTCGACAGGAGCGCCAAGATTCACGCGGAACGTTTGCAACGCTACCGGCTGGACGCAGGAGAGCGCAAGGGCTCTCCTGCCCGTCCCGCTCTTCGGAGTGCCGCTTAAAGCGCTTCACTCAGGATCTTTTCCCACTCATCCCATTCGGGGACGCCTTCGAACACCTTTTTCCCGTCGACGATCCATGCGGGGGCGGTCCCCTTGATGTTGTAGCGGAAGTTGTCGACGAAGGAGAAAATGCTCCTGGGATCCATCACGGAGATCTCCACGCTTTCGCCGAAGGTTTCCCTGGTTTTCGAGAGCAGTTCCCGGATGGCGGAAACTTCGTCCCGACGCCCCTCCATGGACTCCCCTCCGGGAATGTAGGCTCCGCAGCCTCCGGACCCGCTTGCCGAACTTTTTTCCATGATGACCTTTATCTTCGTTTTCGCCATGGTACCTTCACCTCCTCGTGTGCTGCCGATAGCATCATAATACACAAAAAGCATACCGAAAAAACGGAATTTTTACCGAAAGTGTTTTTCTCCCTTTGCATTTGGGAGAAAAGACGTCATAATAGACGGCATTAGTATAGATGAAGGAGTGCGGAGTATGGATGATAAGGGCATGATAATATGCTCGGCGGATGTTGACGAGGGGCTGACCCTCCAGATATGGACCAAAGGCGCCGTACCCCGCCTCGTGGTCCTGAACAGGGCCAAGAATACCCGAAAACTCATGCCTTTCAGCTGGCTCGAAAGAGAGGATCGGACGATCTCCCTCAAAGGAGCCAAAGACAAAACCAACTCCTATACGGTAGAAAGCCTTGAGGAACCCGTACGCAGGTTGCTGTACCAGTATGCTCAGGATCCCGCGTTCAAAGGGTTGCTCTGGCATTCGGTCATCTTCATGTCGGATTTGATGCATACCCCCCGGGCGGTCTTCGACAGGGCGGAGTACGCCATGTTGCATGAGGACAAGCGCTGTCGTCTGTGGCTTCTCGATCTTACCGACGGGGACGCGAACGGCTATTTTCGGCCCTTTTTCCCCCGGACGTCTTCGGAGGAGCTCTTCGGAGAGGAGCCGGGCGTTCATGCGCATGGAGGAAAAACCGTAACGGACCTGAAGAAGACGGGAATCACACGGAAGCTTGCCTCCGTTCTCCCCTCCCGCTGGTACGATACGCCGCGTATTTCTGCGGCGGCGGCGCTGCTTGGTTTTTCCCTCTTTTACGAAGAGGGGAACGCGCTCTCTTCTTTCCTCTGGAATGCTTTGCAGAATGGTGTTCCTTCGAAGGCGGCACTGGCGACAAAACCGGAGGATCCCCTCTGCAACTCCTTTGCCCGCAAGATGGCCGGGTATGTGCGGCACTGGCATCTGCTCGACACCATTCATTACGAACTCGACCCCGACAGCGTCGGCACGCTGAAAAGCAAGGGCTTTTCCCGAAGGCAGCGATTGACGTTGAACGTGGGTGATATAGGGCCTGTGGAATATACGGTGACGCTTTATTATAACGAAGAGGGGCGGATGGCCGTCGGATGCCAGCCCGTCCAGCTCACCGACCGGCACAAAGGCGATATGATCTTCACGCTTCCTTCCGATCTCTACGAGACGCTTCTGGACAACGATTCCTTCGGAGGCTCCCGTGACGACTACTTTTCGCTCTCGTCCATTCTCTCCGCGAAACTTTTCCAGATGTGGAGAGAGCGAGTCAACCGTTTTGCGAGCGTTTTCCTCTCTCCGGGAGTGTAAGCCGCTTGGGAGGGGAGCTTCGGGTAGGCGTCTGTTCGTGGTCCGACCGCAGCCTCGTGCAGAGCGGATGGTACCCTCCCGGCGCGCGAACTCCCGCCGCGCGTCTTTTCCATTATTCACGGCACTTCGATACCGTCGAGGTCGACAGCACGTTCTACGCGATCCCCGAGAGGGCGACCGTATTCAAGTGGGCTGCGCGCACATACCCCGGTTTTCTTTTCAATGTGAAGGCCTGGGGGCTGTTCACGTGGCACTCCGTGAAGTACGAATCCCTTCCCGAATGGGTTCGAAACGAAGTTCCCCGCCCCGAGTCGGGGAGGCTTGATTTCCAGGGGCTTCCGAAAGAAGCTCGCCCCCTTCTCTGGAGGCGTTTCAGCGAGTCGCTCGCTCCGTTGCGCCAGATGGATCGCATGGGGTATTTACTCTTTCAACTTCCTCCCAAGGCTGTTTTTTCTCCAGTCATGATGCGATATCTCGAGCGCGTCGCCGAGGTGACGCCGCCCTTCCGCGTCGCGGTCGAGGTTCGGAATCGCTCATGGATGGAACCGGGCAACAGGGAGTCTTTCCTGGATTTGCTGAAAGGGGCGAACATGGCGTACGTCGCGGTGGACGAACCGGAGCTGCCCTGGACCGTGGGAAGGGACGCTCCCGTCACCGCTTCGTGGGGGGCGATCGTCCGCTTCCATGGACGCAATACGGAAGCATGGAGCCGCAAGGATGCGACCGTCGCGGAGCGATTCCGGTACTGCTATTCGGATGCGGAGATGCTCTTCTGGGAGGACGCGGTTCGCAACGCCGCGACAAAAGCGGAGCGCCTCTTCCTGATGTTCAACAACTGTTTCAGAGACTACGCCGTACAGAACGCGCAGCGAATGAAATGCCTGCTCGGCGTCGCCTGCGCTCCAGGAGAAGGGGTGCAGGGGGAACTGGATTTCGAAGGGGTTGCGGACGAGGTAAAAGAGAATGAAAAATGAAGAAAAACAGCATTTCTCGTTTAAAATAAGGGCTATGTCCCCGAGACTGTATACTCTGTCTGTTTGACGGATGCAGCGTGCAAGTGTAGAATACTCCTAACGGGTTATCCGGACGGAGAGAAGAAGCATCAAAGAGTTTCAAGTCAGGAAAGCCGATCACCAAAGACAGCAACTGAAACAAAGACCACGTACCAAAGAACCGATGCAACAAGGAAAGCTGTATAGAACCTCAACAAAGATACGTGTGGGATATCTACAGAAGTACTAGGAGTTGGTTGTTTGACAGAAGGTCAGAACCACCGTCCGAGATAGCCCGTTGAAAGTCCGGGAGGGGATGTTTCCCCTCCCTTTTCGTTGTGTGCGGATGCGATGTGAAAGGAGCGACATGGAGCGCCCTTTCACATCGCATCCACATCTTTTTTAGCGTGCGTTTTTCCCAAAGAGCGTAAACAAAGGCGCGAGGAGCAGAAGAGAGAACATGTGCGTCCCATGAGTTACGAGACACCCACCGCTGGAAGAAGAGGAGGGTGGTTCTCCGGTCGAGCTGAACGCCTTGAGGCAGACGTTCGTATTCGGGGAGCGCGTTGTCATGTCCGACCAGGATGCTCCGTCGAAGCTGACGAAACTTTGCCCTGCGCCGGCCGTCGCTTTGTCGCTGCTCCCCTCTACCGGCATTTCGACCGGAACGGGGAAGAGATAGCCCGGGGTGGTCAGGCGGACAACCACGGAGAATCTTTCAGCGGGAGAGAGAGGAACGGACGATGAAAGATTCACGGTATGATATCCGGCTGCCGCGAGCGTGCCTCCGGTAGAACTCGCAAGAGTTCCGCTCCTGGGGGCGTTCTCGTCGACTCCGCGTCGAATCTCGATCGTGTACGGGGCGTTGGCCTGCCCGGCGTAGAAGGAGACTGCGCGAAGAAGTTCGACCGTGTTCTCGCCTGCATTTTCAGGAGAGACGGAAGGGGCTGCGGTGAAGATATTCGCGAACCATGCTGTTTCGGAGCCGAAACCGAAGCTTTCCGTCCACCCGAGCGGATCATACTGATAGATGCGCTCGAATTCCGTCGTTTTGCCGCCGATGTAGATCGACGGAGTGCCGATAGTGAGGTCGGCGTAGGAGAGGTAGAAAAAGCCCTTTTCGCCCCATTCGGTTCCCCAGCTGTTTTGGATTATCCATGCGCCGTTGCGCCCCGGATCCGCGTTGAAATTACCTGCCGGATACTCGTCGTCCCACCCTACGATGTTGACGGCGTGCCCGCCGCCTGTTTTCCAGGGATTGAAATAGGCATTCGTTTCCGGAGCGTAGGCGTTGTTGGTCCAGACCACTCGGATGCGTACGGAGCCGTGCGTCATAACGGTCTGTTTGATCAGCTGGGGATTGAATTCGGCTCCGAGGTGATGCACGTGTTTCAAACGCATCGAGGGAGGATCGGAGGGGAGCGGTTTGCTGGATTCCGGCCAGGGTGTAACCTGCTGGTACGGGCGGTCGGCTTCGTTCACCGCGCCTGTCCATCTGGCGAGAATCGCTGTGGATTTCCAGTTGTTTCCTCCCTGATCGAATATAGGTTCTTCTCCGAACTCCGGTTCGTAGGCTGTGAATGCGGGGAGCGTTTCACTTTCATCGACGTACGCGAAGTATGCCAGATGCCATTCGGAGAAGTCGAAGTCGCCCATGCCGGCTTTTTCGAGCGTAGATTCCAGCGATGCAAGCGCCCCGAAAGCCCAGCATGTTCCGTAAGGAGCCTGATCTCTTATGGGAAGCAGTACTCCGTGGTCCCTGAGATCGTACCGAGAAGGGAGCGCTACTGTCGAACGCGCGTAGATTCCTGCGCTTTTGGGCGAAAGAACGTGCGAAAGGTCGAGCGGCGAAGGTCGTTCGCCAAGAAGGCGGTTCGCATCGACACAAGCGGACTGAACGGAGGAGCTTCTCATGTTCCGAAAGCTGAGGAACTCCGGATTCAGGGGGGCGAACGTCCCTTGGCCTGCGGGCAGGGTCGCGAAAGCAACCGAAGAGAATGTGTGCACGAGTATTGCGAGCAGTACTGCGTAGAGCGAACGCTTAAGAGTCAAAAAAGTCACCTCCGAAGGAATAAGAAAGGAACAAAGAGCAGTAACGATGTCCATGCAAGGGGCGCGGCCACGGAGCAGCCTCCGCCGCCTCCCATGACGGCCGCGCCGGCGCCGGTAACCGTGACGGAGACGGAGGCCGACGCGCCTCCCCCAAGGGCATGCGCTTTTATGGTAGCCTTCCCGTCGGAGACGCTGGTGATCGTCGCCCCGGTGTCTGTTTGACTGACGACGGCGACCGACGGGTTGTCGGAAGACCAGATAATATCCTTCTTGTCGGCGTTCACAGGGCGAACCGTCGCTGTTACGGGAAGAGACGTTTTCCCCGAGAACTTAAGCGACTCCGGGTAGAGAGAAATTGCCGTGACGGGCACAGCGGGGTCCGGCTCGCCGAGAGCCGCCGCAGCATCCAAGTATCCTCCGTAGACTACGCGTCCTTCCCAAGAATAGTTCATGATCGTATTCCCTACGATGCGGGCCTTGATCTCCGGCGCGCTTTTGCGGGGAAAACGGGCGGCGATGAGCGCGGCCGTTCCCGCAACGTGCGGCGTGGCCATCGAAGTGCCGCTGATAGTCTTATATCCGTTGCCCGGCCATGTGCTCGGAATATCCGTTCCCGGGGCCGCCAAATGAACGAAATTCGGGCTGAAATTCGTGAAGGAAGACGGGGCGCGGTCTCCCGCCATCGAACTCACTGTGATCATGTTCTCGAATGTGAAGCAGGCGGGGTACGGCCGTTTCCCCCGAAGGTCGACCCAGCGGAAATTGGACCAGTCGTAGTATTCATCCGGACTGTCGAGGTTTTGTTTTTCATTTCCGGCTGCAACTACAAGAATGACTCCCGCGTCGGAGAGAGCCTTGCACGCCGCGCCGTACGGGTTTTTCTCCTGATCGAGGATAGGTTCGCGCCACCCTGTAAGCGACATGTTCGCGACCCGGATGTTCAGGCCCCGCTCCTTCTGCTCCAGCACATAGTTCAAGCCTGCGATGATTCCGGCATCGTTCCCTCGTATTTCAGAGTCGAGCACCTTCACTGCGAGCAGGCTGACTTTCCAGTTGACTCCTGTTACTCCGATTCCGTTGTTTCCGACGGCGCCTATGATTCCGGCAACGTGGGTGCCGTGTCCGTGATCGTCCATGGGGGCGGCATCCTTGTTGACAGCGTTGAAGCCGAAATTCCCGTCGAGGTCTCTGCCGATGTTGTCCGCCAGATCCTCGTGCATGGAGTCGATACCGGAATCGATGACCGCAACGAAAATTTCGGCTTTCCCGGTGCTGATGTCCCAAGCCTCCGCCGCGTTGATGTACCGCAATCCCCACTGGTTACCGAAATTCGGGTCATTCGGAACCAGCGAGGCGCGGGAAATAAAGTTGGGCCACGCATCGATAACCTCGGGAAGTGTTTTCAATTCGGCGATGAGTTCTTCCGCGCTCTTTTGCTCCGAACGTATATGCACGATGTTCTTCCCCGACCGCATTGCGATGGCGCCGTAGGTTTGCACCGCCTGTGCCCCGACGGAGGCGGCGACGCTTTCCGCGGAGGATGAGACCGACTCGTTGAAAAGAGCCGCGCTCGAAGCCGAAAGCCTCGGCGCTTGGAGTACCGCCAGAGCTTCGCCTTCCACGAAATCTCCCGGTAGCGTCCCCGCAGCGAAAAGAGGGGATGCCCCGGCGAAGATTGCCAATATCGCTATAATGATTATTTTTTTCATTTTTCCTACTCCTCACCTCTGTTTTGAGCACTATCACGTTGTGAATCAAATTACTCTGTGGGTATGCGCTCGGCTTAAATAACGTGCATTCATGATACGGTAATCCCGATGAGATGAAAAGAGGATGGAGATAGACATATGATTTTAGGTTTGGAGACAGGTGTTTTCAAAAGATAATCCTGGATAAAGAAAAAAGAGGGAGCGAAAGTCTCCCTCTTTTAAGATAACTGTTTTGGATTCTGCTGTGGATACTATACTACCTAGAGCTTCTCTTGAGCAACATAGCCAGAGGAATCATGAGTAGAAGCACTGCGGGAATCGTCGCTCCTGCACCCACTGAACAACCGCCGCCCCCGCTGCCGCTGCCCGGAGTCGGTGTCGGAGGTGTAGGTGATGGAGCTGTTCCAGTCGATGTGAATGCTTTGAGACAGACGTTGGCATTTGCTCTATATACAGATGTGATGTCCTGCCATGTGGCGCCGCCGTTGTTGCTGACGTAGCTTTCACCAGCATTTGCCCGTGCTTTGTCACTGTACCCTGTAAGAGGCTCTTCAACAGGAATGGGGAAATCATAGCCGGGAGTTGTCAGACGAACAATTATAGAAAACAATCCGCCGTTAGGAAGAGCAACGTCCGATGAAAGACGTACAGTATGGTACCCTGCTGCTGTCAGAGTGCCTTCAGTAGCGTTGGCCAGGGTGCCGCTTGCAGGTGACCCCGCAGTAACTCCTGTTCGGACTTCAATCCTGTAGGTAGCACTGGACTGTGCGGCATAGAAAGAAACGGCTTTCAGCAGCTCTGCGGTAGCGGAGGGAGAGATAGTGGATGGGGTTGTTCCGGAGCCATTAGCGCTGAAAATATTCGCAAACCAACCGGTATCCGTGCCGCTCCCAATAGCATTGGTCCATCCGAGAGGATCGTACTGGTAAATGTTGTCGAAGTTCGAAGTCGAAGCTCCGATGAATACCGCAGGGGAAGCGAGCGTGGGATCCATATATGAAATCCAGAAGTACCCCTCATCTCCCCATGCGGTCCCCCAGCTATTCTTGACCAGCCAAGCGCCGTTGCTTGCCGGAGCTGTTCCGAAGTTCGCTGCGGAATAGTTGTCGTCCCATCCGGCGATTGCGACGATGTGCCCTCCTCCGGTACTTGAGGGGTTGTAGTATGAAAAAGTTGCTGCGTTATACGCAGTGTTGTCCCAGAGCATCCGAATAGAGACTGCTCCGTACGACATGAGAGCGTTCTTGATAGTGTCTCTAACCAAGGGGGAATCCCAGCGGTCTTGATCAGGAAGATAGTAGACGTGCTCAAGATGGTTCGACACTGGATCGGATGTCTGAGGTCTGCTCGATTCCGGCCAAGGGGAAACGCCCGGATAGGGGCGGGCGGTCTCGTTGACAGCTCCGGTCCAACGAGCAAGGAGCGCCGCCGCTTGCCAGGAGTTCCCTCCTTGGTCGAAGATAGGATCTTCACCAGGGGCAACCGTGTGTGTTGTAAAAGCTGGGAGAGAAGAGCTAAAATCCTGATAGACATAGTACGCAAGGTGCCACTCCGAAAAGTCGTGGTTGCTTCCTCCGCTTTTTTTCAGAGTCGATTCAAGGGATGCGAAGCCCCCGAAAGACCAGCACGTTCCATATGGATCCTGGTTTCGAACCGCAGTCATCAGGTTATAGTTGCGAAGATCATATTGCGCCGGTAATGCGGCTGGAGACGAAGTGGCAAAAAAACCTTGACTGGGTTGAGAAACATGAGATAGGTCCAGAGGAAATGGACGATACCCCAAATGCATTCCGGTTGGAGAGACCATTGCTTTTGTAACCGAGTCTTTCTGTTGGAATGCAGCAAACTCCGGATTCTGCGGCGCTGAGGTGAAAGAAGATGCATGCGCTGCAAAAGAACCTAAAGAAAGAAGTGCGCTTATAACTAATACGATCATCAGTTTACGGGACAGGGCCATTGTGAGATCACTTTCCTTTCTTTGAGAAAAACTATATTTACAAAACAAGGAATTCTTCAAAAGAAGCAAATAGAAGAATCTGACCTCCGACTCTTTCGCAGATATTCTATTGAACGAGAAGGGAAAGGAGGTGATAACGAGCAGGGGATACTCCTGTTTCCCAAGGTCTGAAATAGCCCAGAACGATTATGCTATGCCCCTCTCTGAAAGTTTGGAAAGTCCACCGCTCCCACCCCCCTTTGCCTGTTCTTGGCGGAGTGGATTGTTGCGGTGATTTGAACTCGCCCTGGTTAGCTGCCTTCCATTCGTTTTTACCTGGAGTTTCTTCAGATTTCTCTTCGGTTTCCATCATATTCCCGCGAAACGCCGCAACTGCAGTATCTCCCTGTTGCAAGAGGAACCATTCGTATCCCGTGGAAGGATTCGAAGGAACTCGTAGTGTATGTCGCTGTCCTTTTTCTGTTTTGGTGTACTCCATATTCAGATAGAGATTGCCCTTCTCGGGGAACCGAAATCCGTCTGCACGAACCGAACGATGGTGTTCTGGTGAAAAGCGAAGCGCAAACTCCGCTCCTGGCTCAAGTCCAGAAAATTTAAATTTCCCTTCGCCGTCAGAAATGGTTTTCCTGTTCGTCTGACCGTCCCAAATATTGATTTCAATAGCTGGAACGCCTTTCCCTTCACTTGTCACCATCCCTTCGACAAGAGGAGCAGTCGATCCCTCAGCAACAATAGCCGCCGAAACGGGGAGCAAAAGTGAGAACATGAGAAATGTAAAAAGAGATATACGCATGTATCTTCACCACCTTTATGAGATTTGACATCTCTAAACTATCTAGACCCGGTAGAAGAGATAGAAATCGGACACATGGTTTTGTTCAGATCAGAGAGTTCCTGTATTTTGCATCACCTCTTTTCTTATAAAAAACTTAAGGAAGAAAAGATTCGGGAGAATTCTTGGGCTATTCAGCTTTTCTCACCCCCCTTAAGGTTGTGAAAATTGCGCATTGAAAATATTTCAGTGTTCAAGGCTCTGCGGTTGCTATTCTAGGACGTGATATCATCTTCTTAACCTCGTTGGGTGAAACTCCCTCAATAAACGGATCGGCTCTCATCTCTTCTAATAGTTTCTTACTGAAAGCCGAATCTGTTGCCGCTTTTTCGCTGCGTACAAAAAACATTCCCTTGCCGCTGGATTCCGAAATTGCGCTGAAGGTATTCTGCACCGTGACGCCGTATTTCGTCGCAAGGTACTCGCCTTGTATTTCGAGCATCATTGCAACGGCTACGGTCCGATCTCTCCCTTCAAGTACGGCGACACTTTCCCTGGCCTTAAAAAGAACCAGGTATTCTCCGGGAATCACTGTCGGTTCATGTTGAGCGGAAATATTTGCTCCTGCCGCGCCAGTGACTGCCCAACTGCTTGCATAGGCCAGCAGGAGCGCCAAATTAAACAGGGCGCGGACAGCATTTTTCACCATGCATCACGCTCCTTTGCTGATATTTTGAACAACCTTCTTCTTGCGGTACATAATAGCATACTCTCTCTTTTTTTGCATTTTCGAACAGCTGTTTCGTTGGTCGAAACGCGCCTACCATCCGCCGCCGCCTCCTCCTCCGCCTCCTCCTCCGGAAGAGCCGCCGCCGCCGGAGCCCGACGAAGAGCCCGGGGCGACCGAGGCCGAGGCGATGGAGCTGGAAACGGCCTCGGTCACAGAGGCTATCCCCGAACCCGTATAGAACGAGGCCAGATTCGCGCCCGTGTACCACGTCGGCTGGTAGTTCTGCTCCTTGAGCTTGTCCTCGAAGCGGTTCGCCCACGTCTCCGCGACGCCGAGCGCGAATGCGTAGGGGAGGAGGGCTTCAAAGACCTCGGGAGTCTCCTCGGGAGGATTGAACATCTCCAGCCTGCGCTTCTCGGCGGTTCCCATGTACATGGCCAGTCCTTCGGCCTCCGCAAGCACTTCGTTGCCCTTCGGCGTACGGATGGTCATCAGTTCGTGGAAAACGACGATGAGCGCTGCGTTCGCCAGAGAGACAAGGGGGATGAAAATCATCCCTCCTCCGAAGACGGCGAAGAGCGAGACCGCGATGAGCAGCGCGAAGATCGCGGGGAGGAATTTTTTGAAGAGTTTCTTGAAGAAGCCGCGGTCTTCTTTAAAAGTGAGTACGGAGTGCTTGAGGAGGAATGCTGCGACGGTGAACACGCCGGAGACTGTCCCGAGGATGACGCCGATCTCCTCCTGTTGCCCCAGGACGAGGAGCAGACACCCGAATATCGGGATCAGAAGCCCCGAAAGCCAGAGGAGCGTGTTTTTCGAAAAGAGTTCCTTTCCTGTTTTCGCAAACTGCTCTTTCAGGCGGTCGCGCGCCTTGCCAAGAATGCTGTGGTTCTCCTGCCGGAGCAGAATCTCGTTCCTTTTGTAGGCGAAGAGCGCGGAAAAAAGCGTCTTCTCCGCACCGGAAACGGGGGCGGGGCTCTCGGTCCGCGTGAGCGCATACGTTCGTCCGGCCAGGCGGGCTGCCAGGCCGCCGAAGAACCCCGACGCGCCGCTGCGTTCCGCGAGCTGTTCCGGGGTCAGCTCCTGAATGACGAGGTGTCCTTTGACCGCGAGGTTCAGGATATCCGCGGCGAAGCAGGTGTTGTCCGTTCCCATGCGGCGGACGTAGCGAAGGAATCCCGGCGTCCTGCCGGCCGAAGCCGAGAAGAGCGGTATGATCGTCGGCATGGGAGGATCTTTCCCCCAGCGGAGCCAGAGGAGAGCGTACGCCATGCCGAGAAGAATCGGCAGCGCGACGATGAAGTGGAACGTGTACTTTTCGAAGAAGCGGATGTAGAACGGAATCTTGGGAGGGGTCACGATGCCCTTGGGCCAGGTATAGACGACGGTGAGCCCCTCTTTCGGTCCGAGAGGAGCGGTAGTTTCGACGCTTTTGTCCGGCAGGACGCGCGCGTCCTGTCCTTTCGCTCCCTGCCACCCCGTGTAGAACTCCACCGAGTTGAACGGCGTATCGCCGGGGATGGAGAGGGTGAAGCGCGCTTCGTCGATGGCGAAATCCCAGCCGTTGCCTGTGACGTTCCAGTAGAGTTCGTCGTGCTCCTCGAAAAAGCCGACTTGGTGCGTGGTGACGTAGGTCAGCGTGTAGGTCCGTTTGCCGAGAGGGGCGAACTTGTCCGGGTCGCCGATGTACACGCGAACTCCGTTGGAGATCGATTCGGTCTTGAAAGGCACTTCCCGGCCGTCGAGGAGCGTTCCCTTCACCTTGAAACCTACCCGCACGGTACGCCCGGAAGGGGCTGTATACGTGGTCGGGAAATCGCGGTAGATGCCCCGCCGTATCTGCCGGCCCTCGACGTTGACGGTGATGTCCTCCCGGACTTCGAGCGAGGAGTCGGCGTTGAGCGTTGCCCTTGAGGAAAAAAGAAAGATCTTTTCCTGCGCCCCGGCTGCGGGCGGCAGGAGAAGAAACGTCAGGAGCGCGAGAAAACCCGCGAGGCGTTTCATAACGGCAATCCTTCGGTTTACTGGAACGACACTTTGGGCGCCGAACGCTCTTCCTCGACGGCCTCGAAATAGTCGGCCTTGCGGTGCCCGAACATGTTGGCCACGATGACCGCGGGGAAGGTCGCGATGGCGATGTTGTAGTCTCTGGCCGCGCCGTTGTAGTAGCGGCGGGACATCTGGATATCGTTCTCCAGGGAGGAAAGCTGCTCCTGTAGCTGGAGGAAGTTCGTGTTGGCCTTCAGTTCGGGGTAGCCTTCAGCCACTGCGAAGAGGGATTTCAGAGCGCCGGAGAGCATGTTTTCGGATTCAGCCCGCTCGGCGACCGACTTCGACTGCCCGATGGCGGAGCGTGCTTCCGTAACCTTCAAAAAGACCTCTTTTTCGTGCCCGGCGTACCCCTTGACCGTTTCGATGAGGTTGGGGACGAGGTCGAAGCGTCTTTTGAGCTGCACGTCGATGCCGCTCCACGCTTCATTCTTCAAGTTCACCTTTCTGATGAGCCCGTTGTAGATGCCGATCCCCCAAAGTAGAACGAGCGCCGCAATACCGAGTATCACATACAGTGCTATCATTTTCTTTCCCTCCTTGGCGTAATAAATGGATTTCTCGCCATCATTCTACCATTCCCGGAAGGAAGCGCACAGGAAAAATACTGGCCGCTCTACAAAAAACGCCTGATCTCCTCAAGAGTCTTCCGTCGTTTCGGGGGAAGAAACTCCTCGTCCTCGGGGTACCCCATGGACAGCATCAGGTCGATCTTGGTCGAAGACGGAAGATCGAGCGCCTTCTTGACCGCCTTTTCGTTCAGCCAGCCGAACATGCAGGTTCCCAGCCCGAGTTCCGCCGCTTGAAGCGAGATGTGCTCGCACGCGATGGCGAGGTCCATCAGACTGAACTGTACGCCCCTGAACATGCCGCCGAGGGCCGCGCTGTAGCGCGAACGTTCGGTGATCGCGACGATGAGCACGGGCGCGGCGGCGGCGAACGAGTTCATGGAGTAGACGCCGCTGAACGCCGCCTGTGCAAGCGGTTTCACCTTTTCGGGCGTGGCGGCGATAAGAAAGCTCCATGGCTGGGAGTTGCACGCCGACGGCGCGAGGCGGGCCGCTTCGAGACACTTTTCGATCACCGGAACGGCGACGGGGAACTGGCTGTACTTTCTCAGGCTGTAGCGTTTCCGGACAAGGTCGACGAAGTCCACTGGCGCCCCCTCCTTGGGATTCGGAATAGACGGTTAGACCGCAGGTGCATTGTACACCAGGTAGGCCGCCGCCGCCAGGAGAAGAAGCCCGCTGATCCTGCCCAGCCAGACGGTTCCACGTCCCCCCTTCGAGACGAATCTGGAGAAGAGGTCGGTGGCGCTTCCGGCGGCGACGATCACCGCGCTGTGCCCCGCGCCGTAGGCGGCGACCAGAAGAAGCGCGCGGAAAATATCGGTAGACGCGGTTTTCATCGCAAGCAGGATGACGGGGGCGGAGTAGGCAAAACTGCACGGCCCCAGAGCAAGCCCGGAGACCGTGCCGAGCACGAGCGCTCCCTTCAGGCCCGTATGCTTGGTCGTCGGCCCGGATGACCCGCGAAACCACGGAATGGAAATCAGGCCGAGCAGATGCAATCCGAACACAATGAAAACGCCCGCGACTATGTAGTTCGTATATTGGTCGATACCGCCGAGAAAGAGTCCTGCCGAGGCGAGCAGGCCTCCAAGGAACGCAAGGTTGACGAAAACGCCCAGCGAGAAGACGAGCGATATTTTGAACGCCGTCTTGAAGTCGGGGGCGTCGGTGTTCCCTACGTAGCCGACGACGAGCGGTATGGTGGCGATGCTGCACGGGCTGAGGATCATCCCCAGAATTCCCCATGCGAACACCGCCGCGTACGCCCAAAGACTCGTTCCGTGAAAAATGGAGTAAAGAGAGGAATAGATTTCTCCCATTGATAAGATTACTCCCCTCTTCCCATATCGTACCCGCGATCACGCCACTCTTTTTCCAGCGCTTCAAGCGGCATGTAACCAACCCTTTTCTCAAGCATGGTCCCTTGTTCGTCGAGGAAGACAAGAGTAGGTACGTATCGAACCTGGTAGAGACGCGCAACATCCGGGTATTCGCGCACATTCACTATCTGGACCTCGATCGTGTCGCCGTGTTTCTCTTGAAATAGGGCCAAAACTTTGGCCATCTCGGTGCACGCGGGTCAGCCCGGAGACATAAGCTCCACGAGCGTGGGCTTTTTCGGCGCCTCGTCCGCGTTGGAGACGGACGGAAGCAGCAAGAACACGGTGACTATGGCTGTAAAATAAAGAAACATCCTTGAAAGACTCATCTCTAATCCCTCCTGGGTGTATTTTGGCTTGCTAAAACATACTGGTATTGTAGTATTTAAAGTGGCGGGAAGTCAAGTATGCGGAGAACGCACATCCCCATTTTCTTGGTTTTTCGGTAGAATGACTGAGAAGGGGTGTGGAATGATGAAAAAGCACGAAAGAATCGCGCTCGCCGAAGCGATGGAGGAGGATCTGATCGCGTTGCGCCGCCGGTTGCATGCGTGTCCCGAGTTGGATTTTGCGCTGGAAGGCACGGTTGCGATCGTGGAAGAACGGCTCGCCGCTCTTGGGATCCCATGGAGGCGCGTTGCCGGTACCGGCGTCGCGGCGTTGATGAAAGGCAAGCCCGGCGCGGGCGCCGTGCTGTTGCGGGCGGATATGGACGCGCTGCCTCTCCGGGAGGAAGCGGACGCACCGTGGCGTTCGAAGAACGAGGGCGCCATGCACGCGTGCGGGCACGATGTGCACACGGCGAGCCTTTTGGGCGCGGCTGCGCTGCTTCACAAGACGGGGAAACAGCTCCCTTGCGATGTGCTGCTGGTCTTTCAGCCCGCCGAAGAGACGTCCGGGGGCGCGTTGCCGATGCTCTCCGACGGACTTCTTGAGGGAATCGACGTCGAAGCTGCATTTGCATTGCACTGCGACCCGTCGCTTCCCGCAGGAAAGATCGGCGTGCACGGAGGCGCTTTCCGCGCCGCGTCCGACATGTTCGACTGCGCGGTGCGGGGCAGGGGAACGCACGGCGCGGAACCGCACCGCGGGGACGACGTCGTCGCGATCGCGTGCAGAACGATCGACGCCCTGCATCAGCTCGTCGGCAGAGTCGTCGATCCAGCCGATCCCGCCGTGATCTCCATCGGTTCGTTTCATGCGGGGACGGCGCGGAACATTCTTCCCGAGCGCGCCGAGTTCTCGGGTATTCTGCGGACGATCGATCCCGAAACGCGGGTGAGTTTGCGGGCGAAGATCCGCAGAACGGTGATGAATATTCCGGATGTTCTGGGGGCGGTGGGGGAGGTGCGCTTCACCGAGGGGTATCCGGCGCTCGTGAACGATCCCGAGATGGCCGGCCTGGTGAGCCGTGCGGTTTCGGATCTCCCGGGCCCGGACGCTCTCGTTCGTCTGACGAAGCCGAGCATGGGAGTAGACGATTTCTCCTACTTTGCCGAGAGAGTGCCCGCCTGCTACTTCATGCTGGGTACGGGGCACGGCGACGGACGCGAAGAAGCGCCGCTCCACAGCCCGCGCTTCGACCCGGACGAGCGGGCGATCGTGCTCGGGGCCGCTCTTCTCGCCGAGTGTGCCCTCCGCGCCGGGGACGGTCACCAGAAGTAGTCGAAGAGCTGCCCCATCGGGAAGCCGGAGATCACCGAGCGGCTGAACCGGGAGTAAAGATTCCTCTTGCCGTCCGCGAGGGCTTGCGGGGCGACGCCCAGGCGGATCGAGAGCGAGGCTTCCATGTAGGCGGAGAGCTTGTCGCACGCCTCGATGACGCGCCCGTCGATCGGATCGAGACTGTCGAGGTTCTGCTCCTCTCCGAGGTCGTGTTGGAGAATCACCGGCGACGGCGAGCCGTGAGGGTGAATTTTCCCCGCGAACTCGTTTTCGGTGAAGTAGCGGATCTCGTCGCGCCATGTTTCGGGGAGGAGCGGAAGAATCCGCTCTTCCATCGCCTGTTTCTCCAGCTGCTTGATGAGTTCGTCGAGTCCGGCCACGGAGTTCTTCACAGGAGAAATGATGTCGCGCGTCAACACCTCCGGAAGATCGTGGAGAAGGCCGCCGAAGAAGTTGTTGTAGCGCCTGCGCGGACATGCGCCGATCTCCATGGAGACGAAGTAGGAGAGGATCGCGACGAAGAGAAGGTGCCCGAGCACCGACGTCTGCGGAATCCTTGGCGTTTGCGCCCATCGCTTTTGGAAGCCGAGCTGCCCCACCAGCGAAAGGAAGCCCCAGAGCCCCATGTCGCGGTCGGGAAGGTCTCGCGCGGCAAGGATCTCGTCCACCGCCCGGAGGTCGCGATGTTCGTTGATCTGCCGGGAGATCTCCCCCTTCGTCTGCTCTATGCCGAACATCGACTTCGTGTTGCTCCAGTGGTAGACGAAGTCGAATTCCCACTTGGTCGCCAAGTAGTGGGCGGCCCGCAAGCTCTTGCGCTCGAGCGAGCCGTCCTCCTCGGCGAGGAGGAACCCCCTGAATCGCGCCGCGAAATCGGGCGAGAGACGGTCGAGGTCGAACGCGAGGGCGTCCGCGACCCACGAGTTCAGTTTTTTTCGCTGCTCCTCGTTCTGCATCAGCTTGTGGAAGACGGGGGGCTTGATGTCGGTGAGCACGACCCGGTGGAGGAATTCGAAGATGCCCCCCTCGATGAGGGCGGTCCAGTCGACCGCGACGCCGCGCGTTTCCGATTCGTACCGGGCGATGACCCAGGCCATGATCATCTTGTGCGCCTGTTTGCCCAGTTCCGTGAAGACGGCCGGCCGCGGATGGTCGTTCCAGCGTTCCATGCTGGCGGCGGAGAAGACGAGTTCGATGAGCGAGCGTGTGATCATGAAGAGGCCTCCCTTGCAAAAAATTTCGCATTTCCGGTCGCGGCGTTCAGAGAAGAAAAGCGCGGATGGCGAATAAAATGATTATACAACCTTTCGCCAAGATTGTTCCCGATGAGCGAGTTCAATTATGTATGCATAATACTTCTTGACAATATGTCGGTCCGTGCATAATAATTCAATGGCATCCAGAGAGAAGAAACTCTTGAGGAAGTAAAATAAACAAAAGTGCTCTTTTCTCCGCAGATGCAAAAAAATTCCACAAAGGAGATGACAGTATGAAAGGAAAGTTCAGTTCCAAGGTAATGGTTCTTGCCGTTGCCGCATTGGCTCTTGTGGCCATTTTCGCGGTTCCGGCGCTGGCGAAGGACACGCTTGTAATCGCCAACATCTACGACGCGCGTTCTCTCGATCCCATCGTCCAGAACGAGGTAGCTGCCAGCAACGCGATATGCCACATCAACGAGACGCTCATCGACCTCACCGACGATGGGCGCCCTATGCCGCTGCTTGCGGAGACCTTCGAGCAGGTCGATTCCAGGACCTACAAGTTCGTTCTGCGTCAGGGCGTGAAATTCCACAACGGCGATCCCTTTACCGCTGCGGACGTTCTTTACACCATCGAACGGGCGAAGAGCCCTCTCGGTTCGGCGATCAAGCAGTATCCCGAAATTATCGAAAGCGCCGAAGCTCCGGACGACTATACCGTCATCATCAAGATCAAGTACCCGTTCACTCCCTTCTGGGGCACAATGGCTCATACCTCTCTGGCGATCGTGAACAAACGCGCCGTCGAGGAGAAGGGCGACATGTACCCGCTCGAGCCGGTCGGCACGGGCCCCTTCCAGTTCAAGGAGTGGGTGAAGAACGACCGTCTGACTCTCGAACGTTTCGAGGACTACTGGGGGACGAAGCCCGCGTACAAGACCCTCGTGATCCGCTCCATCCCCGAGAGCGTCAACCGCACCATCGAACTTGAGACCGGCGCGATCGATATCGCCTTCAGAATCCCGGTTTCCGACGTTTCCCGCGTGAAGGAGAACAAGGACCTCGACGTCATCGGCGGTTTTGAGCACTCCGTGACGTACATGGGCTTCAATTGCGAGAAAGAGCCCTGGAACAATCCAAAGGTTCGCGAGGCCATCAAACTGGCGCTCGATATCAACGGCGCCCGTCACGCGGTTTTCAGAGGAACCAGTTTGACCCCCGTATCGATCGTTCCTCCGACAATCAAGTACACCGACAAGGAACTTCCCGCACCGAAACGCGACCTTGAGAAGGCGAAGCAGCTTCTTCAGGAAGCTGGAGTGCAGCTTCCATTAAAAGCCCAGATCTGGTCCAACTCCTACAAGCCCCGCGTCGACCTCGCTCAGATCTTCCAGGCGCAGCTCAAGGAAATCGGCATCGAGATCGAAGCGAAAGTTCTTGAATGGGGAGCGTATCTTGAGGGCCTCAAGGTGGGCGAACATGATATGTACATCGTCGGATGGGTCATCTCCAGCGTCGACCCCGACGGTATCTTCAGCGGAATCATTCACTCCGAGGGCGGCTCCAACTACTCGAGGTTCGACGATATCATCACCGACGCGCTTATCGAGAAGGGGAAAACCATGCCCGACAGCGACCGCAGAGAATCGCTCTACAAGATCCTGCAGGCCCGGATGGTCGAGCTGAATCCGATTCTTTATCTCTACAACGAAGAGAACTTCTTCGGCGTGAACAAGAGCGTCCAGAACTTCCATCCCAGCCCCAGGGGCTACCACAATGTCACCGGAGTCACCTTCAAGTAAGAAAAGTAAATAATTCGACCTACCGGCAAAGCAGGAGCGCTCCGCTCCTGCTTTGCATTGCGTCCCGCAGGCCGCTGCGGGGATGTCCAGGAGGGATAGTCCATTGCTGAAGTATATTGTGAAACGAATTTTCTCACTGATCCCGGTGCTGCTCGGGGTGGCCTTCATCGTCTTCACGCTGCTCTATTTGACGCCGGGCGACCCGGCGCGCATCGTGTTGGGCGAGCAGGCGACCGAAGAGGCGCTCTCCGAGTTTCGCGAGAAAGAGGGGCTGAACGACCCGTTCCTCGTCCAGTTCGGCAACTACGTCTGGAAGGCCGTCACCAAGGGCGATATCGGGCGTTCCTACATGACGCGCCGTTCCGTGGCGAACGAGATCATGAGCGCGTTCCCGTCGACCTTGAAACTCGCGCTGAGCTGCGTCATCGCCGCCGTACTACTGGGAATTCCGATAGGTATCCTTTCGGCTATTCGTCAAAACACGCTCTTCGACAACATCACGCGATTCCTCGCGATCGTCGGACTCTCGATGCCGGTCTTCTGGCAGGGCGTGCTCCTGATTCTGCTCTTTTCCGTGAAGTTGCGCTGGTTCCCCGCTTCCGGCTTCGACACGTGGGCGACGCTCGTGCTCCCTACCCTTACGCTTGCCTGTAATCCGCTTGCGGTCATCACGCGGATGACCCGTTCCAGCATGCTTGAAGTGGTCCGCCAGGACTATATCCGCACTGCCCGCGCCAAGGGGCAGACCGAGCAGATCGTCATCTGGCGGCATGCGCTCGGCAACGCCCTCATCCCCATCGTCACGGTCATCGGGCTCCAGTTCGGTTCGCTGCTCGCGGGCGCGGTGCTCACGGAGTCCATCTTTTCCATCCCCGGCGTCGGACGCCTTATGGTGGATGCCATCAAGATGCGGGACTACCCTGTCGTGCAGGGCGGCGTCCTGTTCATCGCCGTCGCGTTCAGCTTCGTGAATCTCATGGTCGACCTCCTCTACGCCTGGATCGACCCGAGAATCAGAGCGCAGTACAGGTAGGGGAGGAAAGACAATGAGTGGAAATAGTGCACCTCGAATGAAGAGCGAGGCCGGCTTCCTCGATATCTGGAGGCGTCTTCGCAAAAACCCGTTGGCAATGTTCGGTCTTTTTATCGTCGTCCTTCTCATCTTTTTCGCCATAACAGCCGACGTGATCGCGCCGTACAAGTATTATGAACAGAATTTGATCAACTCCTTCCAGTCTCCTTCGAAGGAGCATCTCTTCGGCACGGACGAATTCGGGCGCGATATTCTCAGCCGCATCATCCATGGCTCGCGCATCTCGCTCCAGGTCGGACTGATCGCTGTCGGCATCTCGGTCATTTTCGGCGGTTTCTTCGGAGCGGTCGCCGGATACTACGGAGGCCGCATCGATAACCTTATCATGAGAGGTATGGACATCCTTCTCTCGATTCCGTCCATCCTTCTCGCCATCGCCATTGCCGCGTCGCTCGGGCCGGGCCTGTACAACATGATGGTCGCCGTCGGTATTTCGACCACGCCGCAGTATGCGCGCATCATCCGGGGCTCGGTGCTCTCGCTTAGGGGGCAGGAGTTCGTCGAGGCGGCCAAGGCCGTCGGTTCCTCCGACACCAGGATCATCATGAAACACATCCTCCCCAACTGCCTTGCGCCGATCATCGTCCAGTCGACGCTCGGCGTGGCGAGCGCCATTTTGACGGCGGCCGGTCTCTCCTTCATCGGTCTGGGCATTCAGCCGCCCACGCCCGAGTGGGGCGCCATGCTCTCCGGCGGACGCGAGTATATCCGGGATTATGCGTATATGACGATCTTCCCCGGCCTCGCCATCATGATTACCATCTTGGCGCTCAACTTTCTCGGCGACGGTCTGCGCGACGTACTCGACCCGAAGCTGAAGCGATAGAAGGCGGAGGCGACGACAATGGAAAACAAAAAACTTCTCCTGGACATACAGGACTTGAGCATTCAGTACGAAACGGAAGGCGGTACGGTGCATGCCGTCGAACATCTGAACCTTACGCTGGAGCACGGCGAAAACCTGGGGTTCGTCGGCGAAACGGGCGCAGGTAAGACGACGACCGCGCTTGGCATCATGGGGCTGATCCCGAATCCTCCGGGCAGAATCGCAGGCGGGAAGATCTTCTTCGAGGGCGAAGACCTTTTGAAGAAAAACGAACGCCAGATGCGCGATATTCGCGGCGGCAAGATCGCCATGATCTTCCAGGACCCCATGACATCGCTCAATCCGGTCATGACGGTGGACAAACAGATCGCCGAGATGGTGCTCCTTCACAACGACCTCAGCGAGCAACAGGCGCTTGAACGGGCGGTGGAGATGCTCGAAATGGTGGGCATCAAGAAAGAGCGGGCGCACGACTTTCCGCACCAGTTCAGCGGCGGGATGAAGCAGCGCGTGGTGATCGCCATCGCGCTTGCGTGCAACCCCATCCTTCTCATCGCCGACGAACCCACGACGGCGCTCGACGTGACCATCCAGGCGCAGGTGCTCGAACTGATGCACGAACTGCGGCGCAAGATCAACACGTCGCTCATCATGATCACCCACGATCTGGGCATCGTCGCCGAGATGTGCGACAAGGTGGCGATCATGTACGCGGGAAGAGTGGTGGAGTACGCTTCCACGGAGGCGCTGTACAACCGTCCGGCCCACCCCTACACCGAAGGGCTGTTCAACTCGATTCCCGACATCGACCGCGACGAGGAGGAGTTGAAGGTGATCCAGGGGCTGCTGCCGGATCCGATGAATCTGCCGAGCGGCTGTTCGTTCCATCCTCGCTGTCCGTACGCGATCGACTCCTGTTCGAAGGATATGCCGCCGATGGTGGAGATCGAAGCGGGGCACTTCGTGGCGTGTCCGGTGCGTTTCGAACACTGGAAAACGGCCGCAGACGGGAACGGGGGAGTGAAACGATGAATCCGAACGCGAAGACGATCGTCGAAGTCAACAATCTGAAGAAGTACTTCCACACCAAGAAGGGGATGCTCCACGCCGTGGACGACGTCTCGTTCACCATCAACAAGGGAGAGACGCTCGGTCTTGTCGGCGAATCCGGCTGCGGCAAGTCGACGCTTGGGCGCGTAATGATCCGCCTCCTGGAAGCAACGAGCGGCGAGGTCAAGTTCTGGGGCAACGACATTCTCAAGTATTCTTCATCGAAGATGAAGGAGATGCGCAAGCGCGTCCAGATCGTCTTTCAGGACCCCTATTCGAGCCTGAATCCGCGCCTCGCGGTCTCCGAGCTCATTGCCGAACCCCTACTCGTAAACAAGGTCTTCCGTTCCTCCGCGGAACGGAGCAAAAAAATACTGGAGCTGATGGATACCGTAGGACTGGCGCGGCGTCTTGTGAACACCTACCCGCACGAGCTTGACGGCGGGCGCCGTCAGCGTATCGGCATCGCCCGCTCGCTTGCGCTTTCACCCGAGTTCATCGTCCTCGACGAACCGGTGTCGGCCCTCGACGTCTGCATCCAGGCGCAGGTGCTCAACCTCCTGAACAGCCTGCAGAAGCAGTTCGGTTACACGTACGTCTTCATCTCGCACAACCTGAGCGTGGTGAAGCACGTTTCTGACAGGATCGCGGTGATGTACCTCGGAAAGATCGTCGAAATGTCGGACTATCAAAGCCTTTTCAAGGAGCCTCTGCACCCGTACACCCAGGCGCTTCTTTCGGCGATCCCGATCGCGCGGGTTGGTCAAAAGCGCGACAGACTGATTCTTGAAGGCGACGTTCCCAGTCCCATCGAGCCGCCGGAAGGCTGCCGTTTCCAGGGAAGATGCTTCTACCGCAAGGATATCTGCAAAGAGAAGACGCCCGAACTCAGGGAGATCGAACCGGGGCGTTCCGTGGCGTGCCACTTCGCACGGCAACTCGTAAGGACGAACGGCAGATAAAAGAAAGGACGCCCGCACTTTATGAAAATCGATATGCAGTACGTGCTCAAGTTGACGGAGGAACTCATCGGGATTCCGTCGGTCGCGGGAGATTGCCGCGAGATTCTGGCGCGGGTCGGGCGGGAGTGCGTCTCGCTCGGCCTCTCCGTCGAGCGATCGCGCAAGGGCGATCTTCTGGCAACGATGAAGGGCGAGCGGGACGACGGAAAAAGAATGGTGTCCGCGCATGTGGACACTCTCGGCGCCATCGTCAGGGAGATCAAGCCGAACGGTCGTCTGCGTCTCCTGCAGATAGGGGGATTCGCCTGGACCTCCTTCGAGGCGGAAAACCTGATCGTCCGCACATCGTCCGGCCGTGAAATCCGCGGATCGCTTCTCCCCGAGAAGGCCTCGGTGCATGCCTTTTCGGACGAGGTGCGCACGACGCTCCGGACGGACGAGAACGTCGAGGCGCGACTGGACGAGAACGTCTCCACCGCGGAGGAGACGCGCGCCCTCGGCGTAGAGGTCGGCGACTTCGTCTTCTTCGATCCCCGCTATGAAGTCACCCCTTCCGGGTTCGTCAAATCGCGCTTTCTCGACGACAAGCTCTGCGTGGCGTGCATCTTCGGCGCCGTCAAGGCGCTCGTGGACTCGAAGCGCCTCCCTGCCCGGACGACCGTCCTGTACATTTCGCAGTACGAGGAGGTCGGGCACGGCATTTCCGCCATGCCCAAGGATGTCGAGGAGCATCTGGCCGTCGACGTCGGCATCGTCGCCCCGCCGGCGAACTCGAGAGAGGACGCGGTGACCGTCGTCGCGCGCGACAGCCGGACGCCGTACGGCTTCGAATTCCGGAAATTCCTTACCGACATTGCCGCGGAGCGTTCCATTCCTTTCCGCGTGGAAACGCACTTCCGCTACGGATCCGACGCGAGCGTCGCGGCCCTTTCGGGGTTCGACGCCGATTTCGCGTGTTTCGGGCCGGGAGTGGACGCGTCGCATTCGTACGAGCGAACAACCATGAAAGCCGTGGAGGCATGCTGCGACCTGCTCGCCGCCTACCTCGTCACGGAACGCAAAGGAGTTTAGATCGATGCCTTCAGTCCTTGACCGTTTTCTGAAGTATATCCAGATTCCCAGCCAGGCGGCGCACGACGCCGGAAAGGTCCCCAGCACGCCGGGGCAGACGACGCTTGCCCGCGAACTCGGCGACGAACTGAACGCCTTGGGACTCGCCGACGTCGTCGTGGACGAGCACGCGTATGTGACCGCGACCCTCCCGGGGAACGCGCCGGGAACTCCTTCAATAGCCTTCATCGCCCATCTGGACACGGCGCTCGAAGTAACCGACGACACGGTGCGTCCCCGCCTCGTCGAGAACTACGACGGAGGCGAGATCGTCCTCAACGATGCCGAGGGGGTTATCCTGTCGCCGTCGACATTCCCTGAAATGCTGTTGTACAAAGGGGAGACGCTGGTCGTCACCGACGGGACGACGCTGCTCGGCGCCGACGACAAGGCGGGTATCGCGGAGATCATGGCGGCGCTCGAATACATGATCGCCCACCCCGAGTTTCCCAGGGGCGACGTCAAGGTCGCGTTCACGCCGGACGAGGAGATAGGGCACGGGGCGAGCCTGCTCGACCTGAAGAAGTTCGGCGCCGACTTCGCCTACACCGTCGACGGCGGGGCGGTCGGCGAGATCAGCTACGAGACGTTCAACGCCGCCAAGGCGAAGATCGTCATCCGCGGACGGAGCGTACACCCCGGCAAGTCGAAGAACAAGATGGTGAACTCCATCCTCCTCGGCATGGAGCTGGCGGCCATGTTCCCCTCCAATGAAACGCCCGCGCACACCGAAGAGTACGAGGGGTTCTTCCACCTTCTCGGATTCACCGGAAACGTCGAGACGACCGAGCTGAACTACATCATCCGGGATCACTCCGCGGAGAAGTTCGCGGAGCGCAAGAAGGCGGTCGAAGCCGCGGTGACGGCCATCAACGAGAAGTACGGCGCGGGCAGGGCGGAGCTGACGATGACCGATCAGTACTTCAACATGCTCGACAAGATCACGCCGCAAATGCACATCGTCGAGACGGCGATGGAGGCGATGCGGCTCTGCGGAATCGAGCCGAAGATCATCCCGGTCCGCGGGGGAACCGACGGTTCTCAGCTTTCCTACCGGGGGCTGCCGGCGCCGAATATCTTCACCGGAGGGCACAACGCTCACGGAAAGCATGAGTTCATCTCCGTCGCGTCGATGGAGAAGGCCGTGGCGGTCGTCCTGAAGATCGTCGAGCTCTACGCCGGGAAATCTGTTCGTTAAACAGCAGCCTGCGCCGATACGCGCGGGGGGGAGACGCTGAATGCGCTCCCCCCCCGCTTTCGCCCTGCCGTTTTCCCTCTGGTACTCCGTATGGCCGCGTTCGAGAGGAGGCTTGATGCTACTTCGACTGCCGGACGACCATCGCGGCGAAGAATCCCGCTCCGAGTCCGTTGTCGATGTTCATCACCGCGACTCCCGAGGCGCACGAATTGAGCATCGTGAGCAGCGGCGCGATACCGCCGAGGTTGGCTCCGTACCCTGTGCTCGTCGGGACTGCGACCACCGGGCAGGCGACGAGCCCGCCCACCACGCTGGCGAGCGCCCCTTCCATCCCGGCGACCGCGACGATCGCCTTGGAGTTCTGCAGGACGTCCACGTGCGCCAGAAGGCGATGGAGCCCCGCCACGCCGACGTCGTACAGCCTCTCGACCACGCACCCCATATACTCCGCAGTCACGGCGGCCTCCTCCGCCACGGGGACGTCGCTGCTTCCGGCGGTGATCACAGTGAGGCCATGGCATTGCGGAAACTCTTTCCTCCGAACGGCGATGATGCGCGCCTTTTCGTGGAAGGCCGCGTCCGGTATCGCCGCCTGCACCAGTCCGAATTGATGCGTTGTCGCGCGGGAGAAAAGAATGTTCGTCCGCGTGTCGGCGAAGGCGTTCGCGATCGATTCGATCTGCCCGTCGCTCTTGCCCGGGCAGTAGACGATCTCCGCGAAACCCTTGCGGAGCTGACGGTGCGTATCGAACTTGACCTCGCCCAAGTCGCGGTAGGGGAGCGCCTTCATCCGGCGGACAAAGTCCGACTCGTCGAGCGTCCCTTCCTTGACCTGGCGAAGAAGCGAGAGCAGTTGCTGTTCATCCATAGTTCATAATCATTCCCTTCGAGAAACGTCCCGGTCCGCTGGATTTTCTTTCCGGCTCTCCTTTACGGGACTGCCGGTATGGTAGCATAATATCATCGGAAGAGATACGGCGGCATTCTCCTGCGGGAGAACTCCGAACGAAGGCGGTGGGTGCGATGGCGATGATTCAAATGGTCCGGTTCGACCCGGAACTCGACCCGGGGAGGGTTTTGGCGTGGCGCTACCGGAATCCGGAGGATCCGGCAAGGAGCGACGAGCTGGGGACGTGGACGCAGCTTGTGGTGGAGGAGTCTCAGGAGGCGATCCTCTTCCGGAACGGGCAGGCGCTGGACCTTTTCGGTCCGGGCAGGCATACGCTGAAAACGGCGAACATGCCGCTGCTCTCGAAGGTGGTCAATCTGCCCTTCGGCGGGGAGTCGCCTTTCAAGGCATGGGTCTGGTTCGTGAACAAGGTGCATTCGTTGGACGTGAAGTGGGGCACGCCTTCTCCGGTGCAGCTTCAGGATCCCAAATACGGCGTGCTGCTTCCGGTCAGGTCGTACGGGCAATTCGGCGTCCGGATCGAAGACTCGCGCAAGTTCCTCGTAAAGCTGGTCGGCTCGCTCGACCAGTTCGACAGGGAGGCGTTGGTCCGCCACTTCCGGGGGTTGTTGCTCACTCGGATGCAGGATCTCGTGTCGACATATCTCGTGCATCGCGGCATCTCCGTCGTGGAGGTGAACGCGTGGCTGGACGAGATCTCCGAGGAAATGCGCGGAAAGGTCGCGGGGATGTTCGGCGACTACGGTATCGAAGTGCTCAACTTCTTCGTGAACTCGATCAACGTTCCCGAGGAGGATCCTGCGGTGGCGGAGCTGAAAAAAACGCTCTCCGAACGGGCGAAAATGGAGGTTCTGGGGTACAATTATCAGCAGATGCGCTCGTTCGACACGCTTGAAAAAGCCGCGTCGAACGAGGGGGGCGGTAATCTGATGAACGTCGGTCTGGGGCTCGGAGTGGGGATGGGTGTCGGCGGCGCGTTCGGCAAAATCGCCGGCGAAATGGGGAGCAATCTGACTACCGCGGGAGGGGAGTCTCTCCCTTCGCCCCGATGCGAAAAGTGCGGCGCTCCCGCGGACCGGGGTGCGAGATTCTGCTCGGAGTGCGGCGCTCCGCTTCCGGGAAAAGTCTGTCCGTCATGCGGCAAACCGGCGCCCGCAGGAGCGAAGTTCTGCGCGGAATGCGGCGTTTCACTGACTCCGAGGTGTCCTTCCTGCGGGAAAGAGGCGTCCTCGGGCGCCAGGTTCTGCGCCGAGTGCGGCTCCGCCATCGACCGGAAAGAGGAGTAACGGGTATTCGGCATTTCAAGAAGGGAGTTTGCTACTATGTTCATTACACCAGAGAGGACGTTCAGTAAAGGTTTTATTCTGCTTGTCGTAATGTCGGTGATCCTCGCGGGGTTCTCGGCGATCATTTTTCTGCTTGTACCTCCCGGAGCGCGAACGGAAGGATTCTGGATTTCTTTCTGGGCGATCCTCTTTTCGGTTGTCCTCTCGTTCTCCTACATGATCTTTCATGTCGTCGCGGGGAAAGACGACTTCGCGCCGATTCCGCTGCTCCTGGGGCTTTCCGCGACCATTGCGATCTACTGCGTGTTTGTCCTGGGCAACGTGCTCGTCTCGCACTTCTGGCTTCGCCTGCCGCGGAACGCCTATCTTGCCACGCATATCGCCGGTTTCATGCTCCTGGTGGGAGGCGGCGGAGCAATCACGCTGCTCTCGCTGACGGCGAAGGAGACCGACGTGAGCGCGTCGCTCAAGCGGAGCCGTCTTTTCGTGCAGACGACGCGAGTCGCCTCCCTTGTCGACGAGCTCAGCCTCTCTCCGTTCGCAGGACAGGCCGCCGACTTGATCGCCCGCTTGCGGAAGCTCAAGGAGGCGATCCAATACAGCGACCCGATGGCTCCGGATGGGTTGGAAGCCGAAGAGCTTGTCGTCATCGCGGTGGGCGCCGTGGAAGAGAAATCCCGCCGCTTCATGTCCGCGGGTTCCGACCAGGAGCGCCGCGTCTTCCTCGACGAGGCCTCGCCTCTGGTGGAGAAGGCGTTCAACACGCTGCACAGGCGGAACGAGGAGATCAGGGAGAGTAAATAGTTGTTCCGCAAACGCCGGTGATTTTCGGAACTCGGGAAGAAGCGTATATTTTCACAACGTAGCGTCATTTTATGGAGCCCTCTCTGCTTTTTTTATGCAGAAAGGGCTTTTTTGCTTTACAATAGAGAGGTCACCCTACGGTGATATACCTTTCGTCCTTACTGTTGTGCACCGCCACATTCATATACTCCGAAAGGGGAGAATGCAAATGGAGAGGCTGGAAAAAGTCATACTGACTAATTTGCGGAGCCGTCCGCAGGAAGAGTGTCTTTATTGGGAGAACGGGTGGATGACGTCGTCGGATCTGCTCGATTTCGTGGAAAAGAATGTCCAGGTCTTGAAAAACGCCGGATTCAAAAAAGGGCAGAGGATCGCGGTCCTGCTGCCGAACTCGCCCCAGGTCCTTGCGCTCTCTCTGGCGGCATGGAGCTTGGGCGGCGCCATATCTCCGCTGAACGCGAAGTCCGGACTGCCTTCTCTGCTGGGAACGCTGAACCTTGTCGAACCCTGCGCCGTCGTCCTTGCCCCGGGACTCGACGAACTGAAAAACGCGCTCTGCGAGCAGCAAGTTCCAGTGGTTCTTGCCGAGTCGCTCTCGACGCATCTTCCGTCGTTCTCCGTGCGGGAGACGAGCGCCGAGGACGAATCGCTCGCGGTGATCTTCGCCACGTCGGGGACGACAGGCCTCCCCAAGGCCGTTCCACTGACGCACGGCAACCTCTTGGATAATGCGTTAAGGATGTACGACGCGCTCGAGCTTCTTGCCGAGGGGGACAATCTGCTCAATGTATTGCCGAACTTCCATTCCTTCGGATACACTGTGGCGGGGCTGATGCCGCTGGTCCGCAATCTGAAGCAGACGATTCTCGCTTCGTTCCTGCCTCCCGTCGAAGCCATGAAGACGATCCACGCCTCCGGAACGAACGTGATTCTCGCTGTTCCGGCGATGCTTCATTTCATGATCGTCGCGGTGGAAAAGGGCGCTCCGAAGCCGCAGAGTCTGAAAATGGTCGTCACGGGCGGGGATCGTCTCAACGTCCAGCTCGACGCCAAAGCGAAGGCCGTCCTCGGAGCCGGCGTCATCGAGGGGTACGGTCTTACCGAGTGCTCTCCCGTGGTGGCGGTGAACAACAACTACGAAAAACGACGCCTGGGAACCGTCGGTCCGGTCATGGACGGGTATGAATGGAAGCTGCTCAACGACAAGAACGCGGATGTCACCGCCTCCGGAGAGGGCGTTCTCTGGGTGCGCGGTCCCTCCGTATCGAGCGGCTACTTCCGCGATCCGGTCATGACGGCGGATCGTTTCGTGGACGGTTGGTTCAACACCGGCGACTACGTGCGCATGGAAGAGGGGTGCGTCCGCATCCTCGACCGGGTGACCGATATCATCATCGTCGGCGGGTTCAACGTGTACCCCCAGGAGGTCGAAGCCATTCTCCACACCCATCCGGCCATATCCCAAGCCGTGGTGGTCGGCATGCCGCACCCGGTGAACGGGGAAGTGCCGAAAGCATTCGTCCAGCTTCGCGAAGGAGCGAAGGTCACGTCGCGCGAGGTCATCGACTTCTGTAAAAAACACCTGGCGCACTTCAAGGTACCGCGCAGCGTCGAGTTCATGGAGTCGTTCCCGCTCTCCAGCACGGGGAAGGTGCTCCGGAGAATGCTGAAGCAGCCGAAGTAAAAAACCCGGGCTTCCCCGATTCGGGGAAGCCCGGGTTTTTCAGCCTAAAAAATCCTTAGAATGCGCGGAAGCCTACGACGTCCTCGCGGATTTTCATGTACCGTTTCTTCGTGATGTCCATGTGCTCCTTTTCCATGTCCTTGATCTTGCGGAACATGACGGAGGTTTCGCCCGTGGACTCTTTTTCGAGACGCTCGTAGAACTCCATCGCGCGCATCTCGGAGAGATATGCGGCGGAGGCGACGCGGAGCAGCGAGGTCGTGTCGCCGAAGTCCTTCGTCTGAACGTGCAGCTCCGGTTCCACGACCATGTTCGGGTCGATGGGGCACTGCGCGCCGAAGAGCTTTTCGTAGTAGTTCATCAGACTTGCCTCGTGTTCGCTCTCCCAATCGGAGAGGGCCGACAGCTCTTTCTTCAAGTGCTCTTCATCGACGCTCTCCGCCCACGTGTGGTAAAAGTTCTTCGCCTCGATTTCAGCGTGGATCCCGTACCGGAGCGCACCCTTCATATCGAAAGTCTTTTCGGTCATTGTTATCCCTCCTGTGCAAGATGAGATTCTTTCCTGTATTATACTCCATTCCCGAAAAAATTCCAAAAACGCGGGAGCTTTTCCTCGTCTTGACAAACCTTTCCCGTCGGACTACTATCAAAGAGAAGGCGCGTACGCCTTCTTTCGGAAGATGTTCGGGAAGTCCGGTGAAAATCCGGCGCGGACCCGCCACTGTAAGCCTGACGAAGCCACCGAGCCACTGGAGCGAACCGGCGCAGCACTGCGTACGAAGGGTTCCGGGAAGGGGTGGGGGAGGACGAAGGCGAGCCAGGAGACCGGTCTTTCGAAACTGCGGGAATACTCGCGAGGAATCGAGGCCGCCGAAGTGTTTTCCACGCATTCCCCGGAGACTCGACGGGGAGCGGCGTTGGAAGAAGATCACTGGAAGGGGCCGTTTCCTGTGTGGAACGGTCCTTTTTATTATCTCCGCCGAACCGTGCGGCGGTGTGCGCTCGTTTCCTCCGGGGGCCTAGGCGTCCGGGGAGTATTTTCCCGGCTATCGTCCCACGGGAGGGGTAAAGGATGAGAAAAATGAGTTATGCTGTCTTCGTGTTCGTTGTGTGTCTGACCGTCCTGTTTTCAGCAAGCGCGTTCGCTTCGGAGCAGGGGAAGCCGGAGGGGAAACAGGGGATACTGCTCGTCGCCTTCGGGACGTCGGAGCCCGACGCCCGTTCGGCCATCGACGGCATCGTCGGGGCGGTGCGGAAGGCCTTTCCGGACGCCGAGGTCCGGCTTTCGTACACTTCGAACATCATCCGCCGAAAGATACTCAAGGAGGAGGGGCTCGTCGTCGACACGCCTCCGATAGCGTTGGCGAAGATGCAGGACGAAGGCTTTACGTCGGTCGTCGTGCAGTCGCTGCACATCATCTCCGGCGAGGAGTTCCACCAGCTCGCCGGGGTTGTGCGCGCTTTCTCGTCCCTGCGCGGGAAGTACGGCTTCGAACGCCTTTCGCTCGGCAGACCTCTGCTCGACAGCATGGAAGATTACACGAAGACGGTCGACATGCTCAAGGCGAAGTACGCATCCTTTGCGGCCGACGGCGGCGCGGTCGCCTTCATGGGGCACGGCACGCACCACGGGGCGAACGCGGCCTACAGCAAGATGCAGCTTCTCTTCGACGAGGAAGGGCTTCCCTTCGTCATGGGGCTCGTCGAGGCTTTTCCGGATATCGAGAGCGTGAAGCGGCGGCTGAAGGAGCTGAACCCGTCGCGGGTGACGCTCGTGCCCTTCATGGTGGTGGCCGGTGATCACGCGAAGAACGATATGGCAGATGCCGACGACCCCGAGTCATGGGTCAGCGTGCTCAGGGGCGAAGGGTACGCCGTCGAGCCTCTTTTGAAGGGACTCGGAGACGGCGAGGGGCTGGCGGAACTCTTCATCGACCACATACGGGAGGCTCTGGAGAACAGGTGATAACGAAACGCGGCCGGGGAATTTCCGGATATGTCCGGGAGCGCCGCCCCGGCGGAGTGGTTATTCGGTATGCGACGTTCCGGTGAACGTTCGCGGACGTGCGTCCTTTTCCTGGGGCTGTTCCTCCTTCTGGGGGGAGCGGCCCTGTGGCGTCTGCTCGCCGGAGACATGGAGATACCTTTTCCCGGCGCGCTCCGGGTTGTTCTTGGATTCGAGCATGCTCTCACCCCGCAGCAGGCGCTCGTTATCCGCGCCGTCCGGCTGCCCCGGCTTCTCGCGTCGCTGGGAGCGGGCGCTTCGCTCGCGGTGTCCGGGGTGGTGCTCCAAGGGATTCTGGTGAACCCGCTGGCGGAGCCGTACACGCTCGGAATAGCCTCGGGGGCGGCGCTCGGCGCTTCGCTGGGGATCTTTCTCGGCGGCGCATGGATTCCCGCCGCCGCTTTCGCCGGGGCGCTCGCGGCCCTTTTTTTTTCGCTCCTCCTCGCGTGGCGTTCGGGGGGATTTTCGCCGTTGCATATGGTGCTCTCGGGCATCGTGATCGGCTCCGTGCTCTCGGCCGGGGTGACGCTGCTCAAGGCGCTCGCCGGGGAGAGAGTGGCCGCGATCGTACTCTGGCTGATGGGAAGCTTTTCGGGGGCTTCAGTGGAGGGGGCGTTCTCCGTCGCGGCGGGGGGCTTCGCCCTCTTCGCGGCGGCGTGGTGGTGGGGGCGCGACCTTGACGCGATCTCCCTCGGAGAGAACAGGGCGGTCTATCTCGGGGTGGAGGAGCGCCGGATCAAGGGAACGCTGCTCGTGCTCGCTTCGCTGGCAACGGCGCTGACTGTGGCTTCGCACGGCATCATCGGCTTCGTGGGGCTCGTGGGGCCGCATCTTCTGCGGATGGCCTTGGGGCCGTCGCACAGAGTGCTGCTGACGGCCTCGTTCCTTGGAGGGGCGCTTTTGCTCACGGTGGCGGACGGCGTCGCCCGGTCTCTCGGCGAGCTGCCCGTAGGCGTGGTGACCTCGCTGGCCGGAGGGCCGGTCTTCTGTTGGATACTGCTTCGAGGGAGGGAGAACGTATGAGGGGATCGCCAAGCGTTTCCGGGCGGGGAATCCAGCTTGATCGCGTGTGCGCGGGGTACGCCGGCCGCCGCGTGTTCGACGGGATCTCCGCCGAGTTTCCGTCCGGCGCGCTGACGATGCTGCTGGGTCCCAACGGCAGCGGGAAGAGCACGCTGCTGCGCCTGCTGGGGGGCGCGCTTCCGTTCTCCGGAAACGTGGTTCTGGCCGGTCGTTCGCTCCGTCGTCTCTCTTCCGGGCAGCGGGGGAAGCTCGTCGGCATGGTCTCCCAGTCGCCGTCGCTCTCCTTTCCCTTTACAGTCGAGGAGGTCGTGCTCCTCGGAAGGCTCCCTCACAGAAAGTTTCTCTCAGGATGGACGACGGAGGACAGAGGGTGCGCGATGGAGGCCGTACGTGAAATGGAGCTCGGCGAGATGCTCTCCCGCAGGGTGTCGTCGCTCTCCGGGGGGGAGAAGCAGCGGGTGCTCATCGCGCAGGTGATCGCGCAGCAGCCGGAGGTCTTCCTTCTCGACGAACCGTCTTCCGCGCTCGACCCCCGGTACACGCTCCGGCTCTTCCGCTTCCTCCGGAAATGCGCACGCGAGGGGGCGACGGTGGTCGCGGCGGTCCACGACATCAATCTCGCGGCGGAGTACGCCGACAGTGTCTGCTTCTTGAAAAACGGGCGTATTGAAGCGTTCGGGGACGTGGAGGAGGCGCTCAACGACTCGGTGCTGTCCTCGGTCTACGACGTTCCCTTCGCGTCGTTCGGGGCGGATCTCCGCGAGGACGGCCGGTGGAGAAGAGTATGGCGCGCCGTGTAGCGGGCGTTTTCTTTCTTATTCTTGCCCTGTGCGGAATTTTGCTTTTTCCGGCGTTCGTGTCCGCAGGCGAGATCGCGATCGTCGACGACGCCGGGCGGACCGTCGTGCTTCCCGCGCCGGCGGAGCGAATCGTCTCTTTCTACGCCGGACACAGCGAAAACATCCTCGCCCTCGGGGGAAGGGGCAGGCTTGTCGGAATCGCGGAAGGCGACGACGAGGCGCTCTTTCCCGGCATACCCCGCCTGCCGATGCGCGCCGACGCGGAGCGAATTCTTGCGCTTGCGCCGGACCTCGTCCTCGTCCGCCCTCTTGCCGAGAGCGTCAATGAAGGCGTTTTCAGGACGCTGGAGCGAAGCGGCGTCCCCGTGGTTTCGCTCTCTCCGCCGATTCCGGAGACGATGGAGGCGTACCTTGAGCGCCTCTCCATGCTGCTCGGGGCGGAGGGCGGAGTGAAACTCTGGAAAGAGACGCTCGCTCTCCTGGAGACGCAGGTTCCCCCATCGGAGAGCGACCAGCCGCGCGTCTTTCTGGAGACCTCCGGGAAGGGACTTCGCACGTGCGCGCCCGGCTCATGGGCGGCCCTGCTGCTCACGCTCGCCGGAGGGGTGAATGTCGCGGCGTCCGCGGTTCCGCTGCGTCCCGAAAGTCCCCTTGCGAACTGGGGGGAGGAACGTCTCCTTGCGCTGGCGGAGGAGGGTTTGGACGTCTACATCGTCCAGACGGGGGCGATGAATCCGGTCACGGAAGCGGACGTCCTCTCCCGCCCGTGGATAGCGGGCCTCCACGGAGCGGAGATCGTCCTGCTTCCCGAGGAGGACGTGAGCCGTCCGTCGCTGCTGCGTATGAAAACGTCGGTGGAGATGCTGCGTGCGATTTTTGAACGAGGACGGAGAAAAAATCATGAACTGCCCGGAGCAAAAGAGCCTATGCTCTCCGGGGACGAGGAGGAAAACGAACGGTGAAATTCTGGGGAGTGGGCCTCGGCCCGGGCGATCCCGAGCTGGTAACGCTCCGGGCGCTGCGTATTCTGAAGGAGGCGGACGCCGTCTTCATCCCGTTTTCGGAGAAGGGGAGGGAGAGCGTGGCGGGACGGATACTGGAAGCGCATCTTGTCCGCGAGACGCTGCCCGTCCATTTTCCGATGATCCGCGACGACGCGAGGCGAGACGCGCTGCTGTGCGAGGAACTTGCGCGGCTCCGGCCGTTCTGGGAGAACGCTGCCTCCGTGGCGCTGCCGGTCATCGGCGATTCCGCCCTCTACGCAACGGCGGCCTATCTTTACGACGCTCTGAAGAGCATGGCGCCGGATGTCGAACTCGGCCTTGTCCCGGGAGTTTCGGCGCATTCGCTGGCCTCTTCTCGTGCAGGACGTTTTTTGGCGCTGGGGAGCGAACCGCTCTCCGTCGTTCCGGGAACCGCGCCGCTCGCGCGGATCGAAGGAATGCTGGCGGCAGCGGACGCCGCGGTCCTTTACAAGCCGTCCGCGCTCGGAGAAGAGCTGCGGGGCGCTGTGGAGCGCAGCGGGCCGTGGAAGACGATGCTTCGGATCGACAGGGCGGGGCTTCCCGACGAGCGGATTGTGGAGGGGGAAGAGGCGCTCGTTCCATCCTCCGAGTATCTGAGCGTGGTGCAGCTTTTGCGATGGCGCTGACCCCTTGTCCGCACGCCGCTCGCTTCGCCGCGGGAAACGAACGTGGCCGCCGCGACGAGGAGCGCGCGGATAGCTGTATCCGGGCGGCGCACATGCGAAGCTCCCTGTGTACGCCGTTTTCGCGGAAACGGCAGCAGAGAAGGCGTGCGTCATGGTAGGCGCGACGGATTGGCGCGGACTGCTCTACGGCGAGCTGCTGCTCGTCGTCACCGTGACCGCGGGGCTTGGGTTCGGCAAGCTGCTCCTCGCCGCCTCCGTGCCGGAGCGTGTGATGCGATACCTGCTGCCGGGAGCGGAAGCGAGCCGCGGGCGCGGAGGGTTGCACCCGGACCTGCTTTTTTCGCTTGCAGTGAGCCTCGGTTCGTCGAGGGCCGGGGCGGCGCTCGTGGCGGAGGCGCAGCGCGATGGCAGGCTTTCGCGGCGTGAAGCCGTCTTCGGGACGCTTCTTCAATCGTTTCCGGGGTACATTAAACGCTGGCTCATCTCCTTCCCCACCGCGTTTGGTCTCGCGGGAGCCGCCGGGGCGATCTACTCGCTCGTCGTGCTGCTGCGCAGCTTCTGCCGTTTTCTCTTCTTCCTCGCGCTTCTGCGGAAAGGCCCGTCTCGCAATCCGCCGCAAGGAGCGGCGTCGGGTGTTTCGCACGCGTTCTTCCCCCCGGGCGAACCTGCTTCTCTTTCCGGCGCGGAGCCGGAGAGAGAGGGCGGAGCCTCTGCAAAGATTCGGGACAGCATTCTCCCGCAGCAGACGCACGAAAGAGAAGCGCTTGCTCAGGGAACGGCAGGAGGCGTGCACGGCAACCGGGGGCGCGCTCTTCCGCTCTTCCGGACGCTGGCGCGTACTCTGCCGCTCGCCTGTTCGGTCTACGCGCTGGCGTATCTGCTCTCGCCGTCGATCCAGGCCTTTCTTCAGGAGAAGGGAGCCTCCTTTCCCCTGCTGTCGAGCGCCGGATGGACGGTCGCCGCCGCGTCCTTCGCGCACGTCAACGCGGCGCTTGGCGTGGCGGGAGGCGCGATCGCCTCGGGAGCGCTCTCCACGGCGCAGGGGGTGCTCGCGTTGCTCGTCGGGAACATGCTCGCGGTGCTTTCGAGGGTGCTCCGGCAGGATCTCGCCTTCTGGGTCGGCATCTTTCCGGGGCGCATGGTCCGCTCGCTCTTCGTATGGAATCTGCTCACGCTCGTCGTCACGATGGCCGTGACTGTCGCATTGGCCGCCATCCCGGTGCTCGGAGGGTGGTAGATATGGTGTTTCAGGGGAGGTTTTTGAAATGATGAACAGCGCGGAACTCTTCGAGCGCGCAAAACGCTCGCTTGTCGGCGGCGTGAACAGCCCGGTGCGCTCGTGGCGAGGAGTGGGGGGAACGCCGCTCTTTTTTCAGAGAGGCGAGGGGCCGTTCCTCCACTCGGTCGACGGCGGACGGTATACGGACTACGTTTGCAGCTGGGGGCCGCTGATCCTTGGACACGCCCATCCGGAAGTGGTCGAGGCCGTCTGTGTCGCGGCGCGGGAGTCGACCTCCTTCGGCGCGCCCTGCCCGAAGGAAGTCGAACTTGCCGAGGAGGTGCGGCGCGTCTTCCCCTCGATGGAGCTGGTGCGCTTCGTCTCCTCCGGGACCGAGGCGGTGATGACGGCGCTTCGCTTGGCGCGCGGTTTCACGGGGCGCGAGATCGTGCTGAAGTTCGACGGCTGCTACCACGGGCACTCCGACGGCATGCTGGTGAGCGCCGGGAGCGGCGCGCTCACCCTGGGGAAGCCCGACAGCGGCGGCGTTCCGGAGAGCGTGGCCTCGACGACGCTCGTCGTTCCGTACAACGATCTCGAACGGGCGGGCGAGGCGTTCGCCCGTTTCGGCGACCGTATCGCTGCCGTGATCGTCGAACCGTGGGCAGGGAACATGGGGCTGGTTCCTCCGATACCTGCGAACGGCTCTGCGGAGGGATTCCTGGAGGGGTTGCGGAGGTTGACCTCCGCGCACGGCGCGCTGTTGATCTTCGACGAGGTGATTACCGGCTTCCGTGTTCCGGAGGGGGGAGTGCAGCAACGAACGGGCGTGACGCCCGATCTCACCTGCCTCGGGAAGATCATCGGCGGCGGCCTTCCAGTCGGCGCGCTCGGCGGAAGGCGGGAGATCTGCGAGCATCTTGCCCCGCTCGGGCCCGTCTACCAGGCGGGCACGCTCTCCGGCAATCCGCTCGCGATGGCCTCGGGGCTCGCGGTCCTGCGTGTTCTGCGGCGAGAGGGCGTGTACGATACGCTTGAGGAGCGGGCCAAGCAGCTCGCGGAGGGCATGGCGGGAACGGCCGCGAAGGCGGGGATTCCGCTCTCCGTCTCGCGCTTCGGTTCCGTACTCGGCTTTTTCTTCGCGCTGGAGTTGCCTCGCAACCTCGAGCAGGTGAAGGCGACCGACGCGGCGAAGTACCCTCCCTTCTTCCACGGAATGCTGGAGCGGGGGCATATGTTCGCTCCGTCTCCCTTCGAGGCGGCGTTCGTCTCGCTGGCGCATACGGAGGAAGTTGTCGAACGGACGATCGAGGCGGCTGCGGACGTCTTCGCCGCTCTGTAGTCCGTCGAGCTCCTGGAAACATGCGAACGCCCCGCGGCGTGTGCAGCGCGCGGGGCGTTCGTCGTCGGCGTTTCTGCGGAAAAACGAACCGGATGTTGCGCGTCAGCGTTTCAGCAGCCGGGCGACATCGACCGCCGCGTAGGTGATGATCAGGTCGGCCCCGGCACGGCGCAGCGCGAAGTGGGCTTCCAGCAGGCCGCGCTCCTCGTCGAGCGCTCCGGCGGCCATGGCGTGGCGCAGCATCATGTACTCGCCGCTGACGAGGTAGCAGGCAAGCGAGAGCATCGTCGCCTCCCGCAGGCGGGCGAGAATGTCCATGTAGAGCAGCGAGGGCTTCACCATCAGGATGTCCGCCCCCTCCTCCTCGTCGAGAAGCGACTCGCGGATCGCCTCCCGCCAGTTCGTCGAGGGCGCCTGGTATCCGCGGCGGTCGCCGAACGAGGGCGCGCTTCCCGCGGCCTCGCGGAAGGGGCCGTAGAACGCGGAGGCGAACTTGGAGCTGTAGCTCATGATGGGCGTCGTCTGAAAACCGCCGTCGTCGAGCGCTTTTCTGATGGCGGCCACCTGTCCGTCCATCATCGCCGAGGGAGCGACCGTGTCGGCTCCGGCGCGGACGTGGCTCAGGGCGATGCGCCCCAGCGCCGCGGCCGAGGTGTCGTTGTCGACGCGCCCGTCGGCGGTGAGGAAGCCGCAGTGTCCGTGGTCGGTGTACTCGCACATGCAGACGTCGGTGATCAGCTGAATTTCTCTGCCGTAGCGCTCTTTGAGGAATCGGAGCGCCTGCTGGACAGGCTGGTCGTCGCGCCACGCCGTGCTTCCGTTCGCGTCCTTCTCGGTGGGAAGGCCGAACAGCATGAACGACTTCACGCCCGCTGCAATAGCTTCGTCCATACCCTCGCAGAGGCGGTCCACGCTCCAGTGGTCCACGCCGTACAGGCCGGAGATCGGCGTCCGTTTTCCGGAGCCGGGGACGACGAAGAGGGGGAGGATCAGCTGTCTCGGTTCGAGGGAGACCTCCCGGACGCTCTCGGCGAGCACCCGGTTCTCCCGGAGTCGGCGCAGCCGCGTTCGCGGCGGAAATGTACAGGTCATGATCGTTTCTCCTTGTCGACAGTGTGGATGAGTTTTTCACATGCATTGCTCAGGGGGCCGAGTTTGTTCTGCACGACATCCCAGACGAGCGAGAGGCTTACCGAGAAATACGCGTGGGACAGTACGTTGCGCAGAGCGACAATCTTTCTCCATTCGATTTCCGGAGCGCGGGCACGAAGTTCCTCGGGGAGATGCCCGGCCGCCTCGCCGATTATCTCAAGATTTCTGATGACGGCATCCACTGTTCTCTCGTCCTGTTCGAAATCGTCGAAGTCCAGATCGCGGGTATATTTCAGCACTTTCTTGATCGCTTCCGCGATGTCGTCCAGGTAGAGTCCGTAGTCTCTAGGCATAGAGGGCCTCGCACTCGATGGCCGATTGTATCCTGGGTTTGACTGTATCGGCCATCACCAGGTCAACAGGGTGCTCAAGGATATCCTCCAGGTAGAATTTCAAATCCATGTAGTTGTCGAACGTCGGCTCGGAAAACTCCACAAGGATGTCTACATCGCTATCGGCATGGTCATCCCCTCTGGCGAAGGAGCCGAAAAGGGCGATCTTCGTCACGCTGAAGCGGGATGCAAGCGCTTCCTTTTTTTCGACGAGAATCCGCAGAATACTGTCGCCGGACGATACATCCATTTCGTTCCCCTCCTTTCGCCCTGTTCTGCACGCTGCATGTCGTTATCGCTGCCTCTTTTCCACATTCTTTCAGTAAAATATTGTACGGCTTTCCGTATCGTTATTCAATGAGAGATCGCCCCGATTATTCTTTACGCAACGACTCCAGCGCGGCGACGAGGCCGTCGAAGTCCGCGCTTCGCATCACGAGCGGCGCTCGCCCGAAGAGGCGTTCCACCGCTCTGCCGCACGTCTCCCCCCACGCGACGAGCGCGGTCTCCGGGCGGGGGGGCGGGGCGCTTGCGCTCCACGCCGCGGCAAGGGCGGCGCTGCCGAAGACGAGAGCGTCGAGCCCGCATTCGTCCCAAAGCGCTTCGTAGGACTCCCAGCCCGGCGGGAGCGAGGGGAGCATCCTGTAGGCGGCGATGTTCTCCGAGAAGGCCCCGACCGAGCGGACGGCTTCCTCGGGAAGAGGGGATCCGGCCTCGTTCCGGAAAAAGACGACGCGCTCCCCCGGACGGACGCGGGCGGCGAGCAGCGCCGCGAGCGCCTCCGATGTCGAGGGCGAGGCGACGGCGTCGGCGCGGATGCCGAAGGAGGCAAGCACCGCGGCCGTTCCCTCGCCGATGACGGCGATGCGGCCCGATATGCGCCTCGGATCGATCCGGCGCAGCAGGATCGCCGCACCTCGGGGGCTGGTGAGGACGAGCCAGTCCGCTTCCGCAATCGAGGAATCCTCTCCGCTCGTGAAAAGTTCCTCCAGCGAAAGCAGCGGAAGGCTGTACGCGTCCGCGCCAAGCGATTCGAGCGCGCGCGCCGTCGTCCAGCTCTCGGGGGAGGGGCGCACGAGGCCGACCTGGAGTCCGCGCAGAGGCCCCCGTTCCGGCGAGAGGCGAATCCCCGAGGTCTCTCCGAACGCGACGATGCTCGGACTGGGGATGTCCGGCGAGTCCGCGGAGGAAAAGGAGACGAGCCGGGCCCGACCCCAGCCGCCCCATGCGACTGCGGCGCACGGTTCGCCGGGGGGCATTCCCCCCTCCAGCAGCAGGGGGCGGAGCTTCGTCCACGACGACGCTCCCATGTAGATCGCCTTGGTTCCGCGAAGCGCCCCGATCGCTCTCCATGTGTCGGCGTCCGGTTCCTTGCCGTCCGCGCTGTGCCCGGAGATAAGCGTGACCGAGTCGGCCGCGCCCCTGTGCGTAGGCGGGATGCCCGCGCTTCCCAGTCCGCCGAGAGCGGCCGTGATGCCGGGCGTGAAGGTCCAGGGAACTCCGGCGTCTTCGAGCGCGATCGCTTCCTCCCCGCCCCGCCCGAAGACGAAGGGGTCGCCGCCCTTGAGTCGGACGACGCTCTTCCCCGTTCGCCCCAGATCGACGAGGAGCGCGCAGATCTCGCTCTGTTTCGGCGACGGCCTCCCCTTGCGCTTGCCGACCGGGTGGAAGACGCACGAAGGGGGGGCGAGCTGAAGGAGGTCGGGGTGGATCAGACTGTCGTACACGATATGCTCAGCGCCTTCGAGAAGCGCTTTCCCCTTCAGCGTCAGCCAGAGCGGCCCGCCGCACCCCGCGCCGACGAGATGGACGGTCATCGGAGATCGCCTCCGGCAAGAGCCGCGGTACGGACCGAAGGTCCCCCGGCGCGTTGAGCGCGTTCTTCCTTCCGGGGAGGAGGCGGAACGGCGCACGCCTTCAGCAGGCGGGCCGCGCCCGGTTCGTTCCGGAAGAGACCTCCGAGCGAACGCCCGGCGTCCAGCGCCTCTTCGTCCGTCCCGACCGTTCTCTCGAAGGTCAGCGAAACCGAGTCTCCGCCGTCGCACTCCAGGATCTCCGCGCGCAGCACCATCGTCTCTCCGTGAAGCTCCGCGAGCGCGGCGAAGGGGACGTGGCAGCCGACGCCGAGCGTTCGAAGCAGCGAGCGTTCGGCGATCGAACAGAGGTGCGTCCTTCTGTCGGTGATGCGTTCGCCCAACGGGAAGAGCGCGCCGTTCAGCGGCGCTTCGAGGGCGATGATTCCCTGGCAGGGCGCGGGAAGAAACGGAAGCGTCGTCGTGTTCGGCGTCCGGATGTCAAGGCGGTCGAGCCCGGCGCGCGCGAGGACGATGGCGTCGTAGAGTCCGTCGTGCAGCTTCTGGAGGCGTGTGGCGACGTTTCCGCGAAGCTCCCTCACGGAGAGGTCGGGGCGGCGGCGCAGCAGCTGGGCGCGTCGACGGGGGCTTGAAGTGCCCACGACCGCGCTGCGGGGAAGACTCTCCAGGTCTCGTTCCTCGCGGCAGAGAAGGAGGTCCTCCACCGGGTCGCGAGGGCAGACGGCGGCGATCTCCAATCCTTCGCGGCAGCACGAGGGGAGGTCCTTCAGGCTGTGGACCGCTCCGTCGCCCATGCCGCGAAGCAACGCCTCCTCGATGC
>Ga0334886_1000629_pt1 | contig 51069 bp, 45 predicted proteins | sample GraSluR1_MG_9_FD_207232 | JGI IMG/M metagenome (GOLD analysis project Ga0334886, IMG submission 207232) | Sludge microbial communities from methane-producing bioreactor in Wageningen University, Netherlands - Granular Sludge_27_06-R1 | ecosystem: Engineered > Bioreactor > Anaerobic >... | reverse complement strand
ATATGTTGGTGATCGAGATCGACCGTGGTCAACAACGTAGCCACAGCCGGCAGCGCGTTGGTCGCGTCGAGGCGGCCGCCGAGTCCGGTCTCGGCGCAGAGCACGTCTACGCGCTCGTCGCGGCAGATCTCCAGAGCGACCGCCGTCAAGGTCTCGAACCAACTCGCCTCAAGGCGCTCGGCCAGCGGGCGGATGTCGGAAATCTGCGCCGCGAAGCGGTCTGGCGCGACGGCCTCGCCGTCGATGGTCAGGCGCTCGTAGACGCGTAGCAGGTGCGGACTCGTGAATGCCGCCACCTTCAAGCCGGCCTTCTGCAACAGGTGCGCCAGGATCCGCGTAGTCGAACCCTTGCCGTTGGTGCCCGCCACCACGAGCGTGCGCAGCGTACGTTCGGGATTGCCGAGCGCATCGAGCAGGGCCTGCACACGAACCACGCCGGGCCGGATGCCCAGCCGATTCAGACTGAACAGCCAACGCGTGGCCTCGTCTTCCGCGACGAAGGGCGGCGCAAGGTCTACCCCGATTCCCGGCTCGCCGGCGTAGGAGCCGGCCGGCAAACCGACGCCGGGCTGCAAGGACATGGTGCCTACCTCCGCACGGGCGTCGGCGCCGAGATGTCGCTGCCGTCGCAGAACCAATGCAATAACACGGCCAGCGTTTCTTTGAGGCGCTGGCGCGCGATCACCTGGTCCACCTGGCCGTGTTCGAGTTGGAACTCGGCGGACTGGAATCCGGCCGGCAGGTCGCCGCCGATGGTCTGTTGGATTACTCGCGGGCCGGCGAAACCGATCATGGCGCCCGGCTCGGCCAGGTTCAGATCGCCCAGCATGGCCCAACTGGCGGTGACGCCGCCGTAGGTGGGATTCACGCAGAGACTCAAATAAGGGATATTAGCTTCGCGGAGGTGCGCGAGCACGGTTGCGGTCTTGGCCATTTGCATCAGGGACAACAACGACTCCTGCATGCGGGCGCCGCCGGACCGCGACACGATGATCACCGCGCGCCTCTGTTGCAGAGCGTCCAGTAACAGGCGCGTAATCTTCTCTCCCATGGCCGAACCCAGGCTGCCGCCCATAAACTCGAAATCGAGCACCGCGAGGTTCACGGGCATGCCCTGCACCCGTCCCCAGCCGGTGATCACCGCCGATTCGCGACCGGTCTGTTTGCGGGCGGCGCGGAGCCGGTCGACATAGCGCTTGCTGTCCTTGAAGCCGAGCGGGTCGGTGCTCGTCACGCTGGGGTACAATTCTTCCCAGGTCCCGCTGTCGAGCAGCAGATCCAGATACCGCGGCGCGGGCAGGGGTAGATGATAGCCGCAGGCGCCGCAGACGTTCCAATGACGATCGAGTTCGCGACGGTACAGGATCTCCCCGCAACCCGGGCATTTCTGCCAGAGATTGTCCGGCACCACTTTCTTCTGAGTCAGGGCGCGGATGCCACGAGCAGCACGATTGAGCCAGGACACGATTGCTCACTCCTCGCATTCGCGCAGCGGGTCAATCCTGCAGCGCCCGCGTCAAGATCAAGGCGTCCTCGCCGGTGTCGGCGTAATACCCCTGGCGGACACCGACCGACCGGAAACCGAAACTACCGTACAGTGCCAGCGCGGCCGCGTTGCCCGGCCGCACTTCCAGGGTGACCTCCGCCAACTCGCAACTCGCGGCTTCGGCCAGAGCGGCCTGCAAGAGGCGCGAACCCACCCCGCAGCGGCGCCAGGCGGGCGAGACCGCGAGGTTGAGGATGTGCAGTTGATCCGCGCCGCGCCAGGCCATCAGGTATCCTACCACTTCCGCGCCGCGAAATGCTACCAGAGGCAGACGCAACGGCGAGGGGGTCAGTTCCTGGAGCAGGGCCGCCGGCGACCAAGGATCCCCGAAACTCGCTCGCTCGATGGCCGCGATCGCCGCGAGGTCGGCGGGAACTCCGCTGCGAATCAGGAACTCGGCGATCGTCATGGCGCGCCTTCCTGCGGCGGCCGGCCGACGTGGATGTCCACGCGTTGGTCCGGCGCGACCGGCGTGGCGTCGAGATGCCGGATGAGTTCCGCGTCGGCGCCGCGCAGATAGCGCGGCACGAGAGCGAACGGCGATCGCACCGTGCGGGCCCTCAGATCCGGGTCGGCCATCGCCAGCGCCATGGCGCGGGCCGTGGCCGGATGCGCCGCGCTCCAGGCTCGCGGCGCCGGCAGCCCGAGCGCCGTCAGCGCCGGTCGCAGCGCTTCGTCTTGCCGTACCAGCAGCGCCAGGCCGTCGCCGCCGAACACCGGCCGTTCCACGTCGGGCACCAGCGCCGCTAGCCTCTCCCACCAGGCGTCCGGCGGCAGGCACGCCGGCGCGTGGAGTTCCGCGACCCAGCCGCCGGCGCGCCGGTACACGGCCGCGAACAGCTCGCCGCGGCGAGCGTCCAAAACCGGCACGGCGGTCTCGCGCTCGGGATGCGCTTGCAGCAAGTCGGCCGCCATGGCAGCCAGGGTGGACACGGCCGCCAACTGCGCGCCCAGCGCCCAGGCCAGCGTCTTGGCCGTGGCCACGCCGATGCGCACACCGGTAAAGCTGCCCGGTCCGTCTGCGACAGCGATCAATTCGACCTCGGCCAGGCGACGTCCCGCCTCGGCGAGCAGGTTCTCGATCAATGGAAGCAGACGATCGGCGTAGCTGCCCGTGACGTTGTAGGGTTGATAGGCCAACAACCGGCCGTCAGCGGCCAGCGCAAAGCGTCCGTTCGGCGTCGCCGTATCGATGGCTAGGATCAGCACGCCGGGTTCGCCTCCGGAAACAAAACCGCCCAGGCCGCCGGCAGTTCAGGCATGCCGCGCGCGTACCAGCGGCGCTGGTCCGGTTGCCCGCCCCCGGTCGCCAAGAGTTCGACGCGCCGCGCCAGCAACGGTGCCAGGCGGTGCGGCCACTCGGCCAGGAGCACGGTGCGGCGATCGGCCAGTTCATCGAGGAGTTCCAGGACGCCGATATCGTGAAGATCGTGCTCCGGGGCGACGCGGTAGAAGTCGAGATGATCGATGGTCCACCGGCCCTGGTAGCGGTTGATCAGGGTGAATGACGGACTGAGCACCGCCTCGCTCACGCCAAGGGTAGCGCAGAGCCCTTGAATCAGGCAGGTCTTGCCGGCGCCCAGTTCTCCATACACGAGCACCGCGTCGCCGGGCCGCACGACCCCCGCGAGGTCTCGCCCCAAGGCGCGCGTGCCCGCTGGCCCGTGCGTCAACCGGCACCGCGCAAAGCCGGCGGGTTCGGGTATGATCCGGGAATCCATGCCTGCTCCTGTGCCGCCAGCCTGGTCGCTGCGTGCAGGTCTGCCCATACGCCGCCGATCCTGTCTGCAGAACCCGGGCTAACGGGGACGCAATACCGCCAACGGGCAGATCATCTCCTCGAGGCTGATGCCTCCATGCTGGAAACTGTCGCGGTATAACCGCTCGTACTCGTGATAATTCGTCGGATAGACCAGGTAGTAATTCTCGGTAGTGATCGCGTACGTCTCGATCGAGCTGTTGGGCGGCAGTTTGTACTCGGCGGGATCTTTGATGAGCAGCACCCGTTTCTCGTCCACCGATAGATTGTCGCCGAACTTGTACCGCACGTTGCTCGATGCGTCGCGATTGCCGCGTACTTTGGTCGCACGGCGGCAGAACAAGGAGCCGTGGTCGGTGGTGACGATCGTGGTGGTGCCCCGCCGCGCGGCCTCCTGCAGCAATTCGTAGAGCGTGCTGTGCTCGAACCAGGTTCGCATCAGCGCGCAGAACGCGGCTTCATCGGGCGCGAGTTCCTTGAGGATCGAACTCTGGCTGCGACCGTGGGACATGATATCCAAAAAGTTGTAGACGCCGGCGATCAATCGCTGCTCGCCCAGCGACGCGAAATCGCGCCGCAGAATGTCGGTCTCGCGGGCGTCGGAGATCTTGTAGTAACGGCAGCGGCCGGCGGCCGGGCTCCGCAAGCGCTCGAGTTGGGCCGCCAGGAGCTTGTCCTCGCTGGCGTTGCGGCTCGAATCGTCGCCGAGCCCCTGGTGCCACAGCCCCGGGTAACCGCGCGCGATGTCCAGCGGGTAGAGTCCGGCGAACATCGCGTTGCGCGAAAACGGCGTCGCCGTTGGTAAGATCGACCAGTACAGATGCTGTTCCAGTCGGAAATAGGGCTCGAGCAATGGCTGGACCAATCGCCACTGATCCAGGCGCATGCAATCGATGATGACCCAGAGAATCTGCTGCCGTTGCACTTCCGGCTCGACGAAATGGCGGTAGACATGCGGGCTCAGGATCGGCGCGTCAGCGGCGCCGTGCACCCAGTCACGGTAGCGGTCGCGCACGTATTTGCCGAGCGCGAGGTTCGCCGCGGCCATCTGTTCGGCCTGGGTATCCAACAGACCGCGATCGCTGTAGCGATAGAGGTCCAGGCTCCAGGTGACCAGATCGCCGTAGATACTCTCCCAGTCGGCGGGAAGAGCCGCGGCGGCGATACGGTCGCCGACAGCCGGGAACTGAGTCAAGTAGTCGCGGGTCACCTGCTGCGAAGTGATCTTGCGGGCTTCGACCTGCTTCTTGAGCGCAGCCTGGATTTGCAGCGGTGAGACGGGCTTGACCAGGTAGTCGTCGATGCGCCGGCCGATCGCCTTGGTCATGAGGTCTTCGGCCTCGCTCTTGGTGATCATGATGACCGGCACGTGCGGATGGCGTTTGCGGATTTCCTCGAGTGTGTCGAGGCCGCCCAGTCCGGGCATCATCTCGTCCAGGAGCACGGCGTCGAACGGGCGCTCGGCCAGGAGGGCCAGCCCGTCTCGTCCGTTGGAGGCTCCGTGGACCTCATAACCCTTCTGGGACAGAAACAGAATGTGCGAGCGTAGATCGTCGATGTTGTCGTCGATCCACAGAACCGTATACCCCACGTCAATCGTCCTTCCCAGGCAGTGTCACCAGAAACACCGTCCCCTGCGGCCCGGTGCTCTCGACCCGGATCTTGCCGCCGTGGTACTGGGTCACGATGCGCTTGACCAAGGCCAACCCCATGCCCCAGCCGCGCGACTTCGTACTGAAACCCGGCTCGAAGATCTTGTTCCGATACGCCGGCTTGATGCCGCGCCCCGTGTCGGCGACCCGCAGAACGATACCGCCGTGCTCCTGGTCGCCTAGCCGGATCGAAACTGTGCCTTTGCCTTCCTCCAGCGCGTCGATGCCGTTTTTGATCAGATTCTCCAGGACCCATTCCATGAGATCGCGGTTGAACCGCACGGCATTGCCGATCGCGCCCTCGGTACGCAGTTCCACCCGCCCGCCGAGGTGGGGCAGCCGCCGGCGAAAGTAGCTGACCGTGTCATCGACCACCGCCGCCAAATCCGTATCCGTCAGCTTGGGCTTCGAGCCGATCTGGCTGAAGCGCGCCGAGACCTTGTTCAGGCGCGCGATATCCTTGCCAAGCTCGGACAAGGTATCATCGTCGGGCGGCAACTGCTCCTGCAGCAGGGCGAGCCAACCCATGATCGACGTGAGCGGCGTGCCCATCTGGTGCGCCGATTCCTTGGCCATACCCGCAAACAGCAGGTTCTGGTCGTTTTCCTTTTTGACCTGCAGCCCCCACAGAATCGCCAGGAAGAACAACACCATGATCGCGAGGATCAGGTACGGCATGGTCCGTATTTGCTTGCTGAGCGCCGATTGGCCGTAGTGCAGGGTGCCGCGGCGGCGGCCGCCGGGATCCAGCAGCGCGAACGGCTGCGCTTCGCGGTCGAACTGGCGCGCCATCTCGATCACGCGCGCGACCCGCGGATCATCCGGCGCTAACGGGTCTTGGCGCAGCAGGAGATCGTAGTCGTCGACCTCGGCGATGCCGGTAACGCCGGCGTTCCAGAATATCGGCCGGCCGGCGTTGTCCGTGATGATCAGCGGAATCTTGATCTTGTTGATGATGCCGATGACCTGCTCGGCTTCAGTCGACTGGTCGCCGATGAAGAGGAGGCGGCTGGCCATCCCGCTGAACATCTCCGTGATCAGGCGGTTCTGCGCTTCCAGTTCGCGGCTGATGCGCAGCGTGTAGGCCGTGATGCCTACCACGATCAGCACGCTGCCCAGCAGCAGATAGAGGGTGAACAACTGCCGCCGCTTCAGGCCGAAGAGACCGCGCGGTAACGGATCCATGCACGCCTCCCAGCCGCCGGCAGACCGCGCCGGTCAGCCGATCTGTTCGAGGCCGTCGAGGTAGGGACGCAACACAGCCGGCACGGCGATCTTGCCGTCCGCCGTCTGATAGTTCTCCATGATCGCCACGATCACCCGCGGCAAGGCGAGCGCCGATCCGTTCAGCGTATGCACGTAACCCCTGCCCGTCGGACCCTTCCAGCGAATCTGCGCCCGCCGCGCTTGAAAGTCGCCGAAACAGCTGCAGCTCGAGACCTCGAGCCACTGGGCCACGCCGGGCGACCAGACCTCCAGGTCGTGGCAGCGGGCGGCGGCGAAGCTGAGATCGCCGCTCGCGAGCAAGACCACCCGGTACGGCAGATCCAGACGCTGCAGGAGCTTCTCCGCGTCGGCGGTCAGATCCGCCAGCGCCTGGCGCGAGTGGTCGGGATGCGTGAAGTGAACGAGTTCGACCTTGTGGAACTGATGCATGCGCAACAATCCGCGCGTGTCCTTGCCGGCCGCGCCGGCTTCGCGCCGAAAACAGGGCGAGAACGCGCAGTAGCGCAGCGGCAAGTCGGATTCCGCCAGGGTGCATTCCCGGTGGATGTTGGTGACCGAAACCTCCGCGGTCGGAATCAGATAGAGGTCGTCGTCCACGCAGCGGTACATATCATCGGCGAGCTTCGGCAGCTGGCCGGTGCCCAGCATCGCTGCCGGGCTGACGAGATAGGGCACGGCCACTTCGACATAGCCCGCCGCGCGGTGAGTGTCCAGAAACCAGTTGATCAACGCGCGCTCGAGCCGGGCCAGATCGCCGCGCAGCAGCGAGAAACCGGAGCCGGACATGCGCGCCGGCGCTTCGGCGTCGAGCAGACCCAGTTCGGCGCCGAGGTCCCAGTGCGCCAGGGCGGGAAAGGGCAGGCGGCGAGGCTCGCCCCACGTGCGCACCACGACGTTCTGATCCTCGCCGCCCACCGGCACATCGGGATCGGGCAGGTTGGGAATACGCTCGTACAACTGCTCGACCTCGGCATCGAGGTCCGCCGCGCGGGTCTTCAGTCCCTTCAGCCGTTCGGTCACCTCGCGCATGCGCGCGATCGCCGGGGCGGTCTCCTCACCGGCCTTCTTCGCCTCGCTGATGCGGCGGCTGGCCTGGTTGACCTCGGCTTGCAACAACTCGGCTTCCTGCAGCGCGGCGCGCCGTTCGGCGTCGAGGCTGTAGTAGGCGGCGATGTCCACCGTTTCGCGCTTGGCAGCAACCGCCGCGGTCACCAGATTACGGTTTTCGCGCAGGAATTTGCGATCGAGCACGAGGGCTTCCTTTCGGCGCACGACAAGCGCCGTCGCCGGGCTTGCAAACCCCGGCGCCGGCTGCTAGAACGGTATAAACAACGCTCCCGGCAGCGGCAAGGCAAATCGCCGCCTCCCTGGAAAGGACCGCATGCACCGCGACGACCTGCTGGCTGATCTGCGCCGGCTGCCTGCCGGCGACCGTGTCATCACCGCCCTGGACGTGCCGACCGCCGAGGCTGCCGTCGCACTGGCCGGGCGGCTCGGCGAACGCGCGCGGTTTGTCAAGGTCGGTCTCGAACTCTTCACAGCGGCCGGCCCCCTGGTGGTGCAGTTGCTGCGGGGGCAAGGCAAGCTGGTGTTTCTGGACTTGAAGTTCAACGACATCCCGAACACCGTGGCCGCTGCGGCGCGAGCTGCTGCCCGGCTGGACGTGGCCATGCTGACGATCCACGCCGCGTGCGGCCGCGCGGCGATGACCGCCGCGGCCGCCGCCCTCGCCGAAACCGCCGCCGCGTCCCGCGGCCGGCGGCCGGCCTTGCTCGCGGTGACGGTATTGACCAGCCTGGGCCCGGCTGAGCTGGCCGAGACGTCGGCGGCCGGCGATACGGTCGCGGCGCGGGTTCAGCGGCTGGCCCGACTGGCCTGGGACAGCGGCTGTGACGGCGTCGTCTGTGCGGCCGCCGACCTGCCCGCGCTGCGCGGCGACCTGGGCCGGCAGCCGCTCGCGGTCACGCCGGGGATCCGGCCGGCCGGCGCAGACGTGCAGGACCAGAAACGCGTGGCCACGCCCGGCAACGCCCGCCGGGACGGCGCCGACTTCCTGGTCGTTGGCAGGCCCATCACCCAGGCCGAGGACCCGGCCCGGGCCCACGCCGCCTTGACAGCGGAGTTGGAGGTTTGACCGTGACACAGAGCGAAGTCCTGGAGTTGATGACGGAACTGGGTGCTCTGCACAAGGGACATTTCCTGCTCAGCAGCGGCCTGCACAGCGACACCTATTTCCAGTGCGCCCGCCTGCTGCAGTATCCGGACCTGGCCAAGGAACTGGGCGCGGCCATCGCCGCCCGCTTTCACGGCGAGACCTACGATATCGTGGTCAGTCCGGCGCTGGGAGGCATCTTGATCGGCCACGAAGTCGCCCGTGCGCTCGGGCGACGCTTCATCTTCACCGAACGCCAGGACGGCGTCATGTGCCTGCGCCGCGGATTCGCCGTCGAGCGCGGTGACAAGGCGCTCGTTGTCGAAGATGTGGTCACCCGTGGCACCTCGATCCGCGAGGTCTGCCAGACGGTGGAGACCGCCGGCGGCGTGGTCACCGGGTTGGGCGCCATCGTCGATCGCACAGGCGCGACGGCGGACCTGCCGCACCCGCTGCAAGCGCTGGCGCGCGTCGAAGTCCAGACCTGGGAGCCGGCCGCCTGTCCATTGTGCCGCCAGGGCCTTGCCGTGGTGAAACCCGGCAGCAGGGGCAACTAGTGCGTCCCGCGGCGCTCGTCCTCGGCGCTGGGCTCGTGTTCGCCGCCGCGTGGCTCAATCTGTATCCGCCTGTGCCGCAGTCCCCGACCGGCGACGTCTTCACCAGCCTGAGCACGGCCCGTCATCTCGACCGGGGCGACGGCCTCCTGAACGACACGATCTATCCCCTGTTCACCGCCTATCCCTGGGGCCGGGACGCGCCCCAACCGTTGCTGCACCGGCCGCCTGGTCTGGCGGTGCTGCTGCTGCCGGCCTGGTGGCTGGCCGGCCGGGATGTTGTCCGCGCCGAAGCCATGGTCCGCCCGGTGATGCTCGCCGTGCTGGTCCTTTTGGTCTGGCTAGGTGTATGGGCACTGCAACGCAGACGGCTCGGGCATGCGGCGCCAGCGTGGTTGCTGCTGCTGCTGTTCAGTCCGCTGCTGGCGCTGGCGGTGCACTGGGGATGGGGCGAGATCCCGTCCGCGGTGCTGTTGCTTGCGCTGTGGCTGCGGCTGCGTTGGTCCGGCCCCGCCGACCTTTCGCTGCGCTGGACGGCCGGCTTCGCCCTGCTGGCTGGAGTGTTGGCCCTGATGCGCAGCGATCTGCTCTGGGTGCCGTGCGGTTGGTGGTTCTGCGCCGCGGCCTGCGACCGGCGACGGCGCTGGCGACGCGTGGCGATACGCACCGCGCTCGCCGCCTTTGTCGGCGTGGTCGTCCTGGCGCCTTGGTGGCTGCACGTCCACCGTCACACCGGGTCGTTCCTCGCGAACCCGCTCACCGACGCGGTCCAGATCGACACGTCCACCCACTGGTGGGATTATCCAATGCTGCGCAGCCGCACGCCGCTTCCTGTCGGGGAGAACATCGCCGCGCATCCCGGTCAAGCCGTCCTGAGAACCTGCGCCGGTATTCGCATGTACACCCGGACCCTGGGGCACTGGCTGCCCTGGCTCGTCTGGGCGACGTGCATCGGGCTGTGGTACTTGAGATTGCGGCGGCGCACGCGGCGAGGATATGGCGCGGCGCGGGCCATGGGGCCGCCGGGGCTGCTGGCCGCGACGCTCTGCCTGCTGGTGCTGCAATACGCGTTCTTCTCGCAGGAGACACGGCATCTGCTGCCGCTCTTGCCCTTGTTTGCCTGGGAAGCGGTCGTGCTCGGCGACGAGGTTTTGCGCCGCCGTCGGCATGGGCCTCTGGCGCGCGGCGCGGCGCTGGCCGCAGTCGCCGCGATCGCGCTGCTGGTGACCCCGGCTCGGTTGGGGGGCGAGGCCGGCAACGTCGCGGCCGCCAAGGCCAGTCAAGACCGGGTCGCTCTGGTCGTGCAGGCAAGCGCTGCCCTGCCGCCCGGTCCGGTCTTCAGCGACAGCGCGATCGTGCCGTGGCGGTTGGACCGGCCCTACATCTGGAACCCGTTCAACGACGCCATCGAAGCCGAGATCCGCGAGGCCATGCCGGCGCTGCGGGAAGCGCCTTGGGTGCGCCTGCCGCCGCCGGAGCCACAGTGACCGGGCTAACCCTGTCAGACTGAAGCGTCGTCCGCCTCAGAAATCGCGGACAATCTGCGCGACCAGCCAATCCGCGCGAGCCAGGCCGGTGGTTTCCCTGGTCCAGCCCGCCCGCAGTTGCCACCCTGACCGCGCCGGCGCCGCCGCGTGCCGCCAACTCAACGTCCATTCCCGCAGTTCCGCGCTGACCGGCAGGCCGCGCGTTCGCTCCCAACGCGCCAGGCGCGTCCGCAGCTCCCACTCCGTGCGCGCCTGTCCGGTCCGGACCCGCACCACCGCGGTCCAGGCCTTCGCTCCTCCCCCCAGCGGATGACCCAGGACCACGTGGTCGTTGGTGTACGCCTCGGTGAAACCCTGGTTGCTATACCAAAGCACGCTGGAGTGCCATGTCTGCAGGTACTGCAGGCCGACATCCCAGTATTCGTCCAACAGTTCCACGCCGGCCAGCGACGCTGGGGCGGCGATCTCCGGCAGCAAAGGCAAGGTGTCGTGCGGCCGGAAATCTTCTCCACCGTACTCCCACCACAAACGCCCGGCCGCGCTCGGCAGCACAGGCCACGGCGCCGTGCGGAAGCGCCACTCCATACCGAGACTGAAGAGCCGGTCGGTGATCGGACCGCGTTCGACCTCGTTCCATGTCGTACCAAGGCGCGGGAAGTTGATCTGTAGCAGGTCCGCCCAGAGGGATTCGCCTGTGCGCGGCGCCGCCAGCGCGGCGTGGGCCACGGTCGTCCGCCACCACGAGGTGTGATTCCAGGCCAGCAACCACTGGCAGAACAGCGGCGTCGCGCAGCGCTCATGCCGGCCCCATTCATCGCGGTACTGCACGGTCTGGGCCGAGGTCCAGCCGGCGCGCACGAGCAAATGCGAAGGCGCCAGGGGCCGGAGCACGCCGGACCAGGCGAACGGCGACGTTCGTCGCGCCACGAGCTGCGGCAGGCTGGCGGCGTGGCTCGTCAACGTCAGTCCATCGCCGTCGAGACCGATGCCCACCACCGCGGGAAAGACCCCCGCAGTGATCGCCCAGCGGCCGAGGCTCGCACCGATCACGGCCCGCGGCAGCGTCAGTTGCCACGGCGGATCCTCGCGCCGCGCCAGACCGGCGGCATAGGGACCGGCGGGCGGCGGCCAATCCTGATACGTCAGCGCCGCGGGTAATGCCGAGCGGTTCGTGGCGAGCGGTCCGGTCAGCCGCGGCGAGATCGCCACCCAGAAGACGCCGCCGGCCAGCGTCAGATCGGGCTCCAAGGCGAGCAGCAATCCTCGTCCGCGCAGCCCCGCTTCGCCGGTGATCTGGCCGCCGGGTCCCAGTTCATGCAAGGCGAGGCGCCCTCCCACGTGCGCGTGCAAGGGAACGGCCGCGCAGGAACAGGAGTCCCAGCTCCACAATCCTTTCGCGTCGTTGCGCGCGCCGCCCGCCAGCCGGCGAATCTCGCCCGCCGAGATCGGCTGATACGGCGCAATGAAAACGCCGTCCAAAAGAGCTAGACGGCGCAACGCCGCCCATTCCAGGCGGCGGTTATCAGGTTCAACAGCGTCGATGTTCGGGCCGTTTCCCGGATGGTCGGCATCCGCGTCGAACCCGCCGGCCCCGACGCTGTCGGCGTCGCCGAGCGCGAGCGCGAACAAGAGCGAGATGACCAGGCGCCAGCAGCGCGACGGTATCAGGCCAGGAAGAAACAGACCACCCCGGCGAGGATCCAGACGGGAGCGAGCACCAGCAACACCAACGGGGCCACCGCGCCGAGCACCAGGCCGACCAGCAGCAACAGCGGCAGCCCGATCACCAGGGCCAGCAGGCCGTGGGTCAGCCAGAGGACGAGCTTCAGCGGCAGCAGGACCAGCGTAAAGACCAGCTTCAGCAGGCCCAACACCAGCGAGCCGACAATGATCAGAGCGATCATGGCCACGATGACTTCCAGGAACATGGCGCTGCCTCCTCTTCGATCTGACCGGCTTGCGGCCGACATGCTGGTGGCTAGGTCTTACGCCGCAGCCCGCCCTGGGTTTCACGGCGCCGGGATTTCGACCAAGCGTAGGCCATACCCGGATTCGCGCCCAAATATTCGGTTTCTCCAGGCGTGACACATTTAGTTGCATTATGGGCTCTTTTTTGTGTTATAATTCTCGTGGCTGCTTCTTTGGTGGCATTCCGGACCTCATGGAACGCGCGCTATTCCTCCAAGCTGTTCGGACGGACCTTGAAGCAGCCTTATCATGTCCAGCCCCTCCGCCCGGATAGACCGGCGGGCGACGCCCGGAAGCGCCGCCCGCCATCCACCTCCAGAGCCAGACCGAAGTCTAGCGTTTGAACAGGGCCGGGTCTACGGTGGGGTTAGCCTTGAACTGCTTGACCTCCACCGTCGCGAAGTCCTCATCGTCATGCTTGATCGTCATGCGATGGGGCAGGGTGAAACCGTCCTTCAGTTGGTGCGACTCGATGTAGGTCTTCTGGGTGACGGGACTGCCAGTCATGGGGTTGTTCCCAGGGCTCTGCACCATCACCAGCAAATCGGTCTGCGCATCCAGGAACATGACCGTTGCCTTGTCGCCGAACCGCACCACCACGGGATGGCATGGCGTACCGGCGATCTCCATGGGCGCAAGCGCCTGGAACTCGAGGTCGTCGACCCGGCGCAGGATGTTCAACGTGTCTTCCTGCATGCGGTCGCGCATCTGCTTGATCTCGTCGGCGGACAACTCCTTGGCCTGCATACCCGCGGTCCAACCCTGGTCGCCGGCCAGGATCTGCTTCATCTCGCCGAACGGCATCTTGGTCACGATGTGGAAGTGGTCCGGCAGCTTCACTGTCTGGGCCATGGTCATCGCCATGGCGCCCATGGGGGTCTGGACCGTGACCTCCGATTCCTCGTACCAGCTCTTCAGCGCGGCGAACGCCCGGCCGCCGCACTTGTCCCGCAGCTTACGCATCAGCTCCTTGCCGCGCGCGAGGCTCTCCGGCGTCGCGGCCGGGATCTCCAGCTTGGGCGTGGGCGCAGGGATCGCAATGTCGATCTCGCGGACCGATCCGAAACGGCTGAAATCGCCGTCGAACTGCTCCGGCGTGCCGACGACCAAAAAGATCAGGTTCTCGGGCTGCCAGACCCGCCGGCAGGCCGCCTGGATGTCCGCCGGCGTCAGGTTGCGAACCGCCTGCTGGTAGCGCTGCAGGAAGTCCGGCTCGTAGCCGTACATCTCGAAGACCACCAGGCGATCGAGAATCTTGCGCTTGCTGTCGTAATCGAAGATCTCGCTGTTGAGGATGCTGTCCCTGGCCAGTTCGAGTTCCTCGCGGCTGACCGGTTCGGCCAGCATGCGTTTGATCTCGTCGAGGATGCCCTGGGCTGCGGCTTCGACCGTCTCGTTCTTGGTCATCGTGTACGCCAGAAAGGCGCCGGGGAACCGCCAGCCGGTTCCCGGCGTCGCGCCTACCGAATACGCCAGACCGCGGTTCGAGCGGATCTCCTTGAAGAGCCGGCTGGCGAAGCCGCCGCCGAGAATCTCGGCCGCCACTCGGATGGCGGCGTAATCCTCGTGGTCATTGCGGATGCCCAGATGCCCCAGTAACACCGTGGCCTGCGTCAACCCGCTCTTGGCGGCGATGTTGACCGAGCTTGGCAATTGCGGGATCGCCGGGTCGGGCGGCAACGGCGCCGGAGCCGGCGACCAGCCGGCGAAAACTCCCGCGATGCGCTCGACCATCGCCTGAGTTTCGAAATCGCCGCTGACGACCAGGAAGGCGCGGTCGGGATGGAAGAAGCGGGCGTGGAAGGCCAGCAGATCCTCGCGCGTCACGGCGTCAATGGTGTCGTACTCCGGATGCCGGGCCAGCGGGTGATCCGCGCCGAAGAGGACCTTGGGCGCCTCGCGCATGGCGATCTGCAGGGGCTCGTCGTTGCGGCGGGCGATGCTGGCTTTCTGCTCCTGCTTCGCCAGATCTAGCTTCTCCTGGGCGAAACGGGGCCGCCGCAGGATGTCGGCCAGCAGGTCGAGTCCCTGGCCGACGTCTTCGGTCAGGCAGCTCAAAAAGGCGCCGCCGGTGTCCCCGCCGATCCAGGTCTCGAGCCGCATGCCGCGGGCTTCGACGAGGGCGTCGATCTCATCGCCGGTGCGCTCGCCGGCGCCGCCGGTGCGCATCACGCTGCCGGTCATCTGCGCCATGCCGACCTTGTCGGCCGGTTCGTAGATCGAACCGACCATGATCTGCGCCGACAAGGTGACCATGGGCAGGAAATGGTCTTCGGCTAGATACAGGACCATGCCGTTGTCGAGCACGACGCGCTCGTAGGCGGGCATTTCAAAGGTGTTGAGCGGCGGGATCTTGATCTTGTCCCAGGGCTGCTTGGCGGCGGCCGTGCCGGCTGTAAGAGCCACCGCCGCGAAGATCGCCAAAAGGCCCAGGGTCATGCGATTCGTCTTCATCACGGGTCCTTTCTCAGCTCGCGCGCGGCGGCTAGGCTTCCTGTTTCTCGCTCATGGCGACGGTCCGGTTGCGCTCCTGGAAAATCTCGGCGGCGACACGGCGAACGTCCTCGCGCGTGACCGCTTCGATGCGTTCGACTTCCCGGAAAATGTTGCGCCAGTCGCCGGTCATGGCCTGCGTCATGGACAATTGGCCGGCCAGGCCGCGATTGCTGGTAAGACCGCGCAGGAAATCCGCCCGCGAGCGTTGCTTGACTCCCGCCAGTTCCTCCTCGGTGACGCCGTCGTCCGCCAGCTTCTGGATCTGCCCCAGCACGAGTGTTTCGAGCTCGGCGGCCGTGACGTCTTTCGCGGGCACGCCCAACACCGCCAGCAGGGTGCGCTGCCGGACGCCCGGGTAGCCCGCGAAGCTGACGCACTGGACCGCTTTTTGCTGATTCTTCACCGCTTCGGTGTAGAGGCGGCTGGTGCGGCCCTGGCCGAGGATGTCCGCGATAACCTGGTAGACGGGCCAGTCGGGATGATTGATGCCCTCGATCTTGTATCCGACCAACAACAGCGGCTGCGCGTCTTGCTGCAACACCAGCCGCTTCTCGCCGAGCTGATCGGGTTCTTGCGTCAAGACCGGCTGCGGCGTGCCGCCGGGGACCTTGCTGAAGTACTGGCGCGCGAACCGGCGCACGTCCTGGGCCTTGATGTCGCCGACCACGGCGACCGTGATGTTGGGGCCGATGTAGTGCTTGCGGTAGTAGTCGAGCGCATCCTGCCGATTCATGTTCTGCAGGTCGGACAGGTAGCCGATGGTCGAGTGACGGTAGCCGTTCGCCTGGAACGCGAGGTTTTGGAACTCCTCCATGAAGAGCCGCCCCATGGGGCTGTTGTCGACGCGCATGCGGCGCTCTTCGGTGACCGGCCCGTCCTTCTCCGTGTAGTACTCGCGCAGGACCAGATCGGCCATGCGGCTGCCCTCGAGATAGGCCCAGAGTTCCAGCCGGTTGCTGGGCATGCTGTAGTAATACTGTGTGAAGTCGGTCCAGGTGGACGCGTTCAGGCCGACGCCGCCGTGCTTCTCGACGATCTCGCCGTACTGGTTGCTGACCACGAACTGGCGCGCGGCGTCCTTGGCTGACTCGAACGCAGCGGCGAGCTCGGTCAGCCGGTCGGGGTCCGCGAGGTGGCCTTTGCTGCGCTCGGCCAACAAGGCGGCGAAGGCCTGGTCTTCCGCGTCCATGGCCCGCCGTTCCTGCTTGATGTCGGTCGTCCCGATGAGGCTCGTGCCCTTGAAGGCCATGTGCTCGAGCAGGTGGGAAATGCCGGTGATGCCGCGGATTTCGGCGGAACTGCCGACGCTGACGACGGTCGTGAACGAGAACACGGGCACCGAGTGATCCTCGTACACAAGGAAACGCATCCCGTTGTCGAGGGTGAACTCCTCGATCTTGTTCTGCAAATCGAGGTAGGTCTGCGCAGGCAGGTTGCAGACGCCCAGCAGCAGCATCACGACTGCCAGAGCTGTCGGTCGCAAGAGTTTCAACATGGGGATCAAGCCTCCCTGAAGGGACTCCCGCCCGAGGCGGGAAGACAGGCACCGGATTCTGGTCTGCGCTCCGGTGCGGTATCGTCGCGACGAGACGTTACACCTGGGATGAATCGACATGGGTTAGTGCTAACGTTCGCAAGCTTACCGGTACGCTATTACTCCGAACGTATCCTGTCAAAACCTTCGGTAACGGGGCGTCGGCTCAACGAGGCGCTGTCGGCGTCGCAAAAGCGGAACGGACGCGCCGCGGCGTGTCGAATTCCGACGCGCGGCCCCGCCGTCAAACGCGCCGGCGCGCGGCCGGCGGCCACCCATACGCGAACATCGCGATCAGGTTGCACCGGCCGCGAAGTCCGGTCGCCCAGCGGGAGGCCGTTCCAGGCGAGATCGATGCCCAAGGCTCGGCACAGACGTCCCGGGCCGGCGCAAAGGCCGGCGTCGCGCGCCGAGCCGCAACGCTCTCGCATGAACTCCAGGCCGACGAGCGGCTCGAGCGCCCGCACCAGAACCGCGCCCGCGCGGCCTTCCGCTTCGGCGACTAGGTTCAGGCAGTAGTGCAGACCGTAGATCAAATAGATGTATACCACGGCGGCGGGCCCGAACATCACGGCATTGCGCTCGGTGCGTCCCCTGGCGGCATGGCTCGCCGGATCCCGCTCGTCGAGATAGGCTTCGCTCTCGACGATGCGCCCGGCGCAGGTTCGGCCGCCGGCGGCGGCCCAGAGCGTACAACCGATCAGTTCGCGGGCGACGGTCACGGTATCGCGGGCGAAGAAACGGCGCGGAAGCGATCGTCGCGGCGGGAGCATGGTCACTCCTGGCGATCGAGCTGGCGCCGGCGCAGCAGATAGGTGCCCACGACGGTTGATACCGCGATGATCACCAGTAGAATCAGAACGGACTGCCAAACCGGCACCGGCGGCCGGACCAGGATACGTCCGACCAGTTCTTCCAGAATGCCGCGCAGGTCGGTCGGTTTGGCGTCCGGCCAGTGGACGAGGTTGCGCAAGTGGAAACGCAGCGTCCACTCCTGGATGCGCTGCGGTATATCGGCCACCATGTTCTCCCAGCCGAAGACCAGCAGCAAGGCCGGCACCAGCGGCCGCTTGAACCCGGCGCCGAAGCATCCGAAGACGGCCGTGTAGGCCACCGTGCCCAGCAGCGTGACGACGGTCAATTCGGCATACATGCGCATCACGTCCAGACTCAACCCGCCGAAGCCCCCGGCAATCAGCGTGATCAAAACGGCCGCGAGCGACAACACGACCAAGCCGCAGGCCACCAGGGCGGCCGCCAGCAGGCGGCCGAGATAGAGTGCGCGGCGGTTCAGCGGCCGGGTCCAGAAATAGACGAGCGTGCCTTCGGCGATCGGTTCGCTGATCGCCGGCGCCCCGAGCGCCATCGCGACGATCGGCAGCAGGAACGGAATGTACACGTTTCGCGCCAACAGATTCAGGAGCAGATCGCCGGGGGCGACGCCCGGATACCAGAGTCTGACCGCCAGCAGCAGGACGACCGGCAGCAGCAGCAACAGACCGAGGCTGAAAAGCCGCCGTCGCCGGGCCAGCTCGCGCCAGGCGGCCCCCGCGACCACGAGGATCGCCGTCAGGTCGGGTATTGCCCGCGGCGCCGGCGCGCCGCCTTGTTCGCCGGTTATGGGCAGGTCGCGGCTCATCGCGAACCTCCCGGGCTGTCGTCGGTCAGATAGCTGAAGACCGATTCCAGGTTGTCGTCGAGGGTGTGGATCTCCTCGACCGCCTGGCCGGCCGCCAGCAACTGACCGGGCAGCGCCCGATAGAAGGCCAGCGCGTGTTCGGTGCGCACGACCACCCGATCGCGACCCTCGCATTCGACGCCGGCGACGTGATCCTGGCGCACCAGGAAGGCCGCCAGCTCCCGCGGGCGTTCGCAACGCAGCGCGACCACTGTCGGATGCTCGGGGATCAGGTCGCGAATCTCGGCCACGTCGCCCTCGGCCAGAACCTTGCCGCGATGAATCAGCACGATGTTCTGCGTCATCTGCTCCACTTCAGGCAGGATATGGCTGGAGACGAGCACCGTTCGCCCTTCCCGGCCGAGCCGGCGGATGGCCGCGATGGCTTCGAGCCGGCTCTGCGGATCCATGCCGTTGAGCGGTTCGTCCAGAAAGAGGATATCGGGATCGTGCGCCACGGCCTGCGCGAGCTTGAGCTTCTGGCGCATGCCCTTGGAGTAGCCGCCCAGACGCCGGTTCGCCGCCGCGGTCAACTCGAAGCGCTCGAGCAGTTCAGCGACCCGCGGCCGCACTCGCTCGCGCGGCACCCCGGCCAGGCGCGCCAACATCGCGAGGAACTCGCGGCCGGTCAACCAGCCGGGCAACGCGTCGCTCTCGGGGCAGAATCCGATGCGGCGAAAGAGCCCGACGTGATCGCGCAAGACCAGGCCGTCCAGGCGCACCTGGCCCCGGCTCGGCGTGATCAAACCCGCCAGCAGCTTGAAGAGTGTCGTCTTGCCGGCGCCGTTCTGGCCCAGCAGGCCGATCACGCCGCCGCCGACCGCCAGCGAACAGCGGCCGATCGCCATCACCTCGCCGAACCACCTGCCGACCTCGTCGGCCTCGAGCCGCGCCGGCGGCGTGCCGATCATGATACGACCTCCACCGGCCGGATGCGGGCTCGCAGGATCGCCAGGGCGGCGATCACCGCCAGCGCGCAGAGAGCGAGGCTGGCCAACGGCGGCACGGGCAGGCGCGGCTCCGCTCCCATGAGCAGGGATCCGGCATTGTGCCAGTGCCCAAGCACGTTGGCGTACTGCAGGCCCGCAAGTCCGATGCCCTCGCCGATGGCCCCAACCATTTCGCCGCCCAGGCAGAGCACGGCCCACCACACGACGACCAGCACTGTGCGCGTGGCGAGGCTGGACAGAGCCAACAGCACCAGCGACAGACCTGCGCCGGTCAACGAGCAGAAGAGCAGCGCGCGCAGCGGGGTCATAAGCAGCAGTTCGACGCCCGTGGCGCCCGGGTCGATCAAGTAGGCGAACAGGCAGAGCAGAAGCACCGGGGCCAGCGTCACGGCAAGGTAACCGCCGAGGACGACGAGGGTCTTGCCCAACAGATAGTCGGCCAGCCCCAAGGGGCGCGAGAAGTACAGCGCCAGGCCGTTGTCCCGCCGGTCGCGCGCGATGAGTCCGGCGCCGAGGATCATGGTGAAGAGAAAGACGAAGAACCGCTGTCCCTCGAGGAAGGCCAGAAAGCCGCTCGGCGTGATGCTCGTCCACTGGCCGCCGACCGCGAGTTCCAGCAACTGACCTGCCTTGGCCTTGACGAAGATGATCGCTCCTTTGACCACGGCCGGCACCCAGGCGACGAACAGCAGCAGCAAGGTCCAGCGGTGGCGCCAGGCTCCGGTCCAGCCGCGCCTGGCGATCACCCACCAGACGGGATCGGGCCGCAGGCCCGTCGGCCGCCAATGCGTATAACCGCGCTCGTGGACCGGCATCAGCGGGCCTCCGGCTTGATCAGGCTGTGGAACTCGTCGGCCAAGGTGACCGGCCGGCGGCGCAGGCGCCGCGGCGCGTAGTCGCAGGCAGCCGCCAACTCCAGCAGCGCCCGCACCGCGCGCGCCGTCGTCGAACCGAGTCCGGCCGGCAGCTTGTCGACGTCGAGCAAGGCGGCGATGTGGCGCCCGTCTCGGTGCACTTCGACCGCCAGGCGCTTCAGTGCCTCCACAAAGGCCGCCTCGCCGCCGAAACCGGCGATCTCGAAGACATGGCGTCCGTGCAATTCGCCGGTGGACACCGACTGCCGGGCCAGCAGCCGTCCCTCCTTCAGGACCAGGATCTCGCGGCACACGGCCTCCACGTCGGCCAGCAGATGGGTCGACAGGATCACGCCCAGCCCTTTGCGCCCGGCCAGATCGGCCACCAGTTCCAGCATGGCGGCTCGACCGCCGGGATCCAGCCCGCTGGTCGGTTCGTCCAGGAGCAGCCATTGCGGATCATGCACCAGGGCGCCGGCCAGCTTCAGCCGCTGGCGCATGCCCTGGCTATAGGTCTCGCACGGGCGATAGCGCTCGTCGCGCAAGCCGACGAAATGCAGGACCTCATGCGCTCGCTGCATCGCGTCCTGGCGCGGCAATCCGGAAAGCTCGCCGAGGTAGGCCGTCAGCGCCACGCCGCTGAAGCCGGGGATGATGCCGCCGCGCTCCGGCATCCAGCCCAGCAATCGGCGTCCGGCGCGGGCATGCTTGCTCATATCGTACCCACCGACGCGGACCCGATCCGGCGGCAAGGGCAATTGGCCCAGGATCGCGCGTAACATGGTCGTCTTGCCCGATCCGTTCGGACCGAGCAGGCCCACGGCTCCGGGCTTGATGGCGCACTGGACCTCGCGAAGGACTGGTGTCGTCCGGTAGGCAAACGTGAGATCGTTGATCTCGATGGTGCATTCAGCGTCGTGCATGTCGACCTGACGGGTTCAGGGTTGGCCAGCGGCCGCAGGCGCAGGTACGGCTAAAACCGATCGTTGTTGCACAGACTCCTCGACTCGCGGCCGGTGTCATGCGGCTAGCCCGGATTATTCATGAAGGACCGCCGCCGGTGTCCTCGGCAGGATAGCCCGCAGGGGCCAGGATGCAAGCACGATGCGGGAATCGCTCTGCCCGCGCCGCGTTCCCCGCACATTGATTTCAGTTGCATAGAAACGGGGACCCGACTATTCTCTTTTCAAGGACGATCCGCTTCTCGCATCGACGTCGAAGCTGCGCGGCTGAGGCCAGCGAGCGAGTAGGTAGCCGAACGAAGCGAGCGTGAGCCATGGCGACTATCCTCGTCATCGAAGACGATCGGGAAGTGCGAGATTTCCTCGTCGAGGTTCTCACCCGCGCCGGTCATGCGGTCACTGCGGCCGCGAATGGTCGCGACGGCGTGGCGAAATTCCGCGAGGAACCCGCGCAGGTTGTCATTACCGATATCATCATGCCGGAGAAAGACGGCATCGAAACCATCCTGGATCTGCGCCGGGAGCATCCCCAGCTCAAAGTCATCGCGATCAGCGGCGGGGGGCGCTCGACGCCGGAGAACTACCTCCATTCCGCCCGCTTGCTCGGCGCCGACCGCGCGTTCCGCAAGCCGTTCCGCAACGAAGAAATCCTGGCCGCGATCAACGAACTGGTCCCCGAAGCAGCCGGTTAGGCTCCGAATCTCTCTCTCCCGTCCGGGCGAAGTCCCTTGCCAGGGTTTGTCGGCAATTCCCCGTCGGTTGTGCCGTCGAGATTGTTGCTGACAGGCGCAATCTATTGGTTATGAACCAGTTGTGAAATTACCGGCGCGCACCTGTCGATCTCGTTGCGGCGCCGGGGCTTGGGCGCCAGCCGGCAACAATCTCGACGGCACAACCTTCCCCGTCAAGTGGCTGCGTCTGTCGCCGATACCTGCCAATGAGACATTCGCCAGCGAATGACCGGCAGCCGGAGGACGGATCCGCATGCGCGAGAAACGTCGGCGCAATCGCCGCAACAGCCCCCACCGTATCAACGTTCTGGACGCCGGCGATGAACGCGTCCTGGGGCGCCTGGTCAACATCACCATCGGCGGCCTGATGTTCCTCGCCCCCGCCTCGTACAAGGTCGGGAGGGTCCTGGACGTGCGATTGCCCCTGCCCACCATGGCCAACGGCAAGCTATCCATCGACGTCACCGGCACGGTTTGCTGGAGTCGTCCCGACGCCAACGCGCGGTTTCAACGCATCGGCATGCAGTTCGAAAACCTCGGCCCGGAGGAAGCATACCTCATCGAGACCGTGCTGCAGCGCCTGCATCTGGTCGGCTGAACGCTCACGCGAACGAAAGTAGATCGGCATGAAGGCCAAGGAGGGCATCCTGCTCGAGTCCGGGACGAACGAGGTGGAAATCCTCGAATTCGAGCTCGGCGGCCAGGGATTCGGCGTCAATGTCCTGAAGGTGCAGGCGATCGAGCAGTTCGAGCCGGCGAAGGTCACGGAGATCCAGCTCGCTCATCCGGCGGTGTTCGGTTCGTACCAGTATCGGAACCACGTGATCACGCTGATCAACCTGGGCCAGGAACTGCGCATCTGTTCCCCTGCTGGCGACTTCCTGTCCGCCGGCGAGTGCGCGGCGGTTGATGCGGTCGTGGCTGCAGTGCCCGGCGTCGCGCATCCGGCGCCGCAAGCCGCGCCCCAGGTTGGCGACGCCCAGTGCGCGCCGGCGGCCTTCCGCATCGTGCTGGTTCTGGAGTTCAACGAGCAGACCACGGGGTTCCTTGTCGACGGCGTCAAACGGATCCACCGGGTGAGCTGGAACGCGATCAGCCCCCTGAGCCCTTACCTGGCCGCCGTGCAGAGCAAGTTCACCGGGTCGCTGCGAATCGAAGAACGCGAGATCCTGGTGATGGACATGGAGCGAATCTTGTCGGAAATCCTGCCGCGGGCCGGCCGCCAACACCGCGTCGCGACAGGCCGCTCTGCGGCGCTCGACCAGCGGCGCGGCTCGATTCCCCTGTTGTTGGCGGAAGACTCGGTGACCATCCGCAGCCTCCTGGCGGCCGAACTGAGCAGCGCCGGCTACGACAACGTGGCGGTCTACGACAACGGCCAAACGTGCCTCAACGCACTGCGGGCGATCTGCGACCGCGCAAGCGCTGAGGGCAGCGATCCCCGCGCGCAGATCGGCGCGGTGGTCTCCGATATCGAAATGCCGCAGCTCGATGGGATGACGCTCTGCCGCCGCATCAAGACCGAGCTGAATCTGCGGGACGTGCCGGTCATCCTGTTCTCGTCATTGATCAACGAGCAGATCGCCTTGAAATGCCAGACCGTCGGCGCGGACGCTTACTTGAGCAAACCCCGCTTCGGCGAGTTGGTCGAGGTCATCGACCGGCATGTTCTCGGCGATTGAGCGGATCGACGGCGCCCGCCGGCCGCGAGGTCGACCGGCGTGACGGCACCGGCAGAAAAGACCTTCCCATGCGGCTGCACGTGCTCAGCGACCTGCACCTGGAATTCGCCGACTGGACGCCGCCCGCGCTCGACGTCGATCTGGTCGTCCTGGCCGGCGACGTGCACGTGGGCACCGCCGGCGTAGCCTGGGCGGCAGCCGCCTTCGCCGGCCGGCCTGTGGTCTACGTGCCGGGCAACCACGAGTACTACGGCGCCAGCTACCCGCGCCACCGGGACGCGTTGCGGCGGGCCGCGGCTGGCACGTGCGTCCATGTGTTGGACTGCGGTGTCCTCGACCTGCCGGCGCTGCGCGTGCTCGGTTGCACGCTCTGGACCGACTTCGCGCTGAACGGCGACCGCCGAGCCGCAATGGCGCTGGCCGGGCGCATGATGTGGGATTACCGGCAGATCCGGGTCTCGCCCCGCCAGCGGCCGGCGCAGCCGACCGATGCCCTGCGCTGGCACCGGCGCGCCCGCGCCTGGCTCGCGCGGGAACTCGCCGATCGGTCGCGGCCGACCGTCGTGGTCACCCACCATGCTCCCAGTTTGGGATCGACCTCCCCGCACGCCGACGACAGGCCCTACGCGCCGGCTTATGCGTCGGACCTCGAAGCGTTGATCGCCGCGCACGGTCCCACCGCCTGGATCCACGGCCACACGCATCGCGCCCGCAACGACCACCTCGGCGCCACGCGGATGGTCAGCAACCCGCGCGGCTACCCCGACCAGCCTAGAACGGGGTTCGCACCGGATTTCGTCCTGGACATCCCCTCTCCCTGACAGGCGCCGCGGCGGCCCGGTGCGTCGCCGCGCCGAATGGCGGACCACCCGCCCAGCCCCGGACGACCGGGGCAGCAGCCTGCGCCGGCTCAGCGCAACTCGACCGTCTCGGCGCCGGCCGCGGCCGCCGAGTCGGCCGCCGCCTTGGCCATGGCTTCTTCGTTCCAGGCCTGCGCCAGCGCGAAGAGACCGTTGATGTCCCGCGCCTGCTTGAACAGCGCCAACGCCTCGTCCAGTTGCGTATCCTTCTCGATCGCCACCTGATACGCGGCCTGGGCGCCGTGGATGCGCCGCATGGTTTCGCGGCGGATGCCCCAGCTCAGGAAATCGCGGTTCGCCGCCAGCAAGGAATCGCCGAGCGACAGCCCGAAGTAGTCGAGGTACTCCTCGATATTCTCGCGGCCGGACAGATAGTTCGCGAATTCCCGCATGACCGCGTTGTCGGGCTGCCAGTCGCGGGGCAGGTTCGGATGCGTGCTGGCATACTCGATCGCGAATCCGAACAGCGCTCCGTCTCGCTCGACCGACACCTCGAAATCGCTGAGGTAGCTTTGCTCGATCTCGATGTCGGGCGTCACGCCGCCGCCGCCGTAGACGACGCGGCCGCCGCTCGTGCGGTACTGCCGTTTCTGGAACCGCGGGATCTCGCGCTGCGCCGGAGCCGGCTCGAGCTCGGTCAGCGGCTCCTCGAGGTCGGCATCGTCCTCGCCGAGGTGATGGCCTTCGGTCGCCCGGTCCATATGAATGCTGCGGCCCGACGGTGCATAGTAGCGGGCTGTCGTCAACTTGAGCGCCTCTTCCTCGTTGAGGCGAAATACCGTCTGCACCGAACCCTTGCCGAACGTGGTCTTGCCGACCACCAACGCCGCGTCGTGGTCCTGCAGCGCCGCCGCCACGATTTCGCTCGCCGACGCCGAACTGCCGTTGACCATCACGACCATGGGCACCTTGCTGTACGGCTGCCCCCGCCGCTCGGCGTAGAAACTCATGCTGTTGGCGGGTAGGCGGCCCTTGGTGTAGACCAGCAGCGTGCCGCGCTCGAGGAACAGCTCGCTGACCCGTTTCGCAGCCTCAAGCAGGCCGCCGGGATTGGTGCGCAGATCCAAGATGAGTCCGCGCATCTTCTGCCGGGTCAGCTCGTCGAGCTTCAGCCGCAGTTCCTCGTCGGTCGTGCGGGAGAAGTTATTGATTCGGACATAGCCGATGTCATCGATCATGAACGCGTGCGGGACGCTCTCGACCTTGATGATGTCACGCGTGATGGTCAGCGGAATCGGCTGCTCGCGCCCCGGCCGGCGAATCGTGATGTTGACCTTGGTCCCCTTGGGACCGCGCAGCCGCTTGACCGCATCCTGGCTGCTGAAATCGAAGGTGGACTCGCCTTCGATCTCGATGATCTGGTCGCCGCCCTGGATCTGCATGTAGTAGGCCGGCGTGCCCTCGATCGGCGAGATGACGGTCGGGTAGTGGTCACGCGGCTGAATGGTGATGCCAAGGCCGCCGAACTCGCCCTCGGTGGACATCATCAAGTCTTCGTAATTGGTCGGCGGCAGGAACGCCGAGTGCTCGTCGAGTTCCTTGAGCATGCCCTGGATCGCCGCCTCAGCGATCTTGCGGGCCTCCATTTCGTCGACGTAGTTGAGCATCACCCGATCGAAGACGTCCATCATCAGTCCGGCCGCCTCGAGCTGCTGCTCGCGGCGGCTGCGCGGATCCGGTTGGGCTTCCTCGAGGGCGCCCGCGGCCACCCAGCCGCCGGCTGCGCCCAGAATCACTGCCAGCACCAGGCTGAAGATCAGGTGTCGCGGAAAATGCTGCATGACTTCCTACCTCACGTTGCGGAATGCCCGCCCGGCCGCGGCAAAGACCCGTTACGAGCGCTAAAGAAATCTAAGCAAACCGTGTTCCAATCGCTTGAGGCGCTCCACCGCCGCCGCCAGGACAGCCGCCGGCGGCGCGGCCGCGTCCAGCACCGCCACCCGCGGCTCGGCGCGGGCAGCCAGCGCCAGATAACCTGCGTATACGCGTTCGTGGAAGGCAAGTGTTTCACGGTCCAGGCGATCGGTCGGGCGATCCTTCAGCCGGGCGTGCCCTTGCGCCGGCGGCAGCAGGCAGAGAAACGTCAGATCGGGTTCGAGGCCGCCGGTGGCGAAATCGTTGAACTGCGCGACCGTTTTTTCGCCCAGACCGCGCCCGTACCCCTGATAGGCGACCGAAGCATCCGCGTACCGGTCGCAAAGCACGAGCAGCCCGGCCGCCAGCGCCGGCAGGATCTTCTCGCGGACCAGTTGCGCTCGGCTCGCCTCCATCAACAGCAGTTCCGTTTCGGCGCTCATGCCACGCGACGACATGTCGAGCAAGACGCTGCGGATCCGCTCGCCGATGCCGGTACCGCCGGGTTCCCGCAAGACCAGCGGCTCGCAGCCGCGCCGGCCGAGGAACTCAGCCAGCGCCTCGATCAGCGTTGTCTTGCCGCTGCCTTCGGGTCCCTCGAAGGTGATCAAGAGACCGCGGTGCGCGGGTGCGATGTGTCCAGCCTGGCTCACAAAGGCTCCCGGCGATCGGTGGGATCGTCTTGAACGGCGGCGTCGAGGTCAGCGACCAGCATGTCGGCGGGATCAGCGTCCGCGGCCGGATCAGGCTGTGTGGGGTCGCCAGTGGCTGCCTTGCGACTCAGGCGATCGACCGGGCCGCTGCCGGGCAGCTTGGCCGCCACATGCAGGATGCGCTGGACCGTGGTCACCATGGTCAAAATGGCCAGCACCCAGAGCACGCCGTACAGCAGGTGCCGGCCCAGCAGGCCCCCGAGGCCCAACAGCAGCACGCGCTCGGTCCGCTGCAGCACGCCGACGCGGCATGTCTCGGAGAGACCTTCGGCTCGCGCGCGCACATAGCTGGTGGCTAACGAACCGAACAGCGTGATCAAGACCAGGATCACGGCGCGCTGCCAGTTGTCCGGCTGCCGTTCCATCCACCAGATCGCGACGCCGATCAGGTAGGCCGCCTCACCGAAGCGGTCGAGGACCGAATCGAGGAACGCGCCTCGCCGCGATACCGTGCCTTGCAGTCGGGCCAGCGCGCCGTCGAACATGTCGAACGTCGAGCCCAGCAGGAACACCAGCGTGCCCCAGAAGAGCCGCCCCTCCGCCACCAGCCAGGCACCGAGCAGGCAAATCACCAGGCCCGTCAAGGTGACAGCCAGGGGACTGAAGCCCCAGCGATCCAGGGTCAGGACCACCGGACGCAGGCGTTCGCGCGTCGTTTCCTTCCAGCCGGTCGATTCCATGGCTACTCTCCGATCTCACGTTCGATTTTGCGTTCGATTTTGCTTTGACCGCGCAGGAGCAGGACAAGTTCCCCGCGCAGCCGCTGGCCGGTCATCGACTCCAGGAGCGTCTCCGCCGGCCCACGGAGCGTTTCCTCGTGCAGCTTGGTGATTTCCCGACAAATCGCCAGTTCCCGGGCCGGCGCCAGCTCGGCCAGTGTTTCCAGCGTCGAACGGATCCGGTGCACGCTCTCCAGCAGGATGACCGTGCAGTCGAGATCCAGCAGCTCTTGCAGCCAGCGGGTCCGCGCCCCCGGCCGGCGGGGGGGGTAGCCCGCCATCACAAAACGATCTGGCTCGAAGCCCGCCAGCACCAGAGCCGCGAGCGTGCTCGACGGTCCGGGCGCGACGTGCCACGGCAGGCCGGCCTCCCGCAGCGCCCGCACGAGCGTGAATCCCGGATCCGAGATGCAGGGCATGCCGGCATCCGAAACGACAGCGACCGATTCGCCGGCCCGCAGCCGGGCTAGGATGCGCGGCACCGCGCGGTCCTTGTTGTGGTCGTGGTATGCCTCCAGCGGCCGCGACAGTCCGAAATGAGCGAGCAGCTTGCGAGTGTGGCGCGTATCCTCGGCGTAGATCGCGTCGCTGGCCGCCAGGATCGCCAGCGCCCGCAGGGTGATGTCGCCCAGGTTGCCGATGGGCGTCGCCACGAACCAGCAGGAACCCGCGGCGAGCGTCACGTCCGGTAGGACCAGTCGAGGCTCGAGCATGATGTTCAGACCGCGTCCGGGTGCGGCCGCCCGAAATCGCAGACTGGCGGCAGGTTGCGCTTGAAGGCCTGGGACCGCAGCCGCGCCGCCACCCGGTCGACGAGCGCCGGCGAGAGGCCCAGCGAAGCCATTTGCCTGGGCTGCAATTTTTCGTCGACGAGGTGATGCAGCGCGCGGTCCGCGTCGCGATAGGTGAAACCGAGCTCGTCCTCGTCGGCTTGGCCGGTCCAGAGGTCCGCGCTGGGCGCCTTGGCCAGCACTTGGCGGGGCAGCCCGAGATGCGCCGCCAGCAAACGGATCTCCGTCTTGTAGAGCTGCCCGATCGGATTCAGGCCGCAAGCCGCGTCGCCGTGCATGGTCGTGTAACCCAGCAGCCACTCCGAGCGGTTGCCCGTGCCCAGCACCAGCGCCCGCCGTGTCTGCGAGGCGTCGAACAACACGATCATGCGCACGCGCGCCATGATGTTGCCGCGGCGCACCGCGTCGGCGTCGGGCCGGGCCTGGAGAAACGCAGCCACCATGGGCGTGATGGGCACAATTTCCGGAGCCAGGCCCAGTTGGTCCGCCACCGCCTGGGCGTCCCGCAAGCTCGCCGGATCGCTGTCGGCATGGGGCAAGCAGAACGAGTGCACGCGCTCGGCGCCCAACGCACGCACCGCCAAAGCGGCCGCCACCGCCGAATCGATACCGCCGGAAAGCCCCACGACTACGCCGGCGCGGCCGGTTCGCGCGATCGTCTCCCCGATGAATGCGACGCAGCGGTCGACGACCGCGGCGGAGTCGAGCGCCCAGTTCGGGCGCGCCAACGCGCTGTCGTGGTACATGGCGCGGCTCTCCTCCAAGAAGATTCCTGTTCGCCGCCAAGATACGTCCCGCCGGCCGAAAAGTCCCGGGCAATCGCCGGCTCAAGTGCGGCGCCACGCCTCCGGCAGAAACAGCACCAGGACCGTGTAGAGCTCCAGGCGCCCGACCACCATGAAGAACATCAGCAGCCACTTCTCCCAGCCCAGGAAATGTGCGTAGTTCTCGACGGGGCCGACGCTGCCCAGGCCGGGACCGATGTTCCCGAGCGTCGCCGCGGTGGCGCCGACCGCTGAGAGCAGGTCGTGTCCGCTGAGCGTCAACACGACGATGCCGGCGATATAGATCAGCATGAACAGGAGCAGGAAACCGAGCACGTTGGTGGCCAGCTGCGCCGGCACTGCGCGCCCGTTGAACCAGAGCGTGGTGACCGCCCGCGGGTGCAGGAGCTTCTGCAGCTCAGATTTGGCGGCCTTGAACAGGATCAACAGGCGCACCACCTTGATCCCGCCGCCCGTCGAGCCCGCGCAGCCGCCCACCGCCATCAAGACTAGCAGAACCGCGTGCGCCACCGGCGGCCAGAGCAGGTAGTCGGCCGTCACGAACCCCGTGGTCGTCATGATGGAGACGGTCTGGAACAGCCCATGACGGGCGGCCTGCTCCAGCGTGGGATAAACCTGCTGGAGTACAAGCGGCAGGCTGATCAAGACGAACGCGATCGCGATCACGGAGAAATAGAAACGGAATTCGTCGTCGCGCGTATAGGCGCGCAACTTCCCGCGCAGGGCCAGGTAATGCAGCGTGAAGTTGGTGCCGGCCAGGAACATGAACACGATGATGATCCAATGGATCGCCGGGTTCGCATACGCGCCCACGCTCGCGTTGCGGGTGGAGAAGCCGCCGGTGGCCATGGTGGCGAACGCGTGGCAGATCGCGTCGAACAGCGACATGCCCGCCAGGCGCAACGCCGCCGCTTCCAGCACGGTCAATAATACGTACACGCCCCACAACAGCTTGGCGGTCTGGCTGATGCGCGGCGTGAGGCGTTCGTGCAGCGGACCTGGCACCTCCGCGCGAAACAGCTGCATACCGCCGACACCGAGCAAGGGCAGGATCGCCAGCGCGAGCAGCACGATGCCCATGCCGCCGAACCAGTGCGTCAGGCTGCGCCAGAACAGAAGGCCGTGACTGCGGCTCTCGATATCCGCCAGGATCGACGCCCCGGTTGTCGTAAAACCGCTGATCGATTCGAAGACCGCGTCGGTGAAACACGGAATCTGCCCCGAGAACCAGGCCGGCAGCCCGCCCAACAAGCCGACCGTCAACCAGCCCAGCGTCACCACCGCGAAGCCCTCGCGCACGTGGATCTCGCGCGCGCTGGAGCCCAGCCGCCACAGCAGCCCACCGAGCGCGGCGCCGATCGCCGCCGTCGCGAGGAACGACCACTCGTCGCCGTCGCGGTAGAGCGCCGAGACCAGTGCCGGCGCCAAGAGGCCGAGGCTCGTCACGCCCAACAAGAATCCCAGGACTCGGATGACGGCGCGCTTGTTCACTTGCGGTCGCGCTCCGCGGTGAAAAAGCGCTCCACTTCCGGCAGCACAGCCGGCAGGGTGAAGACCAGAACCTCGTCGCCCGGTTTGAGAACCGTGCGCCCGCCCGGTGTCTCCACGCCGTTGCGCTTGATCACGGCGCCGATCACCGCGCCGCGCGGGAATCCCAGCTTGGCCAGCGGGACGCCGACGGCCAAGTGGTCCTTGGCGACGCGGTACTGGAGTATCTCCGCGTTGGAGAATCCGAGCTGCTCGGCCGAAACGATGGCGCCGCGCTTGACGAAACGGGCGATCGCCACGGCGGTTGCTTTGCGCGGCGAGATCGCGGCGTCGATGCCGAGCTGCGGAAGCAGCTCGACGTAGTCCGCGCGATTGACGAGGCAGACCGTGCGCCGGACGCCGTGACGCTTTGCGAGCAGGCAGCAGAGAATGTTGATTTCCTCGTCTGCGCCTACCGCCACGTAACCGTCCATCTCGCCGATGCCCTCATCGATCAAGGGTGCGAAATCGACCGGGTCGCTGTTGAGCACGAGCACGTGGTGCAATTGTTCACTCGCCTGGCGGCAGCGCTCGGGATCCGGATCCACGAGCTTGACCTTGACTCGCGCGGCCACCAGGTCGCGCGCCAGCTCGACACCCATCGCGGTCGCACCAGCGATCATCACCCGTTGCAGGGATTCCCGCTGCGCGTAAAGGGAGAAAAGCGATCGATCCACGAGCCGGCGTGTCCCCGTAAAATACACGGTGTCGCCCGCGGCCAGGACCGTATCGCCATGGGGAATGACGGTCTGCCCCGCCCGATCGAGCGCCGTGACGAGCGCGATCGCCCCGCCGGACTCCGTGTTCAGGTCCCGCAGACTCTTGCCCACGACTTCGCTGTCCGGTTCCACGGTCGCCGCCACCACTAGCACACGCCCGCCGGCGAACAGGTACGCCTCCCGCGCGCCGGCGCGGAACAGGATCTCGCGAATCCGGTGGGCCGCTTCGTGATCGGGGTTGATCGCCAGATCGATCTCGGGAAACACTGTGTGTCCGCCGAGGTAGTAGTCTTCGTCCCGCACGCGGGCGGTGGTGACCTTGGCGCCGAGCTTGCGGGCCGTCAGGCAGGCGATGATGTTGACCTCGTCGCGATTGGTCACCGCCGCGAACAGGTCGCAATCGCTCATCCCGATCTCCGACAGCGCCGCGGGGCTGACGCCGTTGGCCGCGACGAAGCGGCAGTCCAGCACCTCCTGCGCCTGCTGCAGCACGCCGGCGTCCTGCTCGACCAGCACGACGTCGTTGTCCGTCGCGCTCAGATTACGCGCCAGGTCGAGCCCCACCGCGCCGCCGCCGATGATCACGATCTTCACGCCGCATCTCCCCGGTACGAGTTCAGCGCCGCCGAGACCGCGGGAATGTCCGCGGCGCCAACTCCCAGATTCGGAATCAGACGGACGCGGCCCGGGCCGAGGCTGAGCGCCAGGATCCGGTGTGCGGCCAGATGGGCGAGCAGACCGGCGGCCGAGCCCGGCGGCGCGACATCCACCACGACGATATTCGTCTCGACCGGATGGTTGACCGCCAGGAGCGGGTTGGCGAGCTCGCCGGCCAGGCGCCGGGCGTGGGCATGGTCGTCGGCCAGACGCCGCAGATGATGCGCCACGCCATGCAGGCACGCCGCGGCCAACAGGCCCGATTGCCGCATGCCGCCGCCCAGACGCTTGCGCAGGCGCCGGGCGCGGTCGATCGTCTCGCGATCGCCCGCCAGGCAAGATCCGACCGGTGCGCCCAAACCCTTGCTGAAACAGACGGAAACCGTGTCGGCGGGGGCGCACAGCTCGGCCAACGGGGTGCCCGTGGCCACGTGCGCGTTCCAGAGGCGCGCGCCGTCCAGGTGCAGGCGCAGGCCGCGGGCCCGCGCGCCGGCGCCGATCTCGACGACCTGGGTTTGCGGTAGGATCCGGCCGCCCGCCCTGTTGTGCGTGTTCTCCAGGCAGACCAGGCCGGGTTCGGGGAAATGCACGTCCGCCGGCGGCAGCGCCGCCTCGATCTGGCGCCAAGTCAGCGCGCCGCCGTCTCCCGCGAGCAACAAGGTAGTCAATCCCCACAGCGCACCCGGCGCGCCGGCTTCGTAGTGATAGATGTGCGCATCGGCCTCGAGAATCACCTGTTGTCCCGGGCGCGTCTGAGCGCCGAGGGCAAGCTGGTTGGCCATCGTGCCGCTGGGCACAAAAAGGGCGTCCGCCTTGCCGAGCGCGGCGGCGATTGCGGCTTGCAGGCGCAAGACGGTCGGATCGTCGCCCAAAACGTCGTCGCCCAACTCGGCGGCAACCATGGCCTCGTACATGGCCGGTGTCGGTTTGGTCACCGTATCGCTGCGTAAGTCGATCACGGCCATGCACCTTTGTCGCCGACGGCGCCGCCGCCGGCCGCCGCGTCGCCGGTGGACGTTGTGGTTATGGGCGCGATACCGGCCGACATGAAGAAGCCGGCGCACCGGCAAGGGTCCGGCCGATCGCTCTGCGTCGGAGTCCGTCTGGCTGACAGGTCCGCAGGATCCGGGCGGCCGGGCTCAGTCGCCCGCCACCTTGTCCTTGAGCATCTTCGACACCTTGAAGATCGGCACTCGGCGCGACGGAACCGGCACGGCATCCCCGGTGCGCGGATTGCGCGCCATACGCTGTTTGCGCTCCTTGACCTTGAACGTTCCGAAACCGCGGATCTCGAGATGTTCCCCTTGCACCAGGAGGTCGCCGATCTTCTGCAGGAACAGATCCACTGTTTCGCCGACTTCCTTTTTCGTAAGCCCGGTCCGCTGGGCAATATCCTCAACGATATCGGCCTTCGTCATCCGGCTCGCCTCCTCGGAAGTGGTCCGTTTCGATCCCCGCCGCCGGGGGCCTGATGATGTCCATCCTCGACCATAACCATAAAGGCGTCAAGGGCTTTGTATACCCCGCGCGGCGGGTGTCACGGCTGCTCGGCCGGCTCCGACCGGCGGCAGGGCACATTGCATGACCGGACTCATCCGGGCATGGCAGGACACAACGTGCCGCGTTGCTCCCTGCGCTTCCGCAGACCGTCCCATTGTAGCCCGTAAGCTCGATAAATTATTACCGCACAATGAATTAAAGAGCTGGCGGGGATCAACCTGACCCATGGCACCTGCCTTGCAGTCCGATGCCCGGAGTCGGCCGGAGAAGCTTCGTAGCTCGAAGCAACTGTGCCACCGCAACCTGAGTCGCTTCTCTGGCCGCTCCCTTGCGACGAGCCAGCAGGCAACCAGCGAATCCTAAGGAGGACCAACCATGGCCAGCAAGAAGTCCCTGCTCTCGCTCATCTGCCTAGCCGCCCTGACCTGCCTGATCGCAGGCTGCAGCGACGACAAGACCAGCAACCCCGTCACGGCCCCCGTCGACACGACGCCGCCGGCGTTGCCCGCCGGGCTGGCGTTGGAGTTCGCACCTCATCAGCAGACGGCCACCATCACGTGGCAGCCCAACGTCACTGATCTGGACCTCGCCGGCTACCTGGTCTACCGCAGCAGCTACGATCTGGCGGCCGTGGCACTGGTGACGGTGCCGCAGACGGCGACGTACTTCAACGACGACGACGTCATCGGCAACGGCCGGCTGTTGACCTACTACATCTACTCGGTCGACACGTCGGGCAACATCAGCGCCGCCGCCACGGTCGCGCTGAACCTGGACGATCTGATGCAGAGCGAGGGCGACTTGCCGATGGAGCCCGAGCTGTAAGAGGCGCCTGCGGGTTTGGTTCCCTGTCGCTTCGCTGTCGTCGAGACCTGCCGCGGCGGCGGCAGGTCTCGCTTGTGATTTCGGCAAGCGCGCAGCTCGATTCCGCGGGGCAGGCCGCCGTTGTTGCCGTCACGTGAGCGGCCCGACCTGCCGGCCGGGCAATCCGCGCCACGCGATCCAGACGGCATCGGTCGTCAGCCCCTCCATCCAACCGAATTCCTGACCGCGGGCATCCGCGACTCTGGTCGGCGACCGCAGGGCGCGGACCGCTGCCGCCGGCGGCTTCCAGAGTGCCGGGTCCGTCGGACCAAAGAGTGCTAACGTTGGCACACCCAACGCGCCGGCGACATGCATCAGGCCTGTGTCGTTGCACAGGAAACGGTCGGACTGGTCCAACACCGCGGCGGCGGTGCCGACGTTCACTGCCGGCGCCACCACAACCGGCGCGCCGGCGCCGGCGGGCGCGGCCTCGCCGAGTGCGTCCCGGAACCCGGCCAGCGCCTGGCGATCGGCCGGACCATGCAACACCAGGACGGGGATCCCCAGTTGCGCGACGCGGCGCGCCACCGCGGCGAACCGCTCGGCCGGCCAGCAATTCTGGCGCTTGCCGGCTCCCGGATGCAGCGCCCAGAACGGCCCCGGCGGCAGCAGCCGCTCCGTGAGCGTGCGGGCTTCGCGCCGTTCCGCGTCGGCCAGCCGCATGACGGTCGACAGATCGGTCGTGGTGATTCCGACCGCCTGCAAGGGCGCCAGGCTGTGCAGCACGGCATGGCGGTCAAGAAGCGGGTTCGTCGGCAGGCGCAGGCTGTAAGCCCGCGACACGCCGGAATGGAACGGCGCACTGTCGCCGCCGACCACCCAGCGCGCTGGTGACCAAAGAGCCAACAACGCGCTGGTCACCGAGAACGAAACGCTGTTGAGCACGAGGGCGAGTTCGGCGTCGAACCGCCGCAAATCGCGCAACCAGGCCGCAAGGGCCGCCGGTCTGCGCCACAACCGCTGCTCGAAGATGAAGAGGCGGTCCAGGTGCGGATTGTGTACCACGACCTCCCGGTTCACCGGCGCGGTGACCAGCGCCGTCTGCGCCTGCGGCCAGGTCTGCTTGACCGCGCGAAAACACGGCGTCGCGCAAACCATGTCACCCATCTGATTGTGTTGGCGCACGAGCAGAATCCGGCGGGGCCGCAGCGCCAGGAGTTCTTGCGGCGTCAGCGGCGGCCGCCGCCAGCAGCCGGCGATCCACGCCGTCGCGCGGCGTTTGAAGGCCCTGCTCACGTTGCCTGCCGCCGAGGCTCAAGTCGGGACGGCCGGCGGCCGATCCTGTCGGGGTAGTCGCCGGTTCGCCAAGCAACGCCGATTGTCCGCTCCCACGCCGAATCAGGCACGATGCCCATGCGCTGTCTTCGCAAATTCTTGCTCCTGGGCTTCTGGTTGGCATTGATATGCCTTCTGAACTACGAGCTGGTACAGAAGGCCCCGCAGACCGCCCTCGGTCAGCTGCCCGGTTCCAGCGTTGCCGATCGAGCCGATCGGCGGGTCAAGTACGAGGCGACGACCGGCCTCGTGCCCCTGGATCGACTCCTGCACGAGGGCCGAGAGGCCTGGCGCTTCTATCGGGACCTGACCGCGAACCGAATCATCCTTGAATAATCACGCTCAATAAGGCTGGACCTCGCGCTGACGATCTTCCAGATCCCGCAGGATGTCCAGGTAGGCCTGCAACCGCCAGGCGGGCAGCCGCCCCGCCGCGACCGCGCGCTTGACGCCGCAGTCCGGTTCGTCGCGGTGCAGGCAGGTGCGGAATCGGCAGTCCGCGGCCGCGTCCTGGAAGTCGGGCCAGTAGTCGCGCAACCGCGATGGCGCCAGGTCCCAGGGATCGAAACCTCGCAGGCCGGGCGAGTCGGCAATGAAACCGCCGTCCGGCAGCGGAAACAACTCGGTGTGACTGGTCGTGTGCCGGCCCAGGCCTGTCTTGCCGGTCACCTCGCCGGTGCGCAGGCGCAGACCCGGCTGGACGGCGTTGAGCAGGCTGCTCTTACCGACGCCCGACGCGCCCAGCAAGACGGAGATCCGGTCGTGCAGCAGTTCGCGCAAGCGCGCCAAACCGGCTCCGGTCGTCGCCGAGGTCTTCACCACGTCGATGCCGATCGCCCGGTAGTAATCCCAGCGCGGATCGGCGGCCACGCTCGGCTCAAGATCGACCTTGTTGAGGCAGAGCACCGACGGCACTTCGTACCGCGCCGCCGCTACCAGCAGCCGGTCGACCAGGCAGCCCTGCAGCGCGGGCTCGGCCACCGACTGGACAGCCAGCACCTGGTCCAGGTTCGCGATCAGGACTTGTTCGATATGGCCGCCGGTGCGCCGCGCCGCCCGGCGCGACAGTCGACTGCGCCGCGGCAGCACAGCCTCGATGATTCCCTCCGCATCGGCGTCTGCGGCCGACGGCGGCAATAGTTGCAACCGCACGTGGTCGCCGACGGCCACCACGTTCTGGGCGATCTGGCGGCCTTGTTTGAGCCGGCCCCGCAAGCGACAAAGGTAGACCTCGCCCGCGACCGCCACCCGGCAGGTGCCGCCGCCGGCGCGGATCACGACGCCTTCGCGAATGCACTCGTCACCACGCACCAGCGCCACCGGCATCAACCTCCTCTTGCGGGCGCGATCCGAGCTTGCCCTCGGCCAAGCGTTTGCCTAGGTTAGCGCTGCATACGATGGTAGGAAGCGACGGACCAGACAAGGCGGTGCGACGTCATGGACATAGCCGAGGTTCTCCAGCATACCTCACCGGAGTTATTCTTGCCCGATCTTGTCGCTGGCGACAAGCCTGGCGTCCTGGCCGAAATGGTCGCCAAGCTGGTCGCCGGCAGCAAGACCATGACCAGGCCGGACGCCGTCCTGCAGATGCTCGAAAGCCGCGAGGCGCTGGGCAGTACGGCTGTGGGGCCGGGCGTAGCGTTCCCGCACGGCCGCACACTGGCGGTACAGAAACTCACCGTCCTCTGCGCGCGTTCCAAGCAGGGCGTGGATTTCGACGCGGCCGACGGCGAGCCGACCCACCTGTTCTTCGTCCTCATCGCGCCGCCCCAGGACAGCGGACACAAATACATCAAGAGCCTCGCCGTCCTGACGGACAAGCTGCAGGACGCCGCCCTGCGGGACAAGCTGATGGCGGCCGAGGATTACGAATCCTTCTGCGCCGCGCTGAAGGGGAACTGACATGCACCCGCAGCTGCAAAAACTCGTGGCGCTCCAGGATATCGAGCAGATGATCGCCGAAACGCAGGAGCAGGGGGACACGCTCACCGACATGGGCTTCAATCTCAGCGGCCTGGAAGCGCTCAAGGAAAAAGCAGCTCACCTGGCGGGCGAGATCGAGGTGCGCCACCTGAACTACTATCGCCGCTTGACGCGCCGTTTCGGACACGCCGTGGTGCCGGTCGTGGGCAACCTCTGTACCGGCTGCTTCGCAAACATCCCGGCCAGCTTCGTCTCGGTGACCAACGAGAACAAGCTGCAGAAGTGCGAGAACTGCGGCCGCATCCTCTACTGGCCGTAGACGGCGCGCCGCCGGTCGGATCCAGCCGGCGAATCAATCCTGGAAGACGCCGGTGGCGGCCAGGATTCCCGCGGCCTCTTCCTTGACGCGTTCCTTCTCGCCGCCGTCGTCCTTGACACCCAGATCACTGCCCGTCCACTTCTCCTGCGGGAACGGACCGAGCGCCTCCAGTTCGTCCCAATCGGCGCCGCCGCTCTCTTTCTGGAAGACGAGCCCGCCGTCGGCGTGGTCCACGGTGATCAGGTCGCCCTTGCGGATCTGGTCGCTGCAGATCAGATGGCTGATGCGGGTCACCACTTCCTTCTCGACCAGCCGCCTCAGCGGGCGCGCGCCGTACTGGATATCGGTGCCCTCGTTGACCAGCCAGGTCTTGGCCCGCGGCGTCACTTCGAGCAGGAACGGCTCGCAGCAACGCAGACTGCGGTGATGGATCTGCGTCAACAGGATGTCGAGGATCTCGTAGAGATGCTCGTCCTTGAGCGTATGGAACGTGACGATCTCGTCGAAACGGTTGAGGAACTCATAAGGAAAGACCTTCCGCGCCTCCCGCATCGCGGCTTCCTCGAGGTTGCGGTCGAGCCGTTCGATGCTGGTGCCGGGATCGAAGCCGATGTTGTTCTGGGACAGGTGCTGGCCCATCGCCGCGCTGCCGACGTTCGTGGTCAGGATGATGATCGCCTGCCGGAAGTCGACTTCCTCGTTGTTGCCGAGCACGACCGTGCCGTCTTCGAGCACACCGAGCAGGAGATTCCATAGCTTCGGGTGCGCTTTCTCGATCTCGTCGAACAGCACGATACTCAGGCGGCGCTCGCTCTCGGGAGGAAACAAGCGGGCCAGCTTGCCGCCCGGCTCGGTGAGCAGACCGGTCTGGTTCTCGACGGCCTTGCGATGATGGCGATCGAGGTTCTCTTGAGCCAGCAGCGGCCTGATCTCGCCGCCGACGTAGCCCGGCGGCGAACCGAGCAGCTTGCTGATGTTGTAGTGCGCCGAGTACTCCTGGCAATTGATGCGGGTGAACGCCCGGCGGTTGCCGAAGACCGTCTCCGCCAGGGCGCGCACCGTCTCGGTTTTGCCGACGCCGGTCGGCCCCATGAACATCATCGTCAGGAGCGGACTCTCCGGGTCGTGGATCCCGGCAATCAGGCGGCTGAAGCTGTCGGCCACCTTGTCGATGGCGCCGGGCTGGCCGACGACCATCTTGCGCATGCGGTTGGAGAAGCGGGCGAGCTGCTCATTCTGCTTGTCGAGCAACAGGGTCTTCAAGATTCGGCACCTCGCAGTCCTGCGTCGCCAGGGACGTCCGTGTCCGTGCCGAGCCGGAGGGCGGTTGCATCGCGGCGGGAGCTTGGGGCCGGCGCCGGCTCGTACGCCAAGGATCGGCCGCTTTGGCGGCGGCTTGAGGAGCAGTTGCCGAGCTCGCTTTAACGTAAGATTATAGTAATTGCCGTGTTGTGCTGGCGGCGCCCGCACGGCGCCGCCAGCCGGCGAAGCGGTTCAAGGCAAGTAACTTGCTTGCAGGTAGGGAGCCTGCGGCTTGCCGGCAACCTCGACCCAGCGGTCGTCGATCCGCGGGCGCACCGTCTCGTGCTGCTGCAGGTACCACTCCATGGCCTCGGCAGTGCGCACCGAGGTGGGCATGACACTAGCCGCGGGGATGGTGGTCAGGAAGTCGAGCCCGCTGTTGCCCTCCAGCAGGTAGTTCGTCACGACCGTGCGGTAGGTGCGGTCGGGATCCCACGCCTCGCCGCCGATTTCGAGCGTGACTACGCGGTCGAAATTGGGACGGCCGAGATCGTATTCCATGCGCACCCCGGACACGTAGAGGCCGCTGCCGCTGCCGGCGATACGGCTCTCGATGACGCGCCGCAGCATGCGGCCGTCCATCTGGACGATCATCAGCTCGTTGCCGAACGGCAGCACGCTGAACACATCGCCGGCGGTGATCGGACCGGCCGGCAGGTCGGCGCGCACGCCGCCCAGGTTCTGGAAGGAGAAATCGGCGTCGAACCGCGCCCGCATGGCATCGACCACGAGGTTACCCATGACGCTGTTGCCGGCGTCGCCGCGCGGCAAGGACACCGCCGAGCGCCCAACCACGCGCGCCATCTCGCGCTCGGTCTCTTCCAGATAGGGGGCGATGATGCCGGCGATGTCCTGGTCCGGCCAATGTTGATCCTCGAAGAGGGTGATGATGGTGCCGCGGTCGTGGCTGCGCTCCCAGCCCACGAGCTGCCGCGTCGCGCGGTCGACCAACAGGATCGCGTGGCCCAGGCTCGACCCGTTGCCGAACGTCTCGAAGCACATGGTGTGGTTGACGGGATCGATCCACGGCTCGTCGTAGCCGCGGTGCGTGTGGCCGCCGACGGCGAAATCGATGCCCGGCACCTTGTTCACCAGTTCCATGAGATTGGGCGCGCCGCCGGAGTAGTTGGCGCCGTAGCGCCCGCCGAACTCGCCCTCGGTCTCGGTCACTTCGGCTCCCGTCAGGCGCCGCCAGCCCTCGGCCGGATCGAACGGCAGGCCCTCGTGGATGGCGAGGAAAATAAGATCGGCGCCCTGCTCCCGCAGTTCGTCCCGGTACTGCGCGATGGTCGGCGCCATGGGTAGAAACTCCAGCCCCTTGATGTGGTCGGGGAAGCTCATGGCCGCGGTGCCGGTGGTGATGATGCCGATCACGCCGATCTTGATGCCCTGGATGTGGATCATCACGGCCGGCACGGCCCACGGCACGACCCGGCCGGTTTCCTTCTCCACCAGGTTGGCCGCCAACCAGGGGAAGGTCGAGCGTTCGGCGAGCATTTGCGTCACGTCGCGGCCGAGGTCGAAATCGTGGTTGCCGGGCACCGCGAGGTCGTAGCCGATCGCGTTGAAGTAGTCGATGACGGCGCGGCCCTGGGTCTTGTTGCCGATCGGCGTGCCCTGGAACATGTCGCCCACATCCACGAGCAGGACGGCCTCGCCGGCCGCGGCCGCGCGTTCGCGCACACGCTTGATATAAGCGGCGGCGCTCGCGGCCCCGCCCAACGGCGGCGGGAACTCGGGGTTCATGAAACGGGCCGGCTCCGGGGCGATGTGGCCGTGCACGTCGTTGGTCCACATCAGGTGGATGCGCATCAGGCCGTCGCCGGCGTCGTTCTGTTGCGGGGCGGCGCCGGCCGCCAGGGCCGCGGCGGCGAAAGCTAGCCAGACCAACGGCAGCGCGCGGCGGCGGCCGCGGAGTTTGCGTGCAGTAGCCATGGACTGCTCCTTCTGTGCCCGGGCGGCGTTGCGGCCCGCCGGGGCTATCGCGCTGTCGCGCCGACCCGAATGACGCGGGCGTCAGGCAGGCTAGAAGTTGCGCGACCAGCTGAAACCGAGACGGATCCGGCGGTCGTCCACGCGGGCCGTGTCGGCGGCGTAATACTGCGAGCCATCTTCGTTGAAGTAGCCGAAGATATGCGGCAGAACACTCTGTACCTTGTTCAGTTCCAGCGAGAACGCCATCATGCCGGATGCCAGCGGCCAGCCGGCGCCGGCCGAGAAGACCGAATTGCCGCCTTCGCGGTCGGCGTAGCTGTCGTAACGCCGGAACCCGAAGCGCAGGCGCGCCTGGTTGTAGAACGTGTGTTCGACCCCGAAGCAGACGTCGATGACTTCCTGCAACGAAGCCTGCAGCAAAGGCAGTTCCTCCGCGTCGTAGCGGTTGTCTTCGAGCGCCGTCCAGTCGGTATAGACGATATCGGCGGTGAACACGGTGCGCGGATCGCTGCGCGGGAAGAAAGCCAGGCCGCCGCGCCAGTTACCGGGATAGCGCAGTGCGTATTGACCGGGATCGTCGTTGATCTCGCCGTCGACTTTGAGACGGGTTTCGTACGCCGCGCCGAGCGCTAGCCGCTCGTGGATGCGGCTCTGCACCCCAATGGTCGCGTGAAATCCGTTGAGATCCCATTCTTCGCGCAAATCGAAGCTCTCGCCGTCGGTATAGTTGCGCACGAACACATACTCGTTGCGGTCGCCGAAGGTATAGTGCACCGCCGCGCCGACGGCGAGGCGTTCGCCGAGGAGCTGCCCGGCCAGCCCGCAACTGAGCGTGCGCAGCGCGCCTTCCACCTCGTAGCGGCGCTCCTCCAGAATACGGTCACGCTCGGGGCTGGAGTACGGGTATGGATTGCGGATCTCTTCCTCGAAGGCGTATTGGAACGGATAGCGTTCGACCAGCGACAGGCCGACCACCACCGGCAGGGAAGGATTGCGCAGGGCCAGGCCGGCGCTGCCGCTCAACCGAGTCTTCTGGTTGCTAGCGATGGCCATGTCGATCACCCAACTGCCGAAGGAGTCATAGACCGGCATGAACCGGTCCTCCTCGTGGCGCACGATGGTCAACCCCAGATCCAACTGCGTGCCCGTCGTCCAAGCCAGGCCGGCGGGATTCAGGATGTTCGACAGGCCGCCGCGTCCGACCGCCGCTCCCGTGTTGGCCACGGCATTCAACTCTGCCGAGTACCAGGGACTCTGGCCGCCGTACGCAGACTCGATGAACGGGACGGCCGCGGCGGATTCCACCATGACCATGGCCAACAATCCCGCCGCCAGCGTGATCGCCGTCCGGCGCTCGATCTGTTTCGCTTGCATCATCATCGCTCGTTTCTCCTCGCGGGCGGACTCGTCAGAAGCTGTAATCGACCTGAAGCCGGACGAATAGATCGTCGCGGGGCATGTACGTCGCATCCGGCGTCGGCTCCAATACGGCGCCGAAGTCGCGAATATCCACGTAAGTAGCCGGCAGACGATGGTCCTTGGTGACCTTGAGCTGGACCAGCATGCGCTCGGAAATGCGGCTCTCGATCTGCATCCAGTTGCGGAAACCGGTGTCGTCGAGCATCACGAACTCGGTGCCCTCGAAGTTCCACCAGAATCCCTTGTAGACCGACGTTGCGTACGTGAGGCGCAGCCAGGGCGAAAGGTTGTGCTCATAGCGCGCCTCGAAGGCATGGCCGGGGCTCGCCGCCGAGCCCACCGCGCTGCTGCTCCCGTCGTTCGGGTCGGCCGGATACGCAAGCCGCTGCCGCGCCACGAAATTGACGTTGCCCTGCGCGTACGTCAGCGTCAGGCGGTTGTAATTAGACAGCAAGGCGATCATTTGCAGGCGGTTCTCCCAGCTCGTGTAGCTGCGTACGTCATCGGGGTTCGCGTCGGTGCGGCTGGACAGACGGTATCGCAGGCGGAAACGTAGGTTGAACTTCGGTTGATACTCCAGCTTGGCCGTGTAGCGCTGCAAGTCGGCGCCGTCGGCCTTGCGCTCCCATTGATCGAACTGCAGACCGTTGATGATGAACTGCCGGCTGATCCGGTAGCGCATGTCGAAGAACAGACCGCGCTCCGCTTTCGGCTGCGGATTATCCGTGCTCAACCAGCCGTACAGATCGTCGTCGAGCCGGTACGAGCTGTCCAAAATCGTTTGCTCGTACTTGCTGTCGTTGCTGAACGAGCGCATGTACGGGTTGTCGAAATCCAGGTCGTAGTCGCGATATATGGCCAGTAGGTTCAGATTCTCCCACTGCGTGTACGCGTTCAAGATCCAGGCCTGGGGCGATTGGCCGTGCAGGAATCCTCGGCGCGGATCTTGCAGCCAGGCGTACTCGCCCTGCACCGCGACGTTGCCGTAGACCGCCTGTGCCTCCGCACCGTAGATGCGGCGCCATTGGTGGGTCGTCACGGTCCGGGCGACCGGATCGTAGAACACGCTGGAATACGCCGAGGCGATCTCGCTGTCGCGGGCCTCCCAGTAATCAGAGTTCGTGCCACCGGTGATCAAGGTGGCCGGGTTGGGATCGAAGGCGCGGTTGTATTGGCTGTGCAGGCCGGTCAGGCCGACGTACGTGCCCGGGCCGAGCAGGTACTTGACGTTCGCGCCGTACAGGTCTTCCCGGAAGGCGTTGCGCCGGAGGCCGGTGTACCGGCCCGTCGGTTCGTTGCTGGCGTCCAGGATTTCGCGCGCGTCGAGCCGACTCTGCGGCAGCCGCGGGTTCATGGTGACATAACGATTGACCGTGCCGTCGGGATTCATGATCGCGTCGCGCTCGTTCGTCGAGGCGAACGCCGTCACGTGCAGATTGCCGATCCCACCCTCGACAGCCGCCCCGGTCAGGGCGTACTGGTGCGTCAGGCTCAGATCGCTGCGGATGCCCAGCGGGCGTTTGTTCCAGCCGTAGCCCGTTTTGCGGTAGTGGATGAAGTCGGTGTTGTCCATGATCAGGCCCAGGCCGAAGGCCGCGCGGAAATTGCCGATCACGGCCCGTTTGAGCTGGAAGGAACCCAGATTCTGTCGCCGGATCTCGAAGTATGCTTTGGTGGTCTCGTCCCACTCTTGTTCGCCAACCCCACGGTAGGTCCGGACACCGGCGCGCCAGCCATTGGGCAGCGCCAGGCGCACCTTGTGTGACATGGCCGGATTCAGCAGCTGAGTCCGGTGTAGGACCCCCAGTTCGCTCAAATCCATGTTGTCGTCGTCGCCGGTGTAGAGCGGAGTATCGTAGTAGCGGAGTTGGTAGTCCACGCGCACGCGGTCTCCCGAGTCTATCTCGCTGTCGTCATAGACCACGAAATCGCGGAGGTTGCGGAAGGCGTAATAGTTCAGGCCCTCGCTGCGCCGGAGCTGGCGTGAATCGGTGAAACCGCCCAGGCGGTTCCGCGCGGCGATGATCGCGGCCGCGTCGACCGGCGAGACGTTCTGGAAGCTCATCAGGTCGAAGAGGTCCAGGTTGTTCACGTTCAGCGGTTCCTGCAGGAGATCGAGGTAGTCGTCCACCAGCCCCTCGTTGGAACCTTCCTGATCGAGGTAGTTGCGCACCTGCCGGTAGCTCGCCGTCATGCGGGCGATGGCCTGGTCGCCCGCGGGCGGCGGCAGCACGGCAACCAGGGGCCGCAGGCGGCCCAGGATCTGCGGCGTGACGCCGTCGACCTCGTTCAGGTCGTAGAGGTCGCCGAAGTAGCGCACGTACGTGCGATGCTCATAGATGGCGCGGGCCACCGCTTCGGGAATCGGTAGGGCCAGGATCTCCTCCAGCGAGGCGCTGTTCAGATCGAGCTTGCCCTGGGCAACGCCCGGCCCCGGCTGCGCCGCCGCCGCCGCGGCCGCCAGCACCGCAAGCACGAGCAGCAGGCCGCCCGCGCGCGCCGCTTGCGGCCGGCGGAGCGGCCCGAGCCGGCGGCGATGGTTCATCGATGGCCTCACTTCGCCTCACCACCCCAGGTTGCCCGCAGGCCGAATTGGTGGGTGCTGTCGAGCACACCGCCCCCGGTTGCGAAACCGTAATCGAGAGCCATGCCGCGGAACGCGTAGCCGAAGCCCGCGCCCAGCTTGCTGGGCTCGGTCATGACGCCCGCCCGCAGACAGAAGCCCGTGACCACCTCGATCTCGATCCCGCCGCGCCACTGGACCGGATCGTGCTGCGTGACCTGGACCTCGCAGGTGGTGATCACACCGCTATAGGGTTCGTAGGCAGCCCCCATGTGCAGGCGCTGGGGAATCTCCTCCTCGTCCTTGCCGATCTTCGGAACGTTGAGATTGCGCACGAGGATACCCAGACGGGTCCGGTCGTGCAGGACAGCGAGCAAGGCAGCGTCCACGCCGACCGCGGTCGCGCTGCCCGGGTCCAGGCCGCTGATCGTCTGGCCGAACTCCAGGCGATAGACATTCAACCCGTAGCCGAACGACACCGACGAGTGCAGGTCCTGGTAGAGGTAGATACCGTGCGCGAAGGTGAAAGTGGACTCCTTGAGCAGGTCCGTGTTCTCATACTCCACTTTGAACTGGCGGAAACCGAAACCAGCGTAACCCAATGGCCCCGGCAGGCGCTGAGCGGCGCCCAGAACGTAGAGCCGGCTGAAGTCCAGGCCGAACGGTTGCGTGTAGCTCAGGGCCACGCTGCCGGCCCCCGGCGTTTCGACGAGGCCGGCGGGATTCAAGAAGCCGCCGAAGGCCGCGTCCGGCACGGCGACGCCGGTCTCGCCCATGGCGCGGGCGCGCGGGCTGACCGACAGGTTCTCGAACGACGCCAGCGCAGGCGCGGCCGTCACCGCGAGCAGCGCCGCCAGCAGGATCGTTGCAGTTTTGCGGTCCATCCTTGTCCCTCGCTACTTCAGGCGCGTGGCCACGACCACGGGCGCGGTCTTGATGGTTCTCTTGCCGGTGGCCGGGTCCACCGCTTGCAAGTGGATCACATACATGCCGGCGCGAACTCGTTCGAAGGTCGAGTCGCGGCCGTCCCAACGGACTTCCGCCGGCGCCCGGCCGTTGTAGCGGCTGTCGTACAGCGACAGCACGAGGCGGCCGTCGAGGTCGAAAATGCGGAGTTTGGTCTCGTGCCGCGAATTCGTGGCGAAAGAGAAGACGAACTCCTCCAAATCGGGCAGGAAGGTCTTCGGCGGCACCGTCAGCGTCACCGCGCCGGCGACGCCGGGGCCGCCGTCCCGCGGTCGTGCCGGGTCGTAGGCGCGGATCGCAAACGTGCTGGGCAACGGCTCACCCACTTCGTCGCGCCCGGCCACGCCGTTGCCCGGCGGGCCGGGTTGGCCGGTTTCGTCCATGTCGATGCGATGGTAGGAAGAGCCGAACGCCGGGATCTCCAAGAACGGTTGTTGACTCGTTACCGCCGTCTCGTTCTGGTAGGTTTCACCGCCAATTGTCACGCCCGTCTTGCTGAAGCGGTTGCTGGCGACGTTGCCCCAGAAGAACACGTCGATGTCCGTCACGAGATTGCTCACGCCGTCCCAGTAATAGAGCACGATGGTCTCGGACGTGTTGGTCAACGTCGGCGGATTCTGGTCTGAAGAGCCCACGATGCTGTTCGGCCCGTCGACATCGCCGAAGACGGGCCGCATGCGCGGCGCCGGTCCGGTGCCGAACAGCTCCAGATGCGGCAGGAATCCGAAGTGGTCGTAGTAGGGCAGCGAACCGGCGATCGACACCACGATCGTATCGCCGGCGGCAATCGTGAAGTCGGCGGGGAAACGCGCATGGAAATCGTAGAAGTCGCCGCCGCCGATCGTGCTCTGGGACGGGTTGCCTTCGGCGATGCGCCAGTAGTATTGGCTGCCGGTCGCATAGATCGCGTCGGTCAGGTAGTAATCGCTCAGATCGACGGCGAAGCTGTTGGGATTGGCGATCTCGACGTATTCCTGATCGGTGCCCAGGATCGAGATCTCGGTGATCAGCAGCTTGTGCGCCTGGCCGGGCTCGGGCGGGTCGGCGATGGTGACGGCCTCGGTTTCGCCGCCGGCAGGATAGACCGCCTCGCCGCCGCCCTGATCGCCGACCACGACACGCCAGGCGATCAACGTACCGGTGGGAAACTCGCCGAGGTTCGCCTCCCAGTAACCGCCGCCGGCGTCGACCGCTTCGATGCTGAGTTCCGTGCCGCCGTCGACCGTGTAGTAGACAGTTACCGCACTGATCGGATCGGAGCCGGCCTGAACGCGAATCCGCAGAATGACATCGCCCTCGCTGTACGGGTTTTGCACGCTGGCCGAGAGGATCTGCGGCGGCCCCTCCGCCGACGGTTGCGCCGGATCGTACGCCAGGATCGCAAACGTGCTGGGCAGGGGCTCGCCCACCTCGTCGCGCCCGTCCACTCCGTTGCCCGGCGGGCCGGGCTGGCCGGTCTCATTCATGTCGACGCGGTGGTAGGAGAAGCCGAAATCAGGAACCGTCAGGAACGGTTGCTGGCTCTCGACCGCCGTCTCGTTCTGGTACGTCTCGCCGCCGACCGTGACGCCGGTCTTGCAGAAACGGGTGCTCACCGTGGTGCCCCAGAAGAAGACGTCGATGTCCGTCACCAGATTGCTCTCGCCGTCCCAGTAGTAGAGCACCACGACCTCGGAGGTGTTGGTCAACGTCGGCGGGTTCTGGGCGGACGAACCGACGATGCTGTTCGGTCCGTCAATATCGCCGAAGACCGGCCGCATGCGCGGCGCCGGGCCGGTGCCGTGCAGCTCTACATGCGGGTAGAAGCCGAAATGACTGAAGAAAGGCTGCGAACCGGCGATCGACACCACGATCGAGCCGCCGGCGGCGATGGTGAAGCCGTCGGGAAAGCGCGCGTGGAAATCGTAGAAGTCGCCGCCGCCGACGGTCGCCTGGCTCGGGCTCCCCTCCGCGATGCGCCAGTAGAACTGGTTGCCGCTCGCGTAGACGGCATCGGTCAGATAGTAGTCGCTGAGATCAACGGCGACGTCGTTGGGGTTGTAGATCTCCACGAATTCCTGATCCGTGCCGAGGGTTGCGATCTCGGTGATCAGCAACTTGTAGGCCGTCCCGGGCTCGGACGGCTCGCTCACCGTGAACGACAACGTACCGCCGCCCTCGGGCCAGACCGCCTCGCCGCCGCCTGCGTCGGTTGCGACCAGGCGCCAGGCGATCTCGGTGCCCGCGGTGTGCTGGCCGAAACCCGCCTCCCAGTAGCCGCCGCCCGCGTCGCTGGCGGCCTCGTCCTGGTCTGCGCCGCCGTTGACGCTGTAATACAGGGTGACCGTGTCGATCGGCTCGGACCCGGGCTGGACCTGCGCGCGCACCGTGATCTCCGCGCCGGCCGTGGCGTTGAGCACGCTGGCCGAGAGGATCTCCAGCGGCGCTTGTTCCGGCAACTGCCCGGGAGTGTAGTCAGCCACGGTGAAGGTGCTCATGAACGGCTCGCCCACCTCGTCGCGGCCATCCACGCCGTTGCCCGGCGGGCCGGGCTGGCCGGTCTCGGTCAGGCTGATCCGGTGGTAGGACGAGCCGAAAGCCGTGCTCGTGGTGATCGGCTGTTGGTTCTCGACGATTGTCTCATCTTGGTATGTCGCCTCGCCGACCGTGACGCCCGTCTTGCTGAAGCGGGTGTTGGTGCTGGTGCCCCAGAAGAACACGTCGATGTCGGTGACCAGATCGCTCGCGCCGTCCCAGTAGTAGAGGGCCAGACTCTCGGACGCGTTGGTCAACAGCGGCGCGGTGGAACCCACGATACTGTTTGCCCCTTCCGGATCGCCGAAGACCGGCCGCATCTTCGTCGCCGGACCGGTCCCCTGCAGTTCCAGATCGGGATTGAAGCCGAAGTGATTGAAGAACGGCGTCGAACCGGCGACCGAGATGACGATCACCTCGCCGGCGGGCAAAACATAGCCATCTGGAAAGCGCGCGTGAAAATCGTTGAACACGCCGCCGCCGATCGTGGCGGCCGACGGGCTGCCTTCGGTGATGCGCCAATAGAACTGGTTGTCCGGCGCATGGATGGCGTCGGTCAGGTAGTAATCGCTGAGATCGACATCGACCGCGTTGGGATTGTAGATCTCGATGAACTCCTGATCGGTGCCCTGAACCGCAACCTCGGTGATCAGCAGTTTCACCGCCTCGCCGGTCTGCCTGGGTCGAGCGTCCTGGGCCAAGGCCGCGACCGGCCACAGCAAGATGAGCAGCAGCGCCGGCACCAGGCCCGGTCGCCGCTGCAGGAAACTCCGCACTCGAGACATGGAGGCACTCTCCCGTAGGGTTCTGGCGTCAGCGGGCGCCGGGCGCCCGGTACCCGGCCGCGGCCGGAGGCGAGGTGAAGGCCACACTACCGCTAACGAGCGAAAAAAATCAAGCCTCCAACTCGTAAAAATTCTGGAAGACAGGATATCTTGTAACCTGACCCGCTGCGGTACAGTATCGTGCGGACGGGCGTCCAGAACCCGCGACCGCAACACGGAAAGCGATTGCGCCATGCTCGATGATCCGTTCGCACCCCTCGTGCGCAAGCAAGGACGGCACGCCCGCCTGCTGCAAGTCGGACGCGCTCTGCTGCGGCCGCTGCAGCCGTCGCGGTTCGGCCGGCGCCGCGAGGGTCCGCCGAGTCTGGTACTGATCGGCGTCGATACGCTGCGGCGCGATCACGTGACCGCGGCGCTGACCCCGCACCTGCAGCGCCTGGCTGCCGGCGGAGTCGACTTCAGCGACGTGACGTCGCCCGCGCCGTGGACCCTGCCCGCGTTCGCCGGCGCGCTCACCGGCCTCGCGCCGTCGCTGCACGGCGCTCAGCTTGTGGGCGAGGTCCGCAACATGGACACGCAACCGCCCCGGCGCCTGCGCGACGACGCCGTCACCCTCGCGCGCCACCTGGACCGCCGCGGCTACGCGACCTGCGCCTTTTACGCCAACCAATTCTTCGCCTTCGGACTCGCGGAGAGCTTTCAGAATCACCGCTACCTCAACCTGCGGGCCGACGATCTCTTGGCGACAGCCGCCGACTGGATCCGGCGGCACACCGACCGCCCGTTCTTTTGCTTCGTGCTCTTGAACGACCCCCACGAACCCACGACCCCGCCGCCGGATCTGCTCGCGGACGAACTCGCGGCGCTCGAGTTGCCGCCGGCCGCGCCGCAGGAACTGCGGCACCTGGCCCGCTGGGGCGACCCTGCCCGGCCCGACGCCCACCTCGGCCTGTGCGGCTGGCCGCTGCCTGCCGCCTCGCAACGCGCGCGCGCGCTCAAGCGCGCTATCTATCGCGCGACCGTGCGGGCCAGCGACCGAGCCATCGGCCGCTTCGCCGACCGCCTGGACCGCTGGGGGCTCGGCGCGCACACCCTGCTGACCGTGTTCAGCGACCACGGCGAGGAATTCTGCGACCACGCCGCCGAGGCCTGCGCCTGGGACCACGATCCGCGCCGGGTGCGCGGCATCGGGCACGGCCACACGCAGTTCCAGGAGTTGTTGCACGTGCCATGGGTGAGCTGGGGCGCCGGCGTGCCGGCGCAGGGGTCGATCGCGCGGCCGATCTCGCTGCTGGACCTGGCGCCGACCCTGGCCGACTGGCTGAGCTGTGGTCCGTTGCCCCTGCCGGCGGTCGAGATCGACGGACTTGTGGGGCGCTCGCAGGCCGGCCGCGACGCGGCGGCGAGCGGCGAGGTCCGCACACTGCTCGCGGAGGCCTGCGCCTTCGGGCCGGACATCGTCGCCGTGCGGCAAGACGGCTGGAAACTGATCGCCCACCGCGACGGGCGCGTGCTGGGTCTTTACGACCTGGCCGCCGACCCCCGCGAACGCGACGATCGGCACGCAGCGGAGCCGGAGCGCCTGCGGCGCCTGCAAACGGTGCTCGCGGCCTGGCGGACGAAGCTGCCCGCAACGGCGACTCGCGGGCCGACGGACGCCGGCAAGGGCGGCTGGTCGCAACTCGACAGCGAGGTCCGCAAGCGGCTGAAGGACCTCGGCTACGGCGAGTAGCGAACGCTCACCGGCGCAGGAACGCCTCCGCCGTGATCCCCTGCAAACCGTCCCAGTTGCGCTCTTCCATGGCCAGCACCGCGTGGCACGCGTCGCAGTCCGTGGTGATCATCGC
>Ga0334886_1000623_pt1 | contig 51568 bp, 41 predicted proteins | sample GraSluR1_MG_9_FD_207232 | JGI IMG/M metagenome (GOLD analysis project Ga0334886, IMG submission 207232) | Sludge microbial communities from methane-producing bioreactor in Wageningen University, Netherlands - Granular Sludge_27_06-R1 | ecosystem: Engineered > Bioreactor > Anaerobic >... | reverse complement strand
ATAAGTGTCTTTAACAAGCTCATAAGTAGTTTTTCCGCAGCTATATGTAACAAGAAGTTTTTTAGCAACTGCAATTAGCCAAGCTAATGTGAAGGGGCCGGCTTCTAAATTGTACTCGCCAAAGCCAATTTTTTCTGGAGCTTGAAAATTAACCTGATTAAAATTGACGGTTCCTGTAAAAACACTTGAAAAAGTTAACAAACCTACTAATAATAAAACTAAAAAACTTTTTTTCTTATGCTTTTTCCACCCTTTATCTTTTTGTTTTATCCCGAGCTCAGGAATAACTATAATAAAATATTATCATATGTTTTTAATAAACACAAACTGCAAAAAAAAAGAAAATTAAAATATTAACGAAAATTATAATTGATTAAACTCATAAATCATTATATTTTACTTACTTAATTTTAAATTAATTTTTATTACAATTAAAAACATAATAGAAAATATTCTCTGTTTTGATATTTTTAAATTAGAGATTTTTTTAGATTATAAAATTTTATTTTCTGTATATATTTTTTGTTTTATGTTTTGATATCAGAATTTGTTTTATAATCACTCCCCTTATTTTTTTTGTATTTTTATTCCAAATATTATAAATTAAGTAATAATACTAAATCTAAGTTGAAATACCAAAAAATGCAGATCGCTATAATTGTTTTTTAGAAAGAGTTTTATCTGTTAACCGAAAAGTTATAATTACAAACCGTGAAAGAAATGAAAAAAAATTCTTATAACGCTCTTTTAGAAATGGTTTCAGAAAAATATTTTAAAATCAGCTGAATTTAATTATTTTATTTTATTTTAAATTAATTTTATTTTTTTACAAATTAGAAGAATCATAAGACTTTTTTACCGACTCAAATTTCACAAAACATATGAATAATTATTATCTATATATTTATGTTATATATTTTTTACTTTCATATGATAGAATTCAGACAAATGATAGAGTAGGCGTCATGCGTTTTAGTGTCAGAGGATGGGACGTTGCCTCTGAACGAAATGTCTTATTAATAAGGCTGCGGTATGGCGTTGCGTCCGCTGTCATCAAAGATTCTTCTTTCTTTGGTGAACGGTTTTTCTGTCGTTATCCGAAGAAAGGAGGTGAAAAATATGACGAAAAAATTAGTATACATTTCTTTATTAGTAGGTCTTTCGATTATTTTAACTAGAGTTTTAAGTATAAGAATTCCTATGGGAAATGTGGAAGGTGTCAGAATAGGTTTTGGAGGGTTTCCAATAATTTTTGGGGGTATAATTCTTGGGCCTGTAGCAGGCGGAATTATAGGAGCTGTAGCAGACTTAATAGGTTTTTTTATAAATCCTATGGGTGCTTATATGCCTCACTTTACACTCACTTCAGCATTAACAGGAATTATTCCAGGATTTCTATTTTTTTATGTGTTTAAAAAACAGTACAAAATTTTCTATTTAATTTTGTGTGTTGCTGTTGGTCAAATAATTACTTCTGTTTTACTAGTTCCTTATTTAATTAGTGTTCTTTTTGGTGCTCCTTTTAAAGTTTTATTCATTCCAAGAGCAATAACTCAAGCGATACAGATTCCTATTTATGCTGTTATGATAAAACTTATTGAAAATAGAGGTTTAAACTTAAATTTTGATCATTTGAAAAGAGCTAAAAACAAATAATAAAATCCCCGCATATGCGGGGATTTTTCTATATTTTTAACCATACATACTCATAAGATTCTAGTTTTAGAATTTCTTTTATTATCTCATTATTCAATAAATTGACACTTTCTTCAAATAAATTAACAGAAGACAAATTCAATATTTTTCTATCGGGAGTTAAATTTATTATACAATAAATTTTCTCGTCTTTATTAATTCTTTTAATAACTAAAATTCCTTCTTCCGAATCTAAAATTTCTTGTTCAGAAACAGGCGAAAAAGATTTGTAATTTTTTCTTATTTCTAGCATTTCTTTCATATTTGTAAAAATTTTATGTCTAAAGCTTTTTTTGTCACTAAGCTCTTTGAGAAGGTGTTCATAATTAATTTTTTCTCTATTTATAGCTCTATTATGTTTTTGTTTTTCCACACCTTCTTTCCAGTTTCTAGAACCTATAAGACTGTGAATATAAATACCAGGTACGCCTCTTAAAGAAAAAGCTATAAAATACGCTCCTAGAAATTTTCTTATATTTTGTTCTTCTGATTCAGTAGAATCATACAAAGCATCAAAGTAATTTATATTCATTTCATAAGGAGAATTTGTTCCATCAGAATTTTTTTTATAAGATATTTTTCCGTTATTTTTTTTAACTTTTTCAATCAAAATGTTTATTTCTTTTTCATCTAATATATCTTTTACCGGAAGAAGCCCTATCCCATCATGAGAAGCTAAAAAATTAAAGAAAGTCGTTTCTTCAGACGGATACTCTAAACTTCTAATCCATTTTGAAATGTTTTTCGAAGAATGTGCTTGAAATGCGTTTAAAATTAAAGGTGCTAACGAAAAATTATAAACCATTTGAGCTTCATCATTTCCATTTCCAAAATAACTTATATTTTCTTTATGAGGTACGTTTGTTTCAGTGATAATTATAACTTTCCTATTTAATAAATCAAATATATCTTTAAAAAGTTTTATTATTTCATGAGTTTCTTCAAGGTGTATACAGTTACTACCAACTTTTTTCCACAAATATCCAATTGCATCAAGCCTTAATAAGGTTGCCCCATTTGAAACATAAAAAAGAAGAATATCTATTATATCTAATAATAATTCTGGATTTTTATAATTTAAATCTATTTGATCATCTGAAAATGTAGTCCAAACATATTTTAAACCATTTTTTGTTTCATACTTTGATAATAACGGAAATACTCGAGGTCTTGTGACTTTTGATAAATCTACTTCAGGGTTTTCTACAATAAAATAATCTTTATATTTATCTTCACCATTCAAAAAAGCTTTAAACCAATCGCTTTTTGAAGAAATATGGTTTATAACCGCATCAAACATTAAATAATAACTTTTAGATAAATTTTTTATATTTTGCCAATCTCCTAAATCAGGATTTACTTTTTTATAATCAATAACAGAAAACCCATCATCAGATGAATAAGGAAAAAAAGGAAGAATATGTATTGTATTTATTGAATCTCCAACAAACAATTTCATAAAATTTTCAAGGGTTTCTAAAGAGTTTCCATTATTTTTTATTGAATCTCCATATGCTATGAGCACAGATTTTTTTTCATCCAAAACATATTTTTCTTTTTTTGCCATTTTACTATTAAATTCGTTTATTTTTTCTAGAATCTTTGAAAATAAATATTCAGAACTGTTTTTATAAATTTTTTCTAATCTGTTTTTTATCTTTTTTTCTTTATCCATTATTTTATCACCTTAAAATCTTTTTGTATTTGTTATTTCGTTTAATTTTTCAAAATGTTTTTCTGGTTTCATTTTCTGTACAAGAACTCTATAAATAATATCTAAAATAAACATTTCTGTTATTCTGTTATAAGTGTGTTCATTTTCATCAGGATGATTTGCAGCAGTATATATCTTTAAATCTGCAATTTTACTAAGTGGAGAATTCACTCCTGAGGTTATAGATACGGCAAAAGCTCCTGCATTTTTTGCCACTTCGGTTGATTTGTATACATCTCTTATCATTCCTGAATGGCTTATTGAAATCACTAAACTATCTTTGTTAACCGCAGCTCCTGCCATAACTTGCATGTGAGGATCAGAATAAGCTTCAGAACTGATGCCAAGAGCTGCTAATTTCAGACTCATATCTAAAGCTACTGAGTAAGATCTCCCAACTGCATAAAAAAGAACTTTTTTGGCCTTTTTTATTTTTTCAGCAACGATATTGATTTTTTCTTTATCTATATTTTTATAAGTGTACTCAAGCATATTTTTAGTTTTTGTATAAACATCAGAAAAAATATCTTCTTCTCCTTCTTCAGGGTTTATTTCAGGAGAACTTAATTGTTTTACAAGAGAAATTTTAAAATCTTGATATCCTGTATAATCAATTTTTTTAATAAGTCTATAAACAGTAGTTTCACTAACTTCAGACCAATGTGCAAGTTCTGTAATGCTGTAATGTATTACATCTCCTGGTCTTTCAATAATATAATTAGCAACTTTTTTTTCAGATGCCGATAAAGAATTATATATGCCCTTAAGTTTTTGAATTACCATCATAATCACCTTCCAAACTCATTTATTCTTTAACTCCTCCTGCCATTAATCCACCAGTCAAATACTTCTGCATTACCATAAATAAAAAAACAACGGGTACTGAAGTCATAACAGATGCTGCCATCATTTTTGCCCAAATTGCATGTTCAGAATAAAAAATTTCTGTTAATCCTATCGGAAGAGTATGAAACTGTGGATAAGGTCTAACAAAAATTGAGGCAAAGAGATATTCGTTCCATGCAATCATAAATGCGTAAATATATACTGTTATAATTGCTGGCATAGATAAAGGTATTATTATTCTAATTATTACTCCTATTCTTGAACTCCCATCTATTTTTGCTGCCTCTTCAATTGTTTCTGGAATAGTTCTAAAATAATTCCCTAACATATATAAAGACACCGGAAGAGTTTGCACAATATATATCACAAAAAGTGCCAAAGTTCCTTTAACTCCTGTCCCCATAAGTCCCGCATTAACAAATATTTGATAAAGCGGAACTGCCAAAATAGTTCCACCAAATAAATATACTAACAGTGTTCCTCTTTGTACTACGGATCTTCCCGGAAACCATATTCTTGAAAAAGCATATGCTCCAAGTATAGAAATAACAACACTTACAAAAGCACTTATTCCTGCAAGAAATAAACTGTTTCTAAAAAATCTTATAAATGGAAAAGATTCTTTTTTTCTTTGTGCTGCAATATCTCCAAGTATTTGTTCCTGCATTTCGGGTGGCAAATGCTTGACTAATTCCTGTAACTGTTTTTGCTCTTGAGATAATTCTTCCCTTATAGATTGTTTAAATCCTAAAAGTTGTAAATAAGTATCAAAGGTAGGTCTTTCAGGAATTAATCCGGGTTCAAATGCATCTGAATCATATCTAAAAGATACAGATATCATGTATGCAAAGGGATATGCAACAAAAACTACTACAATTAAAATTAATGCCCAAAAACCTATCTTTCTAAATATTGATTTCTTTCTTACCATTTTAACACCTTCTTCACGTAAATACCAATAACACTAAACATTATTACAAAAAGTAATGTTGCAATAGCTGCTGCAACTCCCTGTTCTGGTAAGCCAACAAAAGCTTTTTCATAAATATAGACTGGTAATGTTCCTGCAAATTTAGACACCAAATAAACTTCGTCAAATTTATAAAAATTCCATATTCCTCTTAATAGTGCTACAGATCCTATAACAAAATACAGTTCTGGCAAAGTAATATTTATAAATTTCTTCCAAGCATTTGCTCCGTCTATTTCAGCAGCTTCATAATAATCTTCAGGGATTGACTGTAATCTTGAAAGCATCATTAAATATATAAATGGGAAATTTCTCCATATGTTAAAAAAAGATACTACAAGAAAAGAATTGTTAGGATTATTAATAACATCTGTTCCAGAATCCATAATATTTAAAGCCGATAAAAATTGAACTAACGGCCCATCTAAAGGCAAAAAAACATATTTCCATGCAAATACTATCGCAATTAAAGGGGTTACATACGGTAGTAAAAGCAATCCTCTTACTATACTTCTTCCTGGAAATTCTTTGTTCATAAGAAGAGCTATTCCTAATCCTACAATTATACTTCCAACAACAGTAATAATTGTAAAAGCAATTGTTTTAAAAAAAGATTCCCAAAAAGTAGGATCAGAAAGAACTCTTATATAATTATCAAATCCAACAAATGTATTTGTACCGGTTGTTGAGATGTTTACATCAAAAAAACTTAAATAAATGTTATAAAAAATAGGATATAAAAATAATAGTAATATTAATATAACTGTCGGTGCTACAAGTTTCATTCCAAATTTTGCTTCATTTTTTTTTAAAATAGATAATTCCGACATTTTCATTTGTATTCCTCCATTAATAAAACGGAGAGAATTTCTTCTCTCCATATTTATTTTAAAAATTATTTCCCTAAAATTCTTTCAGCTTCTTTTTGCGCCCATTTAGCAGTTTGCTGAGGAGTCCAATCGTTAGCAAACATAAAATTAATAGCTTTTCCTATAACAAAGTTAGCTGATAATTGACTCATTCCATCTATAATTTTACCATCAAAAAACTCAAATCTTTCTACTTCATCAAGTGCTGCTACTATTCCTGTTATTTGTTCTTTATCATATTTAGATAATATTGGATTGTCTAAGAATTTGTCAGAACTTGCAATTGAAGATCTTGTAGGGTTCATTCCTCCAGGAGCCATATGCAAATAATAAATATAATTATCTCCACTCATTAAAAATTTAATAAATTTTTCTGCTGCATCTTTATTTTTTGAAGTTTCAACAACACTTACCGCTACTATTTCTCCAAAAGATGATGTTCTTGTGTTATGCATTTTGTTAGCAAAACCAGTATTTTTAACTAATTCTGGATTAAACTTATCTACTCTGCTTTTTTGAATTTCTTCAACAACTATATCATCCATTATATATGTTGAATAAAATACCATTGCAACTTCTCCCGAAAGATATCCTTTTAATGAATCAAGCACACTTGTAAAACCTGGTTTTGAATATTTTCCTAACTCTTTATAAAATCTGAAAGCTTCTATCATTTCTTGAGAATCAAATTGAATATTTCCATCAGCATCAATAGGCCTTGCACCATTAGACAAAGCTATTTGAGTAAATATTTGTTCAGTGTAAGTATCTGCTGCTTTTGGTAAAACTAATCCATATACTTTTTCAGCAGGGTTATTTAATGCTTTTACCGCAGTTAAAATGTTATACCAACTTGTAGGTTCGCCTAATTGCCTTGGTTCTATCATATCTTTTCTAAACCATATACCTTGAACCCATGCCGAAAAAGGTATTGCATAATGATTTCCTTTTCCATCTGAAAGTAATTTTTCAGCTCCAGTATACACATCTCCAAGATCTTTTATTATCTTAGAATTTAATTTAACATCAGTAAATCCTTGAGTTCCTAATAACATCATAGGAGATATTCCACCTTCTATTACATCTGGTAAAGTGTTAGATTTTTGTGCCAAAGGAATATTTCTTAATATTTCGTTTTCTTCTACAGGTACTATTTCAACTTTTATCCCAGTTTGTGCTTCGAAAATCATTGCAAGACTTCTTGTTCTTAACATTCTATCAGATTCTACCTGTGTTGTCCAAAAAGTAATCGTCTGAGAAAAAACTAATAAACCCATCATCATTACTGCCATTAAAACAAATAATTTCTTCACGTTAATCCCTCCCCATATTTAAAGTTGCTAATAATTTATGAAAATTTTTTTCATAAAAAATATATTTGTTGAAAGTTTTCTACAATATTATAAAATATAAAAAAAATTTTCTCAAAGCTGTTTATTTTTAATTAAATCAATTTATCAAAGTTTATTAACAAATATTAAATTTAATTTCGTTTTTTCGTAAAAATATAAATTTGGAAAATTTTCTTTTTTTTATATAATTAAAATGAAAATTTTCTTTTTTAGGAGGCGATTGTTTTGAAAATAGGATTGATGCATTTTAGAGTAGGAGAAACTGATGGAGTTTCTTTAGAAATGGCAAAATGGAAAAAAGTTTTTGAAAAAATGGGACATAAAGTTTATATGATTGCAGGAGAAAGTGGTATTATAAAAGCTGAAAATATTCCTTCAATTTCTTACAGAAATAAAAAAAATATAATATTAAAAGATTTATCTTATGTAGAATTAAAAGATTTATCTGAAGATGAATTAGCTGAAAATATTGAATTTTATTATGATGAAATAATGGAAGAATTATTTAAACTTCCTGAAATGGATGTTATTTTTGCAAATAATATTTTTTCTTTAGGTCATAATATTTCTGCTGCAAAAGCTGTTTACGATTATTCAAAAGAGAAAAATATAAAATTAATAGGTCATCATCATGATTTTTATTGGGAAAGAGAATATTATGCTAATCCCACATCAAAAAAAATTGTGGAATATTTAAATAATTATTTTCCCCCAAAAGATATCGACCATATTGTAATAAATTCAATAGCAAAAAAATCTCTTAAAAATTATAAAGGTGTTGATTCTTTTATTATTCCAAATGTTTTTGATTTTTCAGGAAAATTATGGAAAGAAGATTCTTATAACTTAAAAATTTTAGAAAAATTGAATATAAAAGAAAATGATTTTGTTTTTTTACAAGCAACAAGAGTTGTGCAAAGAAAAGCTATAGAACTTGCTATTGATACAATAAATATTGTAAAGAAAAATATTTCAAGTTATTATAATCTTCTCACATATAACGGAAAAAAATGTTGTGAAAATTCAAAAATTTTTTTTGTTTTACCTGGACTTAATGAAGAACCCGAATATACAAAAAAATTAGTCGAATATGCTCTAGAAAAAAATGTAAATATGATTTTTGCCGAAAATATTTGTGCAGAAGAAAGAAATGAAAACGAAGAGATTTTTTCATTATGGGATTTTTACGCTATTTCAGATTTTATAACTTATCCAAGTGTTGAAGAAGGATTTGGTAATCAATTTTTAGAAGCTGTTTTTGCAAAAAAACCCATATTAATTTATAATTATCCCGTTTATGATTACGATATTGAACCGCTGGGATTCCAAACAGTAAGTTTAGGTAATAAAGTAGAAAAAAGAGGGAGTTTCTACAAATTATCTCAAGAAAAAGTCGAAAAAGCTGCTGAAAAAATTTTAAGTTTATTATTTGATAAGAAAAAAGTTCATGAATATACAGAAAATAATTTCAAACTTGCTAAAGAGTATTTTTCATATGATTCTTTAGAAAAAAAACTTTCAGAAACGCTTTTTGAAATTAATAAAAAAATGTGATGCAGCACACATTATTAAATTGTATTTAATGATATAATTTAATTAAATGATTAAACAATTAAAATAAAAAGCCGAGACCAAACCTCCTTCTTGTTCTCGGCTTTTTATTATTTTATTTTTTTAAATTCATTAATAAATTTTTCATCATTTTCTTCAAACAGAATATACTTTTCATCTATTTTTGTGTTTTGAAATTTATTAGCTGAATAACTGTAAACTTCACAAAATTTTCTATTATTATATTTTATCCAGTATTTTTCATCAAAATATTTGAATTCAATAATATCTTTTTTGTTTTCTGATAAATATTTCCCTATAAAACTTTCAATTTTAGAATTATCTATTTTTTTTCTCTTTGGTTTATGTGGCGAAATATACTCATCATATACCAAAACATCGTATATAGGTTTAGTCAATTCCCAAACTGGAACAAAAGCATAATTACTTAATATTATTATGTTTATATCTTCTTTTAAATAATATTCAAAATGGCTGTTATACCCCCATAAATCTCCGTTGTGACTTAGTTTTATATCTTTACGCACTTTTTCTACTTTTATTCCATAACCATAGAATGCTTTGTTTAAATTATCGTATATTTCTCGTCTTTTTATCATTTGATCAAAACTTTTTTCACTCAAAATTTCTTTATTTTTTAACGCTTTATAAAATTTAAATAAATCTTTTGCTGTAGAGTATAAACCTCCTGCAGCATAAAAATTCTCGCCTTTTATGTTTAATGATTTTTTTATATTTTCACCATCAAAAAAATAAGGTTTAGATAAATTTTCCACTATTTTTTCTGCTCTGCAAAAACCCGTATCATTCATTTTTAAGGGTTCTAAAATTATTTCTTCAATATATTCTTCATAAGATTTTTCTGTTATTTTTTCTATTATTAATCCAAGTATATAATAATTTGTATTTGAATATTCAAAATCTTCACCCGGTTTAAAATTTAAAGTTTTTTCTATGACAGAACCTAATATTTCATTTTCTCCTAATACCAAAGTTAAAACTTCATCTTCAAAATAATCGTTATAATTTTTAATTCCTGATGTGTGATTCAATAAATTACTGATAGTAATTTCACAATTTTCATCAAAATAATCTGGAAAATAGTTGTTTAAAGGGTCTTCTAATTTTATTAGATTTTTTTCAAACAGTTTTAGAATTGCTACAGCTGTAAATATTTTTGTTATTGAGGCTATTTTGAATTTGGTATTTAATTTATTTCTTACATCCATTTCTAAGTCTGAATATCCAAAAGACATTTCAGTAATTATTTCTTCATTTTTTGCCACTAAAATGGTTCCGCTAAAAGGAAATATTTCTGAATATTCTTGAAAATAATCTTCTATTCTTAAATTTTTACTTCTTTTATTTTTTTTAGTTTTTAACCAAGAAACACAAAAATCAACAGCTTCTTTTTGATTAAAAAATAATGAATCAGCTAAACCTATTTTTCCTTTTGATACTTTATATTCTTTTTCAAAATCTTTTCCTATATTTATAAATTCGTCAGGGTTATAATCCATATCTTTATATTTTTTCCATTTTCTAATATTATTTTCATAAATAGCCGATTCTTCATTTGTATAATCTATAGTTCCGCTTCTAACTTCCGAAAGATGAAAGGATGTATTTCGGTTATAACTTACTCCCATTAACAATACATACCCATCTAAATCATATACTTTAGAAAGCGGAGATCTTTCTCCAAATGAGCTTTCTAAATCGTGATCAAAAATAATTTTTTCTTTATCTTTTCCCCAGGCAGAAAAAGATGCTGTAGGGTGATTACTTCTTACAACTCCCGGAAATCTTAAAAAAGTATCCGCAATAACTCCCATCTGTCTTGTAGGATAATATGCGGAATCAAACGCAGGCATTTTTTCCTTTATTATTTTATGCCATTCTTTTGGTACAGGCGGATTACACCAATTTTCTGGATTTGTATTATCTGAAGAATGTGCAGGCATAACGATATTTCCTTCTTCTGTAATCATTTCCATCAAAGCTTGAATAACTGTAATTGCTCCCCCTAAAACCGTTCCTAAACTACTTAAAGAAGAATGCAAAATTACTGTCATGCCTTTTTTTAAGCCGATATTTTTTAAGTCATTTATTATATCTTCTTTTGTTATTAAAGGTTTTTCTAAATTTATTTTTTTCGGAAACATCTTAATTTTTTCTCCTTATTAATTCTAATTCTTCTCCTGCTTTTATACGTTCATCAAGAATATCTTTTGTTATTTCTTCAATTTTTTCGCTTATTTCTTTACCTTTATAACCATGTTCCATTAAATCTTTTCCGGATATTTTTAATTTCAAATCTTTTATTTTTTTCAAATATTCCAAATAATCTTTTTTTATGGTATCAGATAATTTTACATAAGTGAAAATTAATTGTTCATTGTTGAAATTTTTTGTTTGTTCATAAAAATTTGATAACTTAATATTTTTATTTTTTTCTATTTTATAATTATTAAGTTTAGAAACAGCTTTTTTTGAAATTTGAAGTTTTTCAAAAAATTTTTTAGGAAACCCATATCTAAACTCTATAAAAACTAAAGAATCTACCGGAGTATGTTGAAGAAGTATATAAGTTAAAATGTGTATTTCTCTCATTTTTCTAACATATTCAGGCATATTAAATTTCAAGAAATTATAAAATTCAAACATTGTTTCTATATCTTTATCAAGAGTAGGAGTATAATAAGAATAAGGAAAAATATGGGAGATGATTTTAAATTCTCCTAATCTTCTTATAGATTTTAACGGATTTGTTTCTTTCAAAATTTTCTCAATTTCTTCTCTTATTCTTGGCCCTGTTACTTTTTCAAGATATTGTCCTTCTACAGCTTCTTGAAGATATTTTATGGTTGTATCTTCTATTTTAAATCCGTAACGTTGTTCAAACCTAACTGCTCTTAGTATTCTAGTAGGATCTTCTACAAATGAAAGCGAATATAACACTTTTATTATTTTATTCTCTAAATCTTTTTTACACCCAAAGAAATCTAAAAGATTCCCAAAACTTTCGGGATTTAGTTTTATAGCCATCGCATTAATAGAGAAATCTCTTCTATATAAGTCTTTTTTTATGGTTGAAATTTCTACTTTAGGTAATTCTGCTGGTGCAAGATAATACTCTGTTCTTGCAGTTGCTACATCTATTCTAAATCCGTCTTTCATAAATAACGAACACGTATTAAATTGTTTATGAAATAAAACTTTTATAAGAAGTTGTTCTGAAACATACTTTCCAAACTCTATAGCATCTCCTTCAACAACTATATCAATATCTTCATTTTTTACTTCCATTATTAAATCTCTTACAAAACCGCCCACTACATAAACGGGCATATTTTTTTCTGCTCCGTAAGATCCTAATAATCTTAATAAATTCATATTTTTCTTTGAAATATGTTTTTCCATTAAATATCTAACATTAAAAACATCATAATTTTCTTTTATTATTGGATTAATATTATATTCACCCGAACCATGCGCAATTCTTAAAATATCCGATCTTGTGACTATTCCAACTAAAACATCATTCTTTAAAACAGGAATTCTTCCTATATCGTATTCTGCCATCAATTTTCTAATTTGAGTTATATTTGTATCTATTTCTACTATTTTTAAATTTTCACTCATTATAGCTTTAACAGGAGCATTACCAAGATTATGCTTTTTAGCTTTTTCTATATCTTTTTTTGTTATTATTCCTACTAATCTGTTCTTATCTATTACAGGGAGTCCTGAATGACCTGTTTGATCCATTATTTCAAAAACTTTATCTATTTTTTCTTCTACAAAAGTAGTTCTTACTGGAGATGACATTATATTATGTGCTTGAAGAACTGGCACGAAAGATGTTCTTAATGTTTTTGCAAGTTTTTGTACTACTTGATGAAGCGAAGAATCTTTAACTTTGGCTGATCCTGCTTTTTTGTGACCTCCACCTCCAAATTCTTCAAGTAACTTATTTAAATCAATTTGATTCGTTTTCGAACGAGATACTATATATATATTTTTACCCATTTTAACTACTGAAAATAAAATATTAGGTGTTAAAGTTTCAAATATTTTATGGGTTATTACGTTAAGTCCTCCTATAAATTTATCTACTTCTGCATATGCAATATAAACCTCAATTTCATTAACGAATAATTCTATAATGTTATTATATAAAGTATCAAACAAACCTTTTTGTTCTTCAGTCATTTCAAGAGATACGAATTCTTCAACCTCTTCAATTTTAGCCCCTCTTTCTATAAGTTCAGCTGCAACTTTATGATCTAAAGGTGTTGTTGTTGAATAAACAAAGTTACCTGTATCTTCATGAATAGCAATTAAAAACATCGTTTCGTAAACATCCGGTAAATCTATCGTTTCACGCAAAAGCTTATCTACTATTAAAGTAGTTGCGCTTCCAGTTTCAACAGAAAAATCATTACCGTTTATATTTTTTTCTCTCATTACAGGATGGTGATCGTAAATATCGACTTCTATTCCGCTTTCAATTAAATTTTTTACTGATTGTGGAATCCTATTTATATCAGCAGTATCAACAACAACTACTTTTTTAAAATCATTATTTTTTATTTGATTACTAAAATTAGATTTAAAGTCTTTTTCTTTTAAATATTCCAAATCATAAATATTAAGAAAATCAGCTAAATTTTTAGCCGCTTCTCCTTCAATTACTATTATGCTTTTATCATACAAAAACTTTGCGGCATATGCTGCCGCAAACCCGTCAAAATCAGGATTTTTATGTGTAGTTATAATCGTATACATATTAAATATTAATTTGTTTCATAAAATAATTTTCTATAAAGTCAAATCCTTTTCTCCAGAAATTTTTATCGGTTATATCTATTCCTGCTTTTCTTAATAGATTTTCAGGAGAATCTTTTGCAGCATCTTTTAAAAGTTGTTTATAAATGGGAACAAATTCCTTACCATTTTCCAAAAATTTTTCGTATAAAGCAAATACAAGAAGATTTGCATAATTATACGCATAAACATAAAAAGGCACTTCAAAAACATGTGAAATACATGCCCATTCATTTTTAAACTCAGGAGTTATTTCTACAGAACTTCCAAACATTATCTTTAATTCTTTTTCATAAATATCACTCAGCTCATCCCAAGAAGCATAACTTTTTTCGCTAATCAAATCATGAGCAGCTAATTCGAATCTTGCAAACATATTTTGTCTGAACATTGTAGCAAAAAATTCTTCTATTTTTGAAGCTATAAAAACTTTTTTGTTTTCTTCATCAAGAGTTTTTAACAATTTATCTACTACAAGCATTTCTGCAAATACAGAAGCTATTTCAGATGTTGTTAGTGGTGTTCTAAAATTCAAATAAGTTTGTTCTGATGCAAGACAACCATGGATTCCATGACCAAGTTCGTGTGCGAGCGTCATAACATCGCTCATTCTTCCGTCAAAATTTAAAAGTACAAATGGTTTTTTATTAGGAAGTCCACTATAACAATATGCTCCGCCTGTTTTACCTGGAGTTATTTGAGCATCAATTCTGTTTTCATCAAAAAATTCTTTTGCAATATCTCCCATTTCTTTATCAAAGGCATAAAAAGCCTCTAAAACGATTTTCTGAGCTTCTTCCCATGAATACTCTTTTTCTTCAACTTCCATAGGAGCATAAATATCTGCAAGTGTAAGTTTTTCATTTAAATATTCAGATTTCCATTTATAGTATTTATGAACTAATGATGTTTTTTCTGTTGTTATATCTATTAAAGCATTTACAGATAAATTATCTGCTTCGTTTTCAAAATTTTTCATGTGTATAGGTTTATCGAATTTTCTCAGTTTTGATTCTGTTCCATAATTTTTTACTATTGAATTAAATGCATGTTCTATAACAAGATTATCTTTTTGAACTCTCTCAAAAAAACTTTTCATCGCAGAACGTCTTATTTCTTTATCTTTATGAAGTCTCAAAGATCTCATCTGATCTCCAGTTAACTCTTTTACTCTGCCATCTACATTGAATTCAAACATATATGAAGAAGTTAGTTTGTCATATAAGTTTCCAAATGAGTCTCTTGAAGTTATTCTCATCGTTTTCAAAATTTTTTCTGCATCTTCAGATAATGTGTGTTGTTTTTCTTTTACAAGAAGGTCTAATGTATGCCGATAATTTTTCAATGTTTCACTTTTTCTAAATTCTTCAAGTTTTTTTAAATCTTGCTTTAACAATTGTGTTTTCCAAAAGCTTAAATTAGTCATTGCTTGATTATACTTATCTTCGACAAAAGATAATAATTTTTGCGAGTTCTTTAATTGTGTGTTTTCTGAATAAAGCAAATATGCATACATATTTACTTTACCAAGTAAAGAAGCTACTTTTTCAGATTCCTCAAAAAAAGTTTTTAATATTTCTTCTTTCAAATTATTTTTTTCTAATTCTGTATAATATTTTTTCTTTATATTCTCTATTTTTTCAAGAGAATATTCGAGATCTTTTTTTATATTTTCATCTTCCGGACTGACATAAAAAAAAGTTAAATCCCATTTCAATTTAATCACTCCTCAAGCATTTTTGCCATATTTTCTGCCAATATATCTAATTTTTCAAAGTCTTCTTTTTTTGCAGCCAAATGAGCTTCAACAGGTTCTGCAACTAAAGGCCAATTTAATCTTTCGGAATATTTCATAATGGTGCTTACTCCACCACCGCTCCACGCATAAGTTCCAAAAACTCCTAAAATATGATTTTTTGCTTTTACGTGTTCTAATGTTTGTACTAATGCTTCCATTGTTGGATAAAGACCTGTATTGTAAGTACAACTTCCAAGAATTATACCTTTAAATTTCCAAAATTCGTTTATTATATATGATTGATGAACTTTTGAAACATTCATTATTCTAACGTCTTTTACGCCTTTTTCAGCGAGTTTTCTTGCTAAATAATCAGCCATTTTTTCTGTGTTCCCATACATCGAACCATAAGCTATTACAACGCCTTTTTCAGTTTCGTATTTACTCCATTTATCATATTTTTCAACTATTCTTTCTGGGTATTTTCTCCATACAGGTCCATGAGTAGCTGCAATTATTTTTACTTCAAGTCCGCTTAATTTTTGTAATGCTCTTTGTACCATAGGGCTGAATCTTCCAACGATGTTTGAATAATATCTTCTTATTTCATTTTCATAAAAATCTAAGTTAACTTCATCGTCAAAAATTCCTCCATCAAGAGTACCAAATCCTCCAAAAGCATCACCAGAAAATAGTATTTTGCTGTTCAACTCATAAGTCATCATAGTTTCTGGCCAATGAACCATAGGTGTCATATAAAATTTTAAAGTGTGATTTCCGGTGTTTATCTCATCGTTATCTTTTACTTCATATAAATTTTTTTCTATTCCAAACAACCCTTTTAAAAATCCGAATGTTTTGTTATTACCAACAATTTTTATGTTTGGAAATTCATGTACAATTTCAGAAATAGACCCTGAATGATCAGGTTCCATATGATTTATAACGAGATAATCAAGATTTTTTCCATCAAGAAGATCTCGTATTTTTTCAATAAAAAGACTCATTTTAGTAACTTTAACAGTGTCTATGAGAACATTTTTTTCATCTTTTATTAGATATGAATTATAACTCACTCCTCTTTGTAAAGGCCACAAATTTTCAAATAAAGTGGTATCTCGGTCATTAACACCAATATAATAAATTTTATCTGTAATATTTACAAAACCATTCATTTAATACACCTCCATTATTTTTTTTACATTTTTATTATACCACAAGAAAAAATAAAAATTCATTAATCCTTTTATTTTTTTACATTTTTGTCTTTTAAAAGTGATAAAAAATCAATTATTGTTATTTGAGCTGGAAAAAATATTTTAGTTATAATTATACTTATCGTTTCTGTGTAAAAAAGTATGATTATAACTAAAAAAATATAAATTTTATTTCTCATTTAAAATAAATTCCCTTTTCGCTTTATAAAATTTAATTTCTAATCTCTTGATTGAAAATAAAGACTTCTATATGGTATAATATTAATTAGATTTCACTATTATGTAAAAAGGAGAGAAAATTATGAGCGGATTGAAAAAAATAAACGAATTTTTGAAAAAGAATATTGAAAATTCAAAATGTGATTACGCAATACCTAAAAGATGGATGCCAGAAGGTTATGAAGGTAATATAAAACTTTCTGGAAGAAAATTTTTTGTTAATCCTTATGAGTATTTTAGTAAAATTATAGACAAAGTAATAGATAATTCGAATCCTTCGAATGATTATACAAAACCTCTATCTTTTGTAAATAATGATAAAGATGCTTCGTGGGTAAAAAAAAGTATCATGTACGGTGCTCATGTTAGATCCACATCTGCTTATATACATTCTTCAAATAATATATTCAAACCTGTTGATGAAAATGGTTATTCTAACAGAGGTACTTTTTTAAAAATGATTTCAATTTTAAATTATGTAAAGCAGTTTAATGTAGATTGCTTATATCTTTTACCTATAACGCAATCGAGTGACCAATTCAAAAAAGGTGAAGTGGGATCTCCTTATTCGGTTAAAAATTTTTTTGATGTGGAAGCAGATTTTCATGATACTTTGTTAAAAGATTATTTTAATCAAAGAGAAGAATTTTCTGCTTTTGTTGAAGCGGCTCATATGTTAGGCATAAGAATAGTATTAGATTTTGTTCCAAGGACTTCAGCAAGAGATAATAAATTAATTTTAGAACATCCAGATTGGTTTTATTGGATTGATATTAAAGAGTTGAATTCTTATAAACCACCAAAAATAGAAAATCTAAAATTCGAGCAACCTTCAAAAGAAAATTTAAGTATCTTATATTCAAATCCTGAAGTGAAAAAACATCTAGCGAAATTCAGATTTGACCCCAAAACTCAAAATCCTGCAAAATGGGAAAAATTTGTTGAAAAAAATAAAGACAATCCAAATTTTTTAGATGAAATAATTAGAGAATTTAAACTGATTACAGTTCCGGGATTTTCTGATTGGATAAATGATAATCAACCTACTTGGGATGACGTTACATTCTTAAGGATGTATAATACACATCCAGAAGAAGCTTTAAAATATATTGAATCAAATCAGCCTCCTTACGTTCTTTTTGACGTTATAAAATCAAGCGTTTTTCCTGGAACTGAAAAAAACGAAGAATTGTGGGACTCTGTAACAAGCATTATGCCATTTTATCAGAAAAATTTTGGTATAGATGGTGCAAGATTAGATATGGGACATGCTTTACCAAGCGAACTTGAAAGATTGATAATTAAAAAAGCTAAAGAATTTGATCCCGCTTTTGCGTTAATAGCCGAAGAATTAAATATGGATAATCATGTTAGAGCTTTTAATCTTGGTTATGATGGTATCTTGGGTAATTCTTGGTGGACGCTTCCAAGAGTTGATGAAGGTTGGTTGAAAAAAGTATTTAAAACTTTAATGCCTGAAATTTCAGTTCCTGCTTTTGCTGCTCCTGAAACCCCTGATTCTCCAAGAGCTGTCGAAAGAAAATATGGCGAATCTTTTTCAAAATTAGCGGCTGTTTTAAGTTCATTTATGCCAAATGGTATTACTTTTATAAATTCTGGATTTGAAATTCTTGAAAAACAACCAATGAATACAGGACTTGATTTTGAAAATCCTAATGAAGAAAAATATAAATCTTTATCACCTTCTGATCAATTTTATGGAAAATTAGCTTTTTTTGATTGGTATGTAATGCATTGGGATACAGATCACCATATTGTCAAATTGTTAAAACTTTTGGGAAAAATTAAAAAAGAAAATGAAAAATTAATTAATGATATTTCTTATTATAAATTTATTGATATAAATGAAAAAGGTTTTGTTATATTCTGGTGGGATGGAAAAAAAGGTTTATTAATTCCAATAAACATAGACGTAAATCATCCATTTTATTTTGAAGTTGACCTTGGTTTTCATACATGGAAAGGCTTTCATAAAATTACTACTTTGATTGAAAACTATAGAAGAGGGGAAAGTACGTGGGAAATTCATGACGGCAAATTAAAAGTTAGTCTTAATCCTTTTGAAGCAAGAGTTTTTTCAATAGAATAAAAAATGCAGACTTTGTCTGCATTTTTTATGATTTTAGAACCAAATACATATCAAATTCTTTATCGCTAGGAAGTTTTGTAACAAATTTTAAAATGCTCCCATCAACCGATACTTTTAACGCTTTACCTTCAACAACAGAAGGCGGGGTTATGTTTATTGTATAACCAATTTTTTCTAAACTTGTTGCGATTGTACCTGAAATCATATTTCCTAATTCTCCAATAGCACTTGTAGCCATTTCATCAAATTCATCAAGTTGCATCATACCTTCCATCATTTTATTTACAATTTCTAATGCTGTATCTATCTGAAGTGTATACACAACATTACCTTCTAAAACCCCATTAAAACCTATTGTAGTAACAATACCATAATTACCATCTATTGATTTTTGTAATTTTGGTTTTTCTAATTTTAAATTTAATTTTGCCGCATTTTTAAAAGTTTCTGTCAAAGAATTCAAAACTGCATTTATAATTTTTACATCTACCATAAACTTCACCTCCAAAATAAATTCTCTATATATAATATCAAAAAAAAGTTACGTTAAAATTACAAAAAAAATTTATGTTGCTATTAAGAAAATAAAAATTCAATTTTCCAATTGATTTATCCTCAAAATAATCGAAAAAAATTATTAAATAAAAACTAAAAAAATAAAACAGGCAGTAAAAACCCTGTTTTATTTATATGAAAATTCTGTTCCTTCGGGTGTATCTTTAATAATAACATTAAGTTCTAATAATTTGTCTCTTATATAATCAGACATTTCATAATTTTTTTCTTTGCGCATTTTATTTCTAATTTCTATAAGAGCTTTTATAAATTCATCCGAATTTGTCTTTTCATCTTCAACTTTTTCTGTTTTTTCAAAAGCTCCCAAAACCGTGCCTATTTCATTTCTTATAAGATGATATGTTTCTTTAATTTTTAATTCAGCTTTTTCATTCAAAGCATTAGCTAATTCTTTCGATAAATTAAAAACTAATGCTATTGTTTTAGGGGTGTTAAAATCCAAACTCAAATATTCGGTAAATTCTTTTATTTTTTCTTTCATGAAATTAGTTTTTTCAATATCTGGAACAAATCCCTCAAAATAATCTTCTGCTGATTTTAAAATATTATTTACTCTATCTACAGAAATTTTTTGTGACGCAAGACCTGCTTCATCTAACTCTATAGGTGCTCTGTAATGTTTGCTGAGCATAAATATTTTTACTGTATCTGCTCCATATTTTTCTACAGCTTCTCTTACAAGCCATATATTTCCTATAGATTTTGACATTTTATCACCAGAAATTTTGAGCATTCCATTATGTATCCAATAGTTAGCAAACTCTTTCCCTGTTTTTGCAATAGACTGAGCTCTTTCATTTTCATGATGCGGAAAAAGAAGATCGTTGCCTCCCGCATGAATATCAAAAGTTTCTCCAAGTAGTGAGGTAGACATTGCTGAACATTCTATATGCCATCCAGGACGCCCTTTACCCCAAGAGCTTTCCCAATATGGTTCGCCTTCTTTTGATGCTTTCCATAACACAAAGTCTAATACATCTTTTTTTGCTTCATTTGCTTCTATTCTTGTTCCTGAAACCATATCTTCTATTTTTCTATGAGATAATTCACCATATTTTTCAAATTTTTTTACATCAAAATAAACATCATTGTTTTCTGCTACGTAAGCAAAACCTTTTTCAATAAGTACTTCTATATAATTAATTATTTCATTTACATAATCAGTTGTTTTAGGATGAAAATTTGCAGGTCGAACATTTAATGCGGTTATATCTTTCCAATATTCATTTATATATCTTTCAGAAACCGTTTTTATATCTGCACCGGTTTCATTTGCTTTATTAATTATTTTATCGTCAATGTCTGTAAAATTTTGAGCCATTATAACTTTATATCCTATATACTCAAAAAATCTTCTCATAGAATCAAACACGATAATAGGCCTTGCATTTCCTATATGAATTAAATTATATATAGTAGGTCCACAAACATACATTGTTACAACATCTTTTTTTATTGATTTAAAATCTATGAGTTTACTTTTAAGGCTATCGTAAAGCCTCACATTTATCATGCAGACACCACCCTTTCAATTCTTTGAATTGTTCTTGCTCTTCCTATCAAATGTATTGATTTCACTAAATCCGGGCCATGAAACTCATTCGTAACTATTTTTCTTAAAGCCTGATAAAAAGCTTTTTTATCAGGAGAACATTCTTTCATTGACACTTTTATATTTTCTAAAAGTGTTTTTGATGTCCATTCCTGATCATTTTGAAAAAGTTCGACCGATTTTTTTATAGTCAGCAAAACATTCTTTGATTCCATAAATTCTTTCAATTCAACATCTTGTAAGTCTAAATCAAAATCCTCTATAAAAGCTCTTAATTTCTCAGGTATTTCTGTTAATTCATCAATTGATACTTTCATAAGCTCAATAGCTTCTAAAAGCCATTTTTTATTATTTTTACATTGTTCTTCTGATAAAATTCCCGCCTTTACTATAAAAGGAATTGAAAGATTATAAAGCCTTTCTGTTTCAGTGTTTCTTATATAACACCCATTCATCCACTTTAGTTTCACATCATCAAAAATAGCCGCACTAGAATTAACCCTGTTAAAATTAAACTCTTTTACCATTTCTTCCATTGGCATAACTTCTTTTTCTTCTGGATGCGACCACCCTAATAAAGCTAGATAATTTAAAACAGCTTCTGGCAAATAACCATTATATCTAAACTCTTCAACAGATGTTGCTCCGTGTCTTTTTGAAAGCCTTTTTCCGTCCGCACCTAAAATCATTGAAACATGTGCAAATTCAGGAGTTTCTTCTTCAAAAGCTTCATAAATAGCTAATTGTCTTAATGTATTAGATAGATGATCATCGCCTCTTATTACGTGAGTTATTTTCATCATCATATCATCTATAGTAACTGCAAAATTATATGTGGGTAATCCATTACTTCTTATTAAAACAAAATCTCCGATAGAGCCTTCTTTAAACACAACCTTTCCTTTAATAAGATCGTTAATTACATATTCTTTTTGATTCATTTTGAAAAAAATTACAGGTTTAAGTCCTTTTGAAACATATTCCGCAATTCTTTCTTTTGTATTGAATTGAGTCATCATTTCATTTGTATAATGTGTTGACTGTCCTGATTCCAACAAATCATTTTTTATTTTTTCAATTTCTTCAGGATATATATAACTTTCATAAGCTAACCCCTTTTCTAAAAGTTCTTGGGCTTTTTCCAAGTAAATCATAGTCCTTTCACTTTGTCTGTAAGGACCGTAATCACCGTCTATTTTTGGTCCCTCATCCCAATCTAATCCAAACCAAGTTAATGCTTCTATTAATTGATCTTCAGATTTTTTTGTTGATCTTTCTACATCTGTATCCTCTATTCTTAAAATAAATTTCCCATTATTTCTTTTTGAATATAAATAATTGTATAAAGCGGTTCTTGCGCCTCCCACGTGCAAAAAACCTGTAGGACTTGGAGCAAACCTTGTTCTTATTTCTTTCATCAAAAAAACCTCCTTAAAAAATTGAAATAGCTATATTAATTTTTGTAGTTTTGCTATAGAATAAGCGCATATCGTTTTTGAATCTGTTATTTCACCTTTTATTATTTTTTCTTCGAAATCTATCAAATTAATTTTATAAATTTCCAAAAATTCATCTTCATCAGTATTTGAATGTCCAAAGGTTAAATCTTTTGCTAAAAACAAATGAAGAATTTCATTAGAAAAACCTGGAGTAGTGTGAATAATTCCAAGTTTTATCCAATTTTTAGCAGTAATTCCGGTTTCTTCTTTAAGTTCTCTAACACCACACTCTAAAGGATCTTCATTAATAAAATCAAATTTCCCAGCAGGAATCTCTATTAAATTGTTTCTTATAGGAAATCTATATTGATTTACTAAATAAATATTATTTTCAAAATCTATTGGAAAAACCGCTACAGCTCCTGGATGTTCTACAACTTCTCTGAATGCTGTTTTATTATTTGGAAGTGTTACGGTATATTTTTTTACGTCTAATATATTACCTTTAAATTTTTGTTCAAAAGAATTTTCTTTTTCTTCAAATTTTATATCAATCATCCCCTGTTTTTTTACATATAAGATAAGTTATATCATCCTCAAAAGGATTTTCTTCATCATAAGTTTTTTTCAAAATTTTTCTTATATCAAGATTAACTTCTTCAATCTCCAATTCTTTTAATTTTTCAGAAATTAATCTTTCAGAAATACCTTCAATTTCAGTTTCTATTAATCCATCTGTATAAATAAAAAAAGAATCATTTTTATTAAAATTATACGTCTCCTCTTCATAATTTTCTTCTGCCATCTCACTAAAAATACCTAATCCAAGAGGTAAATTTGTTTTTTTAGATAACTTTATTTCGTTATTTATACAAAAAATAGGGCTTAAATGCCCGAAACTTGAAAAGACTATTTGATCCTTTTTAATTTTTAGCAGAAGTAATGTAAAATAACTTCCGTCAAAAAAATATTTTTTCACATATTTTTCTAATTTTAAAGCTATTTCTTTTAAATCTGTAATATTTCTAAATTTTATTATATTTTCTAAACTTTGTTTTACTGTTAAAGATAATAAAGTTGAGGAAAAACCGTGCCCTGAAACATCTACTATATAAATAAATTTTTCATCTTCAGATAAGTTTATGATGCCAAAAATATCTCCCGAAACTTTAAATGAAGGTAAAAAAAACCACGAAAATTTATATTTTTTAAAGCAAACCTCATTGAATTCCGGATCAGGAAGCATCCTTCTCTGTATAAGTCTTGAAATATTTAATTCTTTATCCATTATTTTTAAATAATCATTTAATTTTTTTTGTGTTTTATATAATTTAGTATGAGTCTTTATTCTTTCCATGACTTCTATTACTTCTGCCGGTTTAGTTATATAATCAACGCCACCGACTTCAAATCCTCTTGCTTTATCTTCAATTTCATTTAATGCACTCAAAAAAATAATCGGTATTTCAGATGTTTTTTTATGTTTTTTTAAAACTTTACATACTTCATAACCACTTATATCAGGCATCATTATATCTAATAATATGACATCAGGTAGCACTTTGAGGGCTAGTTTTATTCCTTCTTCACCATTAGGGGCTTCATAAAGATCGAAATTTTCTAGCCTGTCTTCAATTAACGTTTTTATGTACATTCTATTTATTTCAGAATCATCGATAATTAAAAGTTTATTTTTTTCAATAATATTATTTTTCATTTAAATGTTCTTCCGAAAAATTGTAAGGCAAAAGTTCTTTCACACTAGTATATTTAAAATCTCCGTTTAAGTTTGAAAGAATAATTTCAAAATCTCCAAATTCACTTACCACCTGCCTACACGCACCACAAGGACTTACAGGTTCTTTTGTATCAGCGACAACAACCATACACCTAAAATTTTTTTCTCCATTTGAAACAGCTTTAAAAACCGCATTCCTTTCAGCACAAACGGTAAGTCCAAATGATGAGTTTTCAACATTACAGCCGGTATAAATGTTCCCTTTTTCAGTCAAAATAGCTGCACCAACTTTGAATTTTGAATAAGGCACATACGCATTTTCTCTAACTTTCAATGCTTCTTTGAACAAAATATTCACATATTCTTTATTGTTCAAAATCATCATCTCCTGTAAAATTATCTGATTTTACTGACAAAGTAACTTTTACTTTATCAATTTTATTAACGGTAATAGAAACAACTTCAAATTCATAATTGTCAAATATTACTTTTTCTCCTGGTTTTGGGAATCTTTCAAGTTGTTCTAACAAAAAACCACTGACTGTTTCAAATTCTGTATCAGGGAAATCAGCATCAAGTTCCCTTTCTATATCGTTTATTGGAGTAGAACCATTAACAAGAATACAATTTTCATCAATTTTCGTTATATTTGACTCTTCAACTAAATCATCGTATTCATCAAGTATTTCTCCCGTTAACTCTTCTATGACATCTTCAAGAGTTACAAGCCCGGCTGTTCCTCCGTATTCATCTACTACTATTGCCATATGTGTTCTGTTACTTAAAAACAATTTCAGTAAATCTTTTGCTTTCATAGTTACTGGCACAAAAAAAGGTTTGTGCGCAAACTCAACAAGAAACATTTTTTCAACTTCTTCTAATGTATTTTTATTATTTATTATTTTAAACAAGTCTTTCGCATAAAATATTCCCGTTACATTATCTATATTTTCCTTAAAGACAGGGATTCTTGAATACCCTTCTTCATTAATAATTTTTATTATATCTTTTACAGTTTCCGTATCTTCTGCCGCTGCAATTTCAACCCTTGGTGTCATTATTTCTCTAACAGATGTTTCACGCATTTCAAGGCTTCTTTGCATAAGATATTTTTCTTCTTTTTCAATAATTCCTTCTTCATGTCCTATATCTAAAAAACTCATTAAATCATTTTCAGTAATGAACGTATCGTCTTTTCCTATAGGATCTCCACCAGATATTTTTATTACAAAACTTGATATTTTAACTAAAAACCACACTAATGGTGTAAGAAGAACATTTAAAAATCTAATTAATTTAAAAGTAAATTTAAAAAATTTTTCATGGTATCTTTTTGCGTAAACTTTCGGAGTTATTTCACCGAAAATCAAAATCATTAAAGTTAAAGCCCCTGTTGCTACCGCAACTGATTTTCCAGCAGCAGGAAAAAATGTCGACACAAAAACTGTAGTCAAAGAAGATGCCAAAATATTTACTATATTATTCATTATCAGAACTGTAGTTAAATATTGATTAGGATTCTCAAAAAATTTTTTTAAATAATTCTTCTTTTTGGAATCTGTTTCGTTTTCAAACAAATCTCTTAACTTGTGTTTTCCTAATGCTGTAAACGCTGTTTCTGAACCAGAAAAAACTGCCGATAAAAATATAAGAAATACTATAGATAAACCTAAATAAATAATGTTGGTACTACTTAACGGGTCTTCCACTTAACACACCTACCTTAATAAATTTATGAATTTTTTTTGAAGCCATAACCTAAGGCTTCGCTATTTTGAAGAACTACTACAAAAGCTTCTGAATCACATTCATTTATAATCTTTTTTAACAATCCTATTTCCGAACGGGATATAGTTACCATAACAATATTTTTATCCTGTTGTGTATATCCACCTGTTGCTTTTATATATGTAATACCTCTATCTAATTTTTCATATATTGTTCCTTTTATTTTATCATGATATTGACTTATAATCAAAACGGTTTTTGTCGCTTCTAATCCTGTTAAAACTGCATCAATAACTTTTGCAACTATAAAAATCGTAATTAACCCGTACATTGGTATCATTGGATTTATAACTACAGAAGAAAAAGTTATTACTGCATCTGCTATTATTAAACCCGCTCCCACTGAAATTGCCATATATTTATTGAAGATCATAGCTATTATATCCGTTCCACCTGTAGTTGCACCCCGCCAAATAACAAGACCCATACCAAAACCTGAAATTACGGCACCATAAATTGCACTCATTAAAATGATATCTGTTCCACCGCTTCCGCCGTGTCTCTGAATCATCTCAGGTATAAAAGTATCTAAATTTAATGCTTGCTGCATTAGATCAGCAAAAATAGATAAAGTAACCGCTGAATAAATACTTTTTATTCCAAACCCAAGTCCAAGTAACTTAAACCCAACAGCAAACAATACAACATTGTAAATTAACATTTGTGCTCCCAACCACCAACCAAACAAATAGTTGAAAACAACTGACAAACCACTAACTCCTCCAGCAACTATATTATACGGGAGTAAAAACATTACTAAACCTAATGCGGTAAAAAAAGTACCTGCAGTAATAATAATATAATCAACTGCAGTTTTTTTGTAATCTTTTTTCTTATCTTTAATCAGATTCATAGCTTTTCCTCCACTTATATTTTTGCGGATCATTAGACAATATTATAGCATATATTTTAATTTTAATAAACTATATAACTAACTTTTTTTCTTTAGCAATTTCTTTTAAGTATTTCTTTTCTTTAGAATTTGGTTTCGGGATTTCAACGTTTATTTTAACGTATAAATCGCCTCTTTTTCTACCTGTATAATTTGGAAGACCATAATTTTTTATTCTAAGGACTGTTCCTGGATTTGTACCTTCAGGAATTTTTTCTGTAAGGTCCCCCTCTAAAGTAGGAATAATTATTTTTCCTCCAAGAGCTGCTAAAACATAATCTATTGAAATTTGGGTTTCTAAATCTGCTCCTTTTCTAACAAAAGTACTATTTTCGTTTATCCTCAAATGAAGAATTAAATCTCCGTCAGGCCCTCCATTTTTTCCGGCATGCCCCTTTTCTCTTATTCTTAAAGAATATCCATCTTCTATACCACTGGGAATAGTAACTTCCAATCTTTCCTTTTTATGGAGTTTGCCACTTCCTGAACATTTATCACATCTTTTTTCAATTATTCGTCCTTGCCCACCACAAGTATGACATACAGATGTTTTTACAAATACTCCTAAAAATGTTCTCTGTTCTTCTTTTATCTGCCCTACTCCGTTACATCTGGGGCAAGTTGAAAAGGAGGTTCCGTTTTCTGAACCATTTCCATTACATGAATCACAAGATTTTGTCCTCGTATATTCTATAAGTTTTTTCGTGTCATATAAAACATCTTTTAAATCAAGTGTAACATAAACTCTTATGTCTTCACCTCTTACCGGAGGATTACTTGACCTTGTTCTGCCCCTAGAAGAAGTTCCTCCTGTAAACATATCAAAAAAATCTGAAAACGGACTTCCCGCATCTGATTCAGCAAATCCCCCGCCAAAAAAATCTTTAAATATGTCTTCAAATCCTCCTGTTTGATTTCTTCCGTTTCCTGGCATTCCGCCATCAGGTATAAATCCAAACCTATCATATAGTTTTCTTTTTTCTGGATCTCCTAAAACTTCATATGCTTCCTGAATTTCTTTGAATTTAGTTTCCGCAACATGTTTATTCTCTAGATGTTTATCAGGATGCCATTGTTTGACAAGTTTTCGATATGCTTTTTTTATGTCTTCTGCCGTAGCATTTTTATCAACTTCCATTATCTTATAATAATCTTTTTTTTGAGGCATTATTCTTCACCTTCCATTTTTTCTTCAGTTTTGATTTGCTCATTTCCTTCTTCTTTTTCTTCAACAAAATGTTTTTGCTCTATATTTATTTCTTCTTTTTTAGGTTTAACGGCTACAGAAACTTTTGCAGGCTCTACAACTTTATCTTTTATTTTATATCCATAAATCTGCGAATTAAAAATGTGATATTCTTGAATTTCATCCGTTTCAATTTTTTCAACAACCTCATGTTCGAATGGATCAAAAGGTTCGCCTTTTTTTGGATTAATGAATTTTAGATCGGAATTTTCAAAAGATTTTAAAAAATCTTTAAAAACCATATCAACTGCTTTTAAAAATTCTGGGCTATCTTTATAATTCATAGATAAAGCTAACTTTTGAAAAGGAACAATGAAATTTTTTAATGTTTTTTCTTTCGATTTTTGCTCAATTTCTTTTTTTTCTCTAATTACAATTTCTTTATAATGTTCAAAATCACTTTTTATTGAAATTGCAGCTTCTTTATATTTTGAAGCATCTTCTTGAGATTTTTTTAACTCTTCATTCAAATCTTTATCTTTATTTTTTAGTTCTTCGTTTTCTTTTTTTAGTGTTTTTATCTCTTTTTCTAAATTTTCCATCTTCTTTTTAATTTTATCCGACATTTTTAATTCCTCCGTTTTTTTTATATGAATCAGTTGAGTAACTGAAAAAGCAAAAAATAGTTCTAAAATATATCTAAAAACGTTCTCTATTTTTTTTATAATGTTTTAAAGTGGGTTAGTTGGTCAGGAAAATCCATTAATAATTAAAAGCAAAAAAAGATTAAAGATTCTTTATAATGCATTGAGAATTTTCGTTCAAAAACCTGTCCACCCCGTCAACCTTCGGTTTCCACCCCTCAAGAAGGGAATTAAACACTGAAGCTTGTTTTAGCGTTATTTCTGATCAACTGTTTGCTGACCAACATTGTCATGGGTGCTGTAATGCCGCGCCTCCTTGGGAACGGTAGTTGAGCAATCGTTGAACCATTGTTTAACGCAAAAGATGAATGTTTTTGCCTGCGCTGTAACGCCGTGCAAATTTCGGCGTGGTTGTTACACTACATTAAATGCAGTCTGGACCTGTCGCCTATGTTTTTTATAACACAATGTAGGGAATTAAATAATAAAATTATTTTGATGAAATCCCTTAAAAACTTAGCAACTTTTTACTTAGCAACTTTTTCATTCTCTATAAACCAATGTTACGTTTAATTAACATATTTCGTTTGTTAAAGATTTTTTGATATAATTTCAGAGAATCTCGAATTATATTCTTTTAAAACTTTATAAATCTTTTCATATTCGTTAAATTTATCTCCTATAAATAATATTCTTCCAATAGTATGGCTGTCTTTACAATATGACGAATAAAAAAAGCCTAAATTTTTTAACGATTTAGAGTTTATATCATTTCCAAAAAATAATTTTATATCGGTAGAATACTCCAAGCCTTTAAAGATTTCGTTTTTTATACCGTCATTTTCAATTAGCATAGTTAAACTTTCAATACATTCCAAACTCGGCTTTGTTGAGGAAATAATTTTTTCCAAACCATATACAATATATTTTTTTCTTGCAAATTCGTCTAAAAGTCCCTTTATAAGTTCCATCATATTTGAAACCCTTATATCATCTGTTTGAAAATATTGATTTTTAACACCCAGAAATATTTCTTGAAGAGATTTACCCGTCAAACCTGAATTTAACATCATTTCAAGCTCTTTTGCTTTGGGGAGACCATAACTATCAACGGTACGAGATATAGTCATTCCAAGATTAGTCATAAAACTGACTACAAAAGCGTATTCTGTTAAAGGAGTTACAACTGCTCTCGTAATATAAATATATTTGGGATCAGGATATTCAAAAATAACTAATCCATTTAGTAAAGAAGAAATCATTTTTGAAATATTCTCAAACATATGATTTAAATCATAAAACTTATAGTTTTTTGGCAGATCAATAAATGCCTCTTTTCTTGAAAAAACTTCGTCAATTATTTCAAAATACATTTTTAAAGCTTCGTCAGTGGGAATTCTTCCACCACTTGCATGTTGCTGATAAATGTATTTTAGGTGTTGAAGTTTTTGCATATCATTTCTCACTGTTGCACTGCTAGCTTTTACATCAGAATTTTCAAGAACATCTTCTGAACTGACAGGTTTTTTAGTTTTTATATATATTTCAACAATAGATAGCAAAATATTTTTTTGCCTTATAGATAAACTCATGCCCATTTTTATCACTCCTTTTTTATGAGTGCTAACTTAATGATATCAATATTTTTTTACTTTGTCAAATACAAAAAGAAAATTTTATATAAAATTTTTTAGGGGGGTGTCATTTTGAAAATAAAAAATGTTATAGAACTGTTATCGGATAATATTTTAAAGAGTAATGTTACAAATGAAAATTTGGATTTAAAAAATGTTAAAGACAACGCCTCCGTCGTTGAAAAAAATGACATTTTTATTGCTTTAAAAGGAGAGGCTTTTGACGGTCATAATTTTATTTTAGAAGCAACAAAAAATAATGCTGGATTAATTATCGTTGAAAACACTTCAAAACTTATCAATCTGAAAGATAGTATAAATTTTTTACAGGTTAAAAATACAAAAAAAGCTCTTGCAGTACTTCTTCACAAATTTTTAGAGGTTAGTTCGAACGATTTTAAACTTTTTGGTGTAACTGGAACTAATGGTAAATCTACTATAGCAACTTTATTGCATCATATTTTAAGAGAAAATAAGAAAAAATCATCTTTAATAAGCACTGTGGAAGTTAAAATTAATGATGAATTTATTGAAGAATCTTATAATACCACACTAAGCATTCCTAAAAATGCTAATTTGTTGAAACTTAGCAAAGAAAGAAATGTTGAATTTATAAATATGGAAGTTTCTTCTCACGCACTAACGCAAAAAAGAATTGAAAATTTATCTTATGACTTATTGGCTTTTTCAAATATCACCAGAGATCATCTCGATTATCATAAAGACTTTGAAGATTATAAAAATACTAAGTTGTCTTTATTAAAATTCTTAAAATCAAAAGGAAAAGTTATTGTTAACTTAGATAATTTCGATATAAATGATTTCGATATTCCAAAGAATCAAATAATAACATACGGTTTTGACGAAAACTCTGATTACATAGTAAAAGATGTTGTAAAAAGTGTTTTTCAAATGAACTTTAAACTTATAACTCCTGAAAAAGAAGAAATAACTTTATATTCTTCTATAACCGGAGATTTTAATGCTTTAAATATTACTGCAGCTGTTGCTGCGGCAAGATTTTATGGAATAGATTATGAAGAAATTAAAAAAGCAATCATATCTTTCAACGGTGTTCCTGGAAGATTTGAACTCGTAAATAATAGCAAAGCACTCGGTTTTTTTGTTGTTGTTGATTTTGCGCACACTCCTGATGCTCTTGAAAAAGTTTTAAAGAACGCTCGCGAAATGGTAAAAGGTAGAGTGATAATAGTTTTTGGTGCAGGCGGCAATGCGGATATTGGCAAAAGAAAAATAATGGGAGAAATTGCAAGCAATTATGCAAATATAATAGTACTTACGAATGATGATCCAAAAGATGATGATGAAGATAAAATTATTGAAAATATTAAAGAAGGCGTTGATAAAGAAGATAATTTCATCATAATAAAAGATCGGGAAAACGCAATAAATGCTGCAATAAATTTTGCAAGCAGAGAAGATATTGTCATAATTTCTGGAAGAGGCCATGAAAAATTCCAATTGTTTGCTAATGGGAAAAAAGTTAAATTTAACGATTATGAAGTTGCCGAAAAAATTATAGATAATTTAAGAAAGAATTTAAAGAAATGACTTTAAGAGAATTAGTTTATAAAAATTATAATTTTGTTATTGATTCCCGCCAAGTAAAAGAAAATGATGTTTTTTTAGCTTATAAGGGTGAAAAAGCAGACGGACATGATTATGTGGAAGAAGCTTTCAAAAAAGGTGCTTCTTATTGCGTTGTTGAAAAAAAGTTGAATTATAATAATTCAAATATAATTATTGTAGAAAGTGTTGAAAAAGAAATTTTAATTTTGTCTTCTGAAATGATAAGTAAAGCAAATTTAAAAATAGGTATAACGGGATCTACTGGAAAAACAACTACTAAAGAAATCCTTTACGAGATGTTAAGGCATTCTTTAAAAGTTTTTAAAACAGAAAAAAATTATAATACAGAAATAGGGATTCCATTAACTATATTGAATAATTATAACGGCGAAGAAGTTGTTATTTTAGAAATGGGCCTTCAAAAAGAAAATGATTTAAAATATTTAACAGAATTTTATAGAATCGATGTGGCATTTATTACTAATATAGGGCATAGTCATATTGAATTTTTAAAAACGCTTGAAAATGTCGCTGTTGAAAAAATGAAAATAACATCTAATATGGAAAAAGGTCTTTTAATATGTTTTGGAGATAACGACTATCTTAATTCAATTATTCCAAATCATTTAAACTTTTTAAATTTTGGTAAAAATGAGAATAATTCGGGTTTTTTAATTTACTATGAATATGTTAAAGAAAAAACAAAAGTTTTATTTGAAATACACAAAAAACAAGTTTTATTGACTTTAAATAATTTTTGGTCTGAAGGGCAACTTTTAGATCTTCTCGCTTGTTTGATTTTCGTAATTTATATTGAATTTCCAATTGATCCTTTTATAATAGAACAAATAAAGCTTCCTGAAAATCGTTTTCAAATTTTCAAATCAGAAAACGGAATCATAATTTCGGATTGTTACAACGCAAGCCTTGAATCTTTTAAATCCGGATTTGAAAGTATAAATAAAATAAAAGATTATAAAAAAATTCTTATTATGGGTGAAGTAAAAGAACTAGGAGAAATATCTCAAGAAATTCATAATCAAATAGTTACTCAAGCAAAAAATATTTTTGATAAAATATTTTTTTATGATCCGAACAAAAAATTTATATTTGATGAAGTTATATTTTTTGATAAAATTGAAAATATATCTAATATTATAAACGAACATAAAAGTTATTTAATATATTTAAAAGCATCTAATAGTATTGGTTTTGAAAAATTTATAAAAGAGCGAGGGATTTTATGATTCTAATTTTTTCTTTAATTACTTTTGTTATTCTTTTATTTCTTTATCCAAAATATATTTCATGGCAAAAAAAAATGAAATATGGTCAACATATAAGAAAAGAAGGGCCTGACCTTCACAATTATAAAGAAGGAACTCCAACGTCTGGCGGACTTCTTTTTACTGTGGCAATTTCTATTAATTCTTTTCTTTTCTTTTTTGTTAATTCTAATCCAATTTTTTTAATAATTGGATTATCTGCTTTTTTATTCGGTTTTATAGGGTTTTTAGACGATTTTATCAGCGTTTTAAAAAAAGATTCTACGGGATTAAAAGCTTATCAAAAACTTATCTTGCAATTATTCTTTTCTTTAATAATTTTTTTAGTCATTAGATATTATAATTATAATTCTGAAATAATAATGCCTTTCACAAATTTGTCAATTGATTTAAAGTTTATATATCCTATATGGGTTATTCTTTTTATATCTTCTATGTCAAATGCAACTAACCTTACCGACGGATTAGACGGATTATCATCAGGAACATTTGTAATTTCATCTTTTTTTACCGTTATAGCAGCTTATAAATTATATAATGTAGATATATCTATCATATACCTTTTAATATTGCCTGTAGCAGCTTTTATGGTGTATAATATAAAACCTGCGAAAATTTTTATGGGAGATTCAGGGTCTTTAGCCTTGGGTGGTATTTTAGGTTCTTTTGCAGTTTATTATTCAATGGAAATATTTTTAATTTTTACTTGTTTTATTTTCATTATAGAGTTTTTTAGTGTTGTTCTTCAAGTTTTAAGTTTTAAAATCCGCAAAAAAAGACTTTTTTTAATGGCTCCCATCCATCATCATTTTGAATTAAAAAAATGGTCAGAAGAAAGAGTTGTAATGTTTTTTTGGTTTATAAATTTTTTAATAGGCATATTTGCTGTCGGAGGGTGAATGAATGAAATATTGTTTTATCGGCTATGGTAAAAGTAACAAAGATTTAATAAATTATATGGTAGATAAAGATTATGATTTGTTTGTAAGTCAAGATAAACCATTTGATGAAGTTACAAAACTTTACTTTAATAAACATAAAATAAGATTCGAAGAAAATCACGGAGAATTTATCAGAAGCTGTGATATAGCCGTAGTAAGCCCAGGAGTCCCTCCGTACGGAGAAGCCGCAAAAATAATTTTTGATAACAAAATAAATTATACTACCGAATTAGCAATGTCATGGAATCTTATAAAACAAAATAATAAAAATGCTTTATTTATAGGCATTACAGGTACAAACGGAAAATCAACTTCTACAAGTATGATAGGACATATTTTAATGGGAGAAGAGTTAGATACATTTATTGGAGGAAATATAGGAACACCTTTGATAAATGCTCCTTTTGATTATAAATATTATGTAGTAGAAGTAAGTTCTTTTCAACTTTTCTGGGGGAAAGATTTTTGCCCAGATATTTCTGTTATTTTAAACCTCGCACCAGATCATTTAAATTGGCACAGTACCCTTCAAGAATATTACGAAACCAAATTAAACATGGGCGTCAGGAGTATTGAAAATAATGGAATTGTTATTTTCAATACTGAATTACAAACGAATCTATTTAAATCTAAAAAAGCTGTTAAATTTAATAAAAAAATTTTAGAAAACGGTGTTTTTAATTTTGAAAATAATAAAATAAAAGTTGAAAATGAAGCTTTAAATTTTGACATTTATAAAGAAAATACAGTAGCTTCAATAATAACTTGTTTAAAACTTGGGATTTCTGAAAAAACTATTGAAGAAAGACTAAAAAATTTTAAACTATTAGAACATCGTTTAGAGTTTGTAAGAAAATATAAAGGCGTGACTTTTCTTAACGATTCAAAAGCCACAAATGTACACGCTGCTTATAATGCTTATAAAAGTTTTAGAGATAAAAATTATTATGCTTTTTTGTCCGGAATTCCGAAAAAAGAAGATTTAACTCCGTTAGTTGATGAACTAAAAAAGTATGCAAAAAAAGTTTATGTTTTTGGAGAAATGAAAAAAGAACTTTCTTTTTATAAATTAAATACTAAATTTATAAATGTCGATACTTTAGATATAGCTGTTAAAAATTCGTTTCAAGATACTTCTGAAGGAGATTATGTTATTCTTTCTCCAGCGGGAGCAAGTTATGATTTATTTGAAAACTTTATTCAACGTGGAGATAAATTTAAAGAAATTGTCAAAAATCTTGATTCTATTTAATTTTTTGTGGGTTTATTACTTTAGAAAGTAGGTTAGTTGGAAAGGAAAAGCTTTAAAAGCAAAAGCTTATAATGAAGTAGTAAACATTGGATAAAATAAACGCAAACAAGATCAAATTTTCTAAAAAACAAATTTCGCTCGGTCAAAAATTGCTAAAAATAGCAAACTCGCTACGCTCAGACATGCTATTTTCTGACGCATTTTTTGATTCGCTCAATTGTTTTTTTGACGAAAATTCTCAATTGCTCGCTACTTTATTTCATCCATATTTACCCTCAAAGCATTATAATATAAAAAACTGCCAAAAACATCATTTTAAAAACTTAACCGATTAAACATTTATACGTTTTTTTACCTGATCAACTGTCTGCTGACCAACTTTAAAATCCATATTTACCCTCAAAGCATTATAATAAAAAACTGTCTAAAAGATCTCTATTTAAAGGTTTAAACATTTTTTTCCTGACCAACTAAATTTGATTTAATTCCCCTCTTGAGGGGTGGCAATCGAAGATTGACGGGGTGGGCAGTTTTTTAAACATTTTTTGCTTTTCATATATAACTTTTCAAACAAACCAAATTATATAGAAAAGTAAATAGGAAAATAATATTAAAGGCTAAACAAATATAAATTACTTAAATTAATCGTTTTTTTAATAACTCGGCCTTTTTAATTTAAAGAATATATTATACAATATAATATAGCTATGTGAACGTTACCGCAAGTGAGGTGGGTTAAAATTGAAAAAAAACAAATATGTCACTATTAGAGATATCGCAAAAGAAGCAAATGTTTCAATTAATACTGTTTCTAGAGCTTTGAATAATAAACACGACATAAAAAAAGAAACTAAACAAAAAATTGAAAATATTGCAAAAAAATTAGGGTATGTTAGAAATACTCACGCTACTCTTTTACGAGGAGAAAAAAGTAAGATAATAGGAGTAATAACCCCAGATAGTTCCAACCCTTTCTTTTCTGAAGTTTACAAAGGAATCGAAAGAAAAGCAGAAGAGTCTTCATTTCAAATAATAATGATGAATTCAGAGGGACAATATAACAATGAAGAAAAAGCCGTTTCTACACTTTTAGAAAGGCGTGTTGACGGAATTTTAATGTTCCCAATGCAACAAAAATATAACGACATAAACCAACTTGTAAAAGAAAACTTCCCCATTGTTATAGTTGGAAGAAAAATTGAAGGTTGGAAAGTTTGCGAAATTTACAATGATGATTCCAAAGGTGGTTTTTTAGCTACAGAACATTTAATCAAAAATAATTGTAAAAATATTTTTATGATTACTGATAATATATATAACACCGCTTCAAAAGCAAGAATAAACGGATTTATTCAAGCTCTAAATAAATATGATTTAAAATATAATGAAAAAAATATTATTTTTTGTAAAAATATTCATATTGGTAATCACGTTGAAGAAGGTTATAAAAACTGTAAAAAACTTTTAAAAGAAAATAAAGATATAGATGGAATATTTTGCTATAATGATTTGTTGGCATATGGTGTAATAAAAGCATTAAATGAAGAAAAAGTGAAAATTCCTGAAAAAATAAAGGTTGTTGGATTTGATGATATAAAATTTTCAACATTAATTACTCCTTCACTTTCTACAATAAAAGTTCAAAAAGAAAAACTTGGAGAAGATGCGTTTGCTCTAATGATGAAAATACTAGACGAAAAAATATTTGATGCAGAAGAACAAATTCTTGATGTTGAACTTGTTGTTAGAAATTCTACTGTAAAAGGAGCTAATAATAATGGCTGAACTTAGATGGAACCCTTTATTAAAAACTTATACAATGGTGGCAAGCAATAGACAAAAAAGACCGCATCTTCCAAAAGATTGGTGTGCGTTTTGTCCGGGCGAAGGTAAAAAAGTACCAGAAAATTATGACGTTTTTAAATACGACAATGATTTTCCCACTTTAAAACAAAATCCAGATATCCCTGACCTTAAAGATACTGATTTATATAAAAGTGCTGAAAATTACGGTAAATGTGAAGTAATTTTATATTCTCCAGAACATAATAAAACTTTACCAGAGCTTTCTTTAGAGCATATATATAAACTCGTAAAACTATGGGAAGAAAGATTTTCTGAATTATCTAAAGACTCAAATATAAAATATATATTTCCATTTGAAAATAGAGGCGAAGAAGTTGGAGTAACGATGCCACATCCCCATGGACAACTTTACGCATACTCGTGGATTCCTTTAAAAATAAAATTAGAATTAGATAATTGTAAAGAATATTATGAAGAAAATAAAAGCTGTTTATTTTGTGATATGAATAAAGAAGAGGAAAATTTTAAAGAAAGAATTGTTTATGAGAATGACAGTTTTTTAACTTATATACCTTTTTTTACTGATTATCCTTTTGGTGCATTTATAGTAAACAAAAATCACAAAGGTAATTTCACGCAATTTACCGATAAAGAAAAATGGGATCTCGCGGAAACTTTAAAAAATCTCACAGGTGGCTTTGATAAAATATTTGACAGACTTTTCCCTTATATGATGTGCATACATCAAACACCAGTTAACTCTGAAGAATATAATGATTCAAATAATTATTACCATTTTCATATAGAATTTTATCCACCATTAAGAGATAAAGATAAAATCAAATGGTATGCTTCAAGCGAAATGGGCGCTTGGGCAGCTGCTAACACTTTAGCCGTTGAAGAAACAGCTCCCATTTTAAAAAAGGCTATCCTCGATTTTAAAAATTCAGTGAGGTGATTAAAATGAAAATAATGGATTATTTTCTCGATTATTTTGGTCAGAGCAATAAATATGTGTATGAATTTTTTTCTCCAGGAAGAGTTAACCTTATAGGAGAACACATTGACTACAATGGAGGATACGTTTTTCCTGCAGCATTGTCAATAGGTCTTCATGCAGCTGTAAGAGAAAGAGATGATGATTTAGTATGCATAAAATCTAATGAATTTGATAAAAAAATTACTATCGACACGAAAGAATGGATATATTACGATAAAAAACATAGCTGGGCCAATTTCCCTATGGGGGTTATTAAAACTTTATTGAAAGACGGATTACCTGTAAAAGGATGCGATATTTTTATTATAAGTGATTTACCTATAGGTGCAGGGCTTTCTTCATCCGCTTCTCTTGAAGTGTTATTAGCTTATATTTTTAGATATTTAGACCTCAAAAATACTGAAGAAATTGATAAAAAATATATTTCTTTACTTGGAAAATTTGTAGAAAATGATTTTATAGGAGTTAATTCAGGAATAATGGATCAATTTTCAATAACTTTTGGAAAAAAAGATAATGCGATTTTATTAAACACTAAAAACCTAGAATTTGAATATGTTCCCATAAACCTTGAAAATTATAAACTCATAATTATGAACAGTAATAAAAATAGAGAATTATCTTCTTCAAAATATAATGAAAGAAGAAAAGAATGCGATGAAGCTTTGAAAATAATTAAAGAAAAAAAAGAAATAAGCAATCTTTGTGAAGCTGAATATACTGATTTAGAATTAATAAAAGATACTATACTTAAAAAAAGAGCTACTCATGCCGTATCTGAAAATTTAAGAGTTTTGAAATCTATTGATCTTTTAAAAAATAATGAAATCAAAGAATTCGGAAATCTTCTTACATTATCCCATAAATCTTTAAAAGAAGATTATGAAGTTACAGGAAAAGAATTAGATGATTTAATTGGTTCATCATTAGAATTTGAAGGTTGTATAGGTGCAAGAATGACCGGTGCAGGTTTTGGAGGTTGTGGTATCGCTATTGTTGAAAAAGAAAAAATCGCTGAATTTAAAGAATATGTTGGAAAAAAATATTTTGAAAAAACTGGAATAAATGCTGAATTTTATGATACAACAATATCTGATGGAGTAAGATTGATAAAATAAAACACTACCTGTTGGTAGTGTTTTTTTATTTCATCTTTTTATAATTTTTAACTATAAAATAAATCAAAATAGCCGGAATAACATATGCAATAAAATTAAAATCATTAAGCATAATAGAATTATATAAAAAATATATTTGAACCGTTATATAAATAATAACTCCCCATTTTTTCATAGCCATAATACCACCGACTGAAACAATCCAAATTATTAAATTAAATATAAGACCGAAACTTAATGAGGATTCACCGCTGTAAACACCCACTAAATAATAAACAAAAATGATTATAAATCTTACCGCTTCAAAAACACACAATGCCGCTATACTTAAAGGTCTTAACTCTTTATCACCATCTCGCTTCATGCTGTTCAACACATCCTTTTATATTAGATATATCTACTATTTTATCTTCAACTTTAATCCTACCAAAAAATTGCCCTAAAACTTGATTTAAATGAGTTTTTATTATAATTTTTCTTCTCTTTTTGCTAACATTGTAAAAAGGTTGAAAAACAAGATCAACATCACCAGATTTAGTTTTTATATGCCATTTAGACAACAAATTACTTTTATCATAATCAAATTTCACATCTTCGTTTATTTTATACACTTTATCATTTAAAAAAAAGGCATTTTCATTAGTTTTTTTACCATCAGTCCAACCTGCTCCTAAATTTATTCCAATTAAACCTTCATTTGAATTACCCGAAAAAGTTGCCCAATTCCAATAAGTATTAAAAGGCCATACACCTCGACCAAAATCGAAGCAAGCATACGAATCTGCCACATCAAGTTCAACATGAGAAGATTTTGAAGTTATATATCCATTTACTGGAAGCCTCGCATTTTTTTCAGTAAATTGAAATTCTCTTTTATTGAAAGGCACAATTACATTCAAAGATTCAAAATCATAAAGAAAAATTTCTAAATCGGCATTTATAGAAGCGTTATTTAAAGTAATTTTATATTTTTTATCTAAAAAATGCATTTTTAACTCTATATCATTATTGTAAAAATAACAACTGCCATCAGTAGTTTTAGATAAAAAAACATTCTTTTTAATAATTTTAGAATAGTTTATATCTTCAAAAGTATTTTCTTTATAATCATATAAATAAGCAAATGTATTTGAAACATAATTCAAATCAACTATAGCGATGTTAAAAATATGATTTTCTGATACTATTGTCCAATGATTCCATTTTTTAAATCTGAACTTATTTTTATTTGAGTTAAATGTAAAAAGTGAAGGGCGTCTTCCCCAACCTATTGCTTCCTCATTCAACTTATTTTTAGAATCATAAACTAAAGTTTCTTTTTTTATCTCTTTACTCATTACTCGCCTCCATTTTAACATAACTACCATTTTTAGTCTTTTGAATCTCAATTTTATCTGGAATTCTTTCTTTAAGCTCACTCACATGCGAAATAATACCTATAAGCCTTCCAGAAGTTTGTAATTCCATTAAAATTTCTACTGCATTATCTAGAGCATTAGTGTCTAAAGACCCAAAACCCTCATCAATTAAAATAGTATCTAAAGATACCCCACCAGAATTTTTTTGAACAACATCAGACAACCCCAAAGCTAAAGAAAGTGATGCAATAAAAATTTCACCCCCTGAAAGAGATTTTGCCTCTCTTTCCTTTCCAGTATATTTATCAAAAACACTTATATCAAGACCCGCGTTTTTTCTTCCGTCAAAACTCTCTTTAGATCTATGCAAACTATACCTTTTTTCAGTAAATTTTTCTAATCGCATATTAGAATAATTTAAAATTTCATCAAAATAATATGAAAGCACATATTTTTCAAGAGAAATTCTGAGGCTATTTTTGCCTATACTTATTTCATATAAATCATTTAATTCAGAATAAATTTTAGATAAATCAGACATTCTAGAATCAATCTCTTTTAATTCATCTTTTTTTAAAATTAAATTTTCAATTTTAATTTCAAGCGAATTTATTTCTTTCATCAAATCTTCTCTTTTAGAAACCATCTCTTTTATTTCATACTCTAAAATATCTGTAGATTTAAAAATTAAATCTTTTGACTTTTCAAACTTTTCATCATATATAGATTCCTGCTTTTTCAAATCACCTTCAAACTTTTGAATATCATCTTTCAAAATTTTCATATCTTTTTCATTCATCAAAGAACTCTTATATATTTCATAAGAATTAAAACCTTTTAATTTCATATTATCTAGTAAATTTTTATAAGAATTTTCTTCTTCTTCTTCTAAAGATTCTTTATTCTTTTTCATCTCTTCAACTGTCGTTTCTAATTTTCCTTTTTTAATCTCTAAATCTCTTATTTCTTTTGATAAAGAATCATATTGTTTTTCAGTAAATTCTATTTTTTTACAAAGTTTTTTCAATTCTTCATCAATTAATTTTTTATTATCTCCTTCAATTTCAACTTTCTTTTCATCATAAATAGAAGTTTTTGAAATATATTTTGTATTTACTTCATCAAATAACTTAACCATACCTTTTAATTTTTCTTCTAATTCTAACTTTTGTTTTTCATAATCTGCAATATCTTTCTTATAATTTTCAATAGTTTTTAAAATATTATCATACTTTTCCTTTTCTTTCAAAAAAATTTCCTTTTCACTTTCAAACTTTAAAACTTCTTCTTTTAAATCCGCCTCTTCTTCCAAAGAAATAGAATCTATCAAAAACTTAATTTCTGATTTTTTTGTTCTAAAAGATTCTCTAACTACCTCAAAATCATCCGCCAATTGTTTTAATAATTTCTCTGCCTTTTTTATTTTTTCTTTTATTTTTTCAATTTCTTCTTTCTCAACAAAATCATCTTGTTTTTCAGGCAAAGAAGGATGATGCGTAGCGCCGCATACAGGGCAAGGTTTGCCTTCTTCAAGAGTTTTTGACATAACATACGCTTGAGACTTAAAATATCTTTCTTCAAGCGAATTTTTGCTTTCCTGAAGGCCTTTAAACTCCTCTTCACCCTTTGTTTTATATTTCGATTTTTCATTATAATCTTTTTCAATATTTTCAAGTTCAGAATACAATAAAATCAATTTTTTTAAATCTTTTATTTTTTCATCATAAGAATTAATTTTTTCTTTCAATTTAAAATTTTTTTCTAAAACACTATCATTTTGAGTAATAAAATTACTTTTTTCTTTTACTTCATTATTTACTTTATTAATATCATCTTCACAATTTTTTTTATTTAATTTTACCTTTTCAAATTCTTTTTCCAAATCATTCAATTCTTTTTTCAACAAATCAACAGACTCTATCTTTTTCAGTTTTTCAATCAAATCATCTCTCTGCTTTTTATATTCAAACAAATTATCATATTCTTTTTTTATATTGTCAAAATTTTCTTTTTTTGAATCAAAATCCTTTTTATTATTATCTAAATCCTCTTTTTTATTTTTAAGTTCATTCTCTTTATTTTTTAATTTTTCAAAATTATTTTTATATAATTCTTCATAAGGTTTTATAAAAGCCGCATTTTCAGCATCAACTAATTTCTTTTTTTCTTTTTTATAAAACTCTTCCTTACTTTTAAGTCTTTCTAAAATATCTTTTTGTTTTTTAGTATCTTCTATTTTTTCATTATCTTTTTTAACCTCAGTCAAATCTTTCTCTTTTTTCTCAATCTCTATTTTTAGATTTTCAACTAAATCACTTTTTAACTTTATATCTTCCTTTTTTTGCTTTACAATATCATCAATTGTTGAGATTACAGAAGAAACCTCTCCATCTAAGTTTAAATCAGAAAAAATATGTTCTTTTTTTGAATTTAAAAACACCAACTGTTCTTTTACAGCATCATTTTTTTCTTTCAAAATTTTTTTAAAATTTTCATAAATAGAAGTATCAAACAAATTTTTTAAAATACTTTCTCTTTCATCACTACCTGCAGTTATAAGCTTTTTGAACTCGCCTTGAGGAATCATTATAATCTTTCTAAATTGATTAACATCGAGCTTTATAATATCATTAATTTTTTCTTTAACTACAGTAAGCTTTTCACAAACATATTCAAACTTTCCATCTTTAAATTCATATAAAACAGCCTTTTCATCTTGAACAGTAGTGCCATCTCCACGTTGCTTTTTTCTTTCAAATCTTGGACTTCTAAAAATCTTGTATAATTTTTCTTTTATTTTAAACGTGAACTCAACGAAAGTTTCAAAATCTTCAGCAACAAAATCCGAACGAATATTTTTCCCCCTATCTTCACCAGAAGCTTCACCATATAAAGCAAAGCAAATAGCATCAAAAATAGTAGTCTTACCAGAACCTGTAGGACCACTAATTAAAAAAATATTATCTTTTATTTTATTAAAATCAATAACTTGCTCTTCAATATAAGGGCCAAAACCCTTTATTTTTAAAATTTCAGGTTTCAAAATTTTCATCCCCTTTTTTTAGTTGGTTAGGAAAAACTGTTTTATGCGTTTCCTAAAACTAACTATAAAAATACCAACGTTATCATATGTGCTGTAACGCCGTGCAGAAAACGCGTGGCTGTTACACTACATTTAAAATCTGTCCACCCCGTCAATCTTCAATTGCCACCTCTCAAGAAAAGAATTAATTAAAAGTCTTTTTTAATAATGCTTTTACGGTAAATAACGATGAAATAATGTAGCGAACAATTGAGAATTTTCGTCAAAAAAACAATTGAGGGTGGTGATAAAATGCGTTAAGAAATTAGCATGTTTGAGCGTAGCGAGTTTGCTAATTTTAGCATTGTATCTCAGTGCGAAATCTGTTTTTTAGAAAATTTGAACTCTTGTGAGCGTTTATTTTATCTTTATTTACTACTTCATTATTATAAGCATTTAGTTTTAATGCATTTCCTAACCTACTATCTAATAAAATACCAACGTTATCATAAGTGCTGTAACGCCGTGCAGAAAACGCGTGGCTGTTACACTACATTAAAAACAAAAGTCTATAAATCTAAAAATGTTTTTTCTTTCCAACTAACCAACTTTTTACTAGCCAGCTATATATTATTTCTTCATCAATTCTTTTTTTACATCTTTTTCAAAATGCTCAATAGCATATCGCAATGATAATCTAGGCATTTTTGCTTTATTTTTTCTTACATATTCATAAACCTCTTTATTTTTATATTTTGAAAGCTCTTTTAACATCCAGCCATATCCTTTTAAAACAAGGTAATGATCATCATTCATTAATTTATCTGAAATAATATAAGGCGATATATCTCCTAACCTATTTTTCCTTATGGGATAAATTAAAATAACCGCAGCAGCTCTTCTAACCCAAAAATCTTTATGATCTACCCATTTTAAAACCTTTTTAAATAAATCATTATGTTGTGCAATTAATTCTCCAAAAGCATGAGTACAAAAATCATCGCAATTACCCCAGTCATCTACATATTTTTGCAACCAATCTTCAAAAATATAAAAAGTATCTTTATTATATTCACTTTTTATTCTAAAGGCCCAATCATATGCAATAACTTCATATTTCCATTTTCTTTTTTCTAATAAAATTTCGCTTAACTCTAAAATATTATTTAGTTCTTTTTTTTCAATTTGTTTAAAAGAAAACGAGGAGATTTTTCTTATATCTCCAGTAACAATTTTTTTGTTTTCAAAATACTTTTGAAAAAGCAAATCTATTTCAGTGAAAATATTTTCTTTATTTATCATTTTATTTTTCTCCTTTTCATTAAAGGTTTAGTGCTTTTCATTATTTCAATAATAGTATCTTTGTTTTCAAAAATATAGAAAAGAATTTTTTCTGTTTCTTTTAATCTTTTAAAATCATCTACAGAATTAAAATACACTATAAAAATCATTTGTATTTCTAAAAGAATATATATAAATGCCTCTTTTTCATAATCGTTAATAGTGTTTGCTTCTAAATATCCTTTAATTGAACTTTTAAGATACTTAACCCATTCATTTTCATTTTGATTCTTTAAAAGCTCACTTAATATTGAAGAATTGAAATATGCAACATCAAAAATTTTAACTTCTTCAATCGCTATTTCGAAATCTATAATACCTGTTATTTTTTCTTCAAAAAAAATAACATTTTCCATATGAAAATCCCTATGAATAAACTGTCTAGGAAGTTTTTCATATAATACTGGAAAATTTTCGTTTAAATAATTTGTTATTTTTAATACTTTTTCACTATTTATTTTTTGTGGGTTTTCTTTTATAAATGTATTTATATATCCATTTAATGTTTTCAGTAAATTTGATGAGGGTAAAATTTCACTCTTTATATCTTCTAATGATTTATGTAATTTGCCTAAAAATTCGCAAATTTGTTCTGTATAAAAATATTTATTATTTGATTTATATAAATCTATATGTTCTCCATTAATATAACTAAAAATCATATAAATTTTATCTTCATGTGTAAAATAATAATAATTATTTTTATTTAATATCGGATAAGACACTTGTTTAAATCTTTTTTCTTCAAGATGTTTCAGTAAAAAAATCTCTTTTTCGATTATTTTCAAATCTTTTTTTCTTTTTAAAATAAATTTATCACTATCAGAAGAAACCAACCATACTATATCTTTTGATATTTCTTTGATATTATTAATTTTTAAATTGTATTCTTTATTTATTATATCTTTCATTTTTTCTCCTTTTAAGCCTTATCATATTTTACTTCTCTTATAATTATAGCATATCTCAAATTATTTTTTGAAGAATTACATTAACATATAAAAAAACAGGACTTATGCCCTGTTTTTTTAATTATCTTGAACTTCTATTTCACATATTTTTTCTGCGGTATTTCCACTTTGTGTCGCTTTTATAAATTCAATTTTTACATACTTTTCTTCAACTGATTTTATTATGTGTTCGCTTAACCCTTTTTCATTATCTGTAATTTTGGTCGCAATTATTAAAACCTACTCAAGTGTTCTTGCTAAACGAAACCCTATTCCATCACTTTTCCAATTAGCCCCATCAAAACTTTGCGACATAAGCTTAGCATTGTTATTATAATAACTTCCTCCACGAATTATCCTATTATTACCAGATTTTGGAAACGTCCATTCCCAGACGTTTCCACTCATATCATATATCCCTAATTGATTTGCTCTCAAAAGTCCTACATCATGTGTTTTTCCTTCACTGTTAACATCATACCAAGCTACCTCAGATGTTTCATCAATATCATTGTAATCGACAAATGCTCCACTTGCGTATTCTCTAGGCGTCCACCATATTCCACCTACTAATAAAGCTTCTTCTTTTAAAGGACTCTGTACTGGTTTTTCTACGCCTATATATCTTGCTGCTAATTTCCATTCCCATTTTGTCGGTAATCTAAAACCGTTGTTATCTGTTTGTTCTGCATCATTACATATATCATTATTTGCATCTCTTAATATTGTCCCTTCATGTCTATATACCGGATCTAAATCTAACATTTCACTTAAAGCATTAACCCATACTATTGTATCTCTCCAACTTACTCTAGTAACCGGCTCATTTTTTGCCGCTGATGGTTCTGCCCCATCAGTTCCACCGCTTCCTTCTCTTCCAGAGTTTGAAAATGTAAATTTATCCTCGCCTCTTGCATCATCAGTTGCCCATGTTTTCACCAAATACCATAATTCATAAGTCACTGTCGTTTTTCCAAGCCAATATGATTCTTCTATATTTTCTATTTCTGGAATAGTTTTATCTCCTGTTGGAAAATTTATTCCGGGAACTAATTTCATATCAAAAATTACTTCTTCTACTGTATGGCTTTGCAATTCTCCAGGAATATGGCCTTGAATTATTTCTTCAAAAATCCCTTTCAAAGTTATGTCCTCTAATGGAATTGTAAAAATATAAGGATTAGCTAAACTTATTTCTTCATCATCTTTATCAGTCCATTTTATAAATTTCCAACCAGGTGATGGGGTTGCTGTTAGCGTTATTTCTTCTCCGAAATTGTAAAGTAGTTTGTCAGGAGATTTTGTTATTTCTCCTTCTCCTTCTTTTTCAATAGTTAAAGATGATTTTATTTCTTCAAAAATAGCTTTTATCGTTTTGTCTTTATTCATAATTACCGTTGTTATCGTACCGTTATTATTTGATACTTCTCCAATCCACTCTTTAAATCTCCAGCCAGGTGATGGGGTTGCTGTTAGCGTTATTTCTTCTCCTGTTTTATATTCATGATTTCCAATATCCAGATTTAATAAACCTTCACCTTCTTTTTCAATAGTTAAAACATTTTTAACCGCTACACACCCCACAAAAAAAACACTTATTGTTAACAATATAATTAACAATATCCAAATTTTTTTACTTTTCATTTTAGCCCCCTTATTCTATTTTGAGATTCGCAAAATGCTATTTTTATTTCAAATATTTTTTTAGACATTCCTCTATTTTTTTTGATTCTATTGGCTTGGTGATAAAATCATCCATACCAACAGATAAACTTTTTTCTTTTTCCTCTTTCAAAGCTCCTGCGGTTAAAGCTATAATAGGGATATTTTTATTAGCTATTTTCTCATACGCACGTATTTCTTTTGTCGCTTCCAGTCCGTCCATATCAGGCATTTGAACATCCATAAATATTAAATCCGGAGATTCTTTCTTATATTTTTCTACTGCTTGAATACCATTTTCTGCTTCTATTATAATCGCCTCTGGGCAAATTATATTAAGCAATGCTTTTATCATTTGCATATTCATCGGAACATCTTCAGCAACTAATATTTTTTTATAACTCTCATTTTGAAAATAATTTTTTTTCTCTACATTTTGGGGGATTTTATTTTTTTCTTCCAAATCAGATTTTGAATAAATATTACACAAATAATTAAAAAGCTCTTTTGTTTTAACTGGTTTTGTTAGTCGAAATCGGATTCCCAACTCTTTACACTTACGAAGAACTTCTACATCATCAGATGATGAGTGTAGTAATATTATTGGTTGTTTTTCTGATGAAAGTTTTAGTTTATCTCTTATCAACCTTATAGTTTCTAACCCATTAATGTAAGGCATATTGTAATCACATATTATTACATCAAAAGATTGAGAGTTTTCAAGAATTTTTAATGCTTCAAATCCATTTTCGGAAGATTCACAAACTATCCCCCAATTTTTCAAAGTATTTTCAAGAATTATTCTATTATTTTCATTATCATCAATAATTAAACAACGACTGACGTTTTCAATCGTTTTTTTATCTATTCTTTCACCATATTCAATCTCAGTTATTAATTCGAAATAAAATACAGAACCTTTATCTTCTTCGCTGTCGAAAAATATTTTGCTTCCCATCTTTTCTGCAATCATATTTGAAATTATAAGTCCTAATCCTGTACCACCAAAATTACGTGTAGTAGAACTATCTGCTTGTGAAAAAGCTTTAAATAACTTGTTTTTTTGCGATTCCTTTATTCCTATCCCTGTATCTCTAATAAAAAATAAAAATTTCCCCTTTTTATCATTAAGCATTTCAAACTCAACTTTGAGCTCTATTTCTCCTTTTTCAGTAAATTTTACCGCATTGCTTAACAAATTTGCCAAAATTTGCTTCAATCGAATAGGGTCAACCATTGCAAAACACGGGATATTATTATCAACATTGAGCAATACTTCTAAATCTTTTTTATTCGCCATGTATTTTATTATATCTGCACTATTTTCAATTAAATCCCACATATCATATTTAATAAATTCGAGTTCCATCATACCAGCTTCAATCTTTGAAAAATCTAAAATATCATTTATAATACCTAAAAGCGTGTGTGCAGATATATTTACATTATCTACATATTGCTTTTGAATCGAAGAAAGCGAAGTTTCTTTCAACAAATCGGTAAATCCTATAACTCCATTAAGTGGTGTTCTAATTTCATGACTCATATTAGCTAAAAATTCTGATTTTGCTTTACTTGCATCTTCTGCTTGTTTTTTTGCACGTTGCAATTCCTCTTCAACTTTTTTTCGTTCAGTAATATCTCTTGCTGCAGCATAAATCAAATTTCCCTTTGGGTGAGATCTCCATTCAATATATTTATAATTTCCATCTTTACAACGGTATCTGTTAGTAAAATTAAGTACTTCTTCGCCTTCTTTAAGAGAAGATATCGCCTCAAGTGTTGATTGCATATCTTCAGGATGAACAAAATCAAGAAATTTTCTCTTATTTAATTCTTCAGTTTCGTAGCCCAAAATTTGAGACCAAGCTTTATTTGTTTTTATAAAATTTCCTTCAATATCTGCAATACATAAAAGATCTAAGTTCACCGAAAAAAAACCTTCTAATTTTTCTATATTTTTTTTATTTTCAGTAACATCAATAAATATTGTGGTAAAATATCCTTTTTCATGAGAATACGCATGAACATGATACCATTTATCTAATATTTCAGAATATTGTTCAAATGTTTCATTTTTTTGATTAAGAGCTACTTCACCATAAAATTTAATCCAGTTAAAACTCGTTTTTTCTATATTTGGAAATACTTCACGAATTGTCTTATTAAGTATTTCTTCTGCTTTTAATCCGGTTAATTTTTCGAAAGATTCGTTGACTTCTAAAAAACAATAATCTATTGGATTTTTATTTTCATCTAGAATTATCTTATGGCGAGCAAATCCAAAAGGAGAAGAAGATAATATTTTCATAAAATCTTTTTCTTTCATAATTTTCACACCCCTTAAGTTATATTCTAATTTATAAAAAAATATTTATTCTCAAATAAAATCACAAATTATTTTTTTATAGCTTCTTCAAAAATTTTTTTTGAAATTTCTTTTTGTTCAGAACTTAATTCAGTATTTTTAACATCATTATAAAAAGATTCGAATATTTCGATAGGATTTATACTTTTAACATCGTCTAAACTCCTATTATATACAGAATCAATTTTTGGAAATTCTAATGCAAGTACATTTGGAAATTTTTTATTTAATCTTCCTATCGCATCATAAATTGTTTTTTCATCTTTTAGTTTTATAAGCAAATAATCTTCTATTACTTCTTTTTGAATTATTTCATCAAAATACCCCTCAATTATTTTCATATCCCTTTTTGGTGTAAAAGAGATTTTTTCTATTGTAATATTATTTTTTTCATTAATAGTAATTAAATTCATTCCTTTTTCTTGATTAACTTCATTAAATGAATATTTTAAAAGTGAGCCGGAATAATTTATTTTTTTAGACTTAAAGCTTTGTGTTTTGTGAAGATGCCCCAAAGCAACATAATCAAAAACATCAAAAACAGAAGCATCTACAAATTCGGTTCCCCCTAACGAAAGAGGTCTTTCCGAATCACTTTCAATTCCGCCTAAAACAAACTCATGACCTATCAAAATATTTCTTTCATTTTCATTTATTTCCATGTTGTCTATTAAAAATTTTAAAGCATCTGTTTTTGAGCTGATATTTTCATCAAATTGTTTTATATAAGACGTTTCAACGTATGGAAGCATAAAAAAATTTACAACTCCATATTCATCTTTCAAAGAAACTTTTTTTACTTTTTCTTTGAATTTTCCTTCAATAAAAAAGTTCATAGCTGAAAGAATCCCGTTTAAATTTTCAAGTCTTTCAGGCCCATCATGATTACCCGCTATCATAAACACAGGAATTTTTAAATCAATAGAAATTTTTGTAAAAATTTTATTGAAAAGTTCAACTGCCTCTGCAGGTGGAATAGACCTATCAAAAATATCTCCTGAAATTATTAAAGCATCTACTGGATTGATTTCTATGTAGTCAACAAATTGATTCAAAATAAATTCCTGTTCTTCAGTAAGATGAACCGAATAAATAATTTTACCTAAATGCCAATCGGCAGTATGAATTATTTTCATGTTTCTTCCTCCTAAAACTATAATTCTTTATATAATAAAATTTTAATTATCTATATTTTTGATTGCTTTATTTATTATTAGAAAAAAAGAAAATTTTGTTCCTTTATTTTCTTCGCTTTCAAAAAATATTTCCCCATTCATTCTTTCTATTATTTCT
>Ga0334886_1000615_pt1 | contig 52182 bp, 42 predicted proteins | sample GraSluR1_MG_9_FD_207232 | JGI IMG/M metagenome (GOLD analysis project Ga0334886, IMG submission 207232) | Sludge microbial communities from methane-producing bioreactor in Wageningen University, Netherlands - Granular Sludge_27_06-R1 | ecosystem: Engineered > Bioreactor > Anaerobic >... | reverse complement strand
AATATGATACTCATCGTCGGGGGAGCCGGATACATCGGATCCCATATCAACAAAAAACTAAGCCAACAGGGATACGAAACTGTTGTCTTTGATAATCTAAGCTTTGGACACACTGATTTTGTAAAATGGGGAATCTTCCACGGGGGGGATCTCTCAAATATTGATAACATCCGGGAGGTGTTTAAAAAATACCCCATAGACGCGGTTATGCACTTTGCAGCCTTCACCTACGTGGGCGAATCAGTGGAAGACCCTCAGAAATACTACTTAAACAACCTGCGTAACACACTGAATCTCCTACAGGTCATGCTAGAGGAGGAGGTTAAATATTTCGTGTTTTCATCTACCTGCGCAACTTACGGGAACCCGGAAGAGATACCCATAACCGAGAGCCACCCCCAAAACCCGATTAACCCCTATGGGAAGGCGAAGCTCATGGTGGAACAGGTGCTGGCCGATTACAGCCAGGCGTACGATCTTAACTATGTTTCCCTGCGCTATTTCAACGCAGCCGGTGCCGATCCAGATGCAGAAATAGGAGAGTTACATGAACCGGAAACCCATTTAATACCCCTTATACTGGATGCTGCCACGGGTAGGAGGGAGAATATCCAGATATTCGGTACAGACTACCCCACACCGGACGGGACCTGTATAAGGGATTACATCCATGTGATGGACCTGGCAGACGCCCATATAAAGGCTCTGGAATACCTCCAGAGTGGGGGTGAAAGTGAGGTTTTTAACCTGGGTAATGGTCAGGGCTTCTCGGTAAGGGAGGTTATAGAAACAGCCCGGAAAGTCACTGGGAGAAAAATAGAAGTTGAAGGGGTTGATAGGAGACCCGGTGATCCACCTGTACTGGTGGGGAGTTCAGATAAAGCCCGGGAGATACTGGACTGGAACCCTCAGTACCATGATCTGTCCTTGATCATCGAAACTGCCTGGAAGTGGCATCAGAAAAGATTTTAAAGTGGGCATCAAAAGGATTAAAATGGGCATAAAAGATATTAAACGGATTTTAAAAAATCCTGAGCCCCCGATAGAATAAGAAGTAAGCCAGGATCATCAGGATCACGGCCATTATCACTGCTGTGACGATGGTGCCTTTGTCACTGCCAAATATTATGGGTATGGGGCCGATTAGGACCACGCCCCCGGTTTTCACATCACTGGTTTTACCGGATGTCTGCAGGGCAGTGCCTGCAAATATCAGTATGAATCCAATGAAAATAACCAGTATCCCCACGGTAATTATCGTACTTCCCTGTATCATAGTTTAGATGTATGTTAATCTACTTCCATTAAATAATATTCGGTGATATTTTTCTTCCTTGATTTTAATACATTTTTTTTACAGAATCTTTCCAGTGATTCATCCAGTTCATCATGAATACAGGCGTCCAGTTCCTGGTTTTCACAGAGCTGTGCTGGACAGGGACATTCTATTCCTTCCTCTATTTCATCCCGGCTCATCCATTCGCCTGACTTGATCAAGGCATCGCAGACTGCGATATAGGTAAGTAAGTCCTTCTTCTTTAAGTCTTCCACGTCCAATTTTTCTAGATGTCCTTTGATTTCTTCTGATAGGGATTTAATATGGTCTTCCTCTTCTTCGGGTATGATAAACATGACCTGTACTTCTTCCGCGAGGAAAGAGCTGCCCCGGCTGATTTGGAAGAGATTCTTTTTAAATACCACCCCTCCAACGTCCTCAACTGCTTCCTTTAATTCGTCGAATCTGTAAACTCCACCGCTAAAGAGGAAAATCTCATACATGAAAGCACCCTGTTTAATTCGTAAATCTTTTTCCATCTTTTATTTTATCATCACCCATATTTATGATCTTTGATGGGATCAGATCGTTGATATTTTCATCTGAGAATAAAATAAAAAAAGAGATAGGATGTTAATAACTTAGACTTCCGATATTCTTGTTTAATTATGTAACACTCTAATTAAAAAATTCCACCCAATTTGGGAAACCTTATCTTGATATATCATTTTCTTTTAACCACACTGATACCTGTGTATTCACCCACCACTTCGATATGGATTGTCCAGTTGGGGTGGGTTTCATCTGGCTGGCCATTCGTTTTTTCCAGTTCTTTATAGATGGAATCCATGAATTTTTCCTCTGATTTTATGTATCGGCTTCCCCTGGTATTGCATTTTATGGCAAATGTTTCACCGTCTTTGATCTTGTTTTGGCTGATATCTATTATGTTTTCGAGTATTGTTGCCGGCTTGCTTGTTATCACACGTTCTATGGGGACTACTTCAAAATTATTCCTTAAGGATGTTTCAGCCAGTTTGATTGCAGCGTTTATATTCGTTTCCAGGAGTTCTACCAAAAAGACGTTGTAAAATTCTGATTCTTTTATATAAAAACGCGGGTCGTAATTTTTTAACTTATCTTCTAATTTTTCTATGGCCATATATTCATCTAAGTCTGGGGGTGTTTTATTTTCTTCAACTTCTACTACTAGATCGAATTTCTCATTGGATATCATCGTTAGTCCCTTCTAACATTAATAATATTATGATAGATAAAAGTAATATATAATTGTTGTGGTTACATAACATTTCAAATTAGAATAATAATTTATATATGAAAAGTATTATAATATGTTCATGGATGAACAGGGTACAGTAAGTGTAGATCTACTATTTGCCGCATTTATATTCCTAATAATTCTAGGATACATGTCAACGTTGATTTCAGACAGGTTTAATACCGTTGATAGGTCTCAAGAACTGGTTGAAGCCAGGAATTTAGCTGAAAATATAGCTGGTGCAATAAACCAAGCATATGCCGGTGAAAATGGTCATGTTATAAAAATTAGAACGCCTGATCGAATCAATAATGACGATAAATATCATGTGGAGGTAAATTCTTCAGGGGTTCTGGTAGTACTGGAAGATAGACGGGGATTGGCTTACATAATACCCCAAAAATTTTCTAAAACTTACGATAACCTACAGAGCTCCACAATCATCCTATCACCAGCAAAGGAATATGTTATAATAAACAAACGAGAAGGAAAGGGAGATAACTGGATCGTTATAATAGAAAATAACCAAAAATCTTAGGAAAGTTTATTTATGGATCTTAGGAATCCTTATAGGGATATAAAAGGCCAAATGTCTGTGGAATTCGTCTTAATAGCCGGGTTTATGTTAATTCTTACGTGTGCAGTTGCCTCTTATATCTTTGATGACAGTGAACTGATCCATGCCATGGCAGCAGCTAGAAGTGGAGCAGTTCAGGGTGTGTTGGCAGATTCTATGGCCGTCTATCCAGAAGAAACCTTTAAAGAATATACACAAGAACATCCCAGACTCGTAAGTCCTTCCGGTGTAAAAATCGTGAAGATTGCCTATGAAAATAAGGGAGTTAACCCTTTATATAACCGTACCTGGATACAGCTGAAGATATACGCCACTGGCTCTGGGATGGACAGTGCAGAACAGTATCGTTTAGGTTCGAGGATAAATTATTATGCTAGAAAAAGCATATGTGAAGTTTTTAAAACTCAAAATTTAACCAATGTTGGTTTTAACCCGGCGTTTTCAGATAAATATGTGTTCACTACGGTTGGTGTGGAATGGATTTGATTTAATTTATATCTGATTTGGGGGTTGTAATTTTACAATTAAAAAAAAGAAAAAAAAGGAAAAGGGGTGGTTTAAATCTGTTTCCTGCCTCTGTAGAAGTATCCTACTGCTAATAAACATACCAGAGCGATAACTGCTAGGGTGGCTACTATTGGCATCCCTGTGTTCTGTGATGAGCTTTGCTGATTTACTGGGTTTATTTCATGGGCTTGGCTGCTTTGGCTTCCTTCATCACCTGGTGTTGTTGCTGCTGATACTTGTAGTTCTCCAGGAGTTGAACCTGCGTTAGATGATGCTGATTCTTCAGATTGTCCTGGCTGACTTGGTTCTCCAGGTTGTCCTGGTTCTCCTGGCTGACTTGGTTGTCCTGGTTCGCTTGGTTGTCCTGGCTGAGTTGGTTGCACTGGCTGATTAGGATTCACAGGTGTAGATGGTGCGAATCCCTCGTACCCAGTTGCAGTGTAGATCTGACTTTTTACTTGGGCCAGTAGATCTGGATTGATGTATTGAGTAACCCATTCCATCATGGCGATGTTACCACAGCTACAGTCACAGCAGGCAACACCATTTTCAATGATCATCTTTGCCCAAGTGTTAGCGACCATGCGTAAAGTGGCCTGATCTGTCTGCCAGTATCCATTATATGCCGCTGTAAGAAGTGTTCCTGTAATGCTTGTCATAGAATAGGCGTTGTTTCCACTGGAAAGCCATTCGTCAACCCCTATATTGTACTGATCTTTTATGTAGGTGTTTACCACTTCATCCCACATCCAATTTTCAACTGTAGCTGGACTAGTTACTTGCCATCCCCATAGATATGAAACAAATTTGTTGGAAATATACCTTGCGCCACTGTATCCTTCGTTCATCATTGCCTGAATCCATTCTGGATTGAAATATCTGGTTCTCATCTCCCGGGTCATGAAGGTCTGTAGAGCTATTATCTGTGGATTTGCAGGGTTAGCCTCATATACAACGTACAGGTTAGGTGCTTTTCCATTGTTCATCTTTTCTATGGCCATGGATAATCCTCCCAGGTAACCGAAGAAGTCATCATTATCCAGTACACCGTAAAGGTTGGTGCTTCTACTGTTGTAAGCTGTGTCTACTCCTTTAAGTAGTTCTTTAAATAGGTCTGGATTGCTCATACCCCAATTTCTTTCAGTGTATGTATGACCCATTCTGTTGATGTACAAATCGGCAACATCATCCCTGGTGTCCCAGGTCCATGACTGTTCCACTGCATGATTTACACCAGAACCATAATCTCCAACTGGAGGGGCAAATATTCTGGTTATCGCCATTTCACCAGCCTCGTTAGGTGATATTCCTTGGGATATATAGTGAGTGACGAGTTCAACCCAGTGTTTTGCAATGTAGTTTTGGTCCAGGGGATCATTTCCTTTATAGCTTGTCTGTTCACCTTCAGCCCAGTAACCGGCATCCTGAAGTGTTTGTATAGCGTAGTCAAGTGCTGATTGGAGTGATGGGTACTGTACGACTATAGTTTTGTAAGAAGCTGCCAGTGCCACTCTGTTGGCTCGATCAAGGTTGATTAAAAGCCTAGGGAACAGATCTCTGAATAGACCTGTGGTTGTAATTATTACATCTATCCTTGGCCTTTCGGTTAGAGCGGATAAGCCATTAACTGCTCTTACAGCATTTAAATCAGCGAGTAAAGTACTTAATGGTGTTGCAACGATTTTATCAGGTTTTCCTGACTTTTTATTAAATGTTTGTTCCAATCCCATCATTCTAAGCACGAAAGATATCATCGTACCATCGTCTCGCGCTGTTTCTAGAGACCATATCACAGCAGCGATTTTTTCAGGTATTGAATCCATTTGAGCCAATGCCATGTCTGCAAGCTTTTTACCCAAACTCCAGGCAGTTTTAGTAGGTATCTGACTTTCATCTATAGAATAGAAGTTTTTACCTGTTGGAAGTGATCCTGGACTTCTTACAGGGTCGTTACCAGTAGATGGAGTTATATATCCACCATTTAATGCATCTATAAGGGCATTTAATTCGGCAGAAAAACTTCCATTTATTAGACTGGCGTAATATACTGCATCGTTGAGTTTATCCTGTAACTGTGGGTTGGATGTCAATTGTGCTACTGTTTTTTGACCGGTAATTATCCATAAGATCCACTGCTGGGCTTCATCATTTAACTGTTCTGCCTGGGACAATGTCAAATTATCAAAGTCCCACCCGTTTTTGATGGCTAAAAGTCTTTGTAGAGAAGGATCACTTGATCCACTGTCAGATGAAACCATTGAAGTGGCAAGGAGCGCTATTTCTTCATTAGACCATGATCCACCAAATGTATGAAGACCATAGGGCATGAGAGTATGCTCAAGTTCCATTAAATAATCCGCAACTTTATCAACATCTTCCTCGGTCATGTTATCCACGTTGCTGATCTGTAAATCGGTTGCCAGGTTTAGTTGTTTTACGTACTCTTTTATCTCTTCCAGGTAGGAATCTTTTATTGGATTTCCAACAGGTGTTTTCTGGTAGTTATCAATGGCTTCTTTAAGATCACCGAAAACTCCATAATCCATGCTGGTAGTAGTGAGTGGTGGTGTCAGATGGTCGATTATTACAGCAAGACCTCTTCTTTTAGATGTTAGTCCTTCCCCAACTCCATCCATGACGTAAAGGTAGATTGATGGTTTGTCCCCTATTGCTATATCTGGATAGTCAAAGCTTGATAGAGCAAGTGATTTACTGGGAAGCCATTCATATGTGGCGTGTCTTCCAACGTGTACCTGTGCGTTAACGTTTAACACAGTATTTACATAGGCATACCATGCCAGGTAACAGTGTGGTGGTGGTACAATTGTGCTGTGGTATAGTTTTTCCGCATCAGCTTCCCAGCCCCTCTGTGGCTCTGGACCAATGAATATGTTTCCAAATTTCAATCCGGGAATTACTATGTATTTTTTCCCGTTCCGGGTTACAGTCATAGTATTTCCAGGGGCTGATCCCCATCCGGTAAGCCCAGGGATTGCAAGGGCGAGGAATGCATTTTTGGCAAGGTAGAAAGAGTTCCATGCTGCATCTGGGTTGATGTTATTTATAACATCTTTGAGGGAGTTGCTCATCTGGTTCACTAAGTTTACAGCCTGCTGAGCTTTATCAGGATAGGTGTTTACTAGGCTTATCATTTCCTGTGTCCACTTGTCTATGTTTTTCAGTGTGGCAGCTTTAGCAGAATCGTCGGTTTTAGAGTAGTTCTTTCCTATTTTAGTTATTTCTTCTATGTATCCCACCGGACCTTCCACAACCTGTTTTTGGGCTACTGGATCTAAAGTGTTGAACCATGCTTCATATTCATCTGCATCCCATAGTATGGTGTTGGGATCATTGGCCATTTCTTCTAACACTCCAGGTGCCCAGTTAGCAACGTTTATTCCATTCCTGATCATCATGGCCACTAGTTCATCCGATGTTTTTGGAATATCCGTTACTGTATATCCTTGTTGTTTAAGCAGATTGAGGATGTTTAGAATACTTTCAGGGGAGTTGAGATAACTGGCACCGATATCCTGTTTACCTGGTGGATAGTTGTAGTATATCAGGGCAATTTTTTTGTTGGCGTTGTCCATATACTTGAGTTTCGCCCAGTTACTTACCCGGTTAACCAGTTTATCCACTCTTTCAGGAATTGCATGAAAACTGATTAGTTCTGCGCCGGTTATATTATCTAACTGTTTGTTGGTTGTGGCCACGAATATGGGTTCCACGATACCCTGAGTTTCAGGTTGTGCAATCTGGTAGTATGTATCACTCCACAGGAGACCATCATCTGAGACTATCCATTCACCTTCAGAGTTTTTGGTTGAGGTAACGGCTCTGAAAATAGGGACGTTCATTTTCTCAAACAAAGTGTTAGTTTGATCCAGGTAACCAGAACCAACAGTGAAGAAAAGGAAACTAACCAACGAATCTATCCTGTATGAATAACTTGATGGATTGGCCTCATATTGTGTAGTATTTACCACATAATTAGCTGTGCTCTTCGTATCCTTTGTTGGATCGTATACGAAAAATTTCACCATTGCAGAATACATGTTCAATGGCATAGCAGGACTTCCTGTTGTTCCCGAATAAGCTGCTATAATAGGCAGAACGTTAAAGCCGTTAGCTATGAACTGATTGGTTATATATTCAAAGTGTTGCATATTACCTGACCATAAGTTACTATCCCTTTCTATAAGACCTACTGTTGGTTTTGAAGGATTTAATGGATATTTTTCCAGATAACTTGCTAAACTGGTGAATATTTCGCCTTTACCGTTTTCATCTAGTCTGTAAAGCATTTCTTTGGGTAATTCTATGTTGTAAGATCCTGGATTCCATTCCACAGGCCATGAACCTCCATTAAGAGTGGTGTACTCCTTAAGCACGTATTTATATTGATTTTCATAGGTTAAAGGTCCATTACGTACGTAGTAGATTGCTACGTTTAGCCAATCTGTAAGTTGAGGGTAAGTGGCTTTGTAATCCTCCAACTCCTGAACATTTCCATTGTTCACTGCATGTAGTATTGTGCCATCCGTATTTACAGTACCTATAACAGAGTCTGGAATCCCATTAAAAACTGAAACACCATTTATATGGCTCAACTTGGTGAGTTCTGAATCCTCACTATTTAGAATCAAGAAAATCTTATTGGGTTTGTTTTTTATAATGTTTGGATTTTCATTTATAACAGTTCTGAAGTTGCTGAGAGCAGGATCGAATAACCATTCACAAATAACGATGTCTGCATTTCCAATAAGAGCTTTAAGCTCATTTGAGGTCATGCTAGCAATTTGATCTCTGTTTCTAACATCGAAATGTACCAGCCAGGTTGAGGGATCATCTGGATTGTAACCACTTTGTGATGGGTTTATGGTGCTCATTACGTTTTTTGCTGCTACATCGGCCATTAAAGTACTTGTTGTGGAATGGATAATGAGAACTTTAGGGTCTACAAGTCCACTTTGACCTATTTGAACACTAGAATTACTTGAATTAGTGTTTACGCTTTCAATATTGGGCTGGTTATTGTGTGAATTTAGGGAGTCAATGGTTGCAGTTAGATTTGTGTTTTCTTCAAAATCATTTATGGTGGTATTTTCTGCTGCTACAGATCCACAGAGCATTAATGCGAAAACAAATGTCGTTACTAATAGTATTACTTGTTTTCTCATGTTTTTCACCTCCTTTTTTTTGATGAAGGTATTTATAAATCAAGTTTTATTTAATACTTTTCATATTTTTTTTATTATTACATTTCTCTTTAAATAATCCATTTTAGTAATAAAAGAGATGTATGGTGAATTATAACCAACTATGATGGCCTTATTTGTAGTAATCGAGTATTTAAGATATGAAAATATTTTTATTATCTAAAATGAGCAATAATTTCTGTTTTTTTTATTTAAAAAAGTTAAATAGGATTTATATAAAGTTAACCTGGTTACATTAAGCCTAATAACCCGTAAAAATAAGAATCATACGATTCATATTATCCTGCTTTTCAAAACATAAGACAGTATGATACCAATGGCACCAAAGAGTATACCGATCAGCCAGATTATAATAACTACTTGTTGTTCACTCATGGGTCGGCGTAGCACGCTTCGAATCAGGGAGTTGAATCCGCCGTCAGGGGCGATGAGCTTTCCATCACCATTCACCTCGGTGGGTTTATGGTCCTGTCTTTCCATCACCCCGGCACTGTAGAACTTGAGGGCACTGTCTATTATGTTGGGGATGAGGACGATAAGGGCGATCATCTTAACCCTTCCAATGAAGGCAATCACCACGATGGTTGCTCCGATGATCAGCGTTCCTACGTCTCCTGGGAACACACGGGAGGGATGACGGTTGTATATTAAGAAGGCCAGAAGGGCGCCTAACATGGCCATGGATATGATGGTCACATCGTATTTTCCCATAATCAGGCATGAAATGGTCAGGGAGGTCATGGCGATGGCTCCCAGTCCGGATTCGATCCCATTGAGTCCGGCGAGCATGTTGGTTAAATTGGCGGCTATGGTAACCGCCACTGGTATGAGGAGCATGTAAATTATCCCCACATTTGGGGGTGATATCCATATCAGAGGCAATCCGGCGAACCAGAGAAGTATCAGTTTTTCCTTGGATGATAATTGGATAAGGTCGTCTACCATGCCCACCATTCCTACCAGGAGGATCACCAGCAGGGTGATTACCAGGGTGAACTGTAAGGTGGGGTAAAGGTAGATTGCCACGAACAAACCGATTATGAACCCTAAAAGGATTCCGATACCACCCATCTCAGCTACTTTAGGCTGGCTGGGTTTGTGAATGTCCTTTCCCACTATTTTTGCATCGTTTAATTTCTTGATCAACCGGGGCATGGCCAGGTAGGTGACAAGAAAGGAGATGACAGCGCAGATACCGGCAATCATTATCAGATCTGGTTTCAGGATGTTTATGGCCATGGTAGTACCTTCAAATTTTATGAATCTTTATTCTTTTTTTAAGGATGTAAATATCGTCATTACGTTTATGAATATCTTCTCTTCAAAAGACTATAAACACTTCGCAGAGGTATATCCAATTTTTCTGATATTTCCTTGGCAGATACGCCTTCATTATGACTGGACTTTACCTTTCTTACAGTTTCCGGGGAATATTTAGGTTTCCTCCCCTGTTTTAGGGGTGTTTTATTCAGGTAATACACGGTTTTTAAGGGGATATCCAGGGTATTTGAAATCTCCTGAGGGGTGTGACCCTGTTTAAACATCTTCCCTACCATATCCCTTTCTTTTCCCCCATATTTCCGGGGTCTTCCTAATTTTTCGACAGGTTCTACTTCCACATCCAGTGCAGAGAGTGCTTCCAGGTAACGGGTGGGGATACGTTTGTAGAGGCTGGGGGGGCAGGTTATCTTCCTTAGCTCTGGATTTTTATCCAGTAACTCCATGATCTTCTGGGAAGTCAATGGTTTGCTTACGTGGATTTCATAACCCAATATTAGCACCTGTACATGTTTATACCCATATTATAACTTTTTTTTTATCCTATTTGATCATTTCCAGGAATTGCTGGGCTCTGGATGATGGTTTCTGGAATGTCTCTATCTTATCCCTTTCAGTTTTCACTTCTTCAGGATTCAGGCCAAATATCTGGGCAGCTTCATCCAGGTCGATGTCGCCCACTGAATTCAAAATGGCAGCGCCCACTGCAGATGGATTGGTTTTCACGTGCAGTCCCTTGATCTTCTTTTCTATTTCAAATTTTCCAGTTAATAAACTGCTTATATCGGATATGTAGGGAATGTTCTCATTAAGATGGTTCTTCAGTATATTTATGGCCTGTTTATGGAAGTTTTCAAAGGATTTCATTTGATTGGTATCCAGGTATGGTCTTAGATTTGGGAAAGAACCTGAATATTTAGTTCTATGATCATAAGAAGTTGTAAGGTAATATTTTATTATATCCCAGGTAATGAGTGTCCGGGGAATGTTTAAAAGAAGGCATTTATCGATTTTTTCCTTTAATTTAAGGTCGGCTTCCACTTCCTGGTCAAGTTTACCCTTCCCATCAACCAATCCCTTCTTCTGCAACTCTTCATCCATTAACTCCCTCTGCAGGGTCATCTGGTCTTCGAAATCCCCCATTTTTAGGGAGTTTCTCCGGGATTTTTCCAGGGCATCGTTGTAGATTCTTATTTTCTCGGGATTTTTCAGGCACTGCCTTAAAACTGAGTCCATTATCGCTATGCTTTTATCTTCGGCCAGTTTTACGTATCCCAGACTTAAAGCGGTTTGCACGTGTTTATCGTTGATGATGGATGGTCGGCTGCGGTGAAACTGCATAAATTCTATACGGGCATCCGGACCGTACTCTTTTCTTATTTCCTTTTCATAGTTCACTTGATTTATACCATCTAAATTAACCCGTTTGCGAACCCATCTACCATCCTCAAAAACTCTCACCACCAGTGAAAGGGTCTTTACACTTCCTCTCTTCTCCTGCTTTAAGATACGCACTATCTTCCGGAATGATTCTCTTCCTAAGGGTGAAAGCTGGGACATCTTCACCATATAATCCCCACTGAGGGGTAGGAAGTTAATTATATCCAGCCTGTAAACCCCCTTTATGTTTGGGGTTAACTCTAGTTTATCTGAGCCGCATAAACACTTCCTGGCTATTATATTGTGGAGATCATGGCCCTGGTACTCATTCTGGCATGAAGAACATTTTATTACCCCATACTCCTCCAGGTTACCTATGGCTATTTTATGGGAGGCTATGGATGATTTTATCCGGTCGAGTATGTTTTTTTTAGCGGCCGCCTTCATCCGGAAGTGCTGGGTGTGCCTGGTGATGTCATGGAGGTCTTCCACCTGCATCTCACTTGCCGAGGGACGTCCATATTTAACGATGGAACGGTAGGGTGCTTTGTAACCCTTCACTTCCATGGTGTCCCTTAAATCCTGCAATTGCGACAAGTTTTCTTTAAAATAAGTGTAAATCTCTATGAAATAGTCGATATTTGAAAGTACAGGGATATCTATGGTTTTCCTTCCGATTTTCCTCAGGAATCTTTCTGTCTTCCCAATTAACACCGATTCATTCATTTTATTTTTTCACCAGTTTCAGCGCCTTCGGCACTCAGGACACTCAGAGTATCCTCGGTGGCCAGTATCATTCCCTCTGATTTTATCCCGAATAACTTGGCAGGTTTTAAATTGGCCAGGACGATTACTTTCTGGTTTAGGATTTCTTCTGCTGTATATTTACCTGCTAAACCAGCGACTACCTGTAATTTTTTGTCCTTGATATCCACCATCAGTTTCAATAGAGTGTCACTTCCTTTGACCTTTTCTGCTCCTACCACCTGTCCCACTCGGAATTCTAATTTAGCAAAATCTTCAATGCTGATTATGTTTTTCATATCATCTAACTCTCCTAAATTTTTGTAAAGCGTTTCCTTTTTATTTTCAATGATCTTATCCTCTATCTTCAAGAAGAGGGGTGTTGGCTTGGATATTTCCTGGCCTGCTGGTATCTTTTGGGTGGCCTGTTCCCATTTAACCCCTGAAGTATCCAAGTTAAGTATTTCCAGTATTTTCCCAGAATTAACCGGGAGATAAGGATTTAACAGTACAGCCAGTGTTTTAGAGATCTGGTTGCAGATGTATAGACATGTGGCTGCAATTTCCGGTTCATTCTTAACAGTTTTCCAGGGTTCCTTATCGTTGAAATATTTATTGCCCAGTTTAGCCAGCCTGATTATCTCCACCAGCCCATCCCTGAATTTGAAGTTCTCTATATGTTCTGCTACTATGTTTGGTACTTTTTTCAGGCCGTCCAGTATTTTCTGGTCATAATCATCAAATTGGGAAGGTTCGGGTATTTTCCCCTGGAAGAAACGGCCCGTGAAGGTGAATGTGCGGTGGAGGAAGTTGCCCAGCACATCGGCCAGTTCATCGTTGATCCTTCGCTGGAAATCCTCCCAGGAAAAATCGGTATCTTTGTTGAGGGGTGCGTTGACCAGGAGGTAGTATCTTAGGATGTCGGATTCAAAGTCCTTGAGGAAATCGGAGGTCCATATCACCCAGTTTTTACTGGTGGACATCTTCCTACCCTCCAGTGACAGGTATTCACCGGCGACTATGCTGTAGGGAAGTTTACATCCGTAGGCCATGAGGAGAGCCGGCCAAAATATGGAATGGTGGTAGATGATGTCCTTACCTATGAAATGTATGGCTTTATCATCCCAGTACTCCTTCCAGTCCAGATTACTCCTTTCAGCGTACTGAGCTGCCGAGGTTATGTACTCCAAAAGTGCGTCCAGCCAGACATATATTACTTTACCCTTTGCTTCATCCAGAGGAACCGGTATTCCCCATTCCATGTCCCTGGTGAGTATCCAATCCTTTAAACCTTCTTTTATCCACTGCAGGGCGTAATTTTTTACGTTAGCCGGTAATTTCTGGTTGTTATGAATCCACTCCTTAAGTTCATCCTGGAACTGGCTCAACCGGAAGTAGTAATGGGTTGATTCCCTTATTTCTGGAATTGAACCGCATATAAGGCACTGTGGATCCTGTAGTTGTATGGGGTCTAAGTGCCGGCCGCATATTTCACAGTGATCTCCACGGGCTTCACCCTGACAATAGGGGCACACACCCTCCACGTACCGGTCAGGTAGGAAACGGTTACACTCGATACAGTAGGGCTGTTTTATCTCCTTCTCGTAGATGCAACCCTGGTCGAATAATTTTAAAAAGAAGTTCTGGGCTGTCTGGTAATGTTTAGGATCGGTGGTCCGGCCGAAGTTATCCAATGAAATGTTACAGGACTCCAGGTCCTCCTTTATCATCTCATGGTACCTGGTTGCAATCTCCAGGGGAGTTTTACCCTCCTTTTCTGCCTGGACAGCGATGGGTGTTCCGTGTTCATCTGTGGCACAGACGAAGAGCACATCACGCCCTTTCATCCTGTTGTAACGTGCGTAAACATCGGCTGGGATGTAAGTAGACCTTAAGTGGCCCAGGTGCGTGGGGCCGTTAGCATAGGGAAGTGCACAGGTGATAAAAACCTTACTCAAAATTTCTCCTCCTCTTAAACATTTTGAAGAACTTTAAATAAATTTCAGTAACTTTTCAGACTACATATAAATAGAAATTTACTTTAAAGGATGTATCAGTTAATTAAAAGATTTAAAATATTATCTGTATTATTCTATATATATCTGGTTAATCAATCTTAGGGATTATGATCTTTAAGGATTTTCCTAATAAAAATTTAGCTAGAAACTATTTTTAGAGGATGAACAAATATAGTATATGTATGGTAAATGTTGCTTTTATAAACCCCTTCAGCGATGAAGCAAGGCAGATAGTAAGGGAATACGGAAATTTAAACACTATCTACCAGGAAAACGGGGATTTAATACAACTGGTCACCCGCAGCCCCTCCCAGGATATTTCTGATGAAGAAAGCATACCCCATAACATCATGGATCTGGCCCTTAAGCGAATGGAATGGTATGTAAAGAAGAGGAATAACCTGGAATTTGATTATCGGAAATATTCATACCTCTACAACCGCAACATCACCAACTTCGATGTCATCGCATTTTATCTACTGGTCCAGGCCGTAAGCGTAAAATTTGGACCTAACAGCAGGGAAAGCAGGGTGATGGTGGAAGCCCAGGGAAAACTCATGGAAAGCAGGATGGGAGAACTTTTACTGAGTGAAAAGAGAGATATACTAGGAACAATATTAAACACTCTGCTCCCAGGGGAGGTTAAATGGACCATGTTCGCCGATCTATTAAGCTCCAGGAAGATCAAGTTAACCGATCTGGTGCTTGATCAGGGAAACATCATCCTGGACAAGGACTATTTTATGGAGAATTTGGGATTCAAACTGGAACACCGGGACCCGGGTAAGATGTACGACCTCCTCATCGGCGACAAGATAAAGGAACTCATCATAAACAGGATGATCATGCAGAAAACAGAGGACTACATATCTGAAGTTTACCAGAAATCCCAGAGACAGGTCGAACCCAACCCAATCCTGCTGGAACTGGCCGATAAAGTAACGGAGATACTGAACCAGCCCATGGCGACCTATGGTTACAGGGGAGGTGCAACTGGAAAAGTTGAGGCTTCGCCATTAAATCAGGAAGCCTTTCCCCCATGTGTGAAGATCGTACTGGAGGGGATGAAATCAGGGGGAAGAAACGATGCCATAATACTATTTCTAACACCCTTCATCTCCTACGCACGACTCTATCCTGACGTATTCCGGAGAAACACCACCTTAAGGGTGTCTGATGTGGATCCCGAGCTGGCAGCTGTGGAGAAGGAGATCCTGCCCTTGATCCATGAGGCGGCGGAGAGGTGTACTCCCCCGCTCTTTGAGGACCAGCCCCAGGAGAAGGTGAACATCAACGCCAAGATGGGATTCGGCATGCACAGCGAGATAGAACTAAAACATGAGGGAGAAACCACCTGGTACACTCCCATGAGCTGTGAAAAAGTAAAGTTACACCTGCCCAGTTTATGTAAGCCAGATAAAACCTGTAAAAGTATAGGGAATCCACTTTCTTACTACATTCACAGGTTAACAGACCTAAGATATGAAGAAGCAACCAGTGAGGAACCTGGAGAGGAATCCAAACAGGAATCCAGAGAAGAATAGGTATTAAATCATGGTATCAGATCAACTCTTAAAACCAGCCACCCCGGAAGAACGCCGCAGATATTACCGGGAAGAATGGGATGTTAAAGATATCCCCGAATTTATTAGCAACTCGGTCCAGAAGAGGGAGTTCGGCTTCGACCATATGGGTAGGGGACCCAACGACCGTTACAAGGTATTCCGGTCCATGGATCTCCTCCGGAAGTTTCTAAGATACCGGGCGCCATTTGCTGCCTACTCCTCGGTGGCCTTCTATGAAAAACCCCAGAGAAGGGATGGCTGGATAAAATCCGAACTGGTCTTCGACGTGGACGCCAAGGACATCCCTATAAGGGAGTGCGGCTGCCAGGGTGTATGTGAGGTATGCTTAAACCAGGCCCTTGAAATCATATCCAGCCTGATAGATACCCTGAAGGGGGATCTGGGACTGAAAGATATACACGTTGTATATTCCGGCCGCGGATACCACCTGCGGCTCTTCGATGAATCGGTGATGACCATGGACAGTGATGTCCGGGGCCAGATAGTACAGTACCTCAGCGGGGCTGAATTGCCCCGTAATGAATACGCAGCAGAAGGAGTAACCTACAAACTGGAACATTTCACCATACCCTTCGGCTATCCCCAGGTCTTTACCGATAGAACCAGATACGCTATTTTACACCTAACTCCAGAGACACAGTTGGATGAAGTGAACCAGAAACTCTTAAAAGACGTGATGAAAAACAGAGAATTCCTGGAAGACAATCAATGGGGTATATTCCGGAGTAAAATAGGCCCTCAACGCTACCTGAAACTTATAAGAAGCATTGCCTCACTGAACATGGCCCTGGTGGATGCAAAAGTAAGTATCGACCTTAAAAGAATTCTACGTCTACCTTCCTCCCTCCATTCCATGGTGAGTATGAAATGTACGGAGGTAAAAAATATAGAGACCTTCGATCCATTCAAGGAAGCAGTACCCAAGTTCGTCTATGAGAGGAAGAGTTAATTAAGAGGAAAAGCCAGTTTTTAACGCCATAGATTAAAATTAGGATTTAGATACTTGTATAAAAACTCCAGAACTTCCCATTCAACCTCTTCATCTAAAAATTCATCCAGATCCTGTAACTCATATTCCTCCAGGATCTTGCTTTTTATGTGCTTACCAAACCGGAGAAGATTAATTTCTTCCTTTGATAATGCTGCATTTATAAGATCATCCACTTCCCTGTGCTTTCTATCCACCCTGGCCACCCAGCGGTCTCCTTGAATCCAGGCCTTTTCCTTATATTTTTCCTGGAACTTTTCTGCGTGGACCCCGGACCATACCGGCGGTCCGTAATGTTTTTTTACCGGGGGTAATTTCCAGGTTTCCAACTCAAGTAGAATGAGTATCTTATCCTCTTCATCGGTCCAGTAGCCGCTTCCAAAGGTTTTAAATCCATTTCTCTCCACCACGCTGACTATAGAGTTTAGTGTTTTCTTTATCTGGGGGTAGAGTGCATCGGCAGGTATATCAGGTGCTTTAAAGAGTAAGATAAGGGATTTTGTTCCTCTTTTTTTAAATTCATCTTTAATATCATCTAAATTAGCTGGAATTTCTTTTTTCTGGAAGTACAGTGGGGTTGGGTTTTCCAGGAAGTTCCGGGAGGCAACCACAAACTCAGATAACTTCTGCAGACTTAAAGCCGCACCCACGTTCCGGTTTGGATCTACGGGATCAACCACCACTAGGGGTTCGGTGAAGAGATTTACGGTGCCATGATCCTCCAGATCTATCTGGTAGCCGGGTTTCCATTCTTTTGCTGCATTTTCCAGCACATTCAGAAAGGTTTTGTAGTGTATTACCAGCAGTTCACAGAGGTATCCTGCAAATCCACCCACCTTGAATTCTGATCCGTAGGTACCGATGTTTTTCATAAAACATTTTAAAAGCAGTACTTCAAGAGTTTCTTCTGGGGTTAAATGTTTCTTCACGTATTCGGTGTGGGGTATGGTCCTATCTACGGCGGATTTGATCTTGTTGGTATTTTTAATATCGTAACAGGGGACGAAATCTATCTCCAATTCACCTACCAGTCCGGTGACGTAGGGATGGGATGCGTAACGGTATTCAGCTGTACCGCCCATATTTTTTATACATTCACTTCCCAGGTAGAGGCCTTTTTCTTTCAGGTAATCTTCACTGGTCTCCAGGGGGAATTTTATGAATATATCCACATCTGCTTTACCAGAAAGCCAGGTGTCCTTGGCCACCGAACCCACCAGGACAGCCTCGGCATCGATACCTTCTCTAATGGCAACCGCGTTAATTATGCCTATTAAATGATCTGAAAACTCTTCGATTGCCTTTTTTTCCCATTTCCCGGGTTTGATTTCCTCTATGATATCATGGTAGTTGATTTCAGACAACTAAATTCACCTTATTAAATACCTGTAAATTTTTAAACAATTGATTATTTTTATTTTATTTATAGAAATAGATTGTTAACCAAAATTTGGGGAAATCGTACCTAAAAACTTCCACTGCCTTATCATGTATTCAATCTCGGGATTAAGTTTACTTTCATATGACTTTAAAATATTACCAGAATTTATATCGTTACCATGAATATTGGATTTTATAGCCTCAGCTGCAGCATAACCACTGGCCAGTGCACTGGATATTCCTTCACCCATTGGATTCAGGAGATTAGCAGCATCACCAGCAAAAAGTACCCTTCCCTCCCCGAGATCCACAGTATAACCTGGTCTTATGAGAGGGATTATACCAACCTCCACCTTTTCAGGTTTTCCTATCTGAGCGTTATAATGCGACTTAAGAAATGATAAAAATTTGGAGTGATAACTCTTCATCATTGAAGCATTTTTCACTCCCACTCCAATTATTAAATGGTCATCTTTCACATTAAACCAGGCATCATACTCGGAAAAGTGGGGATTTAAAAAAGCATGGAAAAAATCAGTATCTAAATCAATGGTACCTTCAGAAAAAGTCTGATAGGTAACAATAAAATCACCTGATGCTTTCCTTATATTCTTTCTAATTATACCCCTCGCACCTTCACAGGCAATCACCATCCTTGCTTTCTCATGATAAACCTTTCCCCTTTCCTTCAACGTTAGCATAACATGGTCATTTATCTCTTCACAAGTTTTAGCCAAGGTTAAATCCTTAAGCTCAACACCAGCATCTCTTGCCTTATGGGCAATCCACTGGTCAAACAGGTTTCTCCAAATATTATAACCTTCACTTTCGAAGCTGAACACCTGCCCATCTTCACCCGTTAGGATAATGCCTCGATTTATCTTGGGATGTGAAAAGACAGTGTCGGGAATTTCTCCAAACTCCTTTTCCACCATCTGGATTGATTTTGGTATGAGGATACCTGAACATGACTTTTCCCGGGGTAATTTCATCTTTTCTACGAGTAAAACTTTATAACCTGCTTCAGCCATCCTTTTTGAAGCCATACAACCGGCAGGCCCTGCACCTATCACTGCTACATCATACAATTTTTGATTTCCTCCTAGCTCAGGTATAACAACCCATTTACAAATAATTATGGGTTAAAAATAAAGGAGTCCCTACGGAACAATGGTATGTTTATATATTTGAAAAAACTCATCCCTTTAACTTTTAAATTTTTTTAAATAACTAAAATAGAAGATAAAAAAAAATGAACAGCAAATAATTGATGAAACAGGGGGTTCACATTTTAGGTGTTGCCGTATGATTTTTGCGACCAGATGAAGACGTTATAATCAGACTCAAGGGCAAGTTTTAAGCTTAAAAGATAAAAGGATAAGGTTGATTATCATTTAAGCTTAAATTCCTCCACCATGGTATAAATCGGTCCTTCTGGGGTTAGTTCGCTCTTTTTAAGGATCAATTTATCCACTTTCATGGAGCCGATCTCTGACTCTTCCAGTTCTTTAATTTTAGCGACAAGGGCTTCCTTGTTCTTCTTACCCTTCACCCGTCCCATAGTTAAGTGAGGGGTGTAACTTCGCTCTTTTTTATAGCCCAGTTTGTTGAATTCTTCATCGAAATCCATGAGTATTCTAGAGAAATTTTCTGAGTCTTCTAAGCCTAACCAGACTACCCGGATGTAACCCAGATGTGGGAAAACCCCCAACCCTTTGATATTGATGGGGAAGCTGTCATACTTGGTTATCTTCTCTTTTATTATCTCACTTATTTTATCCCTTTTAACCTGGGAGATTTCACCAAAGAATTTGCAGGTGAAGTGCAGGTTTTCCTTTTCAACAAATTTAACAGCAGCGTTTGCCTCATTAAGTCTGTCTTGTACTTCTAACACTTTATCCTGTAGGGATTCGTCCAAATCTACTGCCAGAAACGCTCTCATTATAATACCGCCTATATGAGATATCCTATCCTGATTAATCCTCAATCACTGGTAAATGAGTTAAAAAAAATTTTTAGGGTAAGAGAAACCTAATTTAATTATTTCTCGATTATGGTTTCTTCGATGGCCATTCCAAAGTGTCTGGCATCGGGGTCCAGGTATACCATGATCTTATCGCCTACCTTAAGCTCGGCGACAGAGACTGGTCTGCCCTCTTCGGTGACCAGACGGATGGTCTCCGCATTTTGAAGTAGAGTCCTCAAAGTTACATCGTCATATTCAGCTTCCACCAGCATGAGCGGACGTTTTTCAATCTTCACCCGTCCGACTATGACGTTTTTGGTGTTACCCTCCTTATCTACGGCCAGGACTTCGTCTCCAGTTTCGATCTCTGAGAGGTACTTGGTTCTGTTTCCAGGGGTCATGATGTAGGCGTGTACTGGGCCGGCGTTTACCCGGAAAGGTCTTGAGGCTACGTATTCGCTTTCCATTGATTCGCTATGGACCAGGAACAACCCTTTGGAATAGGATCCTATAAGCATCCCCTCTCCTATGCCCATCATGGAGCAGGTGTCCACGCACACCCTGTCTCCAGAACCAACTGGTTCTACACGGGTGACGGTAGCTGGCTTGAGTTTGTAGCTTTCTGTGTCTAATTCATCCACCAGTTCAGCCACCTTCTTTATCTGGCTTACCTCACTGGGACATAATAGAACGCCGTCAGTACCATATTCCAGGGTTTCCAGGGCCAGTTTAGCCTCTTCATAATTAGATACTGCGGCGATTAATTTAACATCTTCTTTCTGTAATTCGGCGATGATATTTTCCAGGGGAATTACCTTCCAATCCTTCCCCAAAAGAATCAGGTAGTCGGCATATTTACCCAGTAAAGCGGCCAGTTGTTCATGTTCTTTACTGGTGATCTCCACATAGGCGGTGACTGGTTCTTCTTTACTTTTAATTCTTCTAACCGTAGATAAATCCTTGGACTCAGATAAAACTTTTGGTAAAGGTATGGTTCCGTCTCCTTCACCATTTCTACCCACTAGGAAGATATCTGAATCTTCCACATCCGAGATTATCTTTACATTGCCCAGTTTTTGGATGTTTTCTGTGTCGGTGAAGTCCACGATATGGTCTATTCCTGATTCCAGGGTGGTGGTTATGAATCCCTTTTTCTTATTCCATGGCATGCCTTCGGCCATGACCCATGCGAATTTCATCTTACTATACCTCCTAGTGTTTATTCATCGTGTAAGCTCTAAATTCATTTGGTAAGCTTTAAATTAACCGTTGAGTATCTTCAGGGCGTCATCTACTTCCATGTCGTTGTGCACGATTTCAGCGATGGCTCTGGTTGTCTTTCGGGGTGATTTGGCCTGGAAAATATTCCGGCCAATGGCCACACCTGCACCACCAACATCTACCGAGTTTTTAACCATCTCCAGTAGTTCACGGTCGGTTTCAACCCGGGGGCCGCCGGCTATTACCAGTGGGACTGGACATCCCTCTATAACTTCCCGGAAAGTCTCTGGGTCTCCGGTGTAATTGGTTTTTATGATGTCTGCCCCTAACTCTGCCCCGGCCCGGGAGGCTAGTTTAACCACGTCGGCGTGGTGTTCGTCCTTAATTTTTTCTCCCCGGGGGTACATCATGGCGATGAGTGGCATTCCCCAGTCGTCGCATATCTCGGCGGTGGTACCCAGTATGTTGAGCATCTCTGGCTCCTTCTTCGATCCCACGTTCACGTGGACGGAAACTGCATCGGCACCCATTTGTAATGCCTTCTCCACGGATGTTACCAGTACCTTGTTGTCCGGGTCTGGTCCCAGTGCTGTGCTGGCTGATAAGTGTATTATCAGTCCGATGTCCCTTCCGTATCCTCTATGCCCGCTTCCAACTATTCCTTTATGTACTATAACGGCGTTTGCTCCTCCGCTGGCCACTTCGTCGATGGTTTCTGCCATGTCGATGATCCCATCTATGGGGCCCACGGAGACACCGTGATCCATAGGTACAATTACGCATCGACCTGTTTTTCGGTCGAGTATCCTTTCTATTCTAATTTTTTTACCTATCATAAGACCCTCCTCCCATGAGTATGAATTCAATTAATAGAAAATGTTACAATTGATACTGTATGAGGATTTACATTAGCTGATATAAAAAACTAATCCCTATTTTTATGGGTACTCTTTCCTTTCCCTGATTTCCATTATGGTCTTTGCTTTTAATTTTCAAATGGGGTTCAGGGATTTGAAAACTTTAATATGTATGTAAATCCAATTATACTATGGAATTTCATATTCAAAATTATCTCGTAAGTCATAGGAGGGGACTAACATGCCAGATGAGGGAAAATTCGATTTAAATAAGGATATTGGACATCTTTATCAGGAGAAGGATACTCTGGGCGAGGAGATCAGAAGGCTTGATAGGGAGAAGATTGAAAGACTGGAGAAGTCCAATGAAGAACTGGAGAGGAAGGCTGAATGGCTGGATAAAGAGAGGATAAAGGCTATTAAAGAGAGGGATAATTTCCGGAAACAGGTGAAAAATTTCCGGGGGAAAAAATGGTCCGGCGCCCTCAGGATGGTCCTGGCACTGGTTGTAATTGACTTAATCATATTACCCCTCCTGGTCTGGGCGTTGAAAATCCCCACCCCTTGGATATTCATAGGTCTGGGAATAATCACCTTCTTCGGATTACTCCTAATTACAAGCTACATGTCCGGTACATCTCCACTGAACACTGGTGAGGTAAGAAAAGCAGTTACCGGTTCTTTTGTAATAATATACTTCGCCTTCGTACCCCTGGTAGCCTTTGGTAGTATAAACCTGCCGGCTGATGAGCCCATAAAGACCATTGTAACCAACTTCACCTGGATCGTGGGTGCTGTAGTTATATTCTACTTCGGTTCCCGGGCTGTGGAGGAGTATGTGAAGGTTAAGAATCAGTAAACCCCAGTCTTTCTTTTTTTATTTTATTAAAATGAGTATTCTTTCTTTTTATTAGGATTCATATTTCAAAAAAAATTTAGTTAGATAAAAAAAATTAATAAATTTAAGGGGTAAGCCTTCGCCTATCCCTGGGAAACAGCACGGTTTCCCTGATGTTCTTGGCTCCGGTGATGCACATGGTGAACCTTTCCGCTCCGAGTCCCCATCCGGCGTGTGGCGGCATCCCGTATTCAAATGCTGCCAGGTACCTGTTGAAAGAGTCCGGATTAAGTCCCTGTTTTTTGATCTTTTCAACCAGTAAATCGTGCAGGTGGACCCTCTTGGCCCCGGAGGAGATCTCCAGGTCACGGTACATCAGGTCGAAGGCGCAGCTTTTAGCCGGGTCTTCTTCACTGGGCATCACGTAGAACGGCTTTATATCGGTGGGCCATCCGGTGATGAAGTAGTATCCGTCCTTAATTTCACCCATTGCTTTTTCAGCTGCCCGTGAGAGGTCTTCCCCGTGGCGCAGGGGCACTCCCTTGGAGTTGACCAGATCCACCACATCGTCGTAGTCCACCCTTTCAAACGGTGTCTTGGGCACCTCTAGATCTATGTTCAAGGTTTCCAGTTCATTCTGGCAGTGTTTTTTCACGTCCTTTAAAGCATTTGAAACCAGCTGTTCCAGTATCTGCATCACGTCCTCATGGTCGCAGAAGGCAGCCTCTAGGTCTATGGATATGGCCTCGTTCAGGTGTCTCAGGGTATCGTGTTCCTCGGCACGGAAGATAGGCGCTATTTCATATACTTTATCGAACCCGGAGGCCATCATGATCTGCTTGTAGAGCTGAGGGCTCTGCCCCAGGAAGGCCTCCCTTTCAAAGTAGGTGATGGGGAATAGCTCGGTTCCCCCCTCGGTTGCTGATGCCACCAGTTTGGGAGTGTTGATCTCGATGTAACCATTCTCTTCCAAAAAAACCCGTACAGAGTGGAGCATCCTGCTTTTTATCTTAAATATGCTGCTTACGTTGTGTTTTCTCAGGTCCAAAAATCTGCTGTCCAGTCTGGTGTCTATCTCTGCCCTTACCTTCTCCGTAGTGTCCAGGGGTAGGGGTAGTTTGGATTCGTTTAGGACCCGGACCCGGATGGGTATTATTTCCACACCGCCGGGGGCCTTGGGTGATTCCTGTACCTTTCCCCTTACGGTTATCACTGATTCCTTCTTTAATCCCTGTATCTGTTTGAATAATTCACCTTCCACCTTTTTACTGGGTGCGGTGACCTGTGTGATGCCGTCCCTGTCACGTAAAAGTACGAATACGATGCCGCCCAGGTCCCGGATTTCATGTATCCAGCCCTGGATTATGATTTCTTCTCCATTAAGTTCTGGGGTTATTTCCCTGGAATAGTGAGTTCTCATACATTTATGTTCTGTTTGCGTCAATTCTAATTCACCTCTAAATAAAATATTGAACCGTTTTTAGTCGGTTAAGTGTTAAAATTAAAATGAGGGGGGAGTATTCCATCCTATTTATGTTCCCATTTTATATAAACCTGGATTAATTTTTATATAAATCTGTAAATCTGGATTAAATATTTTTATGACATTTATTTATTTAATATCCTTCAACCTTTTACGGAATGATTCTGCATGGGAGTAGAGCCCCTCGTACTCGGCCAGGGTGATTACCATTTTCTCCAGGTTTTTCAGCCCTTCTTCTGTGAGGCGCTGTACCGTTGGCTTTTTAAGGAACGATTCAGTTGATAGGCCCCCGTAGAAACGGGCGCACCCCGATGTGGGGAGGACGTGATTGGTTCCTGAGCCGTAATCCCCAGCTGCTACTGGAGTTAGCTCTCCCAGGAATATGGAACCGGCACTGGTGATGTTTTCCAGTATCTGTTCTGGTTCGCGGGTCATGATGATGAGGTGCTCTGGGGCGTACTGGTTGGAGAATTCAACTGCTTCCATCAGATTCTCTACCAGTATGATCTGCCCGAATTTCTCCAGGGATTCTTCGATGATTTCCTTCCGGGATGCGGATTCTACCTCGTCTTTTATGATGTTGTTTACAGATTCTGCCAGTTCTTGGGAGGTGGTTACCAGTACGCATGCTGCGTCTGGGTCATGCTCTGCCTGGGCCATGAGGTCTATCGCCATGTACTCCGGGTTGGCAGTTGCGTCTGCTATGATCAGCACTTCTGATGGTCCGGCTGGGAAGTCTATGTCCACGTCTCCGTAGACCAGTTTTTTGGCTGTGGTGACGTATATGTTCCCGGGGCCTACTATTTTGTCTACTTGGGGTATGGTTTCTGTTCCGTAGGCCATGGCGGCTACTGCCTGCGCTCCTCCCACGGCGTATACTTCGTCTGCACCGGCCAGTCTGGCTGCGGCGAGTGTTTCCTTTTTAACCTGTCCATTTTCATCCGGCGGGGTGCAGCAGATGATCCGGCTGACTCCGGCTATCCTGGCGGGTATGATGGTCATGAGTATAGTGGATAGGTATACTGCTCTGCCTCCGGGTATGTAGCAGCCAACGGTTTCCACTGGTCGTATTATCTGGCCGGCGGAGACTCCTTCAGTTACGTTGCATATCCATTCTGGTGGTAGCTGTGCCTGGTGAAATTTTTGGATATTTTCTGCTGCCTGGTTGAGTGCTTCTAACAGGGTTTTATCCACCTGGCTGGTACTTCTTTCTAATACGACCTGTGGAACTTGAAGATTTTCCAGTTTAACCCCGTCAAATTTTTCACAAAAACTTATCAGTGCTTGGTCTTTATCGTGACGTACATCACCAATAATCTTACTTACAGTATCTAAAACTACTTCGGCCCCAATTTGGGACCTTCCCAGAAGTTTATCTCTGTTTTCCTTTTTCATTTGTTTTAATTTAGAGATTTTCATCCTATCACAGTTTATCAGAGTTTTACGGTAAAATATTTAATGTTCTTATTAATTTTATGATTTAATAACTTATTAGGTTTTGGTGAATTTTATTGGTATCGGTCAAAACCTTTATTTAGCAGATCATCGATACTATACTTTGGCATGTGAAACGTTTGTTAATAACAAATACTTGATTTATAACAAAATCCGTATTTAAATTATTTTATCTGTAATGAACCACCACCTACAATATAAGTAACATGCCCACTAGAACTTGAATTAGTAAAGGTGTCAGATAATATGTACAAAGATGAACTCATTCAGCTACATCAATTTTTGGTATACGTGTTAAAAAATATGGATGAAGAATACGAGTTAAAGGAGGAATGTAAAGATTATCTTGGCCTTAACATAAGCCCCCACCACATTCACCGTACCAAAGCCGAACATAAATATGCTATTTTTGTCTTGTCCAATACTATATCCGAAGTCCTCGCAAACAACAATGGAGGAATGTCTTCTAACATTTCTAACGGGCTCAACGAGTTGGTGAAAAGATCAAAAAGGGAACTAATCAAGGTACAGGATAACGACACGATGAAGTATGAAAAAACTCAAAATGCAAAAATAATGAGCATGAGATAAGTATTCGGACGCGTATTCAAATCTGTAAATGATGACAGTTATATTCTTAATTTCTAGTTTAAATCTTGATGAAATAATACCTTAATAATTTATCGTATTTTTAATTATAAAACCGTTTTTAATCTAAAACGTTCTATTTTGATTATAGCAACTTTTTCTGGGGGTTTATTTGTGGATGGCTTGAGAAGGATGATCTGCCTGGTGGATGGAGAACACTACATACCGGTTACAAAATCAGCATTAGATACTTTAGATAGTATTGAGTACAATGAGATCGTGGCTGTAATATTTATTGGCGGCACTGAAAAGTTACGAGAAGTATCTGAAGAGGATATTACAGAGAAACTGGAAAGAAAAGTTCATTTTGGACCGGATCACCATAAAATCCCTTACGATCTCATAGATGAGAAGATAGCTGAATATGACGCCGATGTGGTGATGGACCTGAGCGACGAGCCCATCGTCGATTATTCTAAAAGGTTTAAAATAGCAAATATAGTCCTCTCCCGGGGAGTACCCTATGAAGGGCCTGATTTTAAATTCTTCCCCCTGGGCGAGCATGACATCCTGGAGAAACCTTCCCTGAAGATACTGGGTACTGGTAAGAGGATCGGTAAAACCGCTGTCTCAGCCTATGCCGCCCGGGTTATACATCAACATAACTACAACCCATGTGTGGTGGCCATGGGAAGGGGCGGACCAGAAGAACCGGAGATAGTCAGAGGGGACGAGATAGAGATAACACCCCAGTTCCTCATGGAACAGTCTGATAAGGGGATCCATGCGGCATCAGACCACTGGGAAGACGCCCTGATGAGCAGGATATTAACCATAGGCTGCAGGAGATGCGGCGGTGGAATGGTGGGTGAAGTTTTCATCACTAACATGGTTAAGGGAGCTAAACTGGCCAACGAAGTCGACGCAGAATTCGTGATACTCGAAGGGAGCGGGGCAGCCATACCACCGGTAAGGACGGATAAACATATAGTACTGGTAGGGGCCAACCAACCTTTGATCAATATAGAAAGGTTCTTCGGACCCTTTCGGGTGGAACTGGCAGACCTGGTGGTTTTAACCATGTGCGAGATGCCCATGGCAACACCCGAGAAGGTGGAGGGCCTGGAGAAATTCATACGGAAAATAAATCCAGAGGCAACGGTCATCAGCACCGTGTTTAGACCCAAACCTTTAGATGATGTGAAGGGTAAAAACGTGTTATTTGCAACCACAGCCCCGGAATCTATACAAAGTGTTTTAGTAGAGTATCTCGAGGACAACTACGGATGTAAAGTCGTGGGGACTACTTCACATCTATCCAACCGGCCCTTACTGCAGAAGGATATAGAGAAACACATCGATGAGGCAGATATGATGCTCACCGAACTCAAGGCAGCTGCAGTGGATGTGGCCACCAAGGACGCCCTGGAAGCAGGCCTCGAGGTGGTGTACTGCGACAACATACCCATCGTGGTGGATGGAACCGATGAAGTACTCTCCCAGGCGATACTAGACGTGGTAGATGATGCTATAGATTCTTTTAAAAACAAAATGAAATACTAATTCCTTTTTTTAATTAATACACAGGGTGGTTTATTGGACTTTTTAGAGGAAGAACTTAAGAAGAAGCTGAAATTCAACCTCCAGGAACAGGAGATAATCAAGAAACTAGGTATAAAACACGAAGTCTTCCTACCTCTCTTATTCTCCCTTAAATTCGGTGGAAACTGGAGTTACAAAACCAAAAAAGACTCTGTAAGGCTGATGGCTATAAAGGATAAGGTGACCAGGTATGATCCAGAGGAGAAACTGGGACACACCCTGGAGACCATCTACCTATTTTCAAACCCCGTGGTCCTAAAGGAAGAGGGACGGGTGCTGCGCCTGGAAAAATGCAGCGAAAAACAGGAGAGAGAGATCGTTAAAAGGCCTTACAAAGTAGTGATCGATGGAGAAGACATCATAAAAGCCGTACTTGATCCCAGTTCGTTGAAGATACGAGTTAAACATATCCAAGGCCCTTTAACTCTGGAAGGATCAACTGCGTACGGAGTTTCCCATGAGATGGACCACTTAAATGAATCAGAAGGCGAAGAACGCAAGTGTTTATGGGATTTTAGCTATGAAATTAATGACTCATAATAATTAGCTGCTTTAAAGCTATTTTCATCTTTTTTTTATGGATCATTCTATTGATAAATTATTTATATAACCTCTAACCCATTGATAAATTACGAATAGTGAAAAATTAGAGGTGATAAATGTGGCACAGTTAGGAGGCCAGGGCCAGCAAGGCCAGCCTATATTAATACTACCTGAAGGTACAAACAGGCTTTTAGGAAGAGACGCTCAAAGAATGAACATAATGGCAGGTAAGGTACTAGCAGAGACCATCAGGACCACCCTTGGTCCCAAGGGAATGGACAAAATGTTGGTGGATTCCTTAGGGGACATCGTGGTGACCAACGACGGAGTAACCATCCTCAAGGAAATGGACATCGAACACCCTGCAGCCAAGATGCTGGTGGAAGTGGCTAAAACCCAGGAAGATGAAGTGGGAGACGGAACCACCACCGCAGTTGTGATAGCTGGAGAACTCCTCAAGAAGGCGGAAGATCTCCTGGAACAGGAAGTCCACCCCACAGTGATATCTATGGGTTACCGTAGGGCAGCTGCCAAAGCACTGGAAATCCTTGATCATATTTCCATAGAAAGAAACGATAGGGATACTTTAGTAGACGTGGCCATGACCGCCATGACTGGTAAAGGTACAGAGAAAGCCAGAGAACCACTGGCGGAACTCATTGTAGACGCGGTTAAACAGGTGGAAGAAGATGGTGAAGTGGATAAGGATCACATAAACATACACCGGATCCAGGGCGCCACAGTTGGAGAATCCATGATGATAAAGGGTGTGGTAATCGATAAAAGCAGGATCGACACCACCATGCCTAAGGAGGTAAAAGATGCTAAAATAGCCCTCCTGAAATACCCTGTGGAAGTTAAAGACCTGGAGACAGATGCCAAGATCAAACTAACCGACCCCAGTCAGATGCAGGCCTTCATTGAACAGGAAGAATCCATGGTCCGGGACATGGTCGATAAAATATTAGCCACCGGAGCAAACGTACTCTTCTGTCAGAAGGGAATAGATGACCTGGCTCAGCATATCCTGGCCCGTGAAGGTATATTCGCAGTAAAAAGGGTTAGAAAATCCGATATAGAAAGGTTAGAGAAGGCGACTGGAGCTAATCTCGCGACCAACATAGAGGACCTTAAACCAGAAGACCTGGGAAGAGCAGGACGGGTATATGAGAAGAAAATCTTCGACGAGGTCATGATCTTCGTGGAAGAAAGCCCAGACCCCAAGGCAGTTTCCATCATCCTAAGGGGAAGCACCAAGCACGTGGCTGAAGAAGTGGAAAGGGCAGTGGAAGATGCTTTAGGTGTTGTTGCTGCTACTATGGAAGACCACAAAGTAGTAGCCGGTGGAGGCGCCCCAGAGATGGCCATTTCCCGGGGACTCAAAGATTACTCAGACACCATAAGTGGCAGGGAACAACTGGCAGTCGCTGCCTTTGCCGAAGCACTGGAAGTGATTCCTAAGACCCTGGCTGAAAATGCAGGAATGGACAGTATCGACGTACTGGTGGATATCAGGGCTGCCCAGGAAAACTCCCCTTACATGGGACTGGACATATTCCAGGGTAAAGTAACCGACATGAAAGATTCATCCGTCATCGAGCCACACCGGGTGAAGAAACAGGCCATCCAGTCAGCTGCTGAGGCAGCAGAGATGATTCTGCGTATAGATGACATGATCGCTTCCACTAGTTCAGGGGAACCTGACATGGAAGGAATGGAAGGTATGCCCCCAGGAATGGGTGGAATGCCACCTATGATGTAGAATAAGGTTAAAACTCCCTTTCTATCTCCTTTTTTTATTTTTTTTGAAAGGTTTAGTAGTTATTTTTTATTTTTGAATATAATTTCTTGTTATTTTAACATAATCCTTGTTACTTTTAAAATAAATTTTTTTTGATAATCAGAACCCTAAAATTGTTCTTATCCAGCCAAACTATATTATCATGATTAATCAGGATTTATAATGATTAATAGTTAACTTTATATATTAGGAGGAACTTAGAACTAATCATATTTTAGAAAGAGCAAAAAGGCGGGAGAAAAATGGAACGCGATACAGATGTTCTTCTTCAGGAAGAGAGGATTTTTTATCCTGATGAAGATGTGATCCAGAGAGCCCTTATTAAAAATTGGGAAGAAGAAATTCGAAAAGGAAAGGATATAGAAAAATATTGGGCCGAAAAAGCCGAACAGTTCGAATGGTTTAAAAAATGGGACCAGGTATTAGACGAGAGCAACAAACCGTTCTACAAATGGTTCGTAGGAGGAAAAATCAACCTGGCACACAACGCAGTAGACCGCTGGGTAGAAACAGATAAAAGAAACCAGGTGGCTATTCTCTATGCAAATGAGAGGGGTGATGAGAGGAAACTCACCTACTATGAATTATCCCGGGAAGTGAATAAATTCGCCAATGCCCTTAGGAACATGGGAGTAGTAAAGGGAGACAGAGTCTCCATGTACCTGCCCATGTGCCCGGAACTTCTAATTTCCATGCTGGCCTGTAACAAAATCGGAGCAATACACAGTGTGGTTTACTCCGGACTAAGCGTAGGCGCAGTCGTGGAAAGAATGAACGATGCTAAAGCTAAAATTCTAATAACAGCCGATGGGACATTCAGAAGAGGAAAGGTCATAGACTTAAAGAAAATCACAGATGAAGCAATGCTACAGTGTAAAACAGTAGAAACTGTAGTGGTGGTCAAACACACCGGAAGCCCCATAGACATCTCAGAATTAAGTGGTAAAGAGATATTCTATGACCGGCTCATTGAAGGGGAGCCAGCCGAATGTGAAGCGGAAGAGATGGATGCAGAAGATCCACTTTTCATACTGTACACCTCGGGAAGTACAGGAAAACCAAAGGGTGTCTTACATACCACAGCCGGATATATGGTGGGTGCTGCCACCACCATGCAAAATGTATTCGATATTCACAATGGTGATCTGTACTGGTGTACTGGAGACATAGGGTGGATCACTGGACACAGCTACGTGATTTACGCACCACTCCTCCTGGGAACCACCACCCTGGTCTATGAAGGCGCTCCCGATTACCCGGACCCTGGTGCCTTCTGGCATTTAGTGGAAAAATATGGGGTAACCAAATTCTACACTGCACCAACAGCCATCAGACACCTCATGAGATTTGGAACCAAATATCCAAAACGTTACAACCTGGAGTCCCTAAAAATTCTGGCAACAGTGGGAGAACCCATAAACCCAGAAGCCTGGATGTGGTACTACAAATACATTGGAAATGAAAAGATACCCATCATGGACACCTGGTGGCAGACCGAAACTGGAATGCACCTAATAACACCACTGCCCTGCTCACCACTCAAACCAGGCTCAGCAACAAAGGCATTCCCGGGAATAGAGGCCGATGTGGTTGATGATCAGGGAAACCCGGTACCATTAGGAAAAGGAGGATTCCTGGTCATTAAAAAACCATGGCCCGCCATGTTCAGAACCCTCTATGAAGACGATGAAAGATACATCGAAACCTACTGGAAAGACATCCCCGGATACTACAAAGCAGGGGATATGGCCAGAAAAGATGAAGACGGATACTTCTGGATACAGGGAAGATCCGACGACGTCCTCAAGATAGCAGGCCACAGGATAGGAACCGCAGAGGTGGAATCAGCCTTCGTAAGCCACCCCTTAGTAGTGGAGGCAGCGGTCATTGGTAAAGATGATCCAATCAAAGGACAGGTTATAAAAGCCTTCTTAATACTCAAAAAAGAACAGAAACTTCGAACTGGACTTATCGAAGACTTAAAGAAACATGTAAGATACGAACTGGGACCAGTGGCAGTCCTGGGTGAAATAGAACAGGTGGAAAAACTGCCCAAAACCAGAAGCGGAAAGATCATGAGGAGGGTGTTAAGAGCCAGAGAAGCTGGTGAGGATTTAGGGGACACCTCCACTCTGGAAGAGTAAAAATAGAGTTGAAAAGCGAATAAAGAAGAAATATTAGGAAAATAGAGAATTTAGGAAGTAAAATTTGGATCAGGTTAGATAATGCACTGAAAAATTAGGAGGAATAAAAAAAATGGAAGAAGAATACGCCACCATAACCATAGATGGACGTAAGCTATCAAAACATATAGCGGCTAATCCTGCTCCTCTGGGACTGATAGCATTTGGACTCACCACAGTTCTTTTGAACTTCCACAATGCCGGATTTTATCCAATGAACAGTATGATACTGGCTATGGGACTCGCCTACGGGGGAACTGCCCAGATATTAGCAGGTGCAATGGAATACAAGAATGGGAACACATTCGCCACAGTGGCCTTCGGGTCATATGGATTGTTCTGGTACTCATTCGCCATTCTACTGTTACTGCCTAAGATGGGACTGGCCGAAGCTCCAGATGCAGCTTCACTTACAGCCTACCTCTTCATGTGGGGTGTTTTCACTGCGGTGATGTTCGTTGGAACGCTTAAAATAAGCAGGGGGTTACAGGTTATATTCGCCACCCTGGCCATACTGTTCTTCCTCCTGGCACTGGCAGATATAACTGGAAATGAGATGATAGGACTCATAGCTGGTTATGAAGGAATATTAACGGGATTAAGCGCTACATACGTTGGACTGGCCGAGGTTATAAACGAAACACATGGAAGAGATGTTTTACCAACTTGAAATTTATATGGTCTACCGCCTCCAAGAACTGACCGTATAAAAGGATCCTGGAGTCATATATGTGCTTCAGGATTCTGCTATTTTTTTTATTAAAAATCAAAGTCAACTTCACCGGCTGGTTTACCGCCTCTTACACTCCAATTTTCCAGGGGAGGCTCCAGCAGGATGATCATCACATCACTACCATCTATACCTGGATTTTTCTTTAGATTATTTACGATTCTCTGGTAGAGTTCCCTCTTAATTTTAAGACTCTTCCCCGGGAACATGGTGATCTCTATGATGGTGGCGTTTACAGTTCTGTCTTTGGGGTACTCGAAATTGTTGAAGGGCAGCTCGTACAACCTCTGTAATAGTTCACTTTCAGGGACGTTAAAAGTCTTAATTATAGCCTGGTGAACTCCGTCTAAAACTGCATTTTTATATTCCGTTGATTTTCCCTCTATTATGTCTATTTTAACCACTGGACACATTTTTTAGCCTCTAAATATTTTCACTTTTATCTTATATGATTAGTTACATAAAATGAAATATAACAATTGTTAATTAAACTTTATCAAAAACGAAGGTTAGTTAAGGTTTAGAAAATTAATTCCTTAAAGGTTTGGAGTTACCCTGTTTATCTCGTTCTTTTTCATCAGGTCCGAAAAGTTCCTGGGCAATCATACCACCAAAAGCCCCTAATAACATGAATATAGCCAGTGATACCACGAAACCTAAAATGAGATAGATAAATCCTTCAAACATGAGGAAAACATTGAAATCCAGGCCGTAAAGGTTGAAGGTTAAAGTGGGCGGGGTGAAGAATTTAACCAGGAAGAACAAAACTGCCAGAACACCACCAGCAATTCCACCAACCCGGTAATTATTTCCCTCAGAACCGGCCATGGCGCTGGCTATAAATCCGGTAAACACCACGATAGGTAGGACAGTCACCAATAACGTTGGTAAAATTAAATAGTCCACGAATATCAGGATCAAAGCGATGAGCACACTGACGAGTACTGATGTTTCTAAACTGGCCATAAATTATTAACTCCCTGTGTGATGATTAGTATTAATTTAGTAATTGATTTGTATAAACACCTGATAGTAGATGGTTTCTGATACTAGATGTTTTGTCTTACTTCCTTAATAGGTGTTTAGTCTATGAAATTTTTTTTGGAATTTTTTGAGGCAAAACATGATATACGAGGCATCTAATAAAAGATTTTCTAATAATCGGTTTATATATATGAAAAAATTATTATGCAGATAAAAAACAAATATTACGATCAATCAAAGATCTAAAATCATCTACTGGATGTGAGACGAAATGAGCCTGTTTGGAAACTCTAAAGACAGCATCGAAAAGTTGGAATCAGCTGGAAACGTACAAGAGTTGATAAATGCCTTTGTGGAGGGTGACCAGGATACATCCTGGAAAGCAGCCCAGGCATTAGGCAGGATAAAGGATAGGAGATCAGTAGAACCATTGATTGAACTCCTGGCCCATGGAGACAGTGATATACGATGGAATGCGGCCAAATCCCTGGGTAAGATAGGGGATAGAGCGGCAGTTCCCCGGTTACTTATCCTCTTGAAGGATGAGGAATGGTACGTCCGTTGGCATGCAGTGGAAGCACTGGGTAACATCGGTGATGAAAGAGGTGTACTACCCCTTATTAATTTTTTAGATGATAAAAAAATTAGAAATGAAGTGGCCATATCTTTGGGTAAGATTGGAGATAAAAGAGCGGTGGAATCACTTATCAGGGCATTACAGGATGGGGATCCCGATTTCAGATCTGCAGCGGCGGAAGCACTGGGGATGATCTCCGACGCGGAAACAGTACTGCCCTTAATAGATGCCCTGAAGGATGATGATATGAGCGTCCGGAAACACGCAGCTGGTGCCCTGGCCATGATCGGTGATGAACGAGCATTAAAACCTTTAAAAGAAGCGTACCAGAATGAGAAATGGTACGTGAGGCTGCATATGGAAGAGGCCATCGATAAGATACTAGCTAAAAAAGGGGAATAAAAAATATTTATTTTCGTGGAATGCACCGGCTATTAACTGAATACGCCAACTATTAAATTACAACAGTTCACTCATCCATTAAATCAAACAGTGAATCCCTCATTTTCTCTATCTCATTTACACCCAGATGGCCCAGTTCAGATTTATAAACCAACAATTTCGAGTTTTTTATGGATTTTGAAAGGGGAATAGCTTCTATCTCTGGTGGAAAATACTGGTCACCTTCAATCCCAATCACCAGTGACTTAGCCTTGATTTTATCTAAATCATCCCTCACATCGAAGGATAAAGCTGCATTGTTCCTCCACACAATATCTCTGGCGTCTATTTCCATCCCTCCTGCACCATCCCCACTGAAAGCTTGATTTAATATATTCTTATCCCCAAATGCCTTATGATAATAGGGTATGGTGAATGCGAAGAGGAACATGAATTTACTGACACTTTTAACTGCATCATGAGGATTTTCCTGGTAGTTACCACCCATGTAACCAGGATGGTCCTCTACGATACTGTTTTGAAACTGGAATATGGCCTGGTTCCTGCCTAAAACAGCCGGGCCAGTTACGATGTGAACCAGGAAATCCATATAATCAGGGTAACTCACACCCCACTCCAGGCTCTGGAATCCACCCATAGAAGTGCCGATGACACCCTTCAGATGGTTGATTTTCAATTCCTGTAGTAGGTGGTACTGGGCGTTGACCATATCACCCACCGTGTACTGGGGGAAATCCATACACAACCCTGAAGTGGAGGGGGCAGATGATCCTGGTGAACCGAGGCTGGTGGGGGATATTATGAAATACTTATCTTTATCGAAGGGTTCACCAGACCTGGTGAAATCCAGGAAACGCTTAAAAGAGGAGTAATCACCGGACCAGCCGTGTATAAAGAGCAGGCCATTTACTATGTTTCCGTCTGCGTCCCTTCTGGCCTGGCCCGTGGTGAAATATTCCATGGTAAGTTCATCCAGTTTCTCACCCGACTGGAATTTGAAATCTTTTACGGTACAATAGGAAGGTTTTAAATCAGTTACATCTAAATCCATATAGCATCTCCCTTAACTTATCTCTTCACCGTCCTGGTAGACATGGATACAGACCACTGGACAACTAAGTGCGGCATCTAAACAGCAGTCCGCGTCCTCGAGTTCTAATTCATCGTTGTCATCAACTCTTTTAGATCCTATCAGGTGGGATAATCCTTCGTCGTCGAGTTCGAAATATTCTGGGCATTCTTCTACACAGTTCTCGCAGGAAGTGCATTTATCTCTCTCAATAACCACTTTATAGGGGGCCATATTTTTCACCTAGTTTGTTTAATCCAATTCCTATTCTTTCCCAACACATTATCTAAATTTTACTTTTCATACCAAATATATTCCATCTAAATTCTATTTTCATCCAGTAATTGTCTATCATTTAATTTGTATAAACACCATATTAATTTTTGATGATAAATACGGGTATAAACCAGGAAAAAACCGCCCTGATACTGGTGGCCCTGGGAGCCTTCCTGATACCGTTTATGGGATCATCCCTGAACATCGCACTTCCCAGTATAGGGGATGATCTAACCGGCAGCCTGATCCTCTTAGGCTGGCTCCCCACGGTATTCGTACTGGCCAATGCGGCATTCCTGCTACCATTTGGTAAGTTAGCTGATATCCACGGCCGGAAAAGAATCTTCACCTATGGGGTGGTGATATACACTGCAGCCTCTTTATTAGCGGCCCTTTCGCCTACGATTCAATTTTTAATTTTAGGGAGCTTCCTCCAGGGACTGGGATGTGCACTGATCTTCGCCACCGGAACGGCCCTGTTGAGTTCGGTTTACCCGGCAAACCATAGGGGCGCTGCCTTCGGATTTTTCATCACCGCCGTATATGTAGGGCTTTTTTTAGGTCCACTTCTGGGTGGTTTCCTGGTTCAAAACCTGGGATGGAGGAGTATATTCTTCTTCAACGTCCCACTGGGATTAATACTTTTAACCCTCATATTCTGGCGATTTAAAGGGGAATGGACCGGGGCACCAGGTGTGAAGTTCGACTTACTTGGCTCTGCCATTTACATACCATCCCTGGCTGCCCTGTTGTACGGGTTCACCGACGTGGGAAACAGTATAGGGCAGATGATATTTATAGTTGGTGTGGTGGGATTTATCATATTCCTCTGGAGGGAGCGTGTATTTCTAGATCCCATCTTAAGACTGGAGGATTTGCTGGAGAGAGTTTCAGCTTCCTCTGCACTAGCACTGCTTTTTATTAACATATCCACCACGGCCATGTGGACCCTTTTAAGTTTATACTTCCAGGATCTACTGGGTTTAGAGCCCCAGATAACTGCTTTGATAGTATCTGTCGAGCCATTGATGGTGGCGCTTCTTTCACCGGCTGTGGGACGGCTCTCTGATCAAAGGGAGAACAGGATATTCACAGTTTCAGGCATGTTCGTTACCACCACAGGATTACTTATCCTATCCACTCTCAACCTGACCACACCCCTGCAGATTACAATTCTGGGACTGGTTCTGGTGGGTGTGGGTATAGCCCTCTTCTCACCTCCTGCTACTAATACTTTTATGGGTAGCATGAAACAGGCCCACTATGGAATGGCCTCCGCCACACTTTCCACCATGATCTACGCCGGCCAGACACTCTCCCTGGGGATACTCCTCTTCATAATCTCCGGGTTCATGGGTAACGTTCAGATAACACCTGCAAACTACCATTTATTCCTTTCCAGTTTAAACATAGCATTCTTGATCTTCGCAACTTTCAGCGGAGTGGGAGTGGTTATCAGTTTATTCATGAGCAAAAAAGTGGATTAATTGGTAAACCAACCAAGCATATCCTTTGAAAGTTCTGATATAATAAGATTGATTACTCATGTAACATATAATTATATAAGACTATAAAGGGGATTAACCATGACCGTTGTCAGGAAAAGAAGTGGTGATAAAGAACCATTCGATGAAGTAAAACTTAAAAGATCCATCCAGAAGGCAGGTATAGATGCCGGTTACACCTTAAATGATATCTCAGCTGAAGTAGATGAGATAACAGGTAAGATACTGGAGATGGCCAACCAGAAAATTGAGATAAACTCGGATGCCATACGGGACCATATCCTAGTGGAACTGGATGAAACCAAACCTTCCATAGCTGAAGCATGGAGAAGGTTTGATGAGAAGTATAAAGGATCTGGATATCTGTAAGATAGTGTTTTGACTTTGGATTTGGGATCTATTACGTTAGTTTACCTTTTTTTTGAATTTTTATATATTTTGGAGTGTAAAGTTTATGAATTTTGAAGGAATCATCATTGGAATCGGGGCATTTTTAATCATAGGAATACTTCATCCCGTGGTTATCAAAGCCGAATATTATATTGGAAAGAGAATTTGGCCTGTATTCCTTATTGGGGGATTTTTTTTCATAGTGCTGTCTTTATTCATAGAAAGTGTAATAATTACAGCGTTAATTGGTGTTTTGGGTTTTTCACTGTTGTGGGGTATACATGAACTTTTTAAACAGGAAGAAAGGGTTAAAAAGGGATGGTATCCCAAAAATATGAGAAGGCAATGATGAGAATTTTTATTCGGGGATTTCATCATCTATAGATTTTTTAGTTCATCAACACTTTCACCAGCATGTTCCATTCTGTATCTCATTTCCTGTTCTATCATGCACATTTCCACTTCAATTTCTAATTTATGGGGATCTAATCTTTCGGGAATTATGCCTTTTTGTAGTAATGGGATTATATATTGGTAATTTTCAATATCTTCATTAGTATAATACTCTTTTATATATAAATCACAATCTATCTCTGCAATTTCCTCAATATTTATTCCTTGAGAGTTTAAAAAACCAGATTTATGTCTTTTAATGATCCTTTGTATTCTTTTAGGTTCTAAATTCCTTATTTTGAATGTTATAGCATATTTATCTTCTTCTTTTATGTACTCCCAGTTTAAGATATCCACATTTTTTGCTTTCACCATATGTTAACCCCTACTTAATTACCTAACAACTTAAGTAATTATGTGGTTAAGTAAGGATAAACATTACTTAAGTTTTTCGATGATGAAGCATTTGGTATTTATATAAAAAATAAACATAATTGAAAACGGTAATTATGGAAAATAAACTCAAAAAAGTTCAAGTTGATGGATTCGTACCGATAGAATTAGCAAAGGAGTTTGAGAATCTAGCATTTAATAAGTACGGGCCGAAACATGGGTATAGGGGTAAGGCACTTACAGACGCATTAAATGATTGGATCGAGAAAACGAAGTCTGAAAACTAACTCCTTTATCATTTTTCTTTCGTAAAATACAACCTGAATCTCAATTGACAACAATTATAGATACTACTCATAAAAGCTGATATTTCTATCTTTTGTACATGATGTGATTATTATGTTCCCTTTTTAAGTTCATCAAACCATTCAGCCGCATGATCCATTCTGTATTTCATCTCCTGTTCCATCATACACATCTCCACCTCAATTTCCAAATTATCTGGATCCAATCTTTCAGGGACTACTCTTTCCTGCGCCAAGGGAATTAGAGATTTATAATTTTCAAAATATTCCTTCTCGTAATACTCTTTAACGTATAAATCTTCTCCTATTTCTATTATCTCCTCAATCTCTGCGCCTTGGGATTTTAAAAAACCAGATTTATACCTTCCAAGTATTACCTCTCTTTTTTCAGGTTCTAAATCGCTTATTCTAAACGTTATGATGTATTCATCCCTTCCCTTGAGGTATTCCCAGCCTGTTATGTCCACAGTTTTTTCTTTCATTTTTACCATGATCATTCACTTGTTAACAAAAAATATAATAATTAATGGATAAAAATTAATACTTAGGGTTTGGGGTAAAGAGCATTTGAGTAGTAATACTATATACTTAATATATGCATCAAAAGATTAAATATGATAACAATTAAGTATCCCATACCCAAATAAATTAATGAAGATCTCAAAATCTAGCAGGTGAATAGGGTGATTTTTGTAAAAGCGGATGGTAAGTGGATTTTAATGACCCTTGATGAATTAACTGATAAGATGGTGGACTCGTCAAAGGACATCGAAAAAACTATCACTGAATCCAGAAAAGGTTTTAAAAAAGGAATCAAGAGGAATCTTGAATCCCTGGGTCATAAATTAGGTGATTAAAATATAAATCTCACTAAAATAGTCTGATTTTAGCAGTCATCTTAAATTTACTACTACTATACAATTCCTTCATTTCAATCCTAATTTAGTCTGATTTTAGCCTGGCAACCATATCCAAGGCACCGCGCAGTCCCGGGAATTTCAATCCTAATTTAGTCTGATTTTAGCGTTTATATCTCTTCGTATTGTTTTTTTCTCAAAACTATTTCAATCCTAATTTAGTCTGATTTTAGCACAATAACACTCGTATGGGGTTTGATTTATAATACAACACTTAACACGTACAATACAATCTACTCCTACATAATGCTCGTCTGGAATTACATTTACATCAACATCTGGACACGATTAAACAATATATGGACAATCGTCAAATCTATATTCAACCAAGTCTGGACCACCATCTGGAGCATAATGAACCGGATATACAATGAAGTAATCAAGCCCATCACCGACAAAATCACCGGGGCTTGGAATAATATGAAAAGTTCTCTTGCATCCGCAGCCCAATTCATTTATGACCATACATGGGGGCCAATCTCACAATTGTATGATAAATTGAGAGGTTTTTGGTTTTGGATTCGAAATCCATTTGGTGGGGGTAATGCAGGAGGCTCTTCCGGAGGGGGAGGAGGTGCCTTTGCAGGATATCCTGAGAATAATAAATTAAGTTACCAATGGAATCAGGAAGGTAACTATGCTGGTGGGGGATTCTTTGGTGGTGTGCTTGAACGGGCTTTTAATATAACCCATGCTATTAGTGGTAGGGATCCACAGCATTATGCTGGTGGTGGTGGAAGTGGTTATGCGGGTCGTATGCCTATTTTGGAAGATTTGGTTAGGGGTATGGCTACTCCTTGTAGTTCACATCCAGATAATTGTCCATTAAACATGGTGAATAATGGTTATGCTGGTGGATGGGATGTTGGTCAAAAATGGACTGACAACCTATTGGACCTAATCTATGCTTGGCAAATGAATATATTTGGACATTCATTCGATTTACGAACATTAAGCCAAGGAGGCGATATGTCTTTATATGAAGCAATTTTAACGGCCCTTATCGCTGGAACTAGATATGATTTTTACTATGATGGACGTTACAGTAACGCAGAAGCGCTTAGACGTGGTGCATTCAATTGTGTGGATGGCGCCGAGATTGCAATAGCTTTAGCACAAGCTATGGGATTATCAGCACATATGCAATCTGGTACATGGAAAAACACAGGGATTGGTCACGTTTGGGCTGTAATAAACGGCCGTCCTTTCGATACAACCAGTTTCCAGAACTGTGGTGTATGGGGGCCATCATGCTCTGCTGCTGGAGGTTACGCTGGAGGGTTCTTAGATGGATTTCCATCAATTCTTCCAAGTATACCTAGATCAGTATCATCTAGATCTGCGGGTCCTGCACCAGTAACGAAATTGTTTAAATTTGAATTCCACATAGAATTTAACAATGTAGGAAACAGGGCAGAATTAGAAGCTGCTGCAGAGGAAATCTTTGAGGAGAAGATCAGGGAAATTTTCAACCCAGATGTATAAGATTAAAATAGAAAGGGTTATTAATTAAATGTAGGTATAGGATAACATGGTGATATTATAATGGACTCTAAAATAATTATTTCGATAGTGACTCTACTTTTACTAGTTGTTGCAGCCTCTGGATGTACCTCCACCAGTGGAAACGTGACGAATAACACAACTAGTGGAAGTTTACAGAACGATATCAGCATAAGTAATGTAACAATTACAAAAGCAGGATATGGTGATGGGTACGATATTACACTAGTGGTAACCTATAATGGGGATAAACCGATTGAAGGTAGATTAGGAGTAGAACCAATGCCAATGTATGGAGCCACCCAAGGGTCTTCAGAACTTGGAGAATACCTTAATAATCCGGGGAACATAACAAAAGGTAGTTCATTTAGGGTTGAACTTTTGGATGTCGCAGGGTTTAATCAATCAAATCCTTCACAGATTACGGGATTTAAATTCCGGATAGGTGCAGAATACACAGCAGTTGAAGGGATGTATGATCCCACTTCCATATTCCTCACACAAACATATAACATCTAAATTTATTCCATTTTCTTTTTTTTTATTTGTAGATGTAATCGTGATGTTTATAGTTGAATATTGTTACGGTTTTGTTGGTTGTGTCTACTTTGAAGATGATGACAAAATGGTTGTTTACGTGTGCTCTCTTGTATTCTTGCATGGGTGTTTTTAGGTTTTTATAATGTTTTGGATTAAATTCAAGAGTGTTGGCTATTTGTTTGATCTTAACTATGATATTATTATAACTTTTAGGATCTTTAACTTTTAGTTTATCTAGAATAGACTGGAAATTAGGATGAAACGCTATTTTATACATGGAAATCTAAAATAAGAAAAAAAGTAGTTTTTTTATACTATTCCTTTACAAATAAATCATCTATATTTTTTATTTCAATAGGCTTCCTTTTATCCTTCTCAATTTGCCTCATCTCTTTAATAAAATCCGCTCTTAATTCGGGTTCGGAATCTTCACCCAGTAAACTAATAATAGGTGTTTTTTCTTTCTTAATTTCAACCATTCTTTGCATTTTCTTCATCCCCCAGTGAAATATTAAAGAGTAAAAAGAAGGGGTGAATAAAACCCATTGTGGGATGGTTTTTATTCGCCGCTTAACAGTGTATATAGGTAATTGTTTTGTTACTTATAAACTTTTTCAATAAATTTTTTTTTAGGTGTCACCTTTTGGGTGACATTTTTTTGTGTTAATTTTTTTTAGAAAAAACAGTTGATAAAGGAGTTGATTTTAGTGAGTCAAGTGATTGGTAAGGTTCGTAAGCCTAAGCCTGCTTTGTTGAAGGTGGGTAATGTTTTTAATACGGGTAATATTTCAATCCTAATTTAGTCTGATTTTAGCTCATTATTGTGGTGGTGTTAAGGTTGATTATCCTTAATTTCAATCCTAATTTAGTCTGATTTTAGCGTATTTTCTGTTTTGTTTCACCTGCAAACTGGCCAATTTCAATCCTAATTTAGTCTGATTTTAGCAGATACTCAAACAATAGATTGTGACATTGTGATGCAATTTCAATCCTAATTTAGTCTGATTTTAGCGTGTTGGCTTTATCATTGGTTTATATTGCTTATTTATTTCAATCCTAATTTAGTCTGATTTTAGCCTCTGCAGCGTTGTATAATGCACCATTCGGATTAAAATTTCAATCCTAATTTAGTCTGATTTTAGCTTTTAAAACTCCAGTTCCCACCTGTCATTCTTGCTGATTTCAATCCTAATTTAGTCTGATTTTAGCTCCTTCGTAACCACTAAGCGCACTGATAAGACTTTCATTTCAATCCTAATTTAGTCTGATTTTAGCCCTCACGATGCCTCAAATCTCAGGGCTTACCTGAAACATTTCAATCCTAATTTAGTCTGATTTTAGCAGTGCAGTACAATCCGTTTACAGAAGTGCTTGAAAATTTCAATCCTAATTTAGTCTGATTTTAGCGCATCGCTAAGTACGCCTGGTTGAACTGTTTATCCAATTTCAATCCTAATTTAGTCTGATTTTAGCCACCTATACGGTGTATTTGACTAGTAACATTACCAGATTTCAATCCTAATTTAGTCTGATTTTAGCTTTTTATTGTTGAGGAATCATGTCAGACTAGTAATAATTTCAATCCTAATTTAGTCTGATTTTAGCACCATTGACGTTACTGTACACGTTGAGAGTTCTGAAATATTTCAATCCTAATTTAGTCTGATTTTAGCAAAAATTTGAATCGAATTTAAAATCAAGCGTTTACAATTTCAATCCTAATTTAGTCTGATTTTAGCTTATGTTTTGCCAGGAAAGCATAATCAATAAGATCATTTCAATCCTAATTTAGTCTGATTTTAGCGGTGCATAGATAAATCCCCAGTTTCTAATTCTGCTTTATTTCAATCCTAATTTAGTCTGATTTTAGCAGTGGAATGGGGTGATGAACCTTTATCTTATGCTGTATTTCAATCCTAATTTAGTCTGATTTTAGCTAACATAGCGTCCGTCTGATGTTTCGTGTTCGGTGTATTTCAATCCTAATTTAGTCTGATTTTAGCGATAACACGGTGAAGAACGTTATACAAAGACCGCTATTTCAATCCTAATTTAGTCTGATTTTAGCAAAGACCACCCAACCTTGGGCTGATGAAACTAAAAAATTTCAATCCTAATTTAGTCTGATTTTAGCTTCGAGTAATCTATCCTTAAACATGTTTACATTCTGCATTTCAATCCTAATTTAGTCTGATTTTAGCGTGGAGAGGTGATTTGTCCAGACTGTAAACCTCTAATATTTCAATCCTAATTTAGTCTGATTTTAGCTGGGCACGGTCTGGTGTTCATTGTCTTTCACGATCCTAAATTTCAATCCTAATTTAGTCTGATTTTAGCGGCGTAATGAATGAATTCTGCCACGACATGAACACATTTCAATCCTAATTTAGTCTGATTTTAGCTCCGGAGGGGGCTATTTATGATCAATTCAGTGAGGCAATTTCAATCCTAATTTAGTCTGATTTTAGCTCATCGTACTCATCTTCTCTTATATCGAAAAGATGATTTCAATCCTAATTTAGTCTGATTTTAGCTAGCAGATATCCATCCCCTTATGCAGCGGCTGCCTCATTTCAATCCTAATTTAGTCTGATTTTAGCTTCTGCTGTGACTCTGCTTTGTAAGTGTTCTTCATGATTTCAATCCTAATTTAGTCTGATTTTAGCTAATACCACCTATCGATTATACTAAATGCCCCGAATGATTTCAATCCTAATTTAGTCTGATTTTAGCAACCAAAATAGTGCGTGAATTTGATGAAATCTATGTATTTCAATCCTAATTTAGTCTGATTTTAGCAAGTAAATCAACGTATTGTGTTTCGATTTGTGCTATATTTCAATCCTAATTTAGTCTGATTTTAGCCCAGACAGTCGATTATACGGATAGTGCATCCGTTTGGAATTTCAATCCTAATTTAGTCTGATTTTAGCACCAAGGACAAAAAAGAAGACTAAGAACATCTTTATGATTTCAATCCTAATTTAGTCTGATTTTAGCACGGGTTCTTTATTTCATTTTTTTTAGATTAAACAGATTTCAATCCTAATTTAGTCTGATTTTAGCAAGAGTTTGTGGGCCGAGAAGTTGAACCCTATGTGACATTTCAATCCTAATTTAGTCTGATTTTAGCACACCCCCAACAACGCAGTTATAATCCAAATAATGGGATTTCAATCCTAATTTAGTCTGATTTTAGCTTAAAGGAATCTGGATAGAAGAAAACTGCATACTGCATTTCAATCCTAATTTAGTCTGATTTTAGCACCCTATGATAATGAAGGAGAGCCTAATTTCAGTGCCTAATTTCAATCCTAATTTAGTCTGATTTTAGCTACATCAACGAAAACAGGACTAACTACCGCAACAGAATTTCAATCCTAATTTAGTCTGATTTTAGCTTCATTACACCTCAATAATTTGTTTTAAAGAAATTCTATTTCAATCCTAATTTAGTCTGATTTTAGCCGATTAATTATTATTTCTATTTTACTTCTTTATATCGATTTCAATCCTAATTTAGTCTGATTTTAGCGTGTATTACTACGAACACGCCAACGAGACCCCACAACATTTCAATCCTAATTTAGTCTGATTTTAGCTGGAAGACATGGGGTTCTAAACTCTTGGATTCTCTTAATTTCAATCCTAATTTAGTCTGATTTTAGCCAATTGAAGAATATAAGGAAATATTTAATGAATTATTATTTCAATCCTAATTTAGTCTGATTTTAGCACCCACTGGTTGGACAAAGACCTTCCCCCAGTCGGGTATTTCAATCCTAATTTAGTCTGATTTTAGCTGCTAGGTAGAGCATTGCCAACATCCCAAGGAGGATGATTTCAATCCTAATTTAGTCTGATTTTAGCCATGATTGCTGAAATCCCTAAGAAGTTCATTAAAAACATTTCAATCCTAATTTAGTCTGATTTTAGCTCATTAACGGTGTTAATAGCTTTTTCTAGCAAGGTTTATTTCAATCCTAATTTAGTCTGATTTTAGCCAGAGCATTGGATTACAGAACCAGATACAATTACGAATTTCAATCCTAATTTAGTCTGATTTTAGCTCAAAAATACGAGAAATATAAACAAATCCTTGAAAAATTTCAATCCTAATTTAGTCTGATTTTAGCCAGAATGTTGAGAAGCGTTGGGCTCTCTTTGAAATACTATTTCAATCCTAATTTAGTCTGATTTTAGCAATAATCCCTCTTTTAATCCTAGTTGTCCTTATATCATTTCAATCCTAATTTAGTCTGATTTTAGCAACGTCCTAACCACTATACCCCGGGACGTTACACCGATTTCAATCCTAATTTAGTCTGATTTTAGCTAGGTGAAGGAGAACCCACCGAGGGTGAACTGAAACATATTTCAATCCTAATTTAGTCTGATTTTAGCCCTTCTCTTAATAACAATTAGTTCACCACCATTGCTTATTTCAATCCTAATTTAGTCTGATTTTAGCTGTATGTCGGTGTATATGTCTTCGTTGATGAGGAGTGATTTCAATCCTAATTTAGTCTGATTTTAGCCAGTAACCTCTTTTTCTTATCTTTACCCTCCAACTCATTTCAATCCTAATTTAGTCTGATTTTAGCTTGTATAATGCTTTTGTATCCTTTTTCACCCCTATTATTTCAATCCTAATTTAGTCTGATTTTAGCTAGATAAGCCCATTAACTCATCAGGGTTGTAGTTAGATTTCAATCCTAATTTAGTCTGATTTTAGCTTTCGTCACTTCCTTCTTCAACTACCATTGTTGATTCTTATTTCAATCCTAATTTAGTCTGATTTTAGCTTGGTCATTGGAATGGTCAGGAGTGCAGCATGTATACATTTCAATCCTAATTTAGTCTGATTTTAGCTTCATCATGCTTCACACCAACATACAAATACTCTGTAGATTTCAATCCTAATTTAGTCTGATTTTAGCGCTGCATATTAAACCGGATCATCCCTTGTATAGTTTATTTCAATCCTAATTTAGTCTGATTTTAGCTGCCATTTGTTCGCTGTGGCTTTGTAGGTTTTGTATGTATTTCAATCCTAATTTAGTCTGATTTTAGCATAACCCCCCCAGGGTCTAACAGGGATATTACTTGTATTTCAATCCTAATTTAGTCTGATTTTAGCCTCTACTACTATACCAGTGGTAATTGGAATCCTTTTGTATTTCAATCCTAATTTAGTCTGATTTTAGCAGAAAAAGCTCTTAACCTTGCACTTGAAGAAATAAGATTTCAATCCTAATTTAGTCTGATTTTAGCAATTTAAACAATTGATAGTATGGAATAAACGGTTTAAATTTCAATCCTAATTTAGTCTGATTTTAGCCGGGCCGGCATAATACTCATCAATCACAGTAACGAATTTCAATCCTAATTTAGTCTGATTTTAGCATGACGGCTCACAATACAGGAGTTACGTAACTCTTGTATTTCAATCCTAATTTAGTCTGATTTTAGCATCCGAATCTTTTGAACATCATCTTATGTGATGTGTATTTCAATCCTAATTTAGTCTGATTTTAGCACAGCACCCATACTATTCGATCCAGCCGTATCATCAATTTCAATCCTAATTTAGTCTGATTTTAGCAATGAAAAATACATAGATAAAAATATAAACGAGGAAATTTCAATCCTAATTTAGTCTGATTTTAGCGTGGAAGTCAACAGCTACAAAAGACGCCGACAACCAATTTCAATCCTAATTTAGTCTGATTTTAGCCCCCAGAATCAAGGCAACTATCACTTGCCATGAATAATTTCAATCCTAATTTAGTCTGATTTTAGCATAACCAATTATTTGAGGAACTAATCAAATATAAAGATTTCAATCCTAATTTAGTCTGATTTTAGCGCATAGACTACTCGCATCTGAACCACATCATTATACAATTTCAATCCTAATTTAGTCTGATTTTAGCTGTGAGGTAAGTCCATACGTTGCTGAGCATGTTTGGTAATTTCAATCCTAATTTAGTCTGATTTTAGCATAACAGCAGCCCCCACATCACCCTGAAAAATGGGTGATGATTTCAATCCTAATTTAGTCTGATTTTAGCATCTTTGTATGTAAAACACCCGAAGAAAAGAAGAAAAATTTCAATCCTAATTTAGTCTGATTTTAGCGGCCATGTGGTTTTTTCGATTTTCTCTGTTATGTGTATTTCAATCCTAATTTAGTCTGATTTTAGCGCTTTTTCACAGTGTGCTAGTTGTCTATTGATTAGCATTTCAATCCTAATTTAGTCTGATTTTAGCGAGAAGAGGTTAAAATAAAACCTGAAATCGAAACAAAATTTCAATCCTAATTTAGTCTGATTTTAGCGAAACTTGGTTGAGAAGGAGCCTTACAGTATTTTCCATTTCAATCCTAATTTAGTCTGATTTTAGCAAATATGGGGTGCTTTAACAAATGCATTCGGTGGAGCATTTCAATCCTAATTTAGTCTGATTTTAGCGTGGAAGTCAACAGCTACAAAAGACGCCGACAACCAATTTCAATCCTAATTTAGTCTGATTTTAGCTAAATGCTTCGTAGGTAGTAATGTGGTTGGGGGTCTGATTTCAATCCTAATTTAGTCTGATTTTAGCAGTCAAGCAAGTAATCCTAATGAAACAGATAGATATATTTCAATCCTAATTTAGTCTGATTTTAGCCTATTTCAGGTTCTATTATATCCCCTGCGCTGGATGCTCATTTCAATCCTAATTTAGTCTGATTTTAGCTTTGAAGAAATCCACCGTTTCAATTGTATTATTTTTATTTCAATCCTAATTTAGTCTGATTTTAGCCGGGCTGTTCGTATTCCTTATAATAGTTCCAGTCTTCATTTCAATCCTAATTTAGTCTGATTTTAGCGCAAAAGTATCGGTAATATCATCATGCTGACCCTCTATTTCAATCCTAATTTAGTCTGATTTTAGCTTTCAAAAATAATTTAAATAAAACACGAGGATGCAAATTTCAATCCTAATTTAGTCTGATTTTAGCATTATATCATGATTATTTAAATCTTGTTTTTCACTTATTTCAATCCTAATTTAGTCTGATTTTAGCCCCTGCATTAGACCTGATGAGGCCATGATTAATAATAATTTCAATCCTAATTTAGTCTGATTTTAGCCGGGTGGATTTTCAAATGATAGTTAAATGCGAAGATTGATTTCAATCCTAATTTAGTCTGATTTTAGCCCCGCATTTAAATCAAGAGTATCACGAGCTAATGAATTTCAATCCTAATTTAGTCTGATTTTAGCTGATCCACTACCATTATTTTGAAAATAGGGGATAGTTTATTTCAATCCTAATTTAGTCTGATTTTAGCTTGTTAAAATTGGAATCTGGACAAATACATCAACCACATTTCAATCCTAATTTAGTCTGATTTTAGCCAGCATTTCTTCGCATTACGATCCATACTAGTTAAATATTTCAATCCTAATTTAGTCTGATTTTAGCCAATCAACAGGACCATATATTTCTAGAGAAGGAAGACATTTCAATCCTAATTTAGTCTGATTTTAGCGGGTCACTTTAAGCAAGGACTCACTTATTATTTCATATTTCAATCCTAATTTAGTCTGATTTTAGCAATGGATCAATAGAATAAGAAATGACATCATAGGCACATTTCAATCCTAATTTAGTCTGATTTTAGCGGCTTAGAAGGACAGGAAGACACTGAAAGCACCGAAGATTTCAATCCTAATTTAGTCTGATTTTAGCGCATACTATTATTTCAGAATTTGTCGATTAAAAAAGGATTTCAATCCTAATTTAGTCTGATTTTAGCTTACTACCCCCTACTTTACTGTATTGGCTGAATAACATTTCAATCCTAATTTAGTCTGATTTTAGCACATCATCCACATGCTCGCAGGAATAACCGAAACCACATTTCAATCCTAATTTAGTCTGATTTTAGCAGACCGGTTTGCTTTCTTCATCAATATCAATACATGATTTCAATCCTAATTTAGTCTGATTTTAGCAATGCCACTTCTCACCGCTTAAAACATCTTGTTTCAATTTCAATCCTAATTTAGTCTGATTTTAGCCCACCTCGGAGTACCTAACAGTTTTGATGATGCAGCCATTTCAATCCTAATTTAGTCTGATTTTAGCACCACCCACACCGAAATGGTTGTCATAACTTGTAAAATTTCAATCCTAATTTAGTCTGATTTTAGCATGGGTCACTTTAAGCAAGGACTCACTTATTATTTCATATTTCAATCCTAATTTAGTCTGATTTTAGCGTAATCGTGGGTCTGATGTGAGTGTTTTGTTGCATTTATTTCAATCCTAATTTAGTCTGATTTTAGCATAACCGTATCTCTTTTTGTTTTACCCCCCCACTTTTATTTCAATCCTAATTTAGTCTGATTTTAGCAAAATAAGGAGATTCCACATATTTAACCCCCACACACATTTCAATCCTAATTTAGTCTGATTTTAGCTGTGTAGTGAGTAGAGTATAGCTTTCATCACCAAAAATTTCAATCCTAATTTAGTCTGATTTTAGCCAGCGGCACCAATTAATATAATGCCACCGTATATAGCTATTTCAATCCTAATTTAGTCTGATTTTAGCACCTACAGGGCCTGCTTGAAGACACCATCAAAGCAAATTTCAATCCTAATTTAGTCTGATTTTAGCACCAATCACCCGTTTGGGTTTGTTTACCGCTTAAATCAATTTCAATCCTAATTTAGTCTGATTTTAGCTTGCAGAGGCAACTAGACCTGATGGCGTAGTGGTTCATTTCAATCCTAATTTAGTCTGATTTTAGCAGGAAAAACAGAATGATTAAATTTTATTTTTTTGTGATTTCAATCCTAATTTAGTCTGATTTTAGCAACTTCCCGTAGTACTTCGCTTTTCCCCTGTTTAGCATTTCAATCCTAATTTAGTCTGATTTTAGCCTTAAACAGTCCTGTAACGCTCTAATTAACAATGTCAATTTCAATCCTAATTTAGTCTGATTTTAGCTTGCTTCGTTTGCCTCTTCCTGCACCCTAAAAGCGTCATTTCAATCCTAATTTAGTCTGATTTTAGCTCAAAATTGGCTATGCCGCTATGATGGTGATACTAAGCAATTTCAATCCTAATTTAGTCTGATTTTAGCGAGCACTATTCCTGCTTTGATTTCCTCAATGGACATGATTTCAATCCTAATTTAGTCTGATTTTAGCAAGTTACCACTACCTGCTGCGGTTTGGACATCTTTCATTTCAATCCTAATTTAGTCTGATTTTAGCCACCCATTCGGTTCGGAACCATACACACAATGTTTATTTCAATCCTAATTTAGTCTGATTTTAGCCGGCGACGATAACCGCACCCGCTGATGGGTATAGTATTTCAATCCTAATTTAGTCTGATTTTAGCAGGCGGGAAAATCCGCCTA
>Ga0334886_1000613_pt1 | contig 52296 bp, 46 predicted proteins | sample GraSluR1_MG_9_FD_207232 | JGI IMG/M metagenome (GOLD analysis project Ga0334886, IMG submission 207232) | Sludge microbial communities from methane-producing bioreactor in Wageningen University, Netherlands - Granular Sludge_27_06-R1 | ecosystem: Engineered > Bioreactor > Anaerobic >... | reverse complement strand
GCCAGTTCCGCTTCGCGGGCAAAAGATCGGTGGAGAGTGGAGAGTTGTGGGAAAGAGCCCACAAATGTCATCCCGTAATGGTCCTATACGGGATCTCGTTCTTACCAGACTCTAGACCCCAAACCCAGTTCTGCACCAACCACTATTCACAAGCCACTAATCACCGCTTTTCTGCTCTTTCCAAGGACGGGTCCACGATCCTGGACGAAGGACGAAGGACGGATTTTCAGCTTTTCATGCTCTTCTCGGTGGACGGCGAACGGAGGACGTCTCTTTCGCTCTTCCTTCTCTTACCAAACCCTATACCCCAAACCCCATACCCGGTTCTTCGTCTCGTCCTCTCTCTCTTTATCTCGTGTCTTTGCTCTTCAAGCTCTCGCCTCTGACCTCAGGCTCTCCAAGGACGGCTTTCCCTTAACTTGCTTTATCCAGATGATACTCTTCTTGCAAGTCGATTTTCTGGATACTTTTCTCTACCCATGGACCGAACGGCTTTCCCAGAGGTAATATCGATAATCCGTAATGTGAATTCAGAACGTTTGCGGCAGAGGCATAGAAAGAGAAGAATGAGATGCCGAGTTCGGCGGAGCCCGCAAGATACTTCCAGAAAAGAAGCTGTGGATTCAAGGTGCTTATGAAGAGACCAAGGAAGAGCACATCGATAAGCACGAAGATCGTGAAAAGTGCCTTGTTTGTTCCCATCGCTCCAATAGTCATATATATGGAAAATATGAAATAGCCAAGAAAGGCGAATCCAAGTTGTGAAATGTCGGTAACCACACCCGGGTTAATCGAAAGCATTCCGTTGCCGATCATCCAGGTCATAGAGACTGCAAGCCAGAAGAATCCGTATCCGCAGAATGCAGTTGCTCCGAAGTTGTTCTTCACTTTGTAATCGAGAATACCGGCCATCAATTGAGCCGCTGCTCCGAGAAACAAGGCCCAGGGAATGATATAGGCCGTTCCGCTTGTAATTCCGAGCTTGTTCGTCGAGGCAATAAGAGTCACCATTGCCAGTCCAAAGAGACCCAGCGGAGAAGGATTTGCCACGGCAGCCTGAATCCGCCCTATTACCTTAGTGTCTTTCGCGCTTTCCATTTGAACCTCCCGCAAATATACTGTCAGCTACTCATAGCTGACAGTCTTTTCCCGAAGAATATCCTTGAAACGTCCCGATAAAGTTTTTTCACGAAGTCTCTATCGATGTGGTTACCGGTATCTCCGCTTGAAGCGAATCAATGATATACCGCCGATCCTGACGAAGTGTTACTTCTGAGATAACTAGCCAATTCCTTACAGTTTCGAGAAAAGGTCGCTCTCTATTCGTCGAAAAGATCTATATGCCGTTCAAGATAATTGCATATTGCTTCTAGATCGCCAACCTGTACTGCATTTTCCGGTGCCCTTTCCGGATGGAAAGCAAACCTCGGATCCATATGTACTATGACTCTATCTCTGCAGTTCTTCAGGCGCATGATCAGTTCTCCGAGAAGGGTTTCTTCCCTCTCGAAATCGTCCAGTACCCTGTACAGGTCTCTCCTGAACGCTCTGGGAAGTGACTGTCTGACATACTCTCGAAAGCTATGCATGGTAAAGCCGCTGTTTCTAATCAACTTGGAACCTCTTATGACAGCACTATCGAAGAGCGATGAGAACATAACATCGTCCGGCTCGCAATCTTTAAGCCGTTCGATCTGACTCCGGAGAAGCTCTATTTCCCTTCGAAGAGACTTCAGCCGGACTGTATATCCGTCTTTCCTTTCGGGTCTCAGAAACTCAAATACTTTCATACGTTAATTAGATCACTTTCCTCTGTTTATTCCGATTATACTTGTAGATACTGCCGCTATCAAAAAGCCTCCCGCACAGACAAGCATCATCGTTCTATAACCGAGACTGTATATTATTCTTCCCATCACGCCAACCGATATAGCCTGCGATACTATCATGAACGTGCTGTTTAGCCCGAATATTGTTCCACGCTCATCAGGAGCTATTAAACCACTTAGAATTGCCGGACTCAGAGAGTAGAAGAAACCAAGAGCAGTAGAAGAGAAGACAAAAGTGACGATTCCGATGAGAGCCGCTCCGGGCGATTTGAGCAAAGTTTCGTACAGTAAGAAGTATATAAGTCCCAGAAGAGCCATTACGGAAAGTGACAATAATAGAAGCATCTTCTGATTGAGAACCCTCACAAAAATGCCCGTAGAGAAGGAGACTATTCCCGCAAGGAAAGTGGACGCCCCAAACCATGCTGCCGCGGCGGGAAGACTCATAGATGTCTCAGAAGAGAGAAATGAAGTAACATAAGGGAAGAGTCCTCCGAGAGAGAACCAGGCGAAGAATTGCATTATAAAAAAGGGCAATAATGCCAACCTGGTAATTATTGAAGCAATAGAGACCGTGTTTATTCTTTGCGGATACTCCCTGGGTTTCTCTGTTCTGGCTTTCATTGATGAAAGCACAGGAAAAAAGAAGGGTATGACAATACCTGCGGAGAGAACGAGAAGCGTTATACTGAAGCCCCTGTCAAGAAACCTGTTGACTATAAGAGATGCGGCGAATCCAGACACATTGACAACTCCCATTACCAGACCAAAATTCCTGTCATTTCTCTCAAACACATCGCTGTCTGCGACGTAAGATGAATAAGGCCCCAGAAGACTGTAGGCACAGAAGGCAACCATAATGCCGCCGGCAAATACCGCTGCAATGTTTCGGCCGGCAAGCATAAGAGAACCGGTAAAGGCGATACATATCAAAACTCCAATAAAAGGCAATCGTCTCCCTATTCTGTCACTCCATACTCCAATAAAGGGCCCTGCTATGGCTGCGACAAGCATCCCGGCCGAGATAGTAAGTCCTGAAACGTCCGAAGAGAAGTATCCGTTCAGAAGCGGTATCAGTATCATGTTCACAACGCAGAAGACAAAGCCGATAGAAATACTGCCCAGAAAAACCCCGCTCATTACGGAATCATCTGCTGTCTTTTCGTTATTAGGCTGGCATAGCGGGATAGATCGAGTCTGTTTGTCATAACCACATCTTCTACAATCTGCCGGGGGATATTGTGTTCCCCGGCATATAGAGTAGATAGAAGACCCGCGAGGGCTGCTATTGTGTCTGTATCGCCACCTACGGAAGCGCCCATTCTTATCGCCAGCCAGACATCCTCTTTCGCCTTGCTAAATATCGTAAGGACTGCAGGGACTACTTCGTATGCCTGAAGACCTGTTCCGTTGACAAAGTAGAGCGTATCGAGGATCTCTTCGATGTCGCTGCATCTGAATAGAGCACGCGTGAAGTATCTAGTCCGCCATAGAGTTGAAGGACCAGCAAACTCGGGAACTCCAAACCCGGCAGCGTACCCCATCCCTTCCGAAGCTGCCTTAAGTATGTTTCTCACACCTTCGCCCTCAACAGCGGCCTTTACGGCAAAACCGATAGCCATAGCAGCTTCCATGGCGGAGCTGGTGTTATGCGTCGGTACCGAACACCTGTAGATGTCCTCTGCAAGTTCAATACCACAACGACTTATGCTGCAGAGCGCAGCGGCGGGCGCTCTCATAGGGGCACCGCAGGTAGTTGCACCTAGTCCGGCCTTGAGAGGGTCTTCCCCGCCTTCTATGGCCTTTATAGCCTTCATTGAACTAGGACCTATGTAGCCTTTCCTGTCTGCGCCGCTTTCCTTTATCCATGACAGAAGCCCATCTACAGTGTTCTCGATAGTTATTTTGCCGCTACCGCAGTAGGTCTCTATGAGGTAGAGATTCTGTTCTGTATCGTCAGTTATCGATGCTCTAGCCAAATTCTTGTGAATCAAAGAGAACTGTGGATCGATAATCGAGCTTACGAACCCGAAGTTCCGCTTGATATAATCTCTAGTCATGAACTCAGTCGGCATTCCAAGTGCGTCACCAACTGCGAGCGCTTCAAGCGCGCTTTGGTATTTATACATTTGCGGCTCTTTCTCCTTTCAGCATTAATTAGTCAACCGTGAATCAATTTCGCAGTCTTGCGGTCGATACCGCCTCTGGCAGGCAACTAATCGAGATCTCTCCGCCTATATAGTAGCAGACATTGCCATCGACCACAAGATATGAGGAGAGGCCCTTTATTGCTATATGATCTTTTTCTCCAAATAGCAGCTGTTGTATGGATACCGCCTTTAGTGGCGACTCGAGTTTCGAGTCGATTATAACCGTGTCCAGAAGAGATACTGCTCCACAGACTGGAAAAAACGGGGCCAAGCAGAGAGCCCCGGTGATCGCCTTACCGTTATAATGACGGCTTTCCAGTAGAGGAGAAGCAACTATTTGCAGGGTCTTGAAACACGGTAGTGGTTGAGAAACACCGTTTTTGAGAAGCGCAAAATCGGCTGTCGTTATTTCTTCTGAAGGCTTCTTCTCAAGCTTAATCCCATCTTCCACAAAGGCTCGAGCACTCAGATTGGTCATCTTTCCCTCGATCGTTCCAAGAAACGTGTCACCAATAACTATATCGTTGAAAGCGTAGAAAGTTCTTCTCCAGGCGCTCTCAACAGCCAAAGCCGAGACTTTAGCATAATTCATGTTAGCAAGGTCTAGTCTCTCCAGGGTATCTTCATTGAAGCCAAGCAAGGGACCAACATTCGCAGTGCCACCGCAGATACCCAGTAAAGGAATCGTGTAATGCCCTTCTATGATGAAAGCGCCGATGTGGGCGAGAAATCCATCCCCACCCACACCGACGATGAGATCGACTTTTCTGGACAGAAATCCGTCAAGACATGATTTAAGCCTCTCGGAAAAGTCCAGACCGTGAATCTCAATGATTTCGAGAGAGTCTCCATGGTCGAACCAGTTCTCTCCATAGTCTAAGCCGCCAGTTATCAGGGAAGCTTCTTGACACCTTTCTAACAGCTTCAGAGCGATTGCTTTGAACCGCTCTCTTCTCCCTGCGGCCGGGTTAAAGACAATGCCAATCCTCATCAACAGACTCCATCACAGCGAAGTTAGAAACTCTCGGTCCTTCTGCAGTTCTTTCTCGGTAGTCTCGAGATAGTTCTTATAGGCCGGTTCTAACACATAGATCCCAGAGTAGCCTAGCTCTCTAAGAGTGTTTATGATTCTCTTCCAATCGCCCTCGCCCTTTCCCGCCGGAACATGCTTCTGCTCACCCGAATGGTCGCTCAGATGTAGATGTATCGGCTTAACGCTGCGGATGAAACTGGCCGGATCGATTCCTGCCTCCCATGCCTCAGTAGTATCGACCATCGGGCCAACGTTTCTGTGAGCCAGAGTCTTCACAAAACCTATCAGTCCGCCGGCTGTGTCTGCCAGCGTATTCGGGTTGTTTTCGACGGCCAATCTTACTCCGGACATTTCAAGTCTGTCGGCAAGGTATCTCAAATTGTCAAGAACCGGCTGTTCAAAGAGATTCGCTTTTTGACTATCCATCTTCGGTAGTGCATGTACAACTACTATCTCACTGCGAAGAATCTCTGCAGAAGCGGCCAGTTCATCTGCCATATTCCTGGCTTCTCTTATCATTCCCGGGTAAGGGTTATACAGAAGGGAGAAGAATACCAGCGGGAAATGAATCGAACTGACCTTTATTCCAGTTTCTAAAGCCTTTCGCGCAAAGGCCGGTTTCGTCTCTTCAAGGCACTGCGGCATCAGCTCGGCCTCACGAAAACCGCTCTTTCCAATCATCGTGAGCGCTTCCAGAGTTGGTCTGGGATAAAGGGCAGCGGTAGAGAAGGAGATTCTCATTCCAGATTCGCCTCTATCTCGGCCTTAAGTTCTTTCGACAGCCACTTCATCGCGTCGGCCGGAGACATTACGTTTCTCTCAATCTTCTCCAGAGCTTCCCATATGAGGCTGTCCATGGTTCCCATCTCGTTGAAGTGCCAGTACGCGAATGCAAACTCCATCTGTTCGAATGCTGTTCTCCACATAGGAGTAGAGGCCATGAATTCCTGAGTCATGGGTAATTCAAGCGAGGATCTTCTCGTAGGCAGATAGCCGGTCTCGATTGCGAACTTCGCTGCGTTCTCGCTCGTGGTCAACCACTTTATCAGCCTGTAGGTCGCTTCGTCCTCTTTCGCCGTCTTCGGGAATAGAACTGCCACGGCTCCTCCGATGGGTATTGCTCTCACCTTGCCGGCTGGAAGGAAAGCGGCTCCAAATTCGAAGTTCGTCGTTCCCTGCCATCTTCCGATCCTGTTGGAACTACCCATATAGAATCCCAGAGTCCCTCCAAGGAACATTTTCTCGGCGAGCGAATGCTGACCAATGGCCATAGCCTTCTCGTCGATTAGTCTCTTCCAGAACTGTGCGGCCTCTATTCCCCGCTGATTATCGAATAGAGGAGTCATCGTCGATACGTCGATGATTTCATTTTCATTTTGAAGCAGAAAGGCTTTGAAGATCCACGGAGTATCGGCCATATCGACTCCCCAGATATCAGGTATACCGTCGTTGTTTGTGTCCCTAGTTATGGCCTTTGCCGCTTCAAGCAGCTCTTCCCAGGTCTGCGGAGGATTGTCCGGATCCAGTCCCGAAGCTCTCATAAGGTCTTTGTTATAGTAAAAGACGGGCGTACTTATGTTGAACGGAACTGCGCAGATCTTTCCTTCGTACTTCGAGTAATCCCACATCGCCGGGTAGAAATCATCCATGTCAAATTCGGGATCCTTAAGTATGTAATCGAGAAGGACGAAGTTCCCCCTCGCGCCGGTGAAGATCGGCCCGGCAGGTATTATGCCTCCATTTGGCAGTGTATTGGCTGCGAGAGCCGCAGTGATCTTCTGGGCGGTATCGGCATAGTTTCCTGAATAGACAAGCTTGACCAGAACATCGTTTTGACTGGTGTTGAACTCTTCGACTATTGCCTTGATAGACTCTCCAGATACACCGCTCAGGGCATACCAGAACGTTATCTCGGTAACGGCCATAGTAAGAACCGCTACTGAGACTACCAAGATACACAGCAGTACTTTCTTCACAAAAACACCCCCTTCAGGATTTCAGTCCTGTCATTGTTATAGACTTAATGAATTGCTTCTCGGAGAACATGTATACGATAAGTACCGGTACAATAGCCATCACTGAAGCCGCCATCATTAGCTGGTAGTCGCTGCTTCCCTCAGTCATAAGATATCTCAGACCTATCGGCAGCGTGCGCATATCGGTAGTATTTATGACTATCAGGGGCCATAGATACTCTGTCCAGTGTCCGAGAAAGGTGAAGAGCGCGATCGTGGATATAGCCGGTTTGGTGTTAGGCAGTATAACGTTAAAGAGTATGCCGAAGTAACCGCAGCCATCTATGCGCGCCGCATCTTGCAGATCCATCGGAACGGTTATGAAAAACTGTACAAGAAAGATTATTGAGAACCCGTTGAACAGAAACGGAACGATCAGCCCCTGATAACTATCGATCCATTTCAGACTGCTGATTATCAAGAAGGTAGGAATCATAGTGACGACAAATGGCATAAGCATGGTCGCGACGACAAACATGAAGATCAGGTTCTTGAAGGGAAACCTCAATCTCGCCAGAGAATAAGCTGCAAGTATCGATACGAATATCTGACCTACAGTCGATAATGTTGTGACCAATATGCTGTTGAAATAGTATCTCCCGAATGGAACCATCTTGAAGACCCGCGCGAAGTTATCGAGACTCCAAGAACTGGGAAGCCACTTGGGGGGATAGGAATAGACATCCGCCTGAGTCTTGAAAGCTGATAGAATCATCCAGAAGAACGGAAAGAGCATCGCGAAAAGCCCCACAAGAAGTATTATGAAGGCAATCCGATTTCTTCTGCTCTCGGCCTTAAGTACTCCATTCTTCATTCGTAGATCACCCTCTTACTACCGGCTTTCCTCTGGACCCAAGTCAGCGAGAGTATCATAAGGAACAATACGACGGCGGCAGCCGAAGCCCTACCGATCTTGAAGCTCTGGAAGGCCTGCTGGTAGATATAAAAGACCATAACTCCGGTACTGTAAAGAGGTCCTCCGTTCGGGGTCATGACGGAAATTGGTGTGAATATCTTGAAGGAGTTGATTATCCCCATCAGAATCACGAAGTAAATTACCGGCGAGAGGAGGGGTAAGGTTATTTTGAAGAATATTCTCCGCTCGCTTGCACCGTCTATCTTTGCAGCTTCGGCGTAAGTCTCCGGTATTGCCTGAAGGCCGGCGAGAAAGATCACTATGTCGTAACCCAGGCCCTTCCACAATGCGAAGAAGATCACTGAAGGCATAGCCCACTCGGGATCGTATAGCCAGCGGATAGGCCTGATTCCAAAGAGAGACAGTATCTGATTCAGAGGTCCAAGTGAAGGGTCGTAAATCCATATCCAGATGAGCGATGCGGCGACCATCGGAAGAACGACCGGGGCGAAATACGAAGCTCTCAGGAATCTTCTCGCAAAGATCTTTCGATCAAGAAGCCTGGCGATGAAGAGTGACACAACCAGGTCCAAAGGAATTTTCACGGCAGCGAAGTAGAGAGTGTTCAGCATTGACTTAAGGAATTTCTCATCTTTGAAAATGTACTGGTAATTACTGAACCCTATGAACCTCTTTGTGGCCCTCAGAAGGTCCCAGTTGGTGAAACTCAGATAAATGACGTTAACCAGAGGGATTACTACGAAGACCGTCGCCAAAAAGAGAGCGGGGGAGAGACAAACAAATGCTACTGCAACCTCTCTGGCTTTGTACCTGGGCCGGATTCTCTTCACCATATTCTCACTCACATCCCGAAGAAAACTTTCATGGCTTCACCCTTGCTCAGAATCTCGAAGGCCTTCGGCGCGTTCTCCAGGTCGAATCTATGGGTCATAAGTCTCCTGAAGAGCTCAACCTGAGATGAAAGCGTTTCTACAGCCCTTTCGAAGTGCTTCAACGCAAAGCCGAAACTACCGACCACACTCACCTCTCTGTAATGGACTGCGTATGAGTCTACTTCGATCAGTGAGTCCTTCGGGTAACCGCTGAAGAGAAGAAGGCTTCCGCCGTCATTGGCAAGCCGCGTGTACTGTCCTACGAGCTCAGGAATATTGACGGCAAAGATAATGCCGTCGAAAAGCCCTTCGGGAGGTGTGTCTGCCGCTTCGATCCCAAGACTTCTGATGTGCTCAAGTCGCCAGGCGGACTTCTCTATCACAAAGGTCTCACACCCCTCAGAGACTCCGAGAAGTGCAAACAAGACACCCATCGGACCACCACCGACTACAAGCAATCTCCTGGGTTTCACTCTTAGCTTCTCGAATCCGTTGAAGACACATGCGAGAGGCTCGGCAAGGATTTGTGCGGGATCATCTGTGACCTTGAAGAGAGCTCTAGATGCATGCTCACGTGACACGGCAATGTATTGGGTAAAGCATCCGGTCTCCAAATATGTCTTCGACTTGCAGAGCTCTGGAACACCAGTTTCACAGAGGTCGCACTTGCCACATTCTGCATATGGAGCGACAGCGACTGTGTCACCCACTTCGAGGCTCTTCATATCAACATTGAGCTCGACTATCTTTCCGTAACATTCGTGTCCCAGTATTGTTGGCGGTTTGAACATAGGATGGCCCTTCAGATAAGTCTTCAAATCCGTTCCGCAGACACCCGCGCCTAGAATTTTTATGACCACATCACCCTTCGGTTTCCCAATCTCTCTCAGTTCAAGCCTTTCCGGACCGAGATAGAAGAGCGCCTTCATCCACAATCGCCTCCTGTGATTTCCAGAATACTTCTGGCTGTGAACTCATCAGTAATCAGAATATTGAAATAACCTGCCCGAGCAGCGACGACTATTCCGTTGACTTTTTCCTTTCCGCCGGAAAGACAGACTACTCTCTTTACCTTCTTCAATCTCGATATCGGCAAACCGGCAAGGTTTTCTTCCATGCCAGATTCGCAAATTTTACCCTCGACGTCTAGAAACTGACCGAGAATATCGCCGACTGCTCCCTGAGATCTGAGCTTCTCCAGAATGGAAGTCTCTATCTCAGCCGTGAGAGCTCCCCTGGGTGTTCCAAGACCGACAATAGCCAGATCTAGCTTTGCCCAATGTTCTTCTATGACGCTCAGGGAATTCGGCGAAAGATCTTGACGGTAAATCTCTCCCCCGTTCACAAAAGCAGGGAGATTGAAGAACACTCTCCTGGCCCCGAACTTCTCGGCAAGCCTGTCAACCATATTGTTCACTTGATAAAAGGGGGCAGTCTGACCTATACCTCCAATTAGCGGAACAAAGAGCTTGTCCTTGTGCAACGCATATTGCTCGTGATTGTCAACCAGGAGAACAGTCTTATATAGAGTTCTTCCCCAGCCTACACCGATTACGTTTGAATCAGAAATCAAAGACGGCAGAAAGGAACTGGCTCTGGCCGCAATTGAATCAAGCAACTCCGGAAACACTCCGCTCCTTCCTCTTCCAAGCGGTGCAATGACAACCTCTTGAAGACCGAGAATTCTTTTGATACCAGATGCGAGCTCATCAAGTTTTTCATCATGCGGTTCGTTTATTTTGATCTCGACCATACCTACTTCTCTGGCGCGTTTCAGGTATCTCGAAATCTGAGGTCTTGACAGATCAACTCTGACTGAGATCTGTTCCTGGCTGAGATTCTCGATATAATACATGACGGCTATTCTGTGCATCAAAGAATCATCAAGAGATCTTGGGATTTGAATCACCCTCTCAATATTCTGTCGAGTTCAGAAATGAGACTCACGGGATCTGCACTCTGGAAGATGTTTCTTCCAAATGCTAGTCCCTTTGCTCCAGACTCCTTCGCGCTTTTGGCCATCGAGAGAACGTCGAGGTTCTTCGGTCCTCCAGCCAGTATTACCGGCACAGGGCAACCCTCAATGACACTGGAAAAGTCTTCAGTGAAGAAGACCTTTAGAACATCAGCTCCCAATTCGGCCGCTATTCGGGCTCCAGTTCTAACCAGTTCGGGATCGCTCGTTTTCGAGAAATCCTCAGCCAGAATCTCTACAATTACAGGAACCGACAGCGAATGGTACTCCTCTATTGCTCTGGCGACGTTCTCCATGGAATCGTAATCGCGACTTCCGAGAATAAGCATCACAATTGCTGCATCTGCACCATAGTTGACAAGAGTGTCTGCCCCGAAAACTATTGGATGCACTGTCTTGTAGTCTGAAAACTTGCTTCCGCCAAGAGATGAGCGCACGATAAGCTTCTTGGCCGCCACAAGATCCGGGTCCATTAGCTTTATCAAACCGGGATTGACAATGAAGCCGTCGGCAACGGTTGAAGCGAGTCTTTCCAGTATCTCCAGCGGTCTTTCAAGTCCCTCCATCGGTCCGAAGAATTGTGGATGATCTAGAGCGACTATAAAGAGTTTCCCGTCATTTGAGAAGAGCTTTGCGGTGTTTCTCGCCAGTCCGGTCAAGATAATCACATCTCCTATCTTAAATACACATTTGTGCATAACAAGTGTTCATAATAATTATACCAGAGATGCTGCACCAAATGCAAACTCCACAAAAAAAGAGCGGGTTATTCTCCCGCTCTTTTTCATAAAAAACCGTCTTCAGAAGTTTAAGGAGTCCATTTGGTATAGACCATCGGGTCCTGTTTAAAACCCGCTATAGTTCTTTCCGTAAGAGTCCAAGATGTAGTCTGGGGACTTCCGCCCTTGATAGACGTGAAGCACTTGTAGAGGAGGGCGGCGATATCGCTTATCTTCTTGGTTGTTGCGTAGGTCTCAACAGTCGGCCACCAAGTGTCACTTGTAAAGAAGGCCATCTTTTGAAGGAAATCTCCAGACCATTCGACATATTGATCTGATGGATTATGATCTACAACGACACCACCAACATGATCCCAGTCTGGATAGGCACTCTTCGAAGCACTTGTGGTTGTGATCGCGATCTCGATGTTTGCAGGCATCACTCCACCGGACTTTAAGCCATCAAGCCAGCTTCCTGCATGGCACGATTCGATTATTATGCAGAACGTGACATTCGCATGCTCCTGAATATAACTTCTCAACTGCGAAGCGTAGAACGTCGTTCCTCCAAGGTTCATCAGGTTTATATTACCGTGTGCGATAAAGTAGAGTGTCATGTGGTTGATTTTCTCATTGACTATAAGATCGTTCATAGCGTTTTGAACTGCCGTCCAGTTAGGTGCTGCCGCTCCGGCGACATACCTCACATCTCTTACGTTATCTGTTCCCATCAAAGTCTTGAACGACGTTGACATGAGATTACGTACAAGTCTTGCCTCGTCGTATAGACTCTGCGATGGAGTGAGTCCACTGGTTATAACCGCGCCCTTACGAGTAATCTTTGCGATGATTATATCGATCCAATCTCCAATGGGTAAGAGTACGATCTTCGATTTATCCCAGATTATTGCAGAGATATACTGGGTGCGCACAAGAATAGGTCCTGGAATGTTATTGTTGACCTTTGGAACGCCCTGAATCTTCTCATCGAAGATAATCTGTCTGTTCTTGTTTACGACTACCAGTCTTCCCGGATGGTCATAAAAGGCGCCAGGCGCTTCGTCGAGATAGAAGAGCCATCCTGCCTGGTCCAGCCCCTGAAGCTGGAACTGGAACTCCGTATTTCCTTCGGCGGTCTCCGAAGTTATGACATCTCCAACCTCGACTTCGGCAAGCAAGACACCAGTAAATGGATCATCGGGCTCGCCTTCACTTTTTATGAAATCAATGAATTTCTTTGTGGCTACTTCAACCGGATCTTTCGGAATACACGCAGAAAGTATGAGTAAAGTTATCGAGACAAGAGTTAGTATCAAAGCTGCTCTTTTGAACCGCATAGCATCACCTTCCCCTTGATACGAAGATCATCATTATCCTATACGGACTCTATATCAACCACAATCATCTTGTCCTAATAATTATATGCTCAGAGGGTACCAATCTATATCAAACGTAAGACTCTATCGTTTACAACTTAATGTACTGGAAGATACTTTGGAATCGAGATATTAAGCCTTTCTTGCTATCAAGTTCATAAGAAAGATTTGCAGAGTCCTTCTGAAGACTACCAAAAAAAGGGATAATTACTGCAAAAAAAGAGGGCGTTTCCGCCCTCTTTTAGCCGATGTTCTCTATCAATAGTACTCGATTTCTCGTGTTTCCTCCTGCATGATCATCGCAGAGTCCTTCCAGTTCTCGTCTTCGAGGTCTTCCAGACTGAAGACATAGAACTCGACCTTGTATATGTAGTTGCCCATGGAATCGTAGACGTATTCGAAGACCGAGACTTCCTTTTCCTCGCCCCAGTAACTGTCGCTGATCTTTCTCGCAACGTCGCCCATTTCATTGTACTCGAATACCGAAGAGATCGGATCCGGTTCTGTGCCTGGTTCGGCAAACATATACATGTACTCAAGCTGTTCAACCTTGAGATTGTTCTCAAACACGTAGACGGTCTTGGATAGGAGCATACCCATCATCTCAAGCGCTTCTTCAATCAGGTTGTCGTTGTCGTCATATTTGAAGGTAATTGCGAACTCCATTTCCATGCCTTCGCTCATGCCGGATATCCTCTGTGCTAAGAGTCTACCCTTTTCGTCATATTCCATAGCGACTACCGATTCGCCCTCAATATCATCTACCGTAATCGAGACAATCTTGCCATTTTCAATCACGACTTCGCCAATAGCCTGTTCAACTCCGCCTTCACGGCCGGTAAGGGAAACCAGAATACCATTCTCGTAGTTGAATAGCATTGCGTTGATCTCGTTTCCATCTTTGTCGTATGAAATTTCCGAAATGAGGTTCCCGGCCGTATCGAATGTCTGAACGCTGTAAGCGGGGAGAATGTATTCATCATCTTCGAAATCCATATCGTCTTCTGGATATACGGCTTTCACTGTTCTTACCGGACCTCTGATACCGAAGTCGGAAGCCGTCATCGAGATCATGAATTCCGACTGTGCAAAGGAAATTAGAGCAAAGAGAACAATAACAGATACGGTGATTATCTTTTTCACTACCACACCTCCAGTATATTAGTTATTATTATCATACAGTACTTGAGCCAAAAATGTGTCTCTCTGCCAAAGTATTGAAGAAAGGAAGAAGAACGTGGACTACCATTTCTATGAACCCACAAAGGGAGAACTTGAAGAAATAAAGAAGAGGATGTACATGGCGATCCCCGAGTCCAGTGCGGGCAGGTATAACCTGTCAGGATTGAGACCAATCGAGGTCGTCTATGACGACTTCCTGAGCTTTGGCGACAGTATAGTGGCCGTTCGTAAAGAGAAGGAGATTGTGGGTTATATTCACTTTGGTCCGCAGAAAGAGTCTGAAAAAGTCGAAAATAGGGGTCATATCTTCGACATATTCATAGATAGCCTTCACAGACGAAGGGGACTCGGATCGCTTCTGCTCGGTGAAGCACTTTCCAGAATGAACGAACAGGGTATGAAAACAGTAACTGCGAATACTTATCGAGGTGGAGCCGGCTGGTGGCTTCTAAAAAGAACTGGCTTCATCGAGAAAACAGTCTGTATGCAAATCGAATGCAGAAGCTCACGGTCACTTCTTTCACCGACCGGTCTCTCCATAATCAGGGGAACTCCCAAAGATCTTCTGATGTTTTCGCAGGGAGTTCAAGATACGCTGGAGTATCTCAATCGCACTGAACTGTCCAATAGAAACTACAGCATGATCTTCTACAGGTTAAACCTCGTTCTAGAAAGTGGAGCAACTCTGCTAATCTGTGTGGATGGTGAAAAACCCGTCGGATTCGCTATTTACACTATATTCGACGATTTGATGACATACGAATTGCTAGGGTATCTAGACTTCATCTTTGTAGATCAAGAGTACCGGAGAAGAGGAATAGGAAGAGAGCTTTTGGGAGATTCTCTGGAAAGGCTCAATCGAAATGGTGTCAACGAAATGTTCTTTGAATGTTCGCTAAACGATTACGATTACCGGTGGTCGCTCAGAGCAGGTATGAAGGAGTTTTCAATACAGCTTGAAAAAAAGAGCGGTTAGCATTCTACTGAACAACAATAGGCGAGTTCCGCGTGAAAGCCGCCACTATTATTCCGCCTATAAGAGCGAGAATTCCCATAGTAACAAACATGGCAAAGAAGGAGATTTCGGCTATTGTTCCCGCAACAAGTGGTCCAATCATGAAGCCCACAGCTCTTGAAGAACGCAACAAACCGAGAAACTCGGCCCTTCGCTCGGGCGGGGCTCCAAGAGCTATCATAGTTCCCGCTCCATTGATGAAAGCTCCAAAGGCTATACCAAGAGTAAAGTAACCGGCAGCTATAAGCATCCAGTCCCACGCGAAAGCGAAACAGAGAACGGAAACAACTGTCAGGCCAATCCCAAAGAGAGTACTCTTCCTGGCGCCGATTCTGTATATGATCCTTCCGAAGAAGATATGGGAGAAGATCTGCATAAATGGGTTTATAGCAGTTATTGCTGCTGTTAGTGACCCGCTCAGCCCGACCGTTTCAGTGAGATACACCGCAATAATCGAAGTGGCCCCTGCAATACCCAGCTGTCTCAGGAGCGTTCCCATATAGACGGCCCAGAGACCGTTTTTCAATAGTGGAGAAGCATCGGAAGTGAGCGGGAAGAGTCTGGTCAGAAAGCCTTTCCTGTGCGTAGTCTTTCGCTCTCCTTCGCGTACAAAGAGTATCGGAATGGCTGCTATAAGAGCCAGTGATGCAAACCACTTGATCGTCATACTTACCGTGAAGAAGAGAAGTAACAACGCCAACAATAGCCTGCCGGAAAACATACCCATAGAGTTTGCGGAATTCAGCAAAGACAGTTCTCTGGAAGTATTGCGTACAGAGTCTCTAGAACGCTCGGTGCTAAGGGCCATAGCAATGGGCTCGAATCCGGCCGTGAAAAACGCAATCAATCCGGAAAGCATAATGAACCCTGCCGGAATCTCTATAACTGAAAAGAAGAAGTAGAGAACTCCCGGAACGGCAGTAGTCACGAGAAGGAAGTATCTTCTTTTCTTGAAACCATCGGATATCGCACCCCATGCGGGAGATCCGAAAGTCTCAACCGCTCCCCTGACAGTTGTCAGAAGACCTATTACCAGCAACGACGCCCCGAGCTCACGGAGTTTCAGTTGTAAGAGCATACCGAAGCTGAACATAGCGGCAAAAACCAGTAGAGAAGACATCATTAATGGCAAACGTCTGCCAGGCATCAAGAGCCCTCCTGAAGTACGAAAAACTAACCAATTATAACATCAGTTCTAGCAGTCGTTGCCGAAATGCCGGAGGCTGTTCTGAAACTGTGAAATAGCTCTCAGTTTTCTCGATCTCTACTACTTTCGTAGGCTATTAGTTGATCATCCCCAGAAGGATCTTATGAAAATCCTCACGACGTCAGCTCCGCCGATGAATGTTCCAACGGTGCTACCGATGTTGGCAAAGACTACAACAAGCAGAATCCGTGTTACCCGGTTCCTCCAGAAGCCCTTAAAGGAGTTTACGTCTTCGCTCAGGTTTTCGAAATCCGAAACCTTGGGCTTTCTGACAAACGCCTCTGTGAGGCCGGCAAACCATCCGGCAGCGAGGAGCGGATTTAGCGAGCTCACTGGAGCAATGAAGAAAGCGGTTAGAATTGAAAGCGGATGGCCAAATGCTGCAAGAGTTCCCAGCGCCGATAATGATCCGTTCCAGAGTATCCAGGTAAGAATCTGATCGATACCCGCATCGCGATTCACAATAATAGTGGCGACTATAAGAGAGATAATGAGAATAGAGATCGTCCAGCCGATAATCTTCCCCGTTTTCTTCTTCGGGGGAATCTTATTAAGCGCTGATAGATCCTGTTCCTCATTTATGGCTTCCTTTAAGCCGGGAACGTGGCCAGCGCCCACAACCGCTACAATCTTCTTTCCCGGAGCATCCTTTATCTTCTGTGCCAAATAGCGGTCTCTCTCGTCGATCAGGGTCTCTTTCAATTCGGGAAAGGATTTCGATAATTCACTTAGAGCCGATGTCAACATATCTCCCGACTTTAGCTTGTCAAGCTCTTCTTCGGTAATCTTCTCGTCGCTGAAGATAGCCAGTACAAGGCTGAAGAACAGTTTCAGCTTTCCCCAGAAGCCTAAATTTCCCCAGATCCTGGCAAACGTAACCTGAATGTCCCTGTCGGCCAGAACCAGTTGGGCTCCGTTATCTTTTGCGGACTCAATGGCCTGGATCATTTCCTGACCGGCCTGAATACCTATCTGTTTGGCCATTCTTTTCTGATAAGAAGAGAGTATCAGATTTGAGAGCAGAAGGAAGGACTTCTTCTCTTTGATTACTTTCGCTATATCGGTCTTATTCCATCGGTCTCTGTCCTGCATTGACTGGTAACGTGAGTTGCAGAGCTCTACGGCAACAGAGTCCGGCTTCTCCTGTTCGATGATCTGTTTTACTTCTTCGGCACTATTCTTTGAAACATGCGCAGTTCCGATAAGTATAATCTCTTTATCTTCAACCTGTATTCTGTGAACTGTCTCTGACAACTAAATCACCCTTTCTACTTTTGGCATCAAAGTATATTTAATCACAATCTTGCTACTAACAGGCATTTATGAGATTATCATTTATGTAGAAGAATGAACAAAAGAGGTGGTTATTATCGTTTCTCCAGTAGTTTCGAAGATAGAAGATATACCTGCAATGATAGAACTTTCCAGTCGGGTCTTCAAGGCCGATATGGGTTTGAGCTTCCCTCTTTTATTCTCAGAAGAAAACATCCAGAACATGACGGTAATCAGAGAAGACGGAAGACCCGTTACGATGATCGGAATGCTTCCGAGAGAAATCTCAATATTCGGTCACCGGTTGAAGGTAGGCCTTATCGGGGCTGTCTGTACCCATAGCGACTACAGAGGAAGAGATTATGGAAGGCTGACTCTGGAAATGAGTGAGAAATTGGCTATAGAGAAAGAGATATCTATCTTCGTAATATCTGGAACGAGAGGTCTCTACAGTAGATTTGGCGCCATAACTCCCGGCGGATTCTTCAAGTTGAATGTCACTTCTGGTGAATGTTGCGATGTAAGAGAAGCCACTGAAGGTGATATCGAGAGAATCCTTGGACTCTACCGCACGAAACCTGTTAGGTATATCAGGGATCTCTCGGAGTTCTCCAGAGTTTTCTCAACCGGCAGAGTAATGGCAAAAGAGGCTAAAACGTATTTGGGAGAGGAATCTTACATAACAGTAATAAAGCGAAATAACCGTCCACATATCGTAGAATATGGCGGCCATGAAGAGAACGTCTTGAGAACTGCCAGAGGCTATCTTCAATTGAGTGGAGAATCTCAAGCGGTGATGACCGTCGACAGATTCTTCAAAGGCAATGAGAAGACTCCGTGCGGCTTCGAAGGAACTATGAAAATAATCTCCATCGAGAACTTCCTGAAACAGCTCGAAGGTTACTTCAGAGAGACCATAAAACCTGAAGGGTTCAAAGCTCTTGAAAGAGAAGCCACGAAAATGTCGGCCGAGCAGTTCACCAGATTTGCACTTACAGAGGACTCTATTGCCGGACTGCCCGTGCCTCTGCCTGATTATGGCTTCGACTATATATGATTATTGAGGACTACATTCTGTTTCTGCTGAGGCTTAGAGCTCTGAGAGCTTCTCGAAAGTCACTCTTCTGAGTATCGTGCCACCAATTGGCCTGAGCTCGACCATCACTTGATCGGAATTGTCCCTGCGGCGGAAGAACCCCTTGATCCTGGGAGGATGCAAGAAGTCTAAAGGCTCCTTCCTAATCTCCGGCTCGAGAGTGCTCAGAGTCTGTTCAGTGGCACAGATTTCTTCATACATGTTGCCTATCGGCAGGTAAAGAGTATCTCGATAGCCTCCGCGGTACTCCCTACCGGGTCTTTCAGTCGAAGGTATTTCCAATGCGTAGAGCAACGGTCCGAAAGAGTAGTATACGTTTCCTTTCAGATCGACACTTTCTCTGGTGTTCGCATATAAGTGAATCTTCACCATATCGCTCTTCCATCTCTTTCTCAGTCCGATCATGTTCCCAAGATCTATGATCTCCGCGTTTTCTACACAGAGTGTCGTCCCGGTAGCCCATGACGGCTTTCTCAGGTACAGAGTGAACTCAGTTTCGACTTCAGCGACGATAGATAGTTCGATACTGTGTTCAAAAGGATAGGCAGTTCTCTCCACAATCGTCACTCTCGTACCGTTAATGTAGGTCTCCAGTCTGCAAGGTCCATAGAGCGCCGCAAGAATCCCGTCTTCAAGTTTCATGAACATCGAACCGGTGAAACTTGGAAGAGTCCTTCCCGCGTTTGGAACACAGCATACCGCTACGTCCTGATGGGCGGATGAGTACTTGTAACGAAGATCTTCCCCAATTCCTTGACCTCCATTATGGCCATTCATTACATAGGAGTTGTCAGTCTTGCAGTAGGCTACCTGTCGCTTTTCCAAATCCATGGCCCCATAGGCGCCATTGTATAGAAGCCACTCTATCCTGTCTGCCCAGCGCAGTTCTCCGGTTATCTCAAGCAACAGTGTATAGCTGTCCAGCAGCTCGTGTATCGAGCAGAACTCGTAGCCTGTGAAGGTGGGATCGGCACTTCTCCCCCAGATCCACTCATCGCCTATCGGTGCTCCTGAAGGGACAGTTACGTAATTGAGTCTGTGGAGATAGGCCGATACTTCCGCACCATATTCTTCGCTTCTGGCAAGATTCGCCACCAGAAGTGATCTCAGACCTTCGTACGTGTGAACGCCGTGTCCTTTGAATCTGAAATCATAGTCGAGAAGATTATCTCTCTTTATATCAACCTCAGATATGTTAGCCGCGTTATAGCAATCAAGAAGCCATTTAGCGTAGTTAAGGTATTTCACGTCTCCCGTAAGGCAATACATTCTGTAACACGAATCGGTAAAGGTTATTCCGTGAGAGACCCCCGCATAACTCCTTTCAAAATCGAAAGGGTTGCTTTTGCCACAGTATTCCCTCATAGTCACTTCGAATGCTCTTTCAATCCTTTCGAGCACTTTCATGTCGCCCGAGAGCTCGAAGTAACATACCGCCGCCCGGAAGAATGAGGACTGAGCCCATAGCTCGCCGTTCTCACCTTTAGCTTTGAAACGTAGATCATCCCCGTATATACCGATATAGCCGTCTTCATCCTGTGAATCCAGGACTCTTTCAATATATCTTCTGGCTTTCTGCATATATCTTTCCTCACCGGTAAGATAGGAATGTCTCACGAGTCCGTCAAGCCAGTTAGACTGGGATTCACTATTCCACCACAGATACTGCACTTCCCACTCTTTGTCCTGCTTTGCGACACCGATATCCTTTGTCCGCTTCAAATTCGTAAGTCTATCTCTTCCATAGATCTCGTCGTCCCGTATTATCTCCGGAACAATATTGTCCAATTCGCCCACGAAGCCTTCAAGGTTTCGTCTCATCTCTTCCAGAAGCCAGCCTTCGGGCTTAATACCACCGAGTTTGAACCTTTCAAGCATAATGGAAACTCCCCTCTGACTCTATTTTAGCTATTCGTCCGCTCCAGTTTATCGATAGTATCACGCCAGGATGTCCCATTTGAGATACCGTATCTCATTATGATACTTTCGATCAATTATCCACTCTAAAGCTATCATATAATAATTACGACCATGGTTGTGGAGGTGCGAGGTGACAGAAGAGGTACCTTTGAAGAAGGACTATATAGACTGCGTTAACTGTGTTATAGACTATATCGAAGATAATCTGCCGGAGGATCTCACAGTAGAAAAGTTATGTACTTCATCGGGTTACTCGCAAGTTCATCTGCAGAGAATCTTCTACTATTCAACCGGCCAGACAATTGGGCAGTATATCAAAGGAAGAAGGCTCAGCAGAGCCGCAGAAGCCCTATCGCAAACAACGGTGTCAATACTTGAAATCGCTATGCAGTGGGGTTATGAATCACAGGAAGCGTTCACGAGAGCCTTCAAGAGTATGTATCATCTGACTCCGGGTAAGTACCGGAGACTGGGATTGAAGTTTGCTTTGACCAGAAGAAAGAGACTAACGAGAGAGCGAATCATAGGAGGGATTGTCATGGAACCGAGGATAGTTAGCAGGGAGGCCTTCAAGGTTGTCGGGCTGAAGTACTATGGAAATGATCCGAAAAACAACTGCCCACAGCTGTGGCAGGAGTTCATGAAGAGATACGCGGAGATCAAGAATGCAATACCCATAAGCGAGAGTTACGGACTGATGTGTACCGGAGAAGAAGACTATGTCGATGGCAAGTTCGACTATATAGCTTCTGTCGCCGTAAGCGGTCTTGAAGATATTCCCGAAGGAATGGTGGGAGCGGAAGTGCCCGCTGCAACTTATGCGGTCTTCACTCACAAAGGAAAACTCGACAGGATAGATGATACCTATGAGTATATCTACGGCACGTGGTTCCAGAACTCGGAGTATGAACCGGTTGGATCCAACGAGTTCGAATTGTACGACGAGCGATACACGGGGAACGATGATTCCGAGTTCGACATATATATTCCAGTGAAAACTAAGTAGCAAGCTATGTAGAACAGCAGCGGCCGCAAGGCCGCTTTTTTTCATTTGCCAATCTCACTCCCCGGTAAGAGAAGAGAAAAGAGCTCCTATACGGTACCATAAATGATACTATTTTCTTATATAGCATTGGCGCAGGATATTGCCATTTTTTCCATCTTCGGCAACCCGCATGCATATTTCCACTAATCCGCGCCAGACTTCTGTCATTATGTTAGATTTTTTGCTACTCTGAGAGGAGGAAAAAACTATGAAAAGAAAGCTACTGCTTTTTGCATCGCTAACAGTCTTTCTGATACTCATGCTGACTGGCTGTCCCAACGGTCCCAAGAGCTTCACACTTACTATTACGACCTTGCCGGATGCAGGAATTCAGATTATCGTTGATCTCGTCAACAAGGTGACTCCCTTCAGTCAAAAATATCAGGAGGGGACCTCTGTTGAGGTCCAGGTAACGAGTCCTCAGGAAAGGGATACCTCGGCATTCGTTCCTGGAGACGATACGAAGTACACTTTCCAGCAGTGGAACGATGCCAGCAATGAGAACCCACGGAACATCACCGTAAACAGCAACATTGTCTATACCGCTCAAATGACCGTTCAGTACAAAGTCGAGACCTCTTCAAACCCAGCGGGGGCGGCAGTCACAGGCGGCGGCTGGCACAGCAAGAACGCTAACGCGACACTGACAGCTCCGGCCAGGGCCGGATACACCTTTAGCCACTGGGTAGTAAACGGCGTTAACGCCGGTTCAACGAACCCTCTGATCATAGCAGTTGACAACCCAAAAAATGTGGTGGCGCATTATGTGTTGACACAGTACACGATAACGGTTACCACAGCTCCGGATACCGGATTGACCGTTAGAATTGCCGGTACAGTATATTCTTCGCCTGGAAACAGACTGGTCAATGAAGGCTCCGTCACGGAAATATCTGTAGATTCTCCACAAGAAAAGGACACCTCTACATTCGTCGCGGGAAATGATACGAAGTACACTTTCCAGCAGTGGAATGACGCCAGCAATACGAATCCTCGAAATGTCACCGTAAATAACAACGTTACTTATACCGCGCAGATGGGCGTTCAATACAAAGTCGAAACCTCTTCAAACCCGGCGGGCGCGGCAGTCACAGGCGGCGGCTGGCACAACAAGAACGCGAACGCGACACTTACAGCTCCGGCCAGAGAGGGTTACAACTTCAGTCACTGGGTAGTAAACGGCGTCAATTCAGGATCAGCAAATCCGCTAGTTATAGCTGTGAATAATCCAAAAAACGTTGTCGCTCACTACACACCTGATGTCCAGTACACTCTCACTTTAACTACTTTACCCGATCTCGCCCTCGATGTCAGGATAGACGGAACTCTGTATTCCTCGCCAAAGGGAATGGTCGTTCAGGGAGGCGCCAGCAAACAGATCTCCGTGGATACTCCCCAGCAGAAAGACATCTCGCCCTGGCTGACCGGGATAGATGCCAGATACACCTTTGCGAATTGGGACGACGCGAACACGTCCAATCCGAGAAATGTGACGATAGACTCAGATGTTACCTACACGGCAGTTATGAATACAGAGTATAGATTTGATGTTTCTGCTTCTCCAACTCTTTGGGAGACTGGAGTCTACTGGACTGCAAGAGGATCGTTGTGGGAGTTCGACTTTACCGGCGATCTTGGGCCTTACAACTTCAGTCACTGGCTCGTAAACGGCCAGAATCTGGGGAGCGCAAGACCTCTGGAACTTATTGTGGACAAGCCTTACAACATAACAGCCGTCTTCGCGATGCAGCAGCCTGACTATACGCTTACCGTCACCACCTCCCCACATACAGGACTGAACATAAGTATCGGAGGAGCGAACTATCTGTCTCCCAAGAGCGTTGTCCTGAGTAGCGGATCGTCCACACAGATAGGTGTAACTTCTCCTCAGAGCAAAGATACGTCGCCCCATGTTGCCGGAAACGATACGAGATATACATTCCAGCAGTGGAATGACACCAATACTCAGAACCCGAGAGATGTAACTCTTTACTCCGACATGACTTACACCGCAGAGATGAAACTCGAATACCTCGTGGCTACTTCCTCCAACCCTGCGGGGGCAACAATTGGTGGTGCAGGCTGGCATATTGCCGGCTCGATCGTGAACTTCACGGCGCCTGCAAGAGAAGGCTACACGTTCAGCCACTGGGTAATCAACGGCGCGAATGCTGGAGTGGCCAATCCGATAGCCGTAACAATAGACGGTCCGAAAAACGTAGTCGCACACTACGTCGCGGCCGCCAGCAGAAACATCTGGGGCAATGTTACTCCTTATACGGGCAACGTGAAGACGGCCTCTATAGACGACCTCGAAACACTATCCAACCCGGACATTAGGACCGTCCCGCAAGTAGCCGATTATACTGAAGGGGAGTACATACTGAGGGTAACCTCTTTCAGAGATGTCGAAAGCGACTTCAAGACTGCGGCTCTGAGAGATATCGAGATAGTGAGAAGAATAGAATCGGCCGATGGGGACCTGAGGTTTATTCTGGTCAGAACGACAGCAGATATGAGGCAACTGGAATCTCTCTCAGGAGTTCTAGACGTATCGAGAAACTACCTTTACTATCCGCTGGCCACAACTCCTAACGATCCTTCCTATCCGTTGCAGTGGCACTATCCGGTCATGAACCTTCCTCAGGCCTGGGACTACACAGTCGGATCGAGAAGCGTCGTTGTAGCCGTTATCGACTCGGGCTTCTCCATAAATCACCCCGACCTGACCGGAGTATTCACAGCTGGATACAACTTCATAGACAACAACTCGAATGTATCCGAACCGATGACATCAGACGACAGCCACGGCACGCACGTGGCGGGAACTATTGCAGCGCTTTCGAACAACGGAATTGGAGTCGCAGGTGTTACCTGGGGCGGCTTTGGCATCTCTATGATACCAATAAGAGGAATCAAGGATTCGGCAACGCTTATCAGCAGTCTTCTCTATGCGGTGGATCATGGAGCGAAGATAATCAACATGAGTCTCGGAGGACCGGCCGGAACTTCAGCCCTCCATGACGCCATAAAGTATGCGGACAGGAACGGAGTAGTAATGGTTGCAGCGGCCGGAAACAATGGAGATGGAAATATCCTATACCCGGCCAAGTATGCCGAAACAATAGCAGTTGGAGCTGTCTGGGAAGACGGCTCGACTATCAAGAGGTCGGACTATTCTTGTTACGGACTGGAACTTGACGTTGTAGCTCCCGGTGGCTGGATGACCTCTTACACCGATCCTAACGGAGTCTACAGCACCGGCTGGACTCCCTCAGGAGACAACTACATGTATATGCAGGGAACTTCTATGGCGGCGCCGCACGTTACCGGTCTGGTCGCATTGCTGATGGGTGCGGGCCTGACGGATCCAGACGACATACGCCAGACCCTGCGAAATACCGCAACCGACCTCGGAGCTGCCGGACGGGACGACTTCTATGGCTACGGACTTGTCAACGCTGAAGCAGCCTTAGCTTCGATAACCACGCCACAGCCGTTTAAGGTCTTCCTAAGGAATGCGTCTACTGGAGTCGACATAGCAAACACAACGATATCCGACTCCGGAGCCTTTGGATTCAGCAACGTCTCGCTCACGCAGGTAAAGATATGGGCCTGGAGAGACATGGATGACAGCGGAACCGTAAACACGGGTGACCTTCTCGGTTACTACAACTACAACGGTGGAAAGCCCAACGTGAACAACGCTCAGACCATAAACCTGTCGACGGGTGATAACTGGATAGACTTCATGTTTGCACCGATCGTCGATAACTAAACTAGAGATTGTCCAAATAAAAAGGAGCTCTCAATCGAGAGCTCCTTTTTCGTTCTCTATAAGTCACTTGAGAAGCGCTTCCAGTTCTTGAGAACTCTCTATACCTTCTTCTCCAACTTCTAAGAGAAGATCACCTAGCATGAATCGCACTTTCTCACCAAGAGAAAAGACGTCCTTCAGGGTGTTATCCTTTGCTATCAGGGCAAAGTAAGCTTCGCTAAAGGCTTTGATCTTTGCTGATTCGATCTCTTCGACGCCCTGGATGTCCTCGATCCAGATATCATCTTTCAAATAGAAGCCCTTACTTCCGACAAATCTGTAATCTGAGGGTCCGCTTCCGGCGAAACTATCTTGTTCCATTTCGGCTACCGATTTTGCAGCCATAACCGAACCGGCAGTCTGTGGAGCACTGAGCCCTCCCCTGTCGAGAGATTGCGAGTAGCCGACCATGAGTCTCTCGGGTGCGATAAGGAAAGATGTGAACTCATTGATAATATTGAACTTCTTCGAAAGAGCGATTATTTCTTGAACCACTTCTTCCCTGGCAGCATCGGTAAGGTTTTTGTCGTAACGGTATATGTTCGCCAGGAAGGCTATCCTTCTCTGCGCCCATATCCGCGAGATAAAGTCGCTGTCAGTCTTTTTCTGAAGGCGGAAGTAGTATTCGTAGATGTACTTCTCTCCTCCTCTTCTGCCTTCGACTGTGACTTTCAGATCTCCCTCTTCAAAGAAGAGGCCCGACAATCTAAGCGCGTAACCTGAAAAGAGAGAATGAGGTCCAGATGGAAGGACCTTCGTAGTCTCGACTCCTTCGAAAGTAATAGTGACATTCTCAAGAGCGGGAGTCTCTATTGATCTATAGAGATCAGTTACCTTCCCTTCGATGTTCTCTCCCTCGATAATGTAACTGACACGTCCAGCGTTCTCCTGAACCAGTCTGTCGAGAAGTTCCGCAACAACCCCGGTTCCCACTCCAAACGAGAAGAGATGAACGTTTCTCGCTCTCGCCTCGTTAGTCGCATCGCTTACAATTCTTCCAGTATCAGTGATACCTGCCGTTGGAGCTCCGTCTGTTAGGAAGAGCAAGACTTTGAAGCGGCCCTCATCTCCCCTACTAAACATGTCTATGCTCGTCTGCAAGGCGTCGTAGATGTTAGTCATACCATTCGCCTGAATTCTTCTGACTTTCTCTAGCCAGATGCCCTTTTCCGAGGCACTCAGAAGACCGTCTGTCAGGTTGTAGATCTTATCATCGAAGGTCACGATAGCAAAGCGGTCTTCACTCCTCAACATCTGCAAGACCTGTTCGAGAGCTCTCTTAGCCTGTTCTATCTTCTCTCCGTACATCGAACCGGAAATGTCCAGGACAAAGACGACGTCCTTTGGAATAACTCGTTCTTCTCTTATTCTTGGAATGAGAGTGAGAAGGAAGTATCCCTCACCGGTCTTATCGTCCCAGAAAGTGGCTATTGAGGAAGGAATTTCTTCTCTGGATGCGGTGAAGACCAGAGCCACGTCGGAAGCAGGCACGAAATCCTTGGCATTGAAGGTGTACTCTCTACCGGCATAACCTTCTATCTCTTTGAGCGGATGACTCGGCGAAAAGACCTCCGCGATCTCTTCGGTAGTCTTAATCCTTATGCTAACGCTGCCTATCGGAGCGGAGAGAAGACTGTCAATCTTAAACGGATAGATCATCGTGTATGCATTGGACGATATCTCGAGAGGTTGAGAGTATTCTATGAAGAACTGTCTTTTCTCTCCGGCCTCAAATGGAAATACACTCAGCCTTATTAGCTGACTACCGACATACTCGAGAAGGGCAGGATCCTTCAACTGCGCTACGATCTCTTGATAGATCTTCTTGGCCTCTTCAGCCGGAAGAACTTCGGCCTTCAAAACTTGATCTCCGACCTTCATCACGAAATCGCTTATTACGGCCGATGATGGGATGGGAAAGAGATATACGGCCTCAAGCGTTCTAGCGGTAGTATTCTGAAACTCCTCCTCAATCCTGACCCTGGCGACACCGTTTTCTATGGAGATATCGACATTATGGTAATTCATGGTAAAACCACCGGTGCCAGGAATTATCGGATGGGGTGGAACGACGACTCCGTTTCCAAAGAACGGTGTTGACAATAAGAGCAAAAGCAAAGTGAATCCCGATTTCTTAATCATAACAGTAAGCGCCCCCTTTTTCTTCCGCTCATCTATGACACTAATAATGCCGGGAAGGTTTTACCGTTAAGAACGAAGATCCTTCCGTGTTCCTCACCAACAGACTTCTGAGGATCATCAGGAGAGTTTTTAGCTTCACCGCTCAACGGAAACTTGAGATAAAAGGCGAGAAGGTCTTGATGCTTTCACCTAATGTTTTTCTCGTCAAATCAGGTTCAGAAAAGCTAAGCGCGATAAATGCTATCCAGCGTTTGATGACATCATATACCGACCAATCATCACACAAACAAGCCAAAGCTCTTATTACTCTTTGCAGGAGCTCCATTCCGACACTTTCTGTGTAATAATAGTCCAGAGGTGATGTATATGAAGCGAAATCTGGGAGTTATTGATACAGGACTGATTTTGGGATTGCTGGCCCTTTCTTTAGTAGGCGTTATGGCATATCTATTTCCAACGGCGACGCTTCCCTCTCCTGAGGGACAGTACGCGGTTGGCCTTCAGATACTTGAACTAGAGGACCGCTCGAGACAGGATCCCTTTGTCGATGTCGAGATGACAAGGAGGCTCTTAATCGATGTGTGGTATCCAGCAGAGGAAACTGCTGGCAAGAGGAGAAGCGCCTGGTTTAGAACCCCGTCGCTGTTTATAAACAGTCTCGCGAGTAATTACGATCTTCCGTCCATAATCTTTCAACACTTGCGGGCGGTCAAGACAAACTCATATATTGAGGCACTGCCTCTGGAATCTGAAGAGGGATTTCCCGTTCTCATACTATCCCCGGGGACTCCGGCAATCGTTCCTCTTTACTTCTCGTTCGCCGAGTACCTGGCAAGCCGGGGATACATAGTCATCGGTATTGAACACCCTTATGGCGCGGCAGTTGTGGAGTTTTCCGACGGGACGCAGGCGCATTTTTCAAGAGAGAGAGCCTTCAAATTCCCGGGAGTCGAAACCTTTGAAGAAGGTGTCAGATATGGAATGAGATGGATGGCGGAGGATTTCTCGTTTGTCATAGACGAATTGGAGAGATTGAATGCAAGCAGCGAATTTCCGAATGGCTTCTTCGATACTTCAAGGATCTCGGTCTTCGGTCATTCCGGTGGCGGAGGAGTCGTCAGCTTCCTGTCCCAGAGAGACGAGAGAGTGAAAGCAATGGTTTCTTTCGATCCCGCGCTTTTTGCGATGACAGAAGAGTCGCTATCTGCAGGCGTCAATATTCCTTCTTTCATAATGGAAACTGGCCTTTGGCTGGAGAGAGAAGAGGCGGGAGATCTGCATCTCTTCATACAAAACAGTCCTGTAAAACCCTTTCACCTTAAGATTCCGGACGCCAACCATCCGGATTTCGCTATGCTAGATCGGCTTTCACCTCTGGCACATTATCTTGGCTTTACAGGGACATTCATGGCTAACGGAGGCGAGGAGTATCTTCACCGATCGATATTCTCTTTCCTGGAATATGTTCTAAACAACGGATCGATAGATATTCTTATAGAGAATCTGCTATCGCGAAAGGACGTTCAGGTCTTCTACGGCGCACAGGAAATAGTCAAATAGACTTCTTTCCGGATCGGACAACGCGGGGAATCAATATGAGAGTCAGCAGGGCACCCGTTCCCATTCCGATTGATAGAAGTAATCCGAGTCCTGAGAAGAGCTTCAAAGGGGCAAAGACCAGAGACGCGAAGCCGGCAGCGAGAGCCAGGGTATTGGAGAGAATAGCGGGCTTCACTTCCTGTCTTGCCCTGTATATATCCTTGACGTCTACATATCTGCTTACGAGATGAATCGCGTAATCCACAGTCAGACCGAGAAGTACACCCGCTACAATTGCGGTCGAGATCTCCAGTTTTACGCTAAAAATACCCATATACGCAAAGTTGAAGGTCACGGAAAGCGCAATAGGCATTACAGAGATCAAGGCAAGCCTTAAGGATCTAAAAACCACCAGCAAAAGAACAGTTATCGCGATCATAGCCCAGATTATTGTACTTACCTGACTTCCGAGCACCTCGTTGTTTACACCGGCAATTATCAGTAGCGGCGAAGCTATGTACGGTGAGTACTGCTCATAGTCTTTCAGGATCTCTTTCAGGCCAGTTTCAAGAGCCTGCGCATTTACAGCATCGGTATTCGGAGTCTTGATCAGAAGGCGTATTGTATTACCGATCATGTACTGTTCTAAGGGTAGATTGCCGTTTCTGGCAGCAAGTTGCAGAATTGGTAAAGGGATATTGAAGGCCTTAGAAACGTCCATTATCGACGATACTCCATGTACTTTCGGAAGTTTCTGAATCTCTTCGATAAGTCCAGATATCGCCAGAGAATCGCTGCCGGTGAAGAGACTCTCTTTACTGAGCATTACATAAAACGGCATATTCCAGCCAAACTCTTCACGGATAACCCGGGCAGATTTGACTACGTCTGAATTATCTCTAAAATAGTCAAACTGATCAAAGTTCTGCTCAATGCCCAGTATGAATAACGGAGAGAGTGCGGCGAAGATCAGAATAGCTATGAGCAAAACAAAGTCAAGCCTCTTCGATTTCTCTCTGGAACGGCTGGCAAATTTCAGTTTTCTCTCGACAGCTGGCAAATCGAAGAAGCTTATGAACGCCGGTAGAGCCAGCAGCGTAAGTGCAGAACTAATCATTATTCCAGATGAGACGAGAATTCCAAGCTGTTTGAAGGCATCCAGACTGCTTATTATGAATGTTAGAAACCCCACCGCAGTCGTGAGGGCCGAAAGAAAGATCGGAACTCTCTCCTCCCTTATAGTTCGTTTAAGAGAGGCTGTTCTTTCGAAGATTCTGCGATTGGTGATATATCTGTCTATGAAATGGAGCCCATAAGAAGAAGAGATTATGACTATAAAGAGACCCACAGTTGAAGTGAGGATATTTATCTCAAAACCTATCACTGATCCGAGTCCGTAAGTCCAGATGGCGGCGAAACCCGAGAGGATAGACGGAACAAGAGCTGCTTTTACGCTTCCAAGTCTCAAATAGTAGATGAAACAGATCAAAGCAAACAAGATCGGCGGATAGACTATCACAAGAGAGAAAATCGATCTGTTCAGTTCATTGTCAACAACCGGTTTGCCACTTGAGAAGAATTCCAGTCCCTTCAAATGTTCTTGAGCCAAAGCCATAACGCTCGCGACGGTATTTCTGTCTTCTATGTCAATCGGAATAAGGGCCACTCTTCCCTCTCGATCTACCAGATTGTCAACGTAGAGAGCGTTTTTGAGAATCTCCTCAACGCTCTCAGAAGCTATACCGTTTCTGAAGTAAGGTTCGGCAGAGACACCGCCGAATACACTAACGCTCACCCTTGACGCGTCGAGGTAAGAGTTGAAGCTAACTATCCCGGGAACTCCAGAAAGCGCCTTCATAAAAGCGTATATTTTCAGGGAGTTTTCACTCTTGAACAGCCCGTCTGTCTTAACAACAATGATTATCTGTTTCTGTTCTCCAAATAAACTCTCCATTCTTCTCATACTTTCGATTGAAGGAGCTCTCGCAGGAAGCAGGTACTCGCTGGATACATTCACATTCAGTCTCGTGAGAGAGAGAAGAAAAAAGATAGTTACGACCAGAAACAGACTTATTATGAGAAGCGAATTCTTCTTGTTCATCATCCATCCTCCGTCTAGTAGAATTCTACAACATTGTTGGGAAAAGTAATGCTAATGTACAGTTAATTTTCTTGACTATTAATAAGATGAAATAATATAATATTTTTTGGAGGTGAGTTTCTGTGACTGCAAATACTAACGGTGCTGACTCTCAGAAGATTCTGGAAACAGTGTTCGACCTGGTGAGAAATTTCACCGCCTTTTTTTCGTTCAACAAGGAGGCCGAAGAGCTGAAGACAATGGAGTTTTATCTGCTTCTCCATGTAGCCCTTAAAGGGCCGCAAAATATGTCTTCGCTGGCAAAAGCCTATTCAATGACCAAGAGCAATATTACGCTTCTCATAGATGACATGGAGAAGATGGGATATATGGAACGTGTCCGCTCCGAAGAAGACAGAAGAGTGATAATGATACACCTTACCGGAAAAGGCGGAGAGATGTTCCAAAACTTCCTGAAGAACTTCGAAGAACTAATAAAGCTCTTCATGAAAAACGTTACTCCCGAAGACCTTTCTGTCATAACCGATGGGTTCGAAAGAATCACCAACATCGTTATTGAGAAAGGATTGAAGGAGACTTAAGACCGACTATCAGAAGAGCGAGGTGGAAATCTTGGTTCTGGTAACTGGAGCAACTGGTCATGTTGGAAATGTTCTTAGCAGAGAGCTGGTTTCCAGAGGAGAGAAGGTTAGAGCGATGGCGCTTCCCGGAGAAGACACGTCAATAATCGAGGCTCCGGGTCTAGAGATAGTACGTGGCGACATCCGCGACAGAGACTTCGTTGTTGAGGCCTGTCGGAATATAGATATCGTATATCACCTTGCAGCCTTGATATCGATAATGCCGACCATGCGAAAGCTAGTCAGAAGCGTTAATATTGAAGGAACAAAGAACGTAATTCACGCGTGCAAAGTCCAGAGAGTCAGAAGACTCGTGTACACTAGCTCAATACATGCGTTTGCAGAACCCGAAACGGGCGGAATAATTGATGAGAGTATACCGTTCAACCCCGTTCTCACCGCTGGCGTATATGGGAAATCTAAGGCGGAAGCCGTATTGAACGTTCTAACGGCAGCCAGAGAAGGGATGGATGCTGTGGTTATCTGTCCAACTGGAATAATCGGGCCGTACGATTATAGACTCTCGGAAATTGGCAAAATGATCAAACTATTCGCGGCTGGCAAGATACGGGTCGCAATAGAAGGTTCCTTCGATTTTGTCGATGTCCGGGATGTTGCTCTTGGAGAGATAGAGGCGGCACAGAGAGCTCGCCCTGGAGAAGTGTATATACTCGGGGGTCAGAAAGTGAACATGAGAGAGCTTATGAATATGCTGCATGAACTCACAGGAAAGAAAAGGGTTAGAACATTTCTTAGGAGCTCTCCGGCATACTTTCTGTCTGTCCTGGCAACTGTCTACTACGTTGTCACGGGAAAGAGGGCACACTTCACTCCATATACGGTTCACACACTCACGAGAGACTATACTTATTCTCACGAAAAGGCTACTAGAAACCTTGGTTATGCTCCGCGCTCGATCCTTGAATCTTTGAGGGATACCGTCAGCTGGCTCAAGAGGAATGATACTACGAGATTGTTTCTCGAACGGTGATTTCAACAGTTGAATGGAGGATAAAAGGAGGCCGCGAGATACAGGCGGCCTCTATACAGCGGTAATGGTATTCAGATTTTGAATTTCGGCCTGAATTCGCTCTCAAATGGCGCAAAGGCCTTTTTGCTCTGCAGATAACCCAGTACGATCTCTTTGAAGTTCGGAAAGCGCCCACAATCACTTTCGGTCTTCACGAGAGTCTCTTCGCCCACAACACCTATGACCTCTCCATTCGTTATAGACTCTCTCTTTGAGACCATTCTGTGGCTCTCCTTAGCCCCATCGATCGTATCCGTATAAAGAACCTTCCCCTCCAGAACCACCGCGAAGGAACCGGCTATTTCCTCAAGGTCGTAAATCTCATGCGAAGAGATGATCATAGTCTTGTTCTCCTGCAAAACATAATCTCTGAGAACTCCCATGACTTCCTGTCTGATCACGGGGTCCAGATTCTGAGTCGGTTCGTCGAGTATCAACAGGTCGGCTCCGCTCGCAACTGTCAGCGCTATGTGAAAGAGTGTCTTCATTCCCATAGAGTATGTCTCGATTCTCTCCGCCAGATTGAACTTGTAGTGCACCGCGAAGCTTGTAAAGACTTTCTCCTGCCAGTTTGGGTAGAGCATTCTCCATATTCTCAAGTAATCTTCTCCTGTGAATCTTCTGAAAGTTAGTCTGTCTTCAGTCAACACAGCTATCTTCTCTTTCGTCCGGGACGTAACCTTCTGCCCGAAGACCGAGACACTACCGTTGTCGGGTTTCAACTCTCCGAATATGCATCTCAGAGTAGTAGTTTTCCCCGCTCCATTTGGTCCAACTACTGCAAAGATGTCTCCTTCATCGACGTTGAAAGACATGTCGTTCAAAACGGGTTTGGACGAAAAACTCTTCCGGAGACCGTCTACGTTAACTATCATTTCTGTACCCCCTTTCTAGCGAAGACGTAATTCGCAACTATCAGAGCGCTGAATGCCACTAATGTTGTAGCAATTGCGTTTCCCTGGTGAATTGGACTTGCATAGAAGTACGGGTTATTCCACCTGTTTCCAATTCCGCCGATTATCGCGTCAACAATCAGGACGAGAAACGGAATTCCAAAGTTATCGAGACCTGCGGTCACGCTTAGCATCGCTACAGCATAGTAAGCCGTGGCGAAGTTGATCGATCCAAGTATCATTGCGAGCCAGTATGTAACCGATACTGCATTAAGGTGTGCTCCGAAAAGGGCCATACCTACCAACTGGGTCGAAGTACTCAGAGCTATCAGAAAGAGGTAGGAGATCCAGAACAGCTCCATGTGAGAATAGGGCAGCGCAAGTAGAGAACCCAGCCTCTTGTGTTGTATGTCTGAAGGCAGCAAACTTGTGCAGAGCAGAAAGAGGAAGATCAGTCTTACGGGATAATAAGGTACGAGCAACCCGAGAGAAAATACAGCTATTCTTCCCGCCTTTTCGCTTAGTTCCTTCATGAAATAGGCTTCTATCTTTTCAATCATTTTTCCAAACCTCCTCTAGCAAGACCTTCGCCATCTGAAGATCAATACCGCTTTTCTTGAGTTCTTTAACCGTTGAAGATATTGTATTTACCACTTCTTTGTTTACAGCTTGAGCTGATCTCACAAAGTACCCTACCCCATGTTCTGCCTCCAGAAGTCCCTCAAACTGCAACCTCTCAAGCGCTCTGATTACGGTGTTTGTGTTTACACCGAAAATCGTTGCCAACTCTCTCACTGGCGGCAGTTGATCGTCATTTTCGAGTCGTCCAAGCATTATTTCTTTTTTGATTAGGTTCATAATCTGAATATAGGCGGGAACACCATCATGTTTGTCAATTTTAGTAAACATAGAGATTCATCTCTCAATACTCGCTGGTCGTAACACTGATTCTCCCGCTTGTGAAAAGCTCAAAGCCTCCGCTTCCCTTTGGCATCGTCAGAGTTATCGACCCAGATAATCCCGAGATCCTCACGCTTCTCTTTTCCGGCCAGGAATCGAGATACTTGATTCTCCCGTTTACTGTTGAAGCTCCTATCGATAATTCCTTTACACCGACGCTCTCCATAGCCAGACTGACCGCAATACAGTTATTGGCGTGAAACTCTTCGGCCTCTATTCTGCCAGTAATGGACAGTGACGGCGCACCTTCTATTGTTACTCTGGGAGCAATGAGGTTGCCAGGAATTGAGATTGATACCCCTCCAACTAAGATCCTGTTTTCTGCTTCAACATCACCCTTAATCGAGACAGAAACAGCATTTATTGAGACTTCCCGCGCTGTCAGCTTGCCTTCCAGTGAAAGGGCTACGACATCGAAAACTGCCTTGCTGAGACCGTTCTTAGTCCCTATCGTGAGGATAGCCGTTGCATTCTTCATATGATCGGGCATTGAGATATAAATTCTAGAACCCACGTTTCTAACATCCAGCTCAGAGGAAAGATGTATCTGGTCAGAATCTTCGTCGAAACTCACCTGATATCCAATCCCTTTCAAGTCGATCTCCATCCCCGAGTCTATGTACTTGTCCGGCATATAGTATGTCTGCGGTGTGGTCTTCTGGTTAAAACCATCATAATCCATTCTTCCGATCCAGTCGAACCACCTCTGGATTCCGGGATTGCTGATTATTCCTAGTGGCCACCTAAGAATATTGCCATCGATCCCGCTTATTATGCTGAAGACTGTCACCGGTAACACGAGAAAGATAACACTCAGAACTATAAGAAGCCACGAGAACTTCTTCAGGCTCGTGGCAAGGATAACAATACCGGCGATCGCCAGGAGTATCTTCACCGGAAGCGACGGTATTACGACAGCCAGGAGACCTATCGCCGCGGCTACTGCTATCTTCATGATCGAAGGAAACTGTTTGCTCATTTCAATACCTCCATATTCATCTAGTGTTCTATTTCATTAGAACACTATTGATTTGTTTTGTCAAGACGCTCCTCAAGGATTTTTTTGGCGAATTTCACTTTCTTTGCAGTGTCTTCGAAAGAGAGCCTAAAGAAGTTTGGCGAATAAGCTCTTTGAGATATTCATTATGTACCGGGGGAGATAGTTTCTAATTGCTACACCGAGATCTTCAAGCCGTCGAAGGTTACACCAATACCGTGTTCGCTATAAAGCTCCTCGAGTTTTCGATGCGGGTGGTTTGAGGAGTGAGAAAAATGGTGAGCAAAGACCTTAGTTTCTGTATTGAGTATTCCCAGGCTTCGCATCCTGCATATTGTTTCGATTACCTCGGCAGAACTGTGATGGAAGGGAAATTCGTTTACCTCAACGAACCCCATCGTTGCATCCAGAGCTATGAAGTTCAGAGGCTTGCGGATACGGCTTGAAAGTCTTTCAAGCGTAGATGCTTCAAGAGGGCCGGTATCGGAAGCATAAAGGAAGGATCTACCATTCTTCTCAATTAAATAAATGAGGCACTGTTCGCCCTCCTCGACCTTGTGGACAGCCGGTAGCGGCGTGATCTCGTAACCATTCGACTCTATCTTTTCGAAGGGAAGTGCCTCTCTTGTAAGCACTTTCGCGGGATCGAAGTAGTTCGTAGCCGTGATCTTATCCAGTACTGTCGAGTTAGAAAGTACCGTCATTACAGGTAGGCTTTCATAAGAGGCGTTATACGGTTTCTTACGGAAACCGAAGTTCGGTGGATAGAGATGATCCGAGTGAGAGTGCGTTATGAGAAGCGTTTTGACATTGAAGAGGCTGACTCGGGACTTATGAGCCCCGGCCATTATGTTGGGACCGAAATCAATTAGAAGGTCATCATCAACCAGAACAGCTGAAGTCAGTCTCGAGTAATCAGGGAAATCCTGCCTCGTCTCCCTACAGTTACCACCATCACAGAAGGGATTTGGAAAGCCCTCATAAGCTGCCGTGCCCAGAAATGTTAGTTGCATGATTGCCTCCCGAAATATCTCATTGACTTTGGATGAATATCGCTTTTCGCAACTCCCATGGGTTATTAACGGATTTCGAAACTGTCTCCTGCTCTAAGTTCGGATACCGTTGCCTTAACACCTGCCTTGAAAAAGCCTATAGCATTATCACCCGTACAGTGACCAATATTATAGCTGTCGATACCGAACTGAGAAAGATAGTCGCAGATGTTCCGAAGTTCTTCACTGCGTTTGTGGTGCAGATGAAGTCCCCCGATTACGTTCTTCACAGCACAGTGCTCTGAAGCCTGTCGGACAATATTGCCTATCCCACGGTGTGAGCAACCGGTGACTAAGGTTCCCCTGCAGTCTTCAATAACGAGCATACTCAACTCGTCACCGAACAGATCTCTCTCTCTCTTGCCGTTTTCAACGACGACGAACTTCTCCTGCGGCCTCTCACTGGTACCAAACGGGGCTGCGGTGAGTAGCAGTATTCCTTCTGCCATTTCGCGGTTAGAAGATACCACTTCAAAATCGGCACCAAGCGCTTCATAATCGCTCAAGTTTTCTTCAGGGCTACCCAAATCTATTCCGCTGTACTTACTTTTCAAAGCTCCCTTTCCGATCAATACCTGCTTCTTTCCAGTTTTCTGCAGAACACTCTTCAGACCCCCTAGATGATCGTAATGCCCGTGACTGATTATCACACAATCGATCCTTGAAATATCTATGCCTAGCCTTCGGGCGTTGTCGACCGTGACATTCGTAGATCCCGTATCGAAGAGAAGCGTTTTGCCGTGAGTTTCAAGCAATAATGAGAGACCGTGCTCCGCTCCCATTCCGTCTAGTGCCACGTCGTTGCAAAGAACTGTTACTTTCATGAATTGCCACCTTCTTTGCGAGGAAAGTCCATTGCCGGTCGCTCTCTGCCTAACAGATCACATTTTTTCCTAACTCGCTAACGCGTTCAAAAATACTTTAACACACTTCTGTTATAGGCGCTGCGAATCTGGACTTATCTCAACTATCTGCATCGAGTCTTCTCGTTCACTCTTGGGAAACGAAAAGTCGCCGTAACAAAAGCGATGCGAGGAACTCGCAGAAGAGTATAACGACTATCACGGGACCGGGAGGCATATTCAGAACATAAGAGCTATACATGCCAAAAACACTGGCGATTATTCCAAAACTTATTGAAATTAGTATCATTCCCCTGAAGGAATTTGCCAGAAGCCTGGCAGCGACTGCGGGTATTATCAGAAAGGCCGTTACCAGAATTATGCCAGCAATCTTCACCGAACTCACGACGCTCAGGCTTATGCCAATCAACGTTCCGTAGTGAACAAAACCCACCGGAACCCCATAGTGCCTTGCCATTCTCTCGTCATAGGAGTAATAGAGCAACTCCCTGTAAAGAACGCTGAAGAAGACTAAAGCACCTGCGTTAGCAAAGACAAGCGTCCATATATCCAGTGAGGTTACCATGAGTATGTTTCCAAAGAGAAGCCCCATTACATCCGGAGAGTATCCCCTGATGAAGGAGAGGGCAATTACCCCGAGTGACATCGAAAGGGGTAAGAGCATTCCTATTACGCTGCTTTCAGACAGTTTCTTCTTTCTCGTGAAATAGCTTATTGCGACCGCAAAGACTATTGCGGTAATACTTGCCATGAGCAGATAGTTGATACCCAAGAGCAATCCAAAGGCTATTCCGCCAAAAGTCGCGTGAGCTGCGCCATCTCCTATGAATTCAATCTTTCTCAACACGACAACACTGGAGAAGAGCCCTGTAAGGATACTGACAAGAATTGCGGCAAAGATCGCATTTCTAAGAAACCCATAGTTTATAACATCTGCTATGAAGTCGCCTATCATATGTGGTGCTCCCTCTCAAAGTGGTCTCTAGATCTTATAAAGAGATCCAGGTCACTGGAAAAGGCCACCTTCAGATCTTCGGGAGAGATCTTGTCGGCCGATGTGTGGCAGTGTAATGTCTTGTTGATGCACATCACAGTATCACAGGCTTCGAAAACCATTCCAATATCGTGACTTATCATAAGAATTCCCATGTTCTTGTCGTTTTTTAATTGCTCCAGCAATCGATAAAAAGAAGCCTTACCCATCTCGTCTACTCCGGCTTCAGGTTCGTCAAGTATAAGGAGCTCTGGATTGGAAGCGAGAGCACGGGCGAGCATCAGTCGCTGATACTCCCCTCCGGAAAGGCCTCCAGCGCGTCTGTTCTTTAGATCGGCAATTCCAACCGTTTCCAAAAGCTCTTCAAGCCGCTTCCAATCCTCTTTTGTAAGACGTCTTAGAAGACCTCTATCTCTGTACAGGCCCATTGAAGCTACTTCTAGTACACTTATGGGGAAGTCTCTATTCCTGTCGGGATTCTGAGAAAGATAACCGATTCTGTCGGTAACTTCGATATGACCGCTGTATCCCTCAAGCTCGCCAACGATAGCTCTGATCAGCGTTGTTTTGCCGGCACCATTGGGGCCAATGATCCCTGCAAACTCTCCTCTTGCGGTCTGGAATGAAATCCCCTTCAATATCCAGCTAGATCCGATCCTGTAATTCAGATCTTCAATTTCGAGAACATTATTCTCTTCCAAAGACCCTCTTCATCTCCTCCAGATTCCATTCGAAATGCTCGACAGTATCGACTCGAGAAATCCCAAGTCCATCGAGATTGCCGTTCCTTACTGAGGTTTCTCTTATGAGAATATCTATAGGTCTCTTCGATTGCTGGTATTCGGCGAAGATTCCGATAACATTCTCCGATTTGACGAAATCTATCAGTCGCTTCATATCCTGAATCGACGGTTCGTCTCCAATCCCTTGCAGCACAGGCTCAAGCGTTATGCCGAATCTATCGAAGAAGTACGAGAAGCTAGGATGGGAGACTATAACAATGCTTCCACGAAACTGATCGAGATATCTTCCCGCTTCTGCATAAAACAATCTAAGCCTGTAAGAGAGATCAGCAGCTCTATCAGAATAGTAGTAACCATTCTCCGGGTCCATTTCCTTCAGGGTTTCAACGATTCCGGGAATAATATAGTCACTTAGAAACAGCGGATCAAGCCATACATGGGGATTTATGGAATGGTGATGATCATCGTCGGTATCTCCCGCAGGGAGTTCGTCATGATTTTCATGATTGTCGTGATCATCCTCGCCAAGCATGGTAGCAGGAAGAAGGGTTCCAGCAAACAGGACAGTCTTTCCACGATTCTCCAGATCTTTGAAAGCGCTACTCATGAAAGATTCTAGATCAAGACCGTTTGCGATTATAAGATCGGCTTCGTTCATCCTCCTCACGTCGGAAATAGTTGGAGAATAAATGTGAGGATTTTGACCTGGACCAATTAAAAGACTTACCTCAGCTCTCTCACCGGCGATCTCTTTCAGCACAAGATAGTAAGGATTGATAGTTGCCATAACCTTCAAAGAAGCAAAGGAAATTGCTACCAAAAATAGTATATAGATCACAGTTAACGCAGCGTTCTTCTTCATACGTTTCCCTCCTCAATCTTTCTTGCCATTTCTTTTCTGCACTCTCCACAAATACCTATGAAGTAGAAGACGTGATCGGTAATTGTGAAATCGTGCCTGAATTTTATCCGCTCTTCAATATCTCCTGCAATACACTCATAAAAGGATTCCGTTTTGTGACACTTCTTACAGTGGATGAAGTGGACGGGTTCCCTTTTGGTTGAAAAGTAGAATCTGGTATCACACTCAAACGATACCGACCTGACCAAACCTTCGTTCTCAAGAAAGGTGAGGCTCCTGTACACATTTGAAATATCCGGTTTATCTTCAAGCTCATTGTAGATATTCTCGGCATTTAGAGGAGATGACGAGCCTTCTATTATCTCTATAACACTCTTTCTGAGAGGAGTTAGCTTCTTCAAAAGAACACCTCCGATTGCCATTTGTTTGCGCAAATCATTTGCGAATATTATGCCACATTACTGTATCCACTGTCAACGGTACGATCGCGTTTCCTCTGGAAAGTTTTCCGCGAGACTAGGTTACAGATTGCTACAGTCTATACTTTGCTTCTTCTGAAAGTCAGTAGCGGCCCCACGCTCTTTCTGAGCAAAATCTCCGACCTTCCCTTGACCAGATAGTCTCTCAGAACACCGACTCTTTCGAAGCCCGCTTTCAGATAGAAGTCATAAGCGTTTTTGTTGAAGTCCGAAACGCAGAGAAAGAGATTCGTTGTTTCTTCGAAGACTCTTTCCTGGGCAAATGCTAGGAGCTGGCTGCCAATTCCTGAACCCCTGTAAGCTTCATCGACAAAGAGAATCTGAACATACCCCTTGAAGGCGCCACCCATCTCGATAACTATAATCCCTGCTGTTTTGCCCTTTACCATCGCGGCATAGAACTCCTTCGTATCACCTACAAGCGCTTCCATACAATCTTCGAACGACATTCCCAGAGTTATCCACGGATCCGAAGTCGCGAGCCTAGAGGCCACTTTCTCATACGAGTCCCTGTCACAAAGTCTTATGATCTCGTCTATTCCCTCATATATCATGTTATCCAAACCTCCCGTCAGCTGGTTGTTGCTTGTCGTTTTCATTCAATACAGTATTGAATTATCTCAGGGTGTCATAATGTTCACGAGTTGCCACAACCTTCTAGAAGATACACCAGGAAGAGAGATATGTTAACCACCTGGGGTATAATAGGCTAACAAATACCCTTTTCTACGGAAGGATTAGCCTTGAATACAACCAGTAGAGAGCTAGATTCAATGATCTCAAGCAGGAACGCAAATGAAGGATTCAACGCAATCAGCCACCTGGTAGCTGCCGCAATCGCGGTTGCAGGCCTTGTACTACTCATAGTCTTCTCAGCTATTGAGCGAAAGTGGCTTCATCTTGTAAGCTTTTCCATTTACGGTACAACGGTGTTCGTATCGATGACCTTGAGCAGTATCCTGCACTTCTTTCTCTGGTTTAAGAGGTACTTCAGGGTCTTTGGAATTCTAGATCACAGCGCGATATACCTTCTTATAGCGGGAACTTACACGCCCTTCTGTCTGGTCGTTGTTGGAGGCGGACTCGGCTGGTCAATATTCGGAGTAATCTGGGGTCTGGCCATTCTCAACATCGTTCTGAAATCTGTCTTTTTTACTAAGATGCCTCTATGGCTCTCCATGAGTGGCTATCTATCTATGGGCTGGCTTTCGCTGGCTCTGGTCTGGCATGTATACTCTGCTCTTGGCCTTGTAGCGATACTGCTACTCTTGCTGGGTGGGATCTTCTACACAGTCGGTGCAGCAATCTTCATAACAGAAAAACCCAATCCATTTCCCGGTAAGCTCGCACACCATGAGCTATGGCATATTCTGGTTATGCTTGGAAATCTAACCTTTATGGCAATCATGTTCTTGTATGTTCTGCCCTTCTGATTCTACAATTGACAAAGATATTAACTGCATCTGCCATTCTCGCAGTCATAAATTGAGAAAAATAGCCTTAATCATCTCTGATTGACTGTAGTCATGTTTGGTGATTATATAAACTTAATGTTAGAATTACTGCAAACGTTTCCGGAAACGTTTGCAGTGTTCTTCATACGGGAGGTGCTACAAATTGGTTCGAGTCACTATAAGAGACGTTGCAAAGGTTCTGAACCTGTCGGTTTCTACCGTTTCAAGAGCATTGAACGACAAGGAAGACGTCGATGAGAGAACTCGTATAAGGGTAAAGACTATGGCTAGGGAAATGGGATACACACCTAACTTGATGGCAAAGGCTCTAAAAGGCAAGACTCTTGGATTATTGGGAGTAGTGATCGATGATAACGCAAACCCCTTCTATGCAGAGGTCGTCAAGGGCATGGAAAGAGAAGCGAAAAGACATGGCTTTCATCTTCTTCTGGTAAACACTGCAGCCGATTATTCCGAGCAAGTATTCGCTATCGATTTTCTTCAGAATAAAGGAGTCGATGGAATACTCGTTGCACCGGTGAAAGACACGATTCCAAACGAAATGGATCCTATAAAAGTACCCTTTGTTATCGTAGGAAGACATTTCGAGAACTCCACCTTCACAGAAGTCTATAACGATGAGGTTCTAGGAGGATATCTTGCTACGAAGCATCTATTGGATTCCGGAAGGAGAAAAATAGTCACTATTCAACCCGAAATGGATATATTTCCCACTCGCGGAAGAACCGAAGGATATAGAAAAGCACTGAGAGAGTTTTCAAATGGACTACTCGACGAAAGTCTAGAGCTGAAGTCTTCTCCCGAGGAAGCCGGTTTGATCTTGAAGAGATACGTAGATTCCGAAGGAAAAGTTGATGCTGTTTTTGCATACAACGACATGTACGCACTTGAGGCAATAGCATCACTTAAGACAAGCGGCTTCAAAGTACCGGAGGACGTTGCAGTAATCGGCTATGACGACATCCCTTATGCAGTTTATGTCAGTCCTGCTCTTACGAGTGTAGCACTGGACAAGGATTGGCTGGGCAGAACTGCTGTGGAGCTACTTATCAAGATGATATCGGGTAAGGTATTGAAGAAGAAAAAATACATACAGAAGCCCGTTCTCAGAGTTAGAGACTCTGGGTAGGAAAAAACGAATTAGGGAGGGTTTTTCATGAGAAAGCTGCTTCTTGTCTCTTTGATCTTTGCATTGTTGTTCACGGCGTCTGTATTGGGAGTAGTGACGCTGGAATACTGGACCGGCTTCACGGGTCCGGACGGTAGATTCATGCAGGAGCTAGTTAGCAAATTCAATGAAGAACACAAGGGCGAAATCCAGGTTAATATGAGCACTATGCTTTGGGGAGATTACAACACAAAAGTCCCTATAGCACTTGCCAGCGGGAAAGGTCCCGATGTAGGTATAGCTCATGTTGACAACATACGTAGCTTCGTTAGCCAGGGAATGCTTCTTCCCCTGGACAGTTATCTGGCGATTATGAACATGAAAGAGGGCGATATCGTTCCTTCGGTTTGGGAAGCTGTTCACGTTGATAGCAGCGTATACGGTATACCTTTGGACGTTCATCCCCTAGTTTTCTACTGGAACAAAGAGCTTTTCAGGCAGGCCGGACTTGATCCCGAAAATCCGCCGGCAACGGGGGAGGAATTCATCAAAGCGGCGATCGCTCTGACAAAAGACATCAATGGCGATGGAAACATTGACCAGTGGGGATCAATGATACCAGTTGGCTGGCCAAACTATTTCATGTGGTTCTCTGCTTTCTTCTCCAATGGGGGAGAACTGTTCAATGAAGATCTAACAAGAGCCACATTCAACAGTGCAGCTGGCATTGATTCAATGCAGTTCTTCGTGGATCTGATTTTCGAACACAAAGTATCGCCCGAGAAGGTTCAGGTAGATGCAGATGTAGATGCTTTCAAAAGGGGAACCTGCGCAATGGAATTTAACGGCATCTGGATGCTGACAAGTTATCAGGATGTGGAAGGGCTTGATTTTGGAGCCGGTCCCGTTCCTCAGTTCGGTTCGGAAAGAGCCGCAAATTGGGCTGGTTCACACACTATGGTTATCTACAAACAGAGAAAGCAGGATCTAGAAAGAACCGAAGCTGCAGCCAGGTTTATCAGCTGGATAAGCAATCACAGCTATGAATGGGCACTTGCCGGACAGATTCCCGCAAACATTTCCGTCCAGAATAGTATTGAATTCCAGGCTCTTCCGTATCACAGTTCTATTGCAAAAGGTGCCGTCAATGTAGTATTTCCCCCATTCTTCCCGAAGTATGGAGACGCTACTGGACCAATCTGGGAAGCTCTCAATCTCGCGCTACTCGGTCAGAAAACAGTAGTCCAGGCTCTGAAGGATGCAGAAAGAATAAGTAACGAAATACTTCAAGACTGATACAGCCAGAAAGCCTCTCTCCAAAAGGGGAGAGGCTTCTTTCTGGGAGGTGGTGTCCTTGAAAAAGTCAAAGGCAGTTCCATACGTGCTTCTTTTACCCCACGCAGTTTTTTTCGGTATATTTTTCATTTTTCCTTTGTTCAAGAGCATTTACATGAGCCTGACCGAATGGGGATTGTTTCAGGGCATGATCAGATACGTAGGACTCGACAACTACAAGAAGATATTCGAATTCAGCAGTTATCGCTCCGAGTATTTCTGGAAGGCCATTTGGGTGACAGCCCAGTTCGTTCTGTACTCGGTGCCAATACTTGTAGCCGTAGCTTTGACATTGGCTATGCTTCTCAACAACAAGCGGTTGAAGCTTAAGAGCCTCCATCTAGCGGCCATCTTCGTGCCGACTGCTCTCTCGGTAACGGTTATTGCGGTTATGTGGAAATGGATTCTCAATAACTACTCCGGACTTCTCAACTATTTGCTTGGGTTCCTTGGCATATCCAAGATCTCATGGTTGACAGATCTTCCTTGGGTCTGGGGAGCAATAATCATAGCCACGGTCTGGTGGACAGTCGGCTGGAATACAGTTATTCTACTTGGAGGACTATCAAAGATACCCGAATCGCTATACGACGCTGCTAAGGTCGATGGCGCAAATAGCTTCAAACGGTTCATACACGTCACTCTTCCAGGACTCAAACAGGTGATGATGTTTGTTGTCATTACTCAGGTACTTGCTGGTTTCGGCCTGTTTGGACAACCTCAACTTATGACAGGTGGGGGGCCTGGAAGAAGCACCCTGCCGATAATGCTTCATATTTATGGCGAGGCATTCAATCCTTCTAGACCGAGAATGGGATATGCGACTGCCATGTCGCTGGTCACAGGAGTCATCATAGTCTCCGTAACCTTTCTTCAGTATTACCTTTTCACAAGAAAGAGTAAGGAGGATAGAATATGAAGAAGAGAAAAGGAATTACGGTCAATATCATAGCTTTGCTGATGTCTCTCGTCTTTCTCTTTCCCATTTACTGGACCTTTCTCACTGCTTTTAGAACAGAAGCAGAGATACTAAAATGGCCTCCAAATTTTCTTCCGACTAATCTGACTATTTCAAATTTCGAAGAAGTGCTGGCACATCCCCAAGACACGCCGGTTTTTCGGTGGTTTCTCAACAGTCTTTTTGCTGCTGTGAGTTATGCCAGTCTCTCGGTTGTCGTTGGAGTTATGGCCGCCTTTGCACTTGCCCGTTTAGATTTCAGATTCAGGGATACCTACTTCAAATTGATCCTGATTTCTATGGCTATACCTGGAATCATTCACTTCCTGCCGAACTACACAACAATAGATTCTCTTGGATGGACTGACAATCTTGTTGCTATCATAATACCGGGTCTCGCCTCCACGTTTGGGATATTCTTACTGAGGCAGTTCTTTATAAGTGTCCCAAGGGAGATCGAAGAGGCTGCGATAATCGATGGAGCGAATATACGTCAGAGAATATTCTACGTAATAGCTCCACTGGCGAAGGAATCGATAATAATACTATGGGTTATGAATTTCATGGCCAACTGGAACGATTACCTCTGGGCGCTGGTGGTTCTCTATTCTCCGGGCAAACGAACAATGCCAGTTGGAATGTCCACTCTCCAGGGTAAGTATGTAACCAACTATGGACCGTTAATGGCGGGAGCTCTGTTTATAGCTGTCCCGTCAATACTGGTATTCATGCTAGTTCAAAGGTATTACATTAAGGGCATAGATATTAGCGGAGCGATAAAGGAGTGACTTCTATGAAGAGACTTACAACGATCTCGATTTTCGTGATATGTGTGGTGATTGGGTTGGCAGGTTTTGTAAAGGTCGCTCCGGGAGGAAAATACTTTGAACACAACGGAAAGGTGCTAATACCATTGGGTTTCAACGATGCTATAACCTGGCCTTCTCTTCTGCCTCTTAGTTATGGAAATAAGGCTGGAGGTGAAGAGTACTTCGAGAAACTCGCTTCGTACGGAGTCAATACTCTCAGAATAATGATTGAATACGCCCAGGATCGCTCCGGAATCTCTCTACTTGAGTCGCCACTAGGAAACTATAATCAATCCGTAATTGCGATCTGGGACGAAATAATCAGACTTGCCGAGAGATACGACATTTATCTAATAGTAACTCCCTGGGACCCGTTCTGGATGTACGAAAACTGGGATGTAAATCCCTATAACGCTGCCAATGGAGGTCCATTGAAGACCATGAGCGAATTTCTTACCAACGATGACGTCCGAAGATACCAGAAGGATAGATTTCGATTCATGGTAGAGAGGTACGGACACAGCGAGCAGATTCTCGCCTGGGAACTGAACAACGAAATCGAACTCTGGTATGGAAAAACCTTCTATAAGGCCGACTATACAGTTGGAAACGAAGCCCGCGAGTGGATCAAAGAAATGTCGGAGTTTATTCGTGATATTGAGATGGATCTTTATGGCCAGTCTCATCTTATAACAGTATCCACGGCCAGTCCCGGCTTAACTGGGCTTCTTGCCGGTAAACTTTACAGATTCGACTACATGGATTTCTTCACTACACACTTCTATTTCGACACTATCAAAAGGCCCTCAAACACTCTCGCGATCGCCAACGACGTGATTTCAAATATAAACTACCACAACTATCTCTTTGGAGACTCGATTCCCTTTATGGATACAGAAAGTGGTCCTATAGATCGTTGGCCACAACCAGCAAAATTCGATGCCGAGTGTTATCGAGTATTCTCCTGGGCTCACTTCACTTCCGGAGGCACCGGAATAGGAATGAGGTGGCCCTACACTATTCCTCATCTTATGCCAGACTATCTCCTGGAAGTTCTTATCCCTATTTCCCAATTCATTGAATCGGGCAACATAGACTGGTTGAGCTTTAAGGGAGTCAATCTCGATATGGATATACATCTTGATTCAGAAAGTAAGGCCGTTCACACTTGCAGTGGTAACAACTACGACAACTTAACAGAGATCATTGGCTGGGCTGTCTCGGACAAGCCATTCGGAAGGGCTTCACTATATCTGCAAGGGCTTGCACCTGGAAGCTATGTAATCGAAATCTGGCAGGACATTCCTGAACAGAGTGTTGATTTCTATCTCGTTCGGCAGAGGACTTTCGATTTCAATGGAGAGCTCGCGATCGACCTGGAAGTAGAGCATTCGAGTTTCGCTTACAAGATTTATCGGAAAGTCGATTGAGAATATCGGAATCGAAATCCTGATCGCAGGGGGCGATAGACTATGAAAAAGGACTTCATGTGGATTACGGGAATTGAGGATACATTTGTAAGTAAGACCGATAGAGTCTCCAAGCGTCCTCTTGATGAATACGAGTTGACACAGCACTATTCTCACTGGAAAGATGATTTGAAGATTATCAGAGATACAGGCTTCAAATACGTAAGATACGGGATACCATGGTACACGATAAATCCTGAGAAAGGTAAGTATGACTTTGACTGGACTGACAGAGTCTTCGACTTCATGAAGAGAATCGGGCTTATTCCGATAGTTGATTTCATACACTATGGAACCCCAGAATGGATGGACAATGGCTTTATAAACAGCAACTTTCCTGAACACATGGCAGAGTACGAGTTGAAAGTCATGGACAGATACAGGGGATTCCTGCAACTGTATACTCCCATGAATGAGCCATTTATAACTCAAGAGTTCTGTGGACGGCTTTCACTTTGGCCACCTTATCTGAGCGGAGACGATGGTTTCGTAAAATTGCTTATTTCTACGGCGAAAGGCATAGTTGAAACTGTCAAGGCTATCAAAAGGGAGTTGCCTGAAGCCTTCGCACTGCATGTAGAAGCTTCCGGAATCTTCTTCAGCGAAGATCCTGTATTTGACAAGAAAGTGAGAGAGATGAATGATCTGAGATATGTTACATACGATCTGATACAGGGGTTAGTAGATGATAGACACTCGCTAACTGATTATCTTTTTCAGAAAGGTTTTACATCAAAAGATCAGGATTGGTTCGAATCTGAAAGCATCGAGATTGACGGCTTCGGAGTAAACTATTACCCGCAACTGAGCGTCTACAAAGTCTCTCGAAATGGCAGTTCCATCAAACTCGAATCTTATTACGGTGGAACTGAGTACCTTAAAGAACTCATATTGGCTTACGCCTCCAGATACTCCGGTCCAGTATTCTTGACGGAGACAAGCATCAATGGTGATCCGGCACACCAGATAAGATGGTGGAAGGAGTCCACAAATCTCTTCAAAGAACTCACAGCAGGCGGGGTAAATCTGCGTGGTTATACCTGGTTTCCCGCTATGGATCTAATAAACTGGGACTATCGCTACGGTACCGGAAGAGTGGAAGAGTATCTTGAACCCATGGGATTCATACAACTCTCGATGAACTCAGGTAGAGAGATGGTAAGAAGGACAGGAGATCTGGCGGAGATTATTAGTCGCGATATTGCGACACTATCGCTATGAACTCAGTTGTGAGTTAGAATCTACAATTGAGTGGCATAAAAACAGTTGAAAATGGGTTGCAGCTGTCATCTACTCACTACTAAAGTAGCGGGTTTGTTCCGTAGTTGGATAGCCTAGTGTTTCCAGCGCTACGTTATCGACAAATGTATAGGCCACCCTAGGATGCCGTGTAAACCACAGAAAGCACGAAGACTATTGAAAGAACAGAAGGCAAAAGTAGTAAAAAGAACACCCTTTACTATGCAACTGTTGTACGGTTCTTCAGGATAAATAAAGGACATTTCTCTTGGTGAAATTTTTAGTAGTTCCACTAGTGTGGGCAAATAAAACTTGTAGAAAGAACATCATCATCATTATGTGAAAGGAGGGAAGCGTCATTCCTTACCGAACTAAAGCACGATGTCTCCTGACGCTGTTTCTATGAGAAAGAGGATTTCTCTCGACGGAGAATGGTTTTTTGAGTTACTATCCGATATTCCAAAGGATCTAACTACCATCAAGGCAGAAAGGAGAATCGTAGTTCCCGGCTGTGTTGAAGCAAGTTTTCCAGAGATAACACATGAACAACACTATCTGTATTTCGAACGGATCTTTGATATAGACTTACAGACAAGCGAGCAAGTACGTTACTTTCTTGCATTCGGTGCCATTGATTACCTGTGTACAGTCTTCGTAAACGATAGAAAAGTAGGGAGTCATAGAGGAGGGTATCTCCCCTTTGAGTTTGAAGTTACAGACCTCTTGAAGAACGGGGAGAACAGTTTGAAGGTAGTTGTCTTCGATCCGATCAACAATGAAATAATAGATCCGACGAAGATTGCTCACGGCAAGCAGAACGGAGATCCTAACTGGTACACCAACATCTCAGGAATATGGCAGAGTGTATGGCTGGAAGAAAGACCATCCATTTTCGTGAGAGACCTTTCTGTCAGAGCATCGTATCTCGAGCAGAGACTGGAAATAGAGTTCGAAACCTATGGCGATTTTGACTACGCCACAATTGCCCTTAAGGATAAGTCAGGAAAAAACATACAGACACTCAAGACCACCGAAAGAAGGCTCACACTACCGGTATCGGGAATTCTGCCCTGGTCGCCTGAAAATCCCGTAATCTATGACCTTGTACTGGAAGTGTCTCTTGGAGAAGTAAGTGATTCGATAAAGAGGAGGACGGGTTTCCGTGATTTCTCTTCAAGAGCCGGTTCGTTGCTGTTAAACGGAAAGGATTTTTATATGAAGGGTGTTCTAGATCAAGATTTTTTCCCGGATACGCTGTATTCACTTCCTTCTAGAGAGTATCTGAGAGAAAGCTTTCTGAAACTGAAGCAAATGGGAATAAACACATTGCGTCACCACGTAAAGGTTCCAGATCCGGTATATTTGGATTTAGCAGATGAGATAGGCTTCATTGTCTGGCAGGATTGTCCATATTCTGATGCGTTTTCTCAGGAAAGCTCGGCCGAGTTGATTGAGATAATTCGCGGTACGTTGAAAAGAGATAGGTACCACCCCTCTTTTTGCATATACTCCATAATAAACGAATCCTGGGGCATAGATCTCACTATCGAAGAACAGGCCAGGTGGTTGGGCAGTACATTTGAGGAAATAAAGACCGCATATCCCGAAATCGTTGTTACCGATAACTCGGCCTGCATGGGAAACTACCATATAAAGAGCGAGCTTAACGATTATCACTTCTATACGAGTTCGATAGATCGCGAGAAGCTCTGGAAAACTTTTACCCAGAATTACTCTAGCTACCCGGCAACGTTCTTTCTTAAAGGCCACAGAGAGAACTTCGAAGAACAGCCTCTAATCGTTTCGGAATTCGGAAACTGGACTTTACCTCCGAAGAAGTGGCTGAGAAACGAGGATATGCCATACTGGTATTCTCATCTCTTCAAGGAAATCCCGATGACAGGTCCTGACGGATCTCTTGAGAGGTTCACTTCAAGCGAGATTGCACGGGAATACTCTTATGATGAGCTCTTCAGGATATCGGTCGAAAACCAGCTTGAAAACCTGAGAATAGAGATAGACGATATAAAGTCTCATAGAAAAATCCGGGGCTTCGTTATTACAGAACTGAGCGATATATTCTGGGAGTGTAACGGGCTTCTTGACTTCGATAGAAACTTGAAGTTCGAGCCGGAAAGGCTGCGCTCGCTTCTCGAGAACGATATATTCGTCTGTAACTTCGTCGAAGACTCAATATGGATAGGCGAGAAGCTATCGCTTGATATAGTGCTTCTGAAGAGTGTGAGAAATGGGAAATTCACCGTGACTATCGATAACAAAACTTTCGAGAGCCTTATAAACGGACTGGAAGGCGAGACTGTCAGACTCGATTTCGATACTCAAAAACTGTCTGAGGGTTTCAAGAAAGTAGAGGTTGAGATGGCAGGTTTTAGGAGCGAGCTGCCCTTGCTTCTCTCAGAAAGAAGGGAGATTCATGTCACTATCGCAGACAGTGTCGAAAGTCTATCGCTCCCCGCTAGAGAGAAAGCGTTGCTGATCATGGGATCTCCCGGACAGACGTTTGAGACTGAACATTACTCGGCCGTCTCCATAGCAAAAGACAGACTGCTTTCGGGAGACTGGATCACAGGTATATTCTGGAATTCCAGAACGCTCTCGAGTATTACCCCGGGCGGTCTCTTCAGGAGCTGCCACAAAGGTCTAATCCAGGGAAGACCTATGTTGAAGAGCTCAGGATTCTCTAGAAGATTGTCCGGTATAGTTTACGGATGGTTAAGTGACTTCCATGGTTACCTTGATCAAGTAGATGAGTTCCTCTTCGTGACAACGCTGAATCTTGACCCGTCAACACCGGCAGGAAATCTCTTTATAAGAGAAATAGAGATGCTTTAGCTTTTCTGCAGTCAATGTTTCTGGACCATATATTCCAGGCCAGTGCAGGCGTGAACTTCTCGATTCTTCCGGAGAGTCTCTTCGGCATAGTTTTATCCCTAATCGATCACATGATCAGATTCGATAGAGTTAATCCAGGTGTGGAAACCTCTTTGATGTCCATTAATTTGATGTTATAGTTTCTATAATAAGTGTTGAATCTCTTTTAGGAGATCTGAGTCTGTCAAATACCCCACGGCTAAAGCCGTGAGCTTGTAAAAGCTCTATTTGACTAGCCTGAGTGCTTCGAGCACTACGTTATCGGCAAATGTATAGGCACCGTAGGATGCGTTCCCAAGTCTTACGCTCTGCGGTTGGTGGTTAAACAGTCCTGAT
>Ga0334886_1000611_pt1 | contig 52404 bp, 43 predicted proteins | sample GraSluR1_MG_9_FD_207232 | JGI IMG/M metagenome (GOLD analysis project Ga0334886, IMG submission 207232) | Sludge microbial communities from methane-producing bioreactor in Wageningen University, Netherlands - Granular Sludge_27_06-R1 | ecosystem: Engineered > Bioreactor > Anaerobic >... | reverse complement strand
AGACAGCCATGACCTTGCTGCTCAACGATAAAACACCCAAAAGGAGTAAGAACAATAAACGCTTGAGTGCTGCTCTTGATTGCAAATATAGGGAGAAACTACTCAGTTTTTAAATGCGGTTGCCCTGTAAAAGAATTAGAATAGATTTTTTATGGCAAAGTAAATGCGTACTTTTGCACCCCTTTTCAGAATAATAATAATAATATCACCATAATTTATGATTACAGTTTCCAACTTAGCCATTCAGTTTGGCAAGAAGTTTCTTTTTCAGGATGTAAACCTAAAGTTTTTGCCGGGCAACTGCTACGGAATAATTGGGGCCAATGGGGCTGGGAAGTCGACCCTCCTTCGTCTTATCTCAGGCGATTTAGACTCTACCCGGGGGTCGGTAAGCCTTGGCCCTGGCGAAAGGCTCTCGGTGCTAAAGCAGGATCACTTCGCATTCGATGAGGTTACCGTGCTTAGCACCGTGCTCATGGGGCACAGCGTGCTTTGGGATATAATGCAGCAAAAGGATGCAATATATGCCAAACCCGATTTTAGTGATAAGGATGGAATTAAGGCCGCCGAGCTGGAAAGTAAGTTTGCCGAAATGGATGGTTGGAACGCCGAGAGCGATGCAGCTGCCCTGCTAAGCGGTTTGGGTATTAAGGAAAACCAGCACTACAAACTCATGAAGGAGCTCAGCGGTAAGGAGAAGGTTCGTGTGCTGCTGGCACAGGCACTTTTTGGTAAGCCCGATAACCTTTTGCTCGATGAGCCCACCAACGACCTGGACCTTGAAACCGTGCGTTGGCTCGAGAACTACCTGTCGAATTTCGAGAATACCGTTCTGGTAGTTTCGCACGATAGGCACTTTTTAGATTCGGTTTGCACGCATACTGTTGATATCGATTTTGGTAAGGTTAAGCAGTTTGCCGGTAACTACAGCTTCTGGTACGAGTCGAGCCAGCTGGCTCTGCGTCAACAGCAGCAGCAGAACAAGAAGGCCGAGGAGAAGAAGGCCGAGCTTCTTCAGTTTATTCAGCGTTTCAGCGCAAATGTGGCCAAGTCGAAGCAAACCACCAGCCGCAAGAAAATGATTGAAAAGCTCAACTACGAGGAGATTGAGCCATCGAACCGTAAATATCCGGGCATCATTTTTACTCCCGAGCGCGATCCGGGCAATAAGATTCTTGAGGTGAAGAACCTAACCAAAAGCGTAAACGGGGAGGTGCTTTTTAAAAATTTAAGTTTTACCGTTGAGAAGGATGAGAAGATTGTGTTTCTGTCACGCGATCACCGGCGTATGACTGCACTTTTCGATATCATAAACGGAGTTTCAAAAGCCGACTCAGGAACCTACGAGTGGGGCCAAACCATCACGAACTCTTACTTACCGCTCGATAACTCAAAGTTTTTTAAAAAGGGGATGAGGCTGGTGGACTGGCTTGGGCAGTTCTCGGAGGATACCAGCGAAGCCTTTCTGCGTGGATATCTGGGCAAAATGCTCTTCTCGGGCGAGGAGATTTACAAGGATTCCACGGTGCTTTCGGGTGGAGAGAAGCAGCGATGCATGATAGCCCGTATGATGCTTATTAACGCCAACGTGCTGGTGGTTGATACCCCCACAAACCATCTCGACCTCGAGTCCATTCAGGCGTTTAACAATACGCTAACGCGCTTTAAGGGGAATATCCTGTTGGCATCGCATGACCATGAGTTTATTCAAACCGTTGCCAATCGTATAATTGAGATTACACCAAACGGTATTATTGATAAAATTATGGAGTACGACGATTACATTGCCGATGAGAAAATTAAGGAGCTGCAAGATTCGTTGTACCGATAGCGCTTTTTTAAAAATTATTTAGTGGTAAATACAAAACAAGGCGCAGCTTCAGCTGCGCCTTGCTTGTTTAACCCAGATTAGTCATTAGAAGTTCTGAGAACTAATGGCTTAGCTTTGTTTAACCCTCCCGATGAATCGGGACAAGCTGATTTAGAAAAACTAAATTTGTAGGCATTTATGTGATTTTTCTCTACTCATCGGTGGTGAATTCGCCTAGGTTTTCAACCAGAATGGCTGCATTGGGCACAGGGTTGCCAGTTACAGCATCGGCAAACCGGAGCGTGAAAATATCCTCCTCTATTTCGAGCAGAACATCATCAAACTTATTCTTCATCTGCTCAAACTGAGCCACAGAAGGTAACGATACGAATAGACCTGCTACTGATATTAGCAGTGAGAACAAAAATCTTTTCATAGGAATTGGGTTAGTGTTTACACAATTATTAGTGTGCAAAAATTTTATTTTTGAAAAACTAACCCAAAATAACTCCCACAATGGTTGCCGATATTAGCGAGGCCAGTGTACCGCCAAGTAGCGCTCTCATTCCGTAGCGCGAAAGTAGAACGCGCTTGCCGGGGGCTAGCGAGCCAATTCCTCCAATTTGTATGCCAATGGAGGCAAAGTTGGCAAACCCACAAAGCATATAGGTGGCCATAATTATCGATTTTTCGCTGGCAAAAGCACCCGCTGCTTTAAGCTCGGCAAGGCTAACATATCCAATGAATTCGGTCATAATTAGCTTTTCACCAAGCAAACGTCCAAGCAGGGTTATATCTTCCTTGGCAACACCAATAAGCCACATAACAGGAGCAAATGTGTATCCAAGGATAAACTCAAGCGATAGCGAGTTATACTGGCCGTTGGTAAATGCAGCAATGGAATCGTTGAGGTTGGTCCAGTCGCCAATTTTTTGTACAACAAAGTTGAACATGGCGATAAAGGCTATAAAAACCAGCAGCATAGCGGCTACGTTAACGGCTAGTTTGAGGCCCTCGCTGGTTCCGTTCGATATGGCATCGAGCACGTTATTCCCTATCTTCTCTTTCGGAACCTCAACGTCGGTGTTTATTTTCTCATCCTGTGGGACAAGAATTTTTGAAATGACAACTGCACCCGGAGCCGCCATGATGGAGGCTGCCAAAAGGTGCTTGGCAAAAACCAATCGTTGCACAGGGTCATCGCCACCAAGGAAACTGATGTATGCCGCAAGTACGCCCCCCGCCAGAGTTGCCATTCCCCCAGTCATTACCAGTAGTATTTCCGAGTTGGTCATCTTCTCAAGGTAGGCTTTAATCATTAGTGGCGATTCGGTTTGGCCCAGGAATATGTTCCCAGCTACCGAAAGGCTCTCGGCTCCCGATAGCCTCATGGCTTTAGTCATTACCCAAGCCAATGCCCAAACAACCTTTTGTATTACTCCTAGATAGAAAAGTAGGCTGGTAAGTGCCGAGAAAAAGATGATGGTTGGTAACACCTGAAAGGCGAAAACAAAGCCAAAAGTGTTTACATCCAGAAAGCCGGGGAATAGAAACTCTGTACCGGCTTTCGAAAAATCGAGAATTTTCACGAAGAACTTACCGGCAAAATCGAAAAACATTTGAACCGGAGGGAATTGTAGGATAGCAAAGGCAAGCAATACCTGAATGCCAAGCCCGATGCCCACCACGCGCCATGATACAGCTTTTCGGTTCGCGCTGAAAAGAAATGCAATGCCAACAATAACCAGCATGCCCAGCAGGCCCCTCATCAGTGAGGTGAAGCTGAAGCTAAATGCCTTCCTTTCCATAAGGATTTGGTTGGTTGGCTGTGGGGTTTCATCTGCTGCTGATTCAAGAGCTTGACTGTCGGCAACCAGCTCGGTGTTAATTGTGTCTTGCCTAAGGGTGTTATCGTCATGTTTTTCAGAAGCAACCACTATCATTCCGGTTAGCACAATGCCAATGGAAAGACCAAATAGAATTTTCTTTATCATTTTATTTCGGAGTTAATAATTAGGAGCGTTTGTTAATCTCGTCGCGGATGTTCGATGCCCTCTCGTAATCCTCTTTCGATATGGCATCGTCTAGCAGCATGTTGAGCTCCGCGAGGGTTAAGTGTTTGAGGGCTTCGGATTCGCTATCGCTTTTTGGAGTTTCCTCGGGGGTAGGTGTGGCTTCCGCTTCGCCCTCGTCAACATCAAGCACAATACCTGCCTTGTCAATTATCTCGTCGGTTGTGTAAATTGGGCATCCAAATCTTAGCGCTAAGGCAATGGAGTCGGAGGTTCTAGCATCGATGAATACCTCCTTCTTGCCATTGTCGCAGCGGAGCTTCGAGAAGAAAACGCCCTCCTCTAGCTTATATATCTGCACATCGAGAATCTCTATGCCAAACGATTTTGCAAAGTTTAGAAACAGATCGTGCGTGAGTGGCCGCGGTGGGGTTAGCCCTTCGAGCTGTATGGCTATGGCTTGCGCTTCGAATCCCCCTATGATAATGGGTATGCGTCGCTTCCCGTTCTCCTCGCTTAGCACCAGAGCGTATGCCCCCGACTGAGTTTGGCTGTATGATATCCCTAGCACATTTAGCTTAACCTTATTCATTTACACCACTTACTTTATATGCTTTACATTAGGTAAAAAGATGAGATACAAACCTAGTTTAATTTGTTAAATAATACAAGGAGGGACAAGTTTTGTTGATTTTTTTGTAGGCAAAAAACGCTATTCGTCAGATAATCAAAACCGAAAACTGGTTGGCAAACCCTAGTTGGTAATGTACAAGAAGGATCCGCTAAGCGTTGTTTTGTATCTTTTCAATGGATAGCCACTGGATGCTTGTCCCCAGTTGTGGAACGAATATGTTGTGTTGCAATGTGGGCATTTGCCCGTGTAAAAGCCGTCCTCAACAATAGCTATAGCTGTGCTTTCCTCGACATGCTGCGGACAGGTAGCGTCAAAGGCAAAGAATTCATCAATGGAGTAGCTGTATATAATTACTCCATTTTTGTGGTAGCCCTCGTTGGAGTACACTATTGCGTTACCGGGTGCTTTCAATTCAATAAACTCTGGGAGGTCTAAATTAATTCTGAAGTTAACATATACATCGGGTACAACTTTGGGCTCCTCCTCAACGCATGAGGTAGAAGGAAACATTAACCCTACAGCTAACCCCAGAAACTTTATCTTTGTCCAATTCATAATCGTTACCTTTTTGCAAATATACACTACCTTTACAAAATGCTCAGGTATTTTTTTCGAGTAAACATTTACACAATGAATTTTAGCAAAAGTACTAATACATTTTGTATATTTGTAATCTTAGCATCGATAGCTATTTCGTTAGGCTCTTGCACCAGAAAGGTATACCCTTCGGGGCTTGAAGGAAACTTGCTGGGTACACAAAAAAATTACAAGAAGGAGGTTAGGCAACGCGAAAGGATGGCCCGTAAGGCCGAAAGGCAAACAGCAAGTTTAGAGCGAAAAGCACTCCGCCCGCAGGCCAAGGAGAAGCGAAGAGCAGAGAGAGCAAATAAGAAGGCGGTTGACAACCACATTAAAAACCAGCATCCCGATGTGCAAGCGCGAATGAAGGAGAACCAGCGCTTTACTAAGCAGCGCTACGCTTCGAGTAAGACCTTTTGGAAACGAGTTCAATTTTGGAAAAAAAGTAAATAGAGATGGAATTTGACAGCTTAATTTATATCATAATTGCCGTTGTGCTGGCCATTGTGAATGCCGTGGCTCAAAAAAAGAAGAGGGTGTCGGCCGAAAGACCTGCCCCTAGTGCACCTCCCGAAAGTATTGACCCCTATTACCATGATGAAGAGGAAGGGGTGAATGTGTTTGACGCCGAAGAGCACGCTGAGGCCAATCCCTTTGAGATTCTGTTTGGCGAGCTGCCGAAAGCGGAGAAGGTGTCGACCCAACCCGAAGCTATTGTAGATACTATTAAGCCAGAGCCAACCCCCGAACCCGAACCCCAGCTTAACGATTTTCATACCAAGATGCAGGAGAAGGCCCAGGAGTTTATCGACTTTAAGCATGAAAAGAATTTCTTCGATTTTGAGGAGGATAGCATAGCCAGCACCGCCATAGGGGATGTTCTTTCCGAAGAGGAAGAGGAAGCTCAGGCCGAGTTGGATAGACAGAACGATATTCTGCAGGATTTTACCGCAGCAAAGGCTGTTGTGTTTTCAGAAATTATTAAACCAAAATATTTTGCCACCGGAGTAAATAGCTAGTATTGTTTTTATTATCAAAAATTCCGTATCTTTGCAACGGAAAAAGAGTTCCGATTTCTCGGAATTCTTTTTTATTTATCATACTTATCAATAATGTTTTTATGCTATGTCGAATGTAACCTATTTAACCAAGGACGGGTTGCAAAAGCTGCAGAAAGAGCTTGAGCACCTACGAACAGTTGAGCGACCAGCCATCTCTCAAATGATTGCAGAGGCCCGCGATAAGGGAGATCTGTCCGAAAATGCTGAGTATGATGCTGCCAAAGAGGCACAGGGTATGCTTGAGATGCGCATTGCCCGGCTCGAGGATGCTATTGCCAAGGCTAGGGTTATTGATGAGTCGAAAATTGATACCGACAAGGTTCAGATTCTGAATAAGATTAAAATTAAGAATTTGGCTACCAGCGCCATTATGGAGTACACCCTAGTCCCCGAAAGTGAAGCAAATATTAAGGAGGGTCGCTTATCGGTTGGTACTCCAATAGCCAAAGCTTTGCTTGGTAAGAAAAAGGGAGAGAAGGTTGAGGTGAGCATCCCCTCGGGAGTGGTAACCTTTGAAATCGTTGATATCTCAAGATAAATTTAATATTTGTCCTATGGCATCCATATTCTCAAAAATAGCAGCGGGCGAAATACCCTCGTACAAAGTTGCAGAAGACGATCGCTACTTGGCCTTTCTTGATATTAACCCCTTGGCCAAAGGCCATGTGCTGGTGATACCCAAACAGGAGGTTGACTATATCTTTGATGTTGACGACAAAACGCTTGCCGATATGATGATCTTTGCCAAGCGTGTGGCTCTGGCTATCGAGAAGGTTGTGCCCTGCAAGCGAATAGGTGTTGCTGTGCTGGGGCTAGAGGTTCCGCACGCCCATATCCACCTTGTACCCCTTAATCAAGAAACCGATATAAGTTTTTCGAAACCAAGGGTTAAACTTACTAATGATGAGTTTGTAGAACTTGCACAAAGCATTTCAGCAGCTTTGTAAAGCAATCTATCAATATCTACCTATTGAGCAGCCAAATGGCTGCTCTTTTTATTTGCATAAGCGTAATTTTTACTACATTTGGTACGAAGCGGATTTGATTGTTGTAAAACCCAAACTCATAGCACCAAATGCTGGTTAAAACCTATGGCAGTGCAGTGCACGGCATAAAGGCAACTACAATTACCATTGAGGTAAGCGTTAGCCAGGGGATAAACTTTTTTCTTGTGGGCCTACCCGATAATGCTGTGCGCGAAAGCCAACAGCGCATTGCCACCGCTTTCGAGTCCATTAAGCAGAAGATGCCTAAAAAGCGTGTGGTTATCAACATGGCCCCAGCCGATATTCGCAAGGAGGGAGCAGCATACGATCTGCCTCTGGCAGTTGGAATTATGGCTGCATCAGAGGTTATTCAGCCTGATATGCTAGCCGAATTTGTTATCATGGGCGAACTCTCGCTCGATGGCTCAGTGAAACCCATAAGAGGAATCCTGCCCATTGCCATACAGGCAAGGGAGGAGGGGTTCAAGGGGTTGATTGTACCATACGACAATGCACGCGAGGCGGCAGTGGTAAATAACTTGGAGGTATACGGTGTCGAGAATCTGGGCCTGGTGGTCGATTTTTTTAACGGCGATGTGGAGCTAACCCCAATGGTGGTTGACACACGAGCCGAATTCATTCAGCATGCCAACGAGTACGAGGTAGATTTTTCCGATGTGAAAGGGCAGGAGAATGTGAAGCGTGCCTTTGAGGTGGCCGCCGCCGGTGGGCACAATTTAATCATGATAGGTGCACCTGGTGCCGGAAAAACTATGTTGGCCAAACGATTACCCACCATTATCCCTCCCTTAACGCTTCGCGAAGCGCTTGAAACCACAAAGATCCATTCCGTTGCAGGGAAAATTGACAAGGATACCTCCCTGATGACCCGAAGGCCATTTCGAAGTCCGCATCACACAATTTCCGATGTAGCTCTGGTTGGCGGGGGAACGTATCCTCAGCCAGGCGAAATTTCGCTGGCCCATAACGGGGTGCTTTTTCTCGATGAGCTCCCTGAGTTTAAGCGGACTGTACTCGAAGTTATGCGACAACCACTCGAAGATAGGGTGATAACCATTTCGAGGGCTAAGTTCTCGGTGGAGTACCCCGCCTCATTTATGCTTGTGGCATCTATGAACCCTTGCCCTTGTGGCTACTACAATCACCCAGAGCGGGAATGTGTTTGCTCGCACGGTGTTGTGCAAAAATATCTGAATAAAATATCTGGGCCTTTACTCGACCGAATAGATATTCATGTGGAGGTGGTTCCAGTACCATTCGAGAAGCTGACTGATGCACCTCCCAGCGAGCCCTCGGCCAGCGTGAGAGAGCGGGTTGTGAAAGCGCGCGATATTCAAGCCGAGCGTTTCATTGAGTGGAAGGGCGTTTACTGTAATGCCCAGATGACCAGCAAACTAATTCGGAAATTTTGTGTTTTAGATGATGCCGGTACGGCATTGCTCAAGAATGCTATGGAACGATTGGGGCTGTCGGCTAGGGCGTACGACCGAATACTCAAGGTTTCACGTACCATAGCCGATTTGGAGGGGAGCACAAGCATAAAGCCCGAGCACGTTGCCGAGGCAATTCAGTATCGTAGCCTCGATAGGGATACCTGGGCCGGGTAGGTAGTAACTTTTTGTCCTCCTAGCTGATTTGGGTTTTAAATATGCGATATGATACTAAACAGAGTGATACGTAGGGTAATACTTTTCATATATGTAGCTTTACTGCTGCAGCTTGGGTTGGCTCAGGAGGGAAACCCTTTTCTTACGCATTACAAGCTCCCCGATGGGGTTAGCAATCAGAACTGGGACTTTGTACAGGGCGATAATGGGCTAATGCAAATTCTTAATCGCAAGGGAATTTTTTCGTTTGATGGCTTGCAGTGGGAGAACCTTAAGGTTGAGGGAAGGCCAATAGCCTTGGCATACAGCGAAAATCTATTTGTTTGTACCGACAGGGGGGTCGGATATTTGGATGTTACTCCCGAGGGTGACTGTGTTGAGCATCTTTTAATTGAATCGACCGATCAGAATTACTTTTACAAGTTTAACCAGCTACCCGATGGCCTCCTGGTGGTATCACCTACCACAATTTGCAAGATAACAACTCAGCCGCAGATAAAGGTTGACACCATACACTTCGATGATCGGCCACAGGTATTTATCTCCGACTTATTTGAACTCGAGGGTGGCATATATCACGTACAGAATAGAGCATTTATTTGCTTAAATAAACCCGAGGGTAGGTATGAGATAGTCGCGGGATTGCCCATAGGTTTTGATATGACCTTCTCGTTTGTTCACTCAGGAAACGCATACTTCGGTGCAACCGACAACAAGCTCTATCGGTTTGATGGTGAAAGGTTGACTCCCTTTAGTTTTGACGATCAGGACTACATCGTTGCAAGTGTTCCCACAGGAGGAATATCTGTTGATGATAAAACCTTTGCCCTTGCAACCCTAAATGGGGGCAGTGTTGTTATTAATAGCAACGATGGGACTACAGCATATACGCTTAATTACGTTAGTGGCCTTCCCGATGATGAGGTCTATTCGCTGGGTAGAGATAGCGACAAAGGCTTATGGTTGTCGCACGGTATGGGTATATCACGAGCCGATTTGAACGTTCCTGTCAAATCCTATAGCTATTATCTAGGCCTTAGTGGGAACGTTCTCTCAGCTGCAATGTACAATAATAAGCTTTACGTAGGAAGCAGCGAGGGGCTGTTCTACCTCGATGAGAAGCGCGACTATAAAGCCATTAGCATACCCGTAAAGAGGGAAAGCAAGCCTGCTGAGGTTAAACCAGAGCCAGAGCAGGTTTCTACAGAACCCGAAGCCATCGAGCAGAAAAAAAGAGGGTTTCTGTCGCGGTTGTTTAGCCGTGGATCCGATAGGGTTGAGGAGGCGGAGATACAAGCACAGGTTCAGCAAGAGGCTATTCCACAAGTTCAAGAAAATGAGTTGGCGCCTCAAAGACGAACAATATACCAACTCCAATCGGTCACCCACCAGTACACCCAGATGCAAGCAGTTAAGGGTAAGGTTAAGCAGCTACTTACATACAACGATAAACTTTACGTGTTAACAAACCGCGGGTTGTACGAGGTTTCCGATGACAAGGTGAGCTATATTGTAAGAGATTTAAACTTAACCTTTATTGAGCCCTTGACCGAGCAGCCAGGGGCCTTTGTGGTTGGTGCCGATGCAGGGGCATATCTTGTCACTCAGTCTCGTGGCCACTGGAATTCAACCCCTTTGATAGAAGGCTATAACGAGCAAATGGTGAGTTCAATACAACTCGACTCCCATAAATTCCTGCTTACTAGTGAATTCGATGTGTTGTTGGTTACTCGATTAAAAGCAAATAGCTATGAAGTAACTAAGATTGCAATTCCTGGCACTCAATACAGCAATCCTATTGTGAGGTGGCATAATGAAAAACCTTATGCTTTTAGTTCCAGCGGAGCCTATCTTTTCGATCCTAGCTTGAACACGCTAATGCTTGATAAAGATTTTCCAATTCGTGAAATTTCAACAATCATCTATAATCAATCGGACTACACATGGTTTAAGCACAATGGAATTTGGGACATTCCGTCATCTGTTTCGGCTGATCTACAGGCAACCAAAAACTATTTAAACCTGTTGGAGAACCCTCAGTACATCCATTACCAAAGCGATTCATGCCTTGTTGTGGTGGATGATTTTAGGCATGTGTATAAGATTAACCTATCTAACCAAGGCCCTCGAGATAATGATTTGGGTATCTTTTTCAAGAGTATAAAAGATAGGGAGGGCAGCCTTTTAGGGTATAGCAATGTTGAGTTAACCTACTCCAACAATGCCCTTAGCATTAGGGTAAGTGCACCGTCGTATGTTAAGGAGGGTTCAGTGTCTTTCCAATATCAAATTAAAGGGCTAATGGATGGTTGGACGCAGTGGAGCAGCGATCCAGCTATGGATTTCCCATATCTTCCGCCTGGGAACTATACCGTTTTGGTCAGGGCAAAAGATGTGCTGGGGATTGTTAGTCCAACCCTTAGCTTTAGCATTGAGGTAAAACCCCCATTTTGGCAAACGCTGTGGTTTTATGCCCTCTGCGGTGCTTGCATACTTGCCCTGTTTTTCTTGATTGTTAAGGTGCGCGAAAGGAATCTAAGGCGCGAGAAAGAGGTGTTGGAACAAAAGGTTCGTGAACGAACCAAAACCATCGAGGAGCAAAAGGAAACCTTGATGAAGCAACGCGACGATCTGGAGACTTATAACCAAGAGATTCTGGCACAGAAGGAGGAGATTGAGGCTCAGCGCGATGAGATTGAGCTGCAGCGCGACCAGATATACAAGCAGAACGATGAGATTACGCAAAGTATAGCTTATGCCCGCAAGATACAATCGGCTGTTATGCCATCTAAAGAAATTGTTAGCTGTATACTACCCAATTATTTTATTATGTTTCGTCCTCGCGATATTGTGAGTGGCGATTTTTACTGGATTGGCGAAAAGGATGACAATATAGTTGTTGTAGCCGCCGACTCTACTGGGCATGGCGTACCCGGAGCATTCATGAGTATGATGGGGGTGTCCTTTATCAACGACATTGTGAACGTTGAGGGCATTGTAAGCCCATCGCAAATACTCGAGAATCTGCGGCAAAAAATAATAACCACCCTATGGCAAACCGGCAAGGATGGCGAGGCGCGCGACGGAATGGATATGGCCGTGTGTGTTTACAGAAAGGATATGAGCCAGGTTGAGTACTCAGGCGCATATAACCCCTTGTATATTATCCGCAAGGGGGAGTTGATCGAGTATAAGGCCGATAAGATGCCCGTGGGGGTGCATCCTAAGCAAAATATTGGTTTTACGTCTCATACAATTGATTTATTGCCCGGCGACAATCTTTACATCTTCTCCGATGGTTTTGTCGACCAGTTCGGTGGTCCCCATGGGCGAAAGTTTATGACCAAACCATTTAAGCAGCTGCTCACCACCCTTGATGGATTGCCCGCAGCTCAGCAAATAAAAGTGCTTGAGGATACGCTCGATCAGTGGCAGGGAGCATACGACCAGATTGATGATGTGCTTATAGTGGGTGTGGTTGTATCGTAGAGCCAGATTTTTAATCGTTTATGGTTTTGTTAGTCAGGTCGAATACCATTAGGGTATCTGCAAACCCACCGTCCTTAACTAGCTTCTTCATCTGGTTTTTGGTGAGGCTTTGCCTGTAGAATAGGTCATTCGACTCGGTTGTGGAGTCGGGGATTAACCCCAGCGAGGACTTTAGAGTCAAGGTGTCCTCATCGCCTAGCCCCTTGATATAAAAATTGTTTCCCTCTTGGTGCCCTAGCATTACCATCCAGTAGTTATTATCTTCAAGCATATTGATAAAGTAGAACTTATCAACCTTCTTTACAATTAGGCTATCGGAGATTGTGTATTCCCTTTTGGTGGTTCGGTTGCCAAGAGAATCGGTGCTTATGCTTACCCATGAGGTTTTGTTAATAAAATGTGTTTCACCCTCATCAGGCTTGTCCCACTGCCCAATTATTGGTTTTGGCATTTCGTTTATCGACTTTGCATCAATGGGCTGTGGCTCGGGAAAGTAGTGCGTGGTGCACGACGAGGCAAAGGCCAGTGCACATGCCGTGATAATGGTTAGGTATTTTTTCATTGTTGTAAGGTTTACCAAACAAATGTACACTAATCGTATGTAAAAGTCAATGCAACAAAAAGAGCCGAGGAATGCCCGGCTCTTAATAAATCTTTCAGTCGATTTGTTACAGGATATGGTACGATACAGCCACGCCAACTGTAACTACCGAGGCCATAACCATTAGTTTTATCAGGATATTTAGACTTGGTCCAGATGTATCCTTGAACGGATCGCCCACGGTATCACCAATTACGGTTGCCTTGTGTGCATCCGAACCCTTGCCACCCATATGGCCTTCCTCAACGTATTTCTTGGCGTTATCCCAAGCACCACCGGCATTGGCCATAAAAATGGCTAGCGCAAAACCGCTGGAGATAGTTCCCAACAGTAGACCTGCAATGCCCGGAACGCCAAATACTATACCCACAACTACTGGGATAAGAAGGGCAATAAGCGATGGGGTTAGCATCTCGCGCTGTGCCCCTTTGGTCGATATCTCAACGCAACGGGCGTAATCGGGTTCTGCTTTACCCTCCATAATGCCAGGGATGTCGCGGAACTGACGGCGAACCTCGTCAACCATCTTTTGGGCAGCACGGCCCACTGCATTCATGGTCATACCGCTAAAGAGGAATACAGCCATCACCCCAATGAAAATACCTACTATTACCAAGGGGTTCATAAGGTGAATCTCGTAGTGCTGAACAAAATCGATGAATTGGGCATCTATTGCTTTCACCCCATTGATCAGCTCGTCGGGCCTGTCGAGGAATTTCACAAACATCATCCTAATCTCCTCAAAGTATGAGGCAAGTAAAGCTAGTGCTGTTAGGGCAGCACTACCAATGGCAAATCCTTTGCCAGTTGCAGCGGTGGTGTTTCCAAGGGCGTCTAGTGCATCGGTACGTTTGCGTACCTCGGGCCCTAAGGCGCTCATCTCGGCATTACCGCCTGCGTTGTCGGCAATGGGGCCGTAAGCATCGGTGGCAAGGGTAATTCCTAGGGTCGATAGCATACCAACGGCTGCAATACCTATTCCGTACAGGCCAAAGTTTAGGCTATCTGCACCAAAGGTAAAGCCAGTGGCAAAACCAAAGGCTAGCGTAATGGCAATTACTATAATGGCTAGAGGAACTGCTGCAGATATTAGGCCTGTTCCAACTCCACTGATAATTACGGTTGCTGGCCCGGTGCTGCTCGACTCAGCAATCTTTTGAGTTGGGCGGTATGCCGATGCGGTAAAGTATTCAGTCGATTGTCCGATGGCAATACCTGCGGTTAGTCCAACTATAATTGAGCCCCAAATGCCAAGGGGTAATCCTAGAAATTTAAGTATAAAGAATGAGGCGATTACGATTAGCACGGCGCTAATGTTTACGCCAAATCCCAGCGACTTTAGCAGCTGCTTTTGGGTAGCTCCCTCCTTGGTGCGCACAAGGAACACGCCGAGGATAGATAGTATAGTTCCCACAGCAGCAATAAGCATTGGGGCTATCACCGCATTGTTTTGCAGGGGGCTGTTGATATATGCAGCGGCACCCAGCAGGGCCGAGGCAAGAATTGATGCAGCAAACGACTCGAAAAGGTCGGCACCCATACCAGCCACATCGCCTACGTTATCGCCTACGTTATCGGCAATGGTAGCAGGGTTACGTGGGTCATCCTCTGGGATGTTAGCTTCAATTTTACCCACTAGATCGGCCCCCACATCGGCTGCCTTGGTGTATATACCACCACCCACACGGGCAAACAGCGCCTGGGTTGAGGCACCCATGCCGAAGGTAAGCATCACAGCGGTAATGGTCATGAGCTTGTAGCCACCCTCCATCTCGGGGATAAAGTAGTTAAGCACGATGAACCAGATGGAGATGTCGAGCAGTACGAGCCCCACAACAACAAGGCCCATTACTGCACCACTCCTAAACGCTAGGCGAAGACCTGCATCAAGCGATGTTCGACAAGCATTCGCAACGCGGGCTGAAGCAAAAGTGGCAGCCTTCATGCCAAAGAAACCTGCCAAGCCCGAGAATGCACCCCCTGTTATAAATGCAAATGGAACCCAAGGGTTTTGGACTCCGAGGCCATAGGCCAAAATTGAAAAGATTATGGTTATAACCACAAACACAATGATAACAATTTTATACTGCTGCCTTAGGTAGGCGCTTGCGCCCTTACGCACGTGGGCAGCAATTTTCTTCATCGTGTCGGTCCCTTCGTCTGCCTTCATCATTTGGGCAAAGAACCTCCAGGCAAATGTTAATGCCAAAATGGAGGCCACTGGGACTAACCAAAACATTGGGTTTCCAATCATGTTAGTTGATTTTTGATTAGGTTAAAAACTTTGGTTTTATTGTAAGCCGAAATTACTTGCCATGTATAACAATCACAAATTTTTAAACCAATTTTTTGTATTTTTTCAAATACCCAACATAAATGATGTTGATAAACTGATGGTTATATATGTAAGAAAATGCATTTGTTAGCATTGTCATAGATTATGGCCAGTAACAAATTGCATCATCAAGATGTTTACACGAATAGCTGTTTTTTTTGTTGCATAGCCCGTGTTGCCTCGGTTACCAGTTGCTTGCGCATAATGTAGAGAAAGCGGGAACAACTATTCAAGGGGAGCCTATGGTGGCCTCATTTTTTCGATGGTATAGAGTTAAAGCAACTTGAAGTGGTTAGTACTCAGCCCCAAACTGCATTAGGTACTCCTTTATAAAGCTGTGGATTTCGCCATCGAGTACCTCTTGCACATTGCCCGTTTCATACCCTGTGCGAACATCCTTAACCAGCTTGTATGGGTGTAGCACGTAGTTGCGGATTTGCGACCCCCACTCAATTTTAAGCTTTTTACCCTCCACCTCGGCTTGCTTCTCCTTGCGTTTGCGCAGTTCCAACTCGTATAGATGAGCCTTGAGCAATCGCATGGCATTCTCGCGGTTGTTGTGCTGCGACCGTGTTTCGGTGTTTTCAACCACAATTCCGGTGGGTATATGGTGAAGCCTCACTCCAGTTTCCACCTTGTTCACGTTCTGTCCACCTGCACCCGAGGAGCGGTAGGTGTCCCATTTTATATCAGCTGGGTTTACCGTTATCTCAATGGTGTCGTCTATTGCTGGGGCAACAAAAACTGATGCGAATGATGTATGGCGCTTGCCGTTGGAGTTAAAAGGTGAGATGCGTACCAAGCGGTGAACGCCATTTTCGCCCTTTAGAAACCCGTAGGCCAGCTCTCCTTCGAACTCAATGGTAGCCGATTTAATGCCAGCCTCATCCCCCTCAAGCATTTCCATTAGGGTGGTTTTAAATCCATTGCGCTCGCCCCATCGGAGGTACATGCGCATGAGCATCTCGGCCCAGTCCATGCTGTCAATGCCACCTGCCCCCGAATTTATTTTAAGGATTGCACCTAGCTTGTCCTCCTCGTGGCGTAGCATGTTCATCATCTCTAGATCTTCAATCTTCGAGAGAGCCTGTTGATACTGCTGCGTAACCTCATCCTCAGATCCCTCACCCTCTTTACAGAAGTCGAAAATTACCTGTAGATCATCCACAGCACTGCAAACCTCGTTGTATGAGGTAATCCAATTCTTGATGTCGGCAATAACTTTTAGCTGCTTTTCGGCTTCGGTGGGGTTGTCCCAAAACGAGGGATCCTGCGATTTTTGTTCCTCCTCCTCAAGGCGTACTATTCTGCTGTCGATGTCAAAGATGCCTCCTCAGCGCATCGGTGCGCTTGAATAGATCTTTTATTTGGTCAGTGGTAATCATTGCTGTATTTTTCAGCGCAAAGGTAGTGAAAAGTGCCGAATTTTGATAGGTTTTTTACTTATTGTAATCCAAAGGGAGTAGGTTTCCAAATCGGCGTTTTCCCATATCTCCTCCAAATGATATTTGATGTGGATGTGAGTTGTTTCCGTGCGAATCGATAAAGAACTTTGTGGTGGAAAACTTTACCATGGATTGGTGTTTGTTATTGTATAGCAGATTGAATGTTCTTGCGGATGGTGTAATCTCCTTGCCGTCAACACCACGGATTATTGGGGCATCTGGGTTGGGAAGGAGGGTTACCATTTTTAGTCCCAATGTGTCCTTTACTTCAAAAGCCCCGCTGGGTAATGTTGGGTAGCTGCCAGAAAATAGAATGAACCCTTCCTTTCCCCACTTCATTTGGGAAAGATCTCTGAAAAAATTAAGCTGGGAGCCCTTGTAGCTATCATCGCGGCGTCTCGCATGGCGTCTGTTCATAGCTTGGTATTCGGTAAAAAGCGATGTGCCTAGGAATAGGCTGCTATGCATAAAATCCTTCTTGAGCGTTCTTTTGTTAAACTTAATGTAGAAGTCAACAAGATCAAAATTAACCATATAACCCAAAAACCTGTTGTCAATTAGGAGTGGTTTTAGCGATCGGGCTTCGAGCCTGTTGGTGCCATAGTCGTAAAATAGTTCAATGTCCTCCTCGTTGAGAATTATGCAGCGTCTCCCGGCCCAGTTTGTACCTAGAAATTCCCTTTTAAAAGCCTTCAACATCTCCTCATGGGTAAACGGATCGCTAACAATTGTTACCTCTCGAATTGATAGGGGTTTTGGGGTTAGCGTAACGTTATGAACGTTAGTTTCGAAGGGGCTGGGAATGATAACAGTTTCGTAGCCCATATAGCTTATCACAAGCGCAGAATTAATAATTGCATTGGGGTTTATACTGAAGTACCCTTCGGTGTTTGTTGTGGTGCCAATGGTAGTTCCATCAAAGTATACCGTTGCCCCAATGGCAGGTTCTCCCTTATCGTCGGCAACAAAACCGGTTATTACCTGAGCATGCAGTAGGGTTGTGGTTAAAGTAATTAGCACCACGCTTGCTGTATGTTGAAGCAAATATTTTAAACTCATTGGTTAAGATTTTTACTGTTCTTTTCTTCTTAAGCCATAGCTTTCACTAGCACGGCTATACAAACTTAGATTTTAAAAATTGTATATTCAACAAGCAGCGTGTATTGGTCATTGAGGATATCAAAAGAGTATCTGCTGAAACACTTTAAATATGAGATGTTTATGTTGATTTCTGTAGCTTTTGCTTTACGGTGTATTAGGTGAGTATTTAAAAAACTTTAACTTCATTCTCGTTTTGTTAGCACAGGTTTTTTGACAGAAATTATGCTGTCCAACTTTTTATATCAGTAGTGTCCGGTAAACCTTTTAAAGATTTAGCTTCGCTGCTACTTCGTGGTCTCCCTGCCTGCCTGACTGCGTCATTCAGGCAGGCGGTCGAAATGACATGCTATTCATAATGTTTGGAGAGGGGGGGGGGGGGGGGGGGGGGGGGGGGGGGGGGGGGGGCCGCCCCGCCCCACGCCCCCCCTTCTCCCCTTCAATTTATAACGCACTGTCATCCTGAACTTGCCTGCTGGCAAGCCATAGCCGTCAAGCTAAGGACACAAAACAAATAAATAAAAACAATTCTTTTGATTGGTTTATACAGAATATTAATACTATAGCCCTCGTAGAGGGCATATAGCGATTGAAGAGATTAATACAAATGATTTTAAGCGCTTCGTAGATGCGCAATAAGGGATCCTAATATCTATTGCACGCCCTACGGCCTGCCTGCCTTCGGCAGTAAGGCAGGGGTGCTTTAGGTTTTGCTATTTAAACCCAATCGCTATCAACCCCTGTCTGCCAGCCAGGCAGGCTCTACGAGGGTATTGAAAATTGCTTAGCTTGACGGCTATGGCTGGCAAGCAGGCGTAACGCAGTGGAGTGAAGGATCTTATTTTGTAGCCTTAATTTCCCCGGACAACAATGTTTTTATATATCGTATGTTAGGTAAACCCTTTTAACTAAAAGGCATCTATTAATATAAAATTTGACAAATGAGACAACTTGTTTTAATTGCAGCAATAGCACTATCGGTGCTTTCCCTTCGGATAGCTGCTCAGGAATATCCCAAGGAGGTAATTGATGCTGCTCACAGCATATCGAGCCACAGGCTAATGGACTATGTGCATGAAATGTGCCTTCCCAAGTACGAGGGGCGTGGCGCTGGATCTGAAGGGTATAACCTAATTGCCAGTTGGGTTGTCAATCACCTATCGCAGTGGGGTGTGCAGCCTGCAGGCGAAAATAATAGCTTTTACCAAAAGTATCCTTGGCCCTACACCCAAGTGCTGTCGCCAGGTGAGGTGGAGCTAATCGTTATCCAGAAAGGAGATACCATAAGGAAACCATATACCATCCCCGATCAGTTTTTCCCGGGCTCAAATTCCGACTCGGGCGTTGTTGAGGGCGAGGTGGTTTATGTTGGGTTTGGGATATCTGCTCCTGAGTTGGGCTATGACGATTACAAGGGGATTGATGTAAAGGGGAAAATTGTGGTGTTTGCCTCCGAGTCACCCGCCAAAAGCGATCACCACGATGTGGAAAAGTGGGTGCCATATAGCCTCCATCAGTATAAATTTAAGAATGCCTTAGAGAAAGGTGCTGCAGGAGTGCTTTACGTTGGAACCATTGCAAACCCCAGCATCCCATTTCAGGAAGGAATGGTATATGCTCATATTGGCGACGATGTGGTGAAGGATCTGTTCTTTGGTACTGGTAAAGAGTATGATGCGCTAAAGAGCAGGATTCACGAAACGATGAAACCTGCATCGATGAGCCTTAGGAAGAATGCGCGAATTGTTGCCCAAACAATACATCACCCCCACACCATCACCAGTAATGTGCTTGGCATTGTTGAGGGTAGCGACCCAGCTCTTAAGGATGAGGTTATTCTTGTTGGTGCCCATCTCGATGGGCAGGGAAACCCAGGTGTTTTGCTGCCTAGTGCTCTCGACAATGCAACTGGTGTGGCTAATCTTATGGAGGTGGCTAGAGCGTTGGCTCATCTACACGAAAAACCAAAACGATCGGTTGCCTTTTTCTTTATTGGTGCCGAGGAAACTGGTCTGATTGGAAGCAGCTACTTTGTGAATAATCCTACAATTCCTAAAGAAAAAACGGTGTGCTTTATCAACCTCGATATGGTGGGTAATGGCAAGGGATTGGCTCTATGGGGTGCCGAAAGTTACCCACATATTCTTGAGGCATTCTCGAAAGCCAATACCGATTTTGTGCATCGTAGTTTTTCCTCCTCACCTGCACGGATACCACGTACCCGCCCCCGTAGCGATGCAGCAGTTTTTTTAAAGGCAGGGTATAGCGCTGTAAGCGTTGGTATCACCGAGAGGGTGATGCGGGTAAACTACCACCACCCCAACGATAAGCCTGAGCTAACCATTACCCCAGAAATTATGGAGGATGCATCGCAAATGTTGTTTCTTGGTCTGTGGAACCTAGCCAACAGGTAGGGGCTTTCGGGTAGATGGTTCTATCGTTGAGTTAGCTTGCAGAGAGGTAATCTTCTTATCTGAGCAGTAAACATATTAACAGTCAATTGCCTTAAAAAACAATTGACTGTTTCTTTGTATGTTTGTTAAGCCTTATTGATGTTATCGTTGGTGGCTTGTAACATATTGGTTATTAGTCTCGTTTAATGACAATGTTAATGGTTCTTTGGGTGATTTTATGCTTCCATTTTTCAAAATAAATATAGAATCCTTAGCATCAGCACATACCGTAAAGCATTTTTGTTAAATTTGTATGCATTATCCAAACCCACAAGCTATATGAAAAAGATTATTTTACTAGTATTACCCTTGTTGCTTCTGTCTGCATACTTTGTTGTTGGACAAACTGTAACTGATATTGATGGGAATGAGTACCAAACACAGGTCGTTGGAGGTCAGGAATGGATGGTTGAAAACCTAAGGGTAAGTAAATATAGGAATGGAGATGAGATTTTAACCAATCAAAGTTTGGTTCAGTGGAATAGTGCTACAGAAGGAATCTGGGCAAACTATGAGGATAACCCCACCAACGATGCCATTTATGGCAAACTCTATAACTGGTATGCAGTTCAAGATGAACGGGGTCTTTGCCCCACTGGTTGGCGAGTTCCCACCGATGATGATTGGCAACGGCTTGTGTATTTTATCGATGCTAAAGCTTGGGGGAATAACAATACCGTGGGTAGTGTTTTGAAGTCACGACGCCAGGTTAACTCTCCATTAGGTGGTGAGTATAATACGAGCGAGCATCCTCGTTGGGATGAGCATAATAGCCGGTTTGGAACCGATGACTATGGTTTTGGAGTATTACCTGCAGGTGCTTTCACCTTAGCTGATGGTTTTGCCAATTTAGGCAAGTGGGCGTACTTGTGGAGTACTACGTTAGGCACCGATGATCAAGTGTGGGTTAGAACCATCCTGCATTCACATCGTGGTGTGAGCAGATCATTATATCCCAAGGAGATGGGCTTTTCGGTTCGTTGTATTAAGGGCGCTGATCCCGTTGCCCAAGTTCCTCAGGTAACCACCAGTATTCCTACTGATGTTACCATATCGTCTGCAATCCTAGGTGGAGTTGTTACTTCCGATGGGGGCCTTTCGGTTAGTGATAGGGGAGTGGTTTGGAGTACAGCGGAGAACCCAACTCTAGTTAATAATTTGGGACAGATATCTGTTGGCTTAGGTGTTGGTGACTTTTCTCAGCTAGCCGAAGGATTTACTGCAGGTCAATCGTATTGGGTAAGTGCTTACGCAACAAATGACGCTGGTACAGCCTATGGAATTCAGAAAAAGCTTGATATCCCATTGACAGCGAGTTTGCCCATAGTGAATACTGTTGATATTACAGATATTACATTTGAGGCGGCAAAATCGGGTGGCGAGATAGTTTCCAATGGTGCAGCACAAATCACTTCACGAGGGGTAGTTTGGAGTACTAATCCTAATCCCACCATCGATTCGTATGATGGCATTACTTCTGATGGTGTGGGTAGTGGCAGTTTTATTAGTAACCTTACGGGTTTAAATTCGGAAACCATTTACTATGTGCGTGCCTATGCAACAAATAGTGTGGGTACTACATATGGAAGTGAATTGCAATTTGAAACTACTAAGGAGGTAATTCTATATAACCTTACCCTAGATGTCAATCCACTAGGCACAGGCACGGCCATCGGCGCAGGCAGCTATGAGGCCGGCGCAAGCGTTGCCCTTGTTGCCACCCCCGAGGCGGGCTACCAGTTTGTGAGCTGGACGCTCGATGGCTCCGAGGTGAGCACCAGCTCCAACTACACCTACACCATGCCCGAGGGTGACGTAACCCTTGTGGCCAACTTCGTGGAGATTCCCGCCACGCAGTACAGCCTAACCATCAGCATCAACCCGGTGGGTACAGGCACGGCCATCGGCGCAGGCAGCTATGAGGCCGGCGAGGGCGTTGACCTTGTGGCCACCCCCGAGGCGGGCTACCAGTTTGTGAGCTGGACGCTCGATGGCTCCGAGGTGAGCACCAGCTCCAACTACACCTACACCATGCCCGAGGGTGACGTAACCCTTGTGGCTAACTTCGAGGCGATTCCCGCCACGCAGTATAGCCTAACCATCAGCATTAACCCGGTGGGTACAGGCACGGCCATCGGCGCAGGCAGCTATGAGGCCGGGGAGGGCGTTGCCCTTGTTGCCACCCCCGAGGCGGGCTACCAGTTTGTGAGCTGGACACTGGAAGGCACCGAGGTAAGCACCAGCGCAAGCTACACGTACACTATGCCTGAGAGCGATGTGACCCTTGTGGCCAATTTTGAAACGCTATCCTCTGTTGATGATGGTGATCCCTGCCCAAATGCACCCACCGTTACCGATTACGATGGTAATGTTTATAATACAGTTTATATAGGGGGGCAGTGCTGGATAGATGAGAATCTTAAAGTTATCCATTACAATAATGGTGAACCTATAGTAAAGGATACCGATTGGGGATCTGCAACCACAGGAGTTTATGGAGTATACTCTTTTGCTAGTATAGCAGGTCTTAACTCAGAGCAGGAGGTGCTAGATGCCTATGGAGCTCTTTATAACTGGTATGCGGTGGATGATGAGCGTGGTTTGTGCCCCACTGGCTGGCGCGTTGCAACTTCAAGCGATTGGGAAGCGCTTTCTGACTATATTGGGAGTATAGATGCAGATCAGTTGGGTAATCAGTTAAAGTCTTGTCGACAGGATGGGCACCCAGACGGTGGTGATTGTGACACATCTGAACACCCACGATGGAATTTTAACTTATCCAATAGTGGCGATAATCGATATAACTTTAGTGGGCTTCCTGCTGGTTTTAGAGATCAGAGTGGGAACTTCCAACAAATTGGGGCTGTTGAACTGTGGTGGACTGGAACCGAACATGATGCAGGAGCTGCACGATATGTTGAGATTAAGGCAAGTGGTCCTGATTTGACCTTTTTTAGGAATGCTAAAAATTATGGGCATAGCATAAGGTGTATAAAGGAGTAAACTTTTTTAATAAAGTAATGGCCAAACGCCTTTAGTAATCATTTTTTTGTTAATTGATTAGAGCGTAGAGTAAATTATTCTCATAAATTTTTGTTATTCAAATTATCTTTTCTACTTTTGCAAGCCCAAAAAGTGTTGAACACTATAAATATTCAAACATAATGTACGCTATTGTAAACATTGCAGGACAGCAATTTAAGGTGCAGAAGGATCAAAAAATCTTTGTTCATCGCCTTGAGGCTGAGGAAGGCACCGAGATAAATTTCGACAAGGTTCTACTTGTTGATAATGAAGGCAAAGTAACCATTGGATCCCCAACCGTTGAGAACGCTAAGGTAACTGCCAAGGTTCTCGATCATGTTAAGGGTGATAAAGTTATCGTCTTCAAAAAGAAGAGACGTAAGGGTTACAAGGTGAAGAACGGCCATAGGCAGCAGTTCACCCAAATCCAAATCGGAGAAATTGTAGCATAACCGTATAAAAGATTTAGAAAATGGCACATAAGAAAGGGGCAGGTAGTTCCAACAACGGACGCGAATCAGAAAGCAAACGATTAGGCGTAAAACTTTTTGGCGGTCAGGTATGCAAAGCGGGTAATATCATCGTTCGCCAAAGGGGAACCAAGCATAATCCAGGTCAGAATGTGGGTATGGGGAAAGATCATACCTTGTTTGCACTTGTCGATGGAACCGTTGCGTTCCGCAAAAAGGCCGAGAACAAATCGTACGTTTCAGTTATTCCAGCAGAAAGCTAGTTTTTTGCATACTTTCAGTATAAAAATCTCCTGCAGCTTACCTGAAATGTGTAAGTTCAGGGGATTTTTCTTTAATAATACCTACCAATATGCTTACGCTTAAACAAATCCACGAAAACAAGGAGGAGGTGATTGCCCGTCTCCTAATAAAAAACTTCGATGCAAAAGAGCTTGTTGAGAAGGTGATAAGCCTTGATGGCGAACGTAAATCGTTGCAAGGACAGCTTGATTCGTTGTTGGCTAAGCAGAACGCTTTGTCGAAAGAGATAGGCAATATGTTTAAGCAGGGCAAGGCTAGTGACGCGGAGACTGCCAAGCAAAGGGTATCGAGTCTAAAGGAGGAGTCAAAGCAGCTATCGCAACATATGGTCGAGGTGGAGAAGGAGCTAGCCGATACCTTGGTTAAGATTCCAAACCTGCCCCATCCATCGGTTCCCCAAGGGAAATCGGCCGATGATAATGTTGAGGTACGTGCGGGTGGAACAGTTCCATCGCTCCATCCAAATGCAAAACCCCATTGGGAATTGGCCAAAGATTTCGATATCATCGACTTTGAACTGGGTGTGAAAATCACTGGAAGCGGTTTCCCTGTGTATAAAGGCAAGGGAGCCAAGCTACAACGTGCGCTTATAAACTTTTTCTTGGAGGAGAATATTACCGCCGGCTACCGCGAGTTTATGCCACCCCTAATGGTGAACGAGGATTCTGCCTACGGCACTGGTCAACTCCCCGATAAGGATGGGCAGATGTACCATGCAGTGGCCGATAACTTTTACCTTATTCCCACGGCTGAGGTGCCGGTAACCAATATCTTTAGAGATGTTATTCTAAATGCTTCTGATTTTCCAATAAAGCTAACGGCATACACCCCTTGCTTTCGTCGCGAGGCGGGATCATACGGAAAAGACGTTCGTGGTTTAAACCGCTTGCATCAGTTCGATAAGGTGGAGATTGTGCAGGTGCAGCATCCAAGCAAGTCATACGAAAGTTTAGATGAGATGGTGGCGCACGTAGAGGGAATCCTTACGAAGCTGGAGCTACCCTACCGCATTGTCCGTCTTTGCGGTGGCGATATGAGCTTCACATCGGCCTTAACCTACGATTTTGAGGTTTACTCGGCAGCGCAGGAGAAATGGCTCGAGGTAAGCTCCGTTTCCAACTTCGAGTCTTTTCAGGCGAACAGGCTAAAGCTTCGCTATCGCGAGGAGGGAGAAAACCGGAACCAGCTTGCACATACGCTAAATGGCAGTTCCTTAGCATTACCAAGGGTATTAGCCGCATTGCTAGAGAATAACCAGGATGAGAGTGGGATAACAATCCCAAAGGTACTTCAACCCTTCTGTGGATTCGAAAGAATATAGCTATTTATAAATATTTTAGCCTAACCGATTCTTTTTGGGTTTTTGCAAAACCTAAGATGAGTCGGTTTGTTATATTTGTTGGTTGTAACAAGTATGCCCAAGGCTCAATATGAAGACTAAAAAGCTCTCCTATATCTTTGCCGGTCTAACCATCCTCTTTTGGGGAACGGCAGCATCGGCGTTTAAATTTACACTCAACCACTTCTCGTTTGTACAGCTATTGGCTTGGTCGTCAATGTTTTCGACCCTGCTTCTATTGGCAATTATCCTTTTTAGTGGCAAGTATAGGTTGATGGTCAAAACTTCACGCGCAGAGCTAATCCCCTCGCTGTATCTAGGTTTGCTTAACCCATTTGGTTACTATTTCATCCTGCTACGGGCGTACGAATTGCTTCCGGCGCAGGTAGCCCAGCCTCTCAACTTTATATGGCCATTAGTTCTAGTGTTACTGTCGGTGCCATTGCTCGGCGAGAAGATCACCGCCAAGGGCGTTTTCGCTTTGCTAATTAGCTTTGGCGGGGTAATACTTATATCGTCCGAGGGTAATATTTCTAGCATCGAAATAAAAAGCCCGATTGGCGTTATGCTTGCCTTGTCAAGTTCCGTTATTTGGGCATTATACTGGATACTTAATCTGCGTAACGCCAAGCTCGATCCCGTTATTCGCCTTTTCTTCAATTTCCTGCTTGCCACGGTTTACTCGTTCGCTGCGGGATTGTTCTTTTCCGATTTTTGGGCTATAAATTTAATGGGGATTTTGGGCTCGCTTTACGTGGGTTCATTTGAAATGGGTATTACATTTGTACTGTGGTTAAAGGCGTTGGCTATGGCCGAGAGCAAAGCAAAGCTTAGCAATATAATTTACCTTGTACCGTTTGTAAGCCTGGTGTTTATTCACTTTTTTGTGGGCGAGCAGATATACTGGACTACCATTGTAGGTTTGCTTGTTATTGTGGGGAGCATATTATTTCAACAGCTTAGTGGAAGTAAATCACTTAAATAAATATTGTCATGAATAGCAGAGTTACCCTTATTGCAATGCTTTTTGCAGTTCTTTGCGTAACCAGTTGCAAAAAGGACGATCCTGAGGTTGATCAGAACATCCTGGCCAACGAGCAGCTGGTTCTGGTTATGGACGATTACTACCTGTGGTACGACAAGTTACCCTCGGTTGATTACAAGAAATACCCTACACCTGTAGAGCTGCTCGATGCCCTTGTGTATAAGGAGTTGGATAGGTGGAGCTACATAAGCACCAAGCAGGAGATTGATGCTTACTACAATCAGGGAGAGTTTAAGGGCTATGGAATTGGAATGGGGTTCGATAGGGATGATAATCTTTGGATAACCTTTGTTTTTAAGGACTCCCCCTTGGCAGCATACGGAGTAGACCGTGGATGGAGAATTAGCAAGATCAACAATTCTGTGGTCACACCTTCCAATGCCAACTCTTTGCTCGCCTTGGCAAGCGCAACCTTTACTTTGATTGATCCTGACGGTAACGAGGTGGTGGCCAATGTGGCCAAGCGAGAGGTGGTGATGAATACAGTGCTATTGGACTCGATTTACGAAACCAGCATCGGAAAGGTGGGCTACTTTGTGCTAAAGGGTTTTATTGGCCCAACCATAGATGAGCTGGATGAGGTTTTTGATGATTTTTTGACGCAAGGAGTGAGCGAACTTATTGTCGATTTGCGTTACAATGGCGGGGGAAGCGTAGAAACCGCCGTGCATTTGGCTAATCTTATTGCAGGAGCAACGGCAAACAATCAGGTTCTGGGTCGCTATGTGCACAACGATAAAAAATCGGATAGAAACGAGAACATCTTAATGTCTAAAAAGGCTAATTCTCTGGATTTAAGCAGGGTTGTGTTTATCACAACAGGTAATTCGGCCTCGGCTAGCGAGCTAGTTATCAATGGCCTTTTTCCTCACATGGAGGTAACTTTGGTTGGGCAAGATACATATGGCAAGCCGGTGGGGATGTACATCTTTACATCCGAGTCGTTCGATTGGGCTTTTGTACCCATTTGCTTTAAGATTTTGAATGCAAATGATGAGGGCGATTACTACGATGGAATCCCAGTGGATATTCTGGCTAACGATGGGGTTAGCTACCCCTTTGGCGACTTGAGTGAGGCTAGCCTTGCAGCCGCAATAGCCTTTATCACTGGCGAGGCTCCCAAGCAAAGCTATACCGCTGCCAGCCAAATGGTTTACCCCGAGCAAAATGGCATCCGCAGCGAGATAGGGGCTTGGTAGCTTAATTCCTTCAGGGTATGTGTGGCGCTCTGCCAAATCCTCACATTTTGTTATCTTTGCCGGTAACAAAGACTATTTTACACGGTGAACCAACCAGCAGAACGCATAATACTAGGGATTGACCCCGGCACATCGGTTTTGGGCTATGGAGTAGTAAAAACTAGCGGTAAGAATAAGGTAGAGCTGGTGGTTCTGGGTGTGATTGAGCTCAAGAAGTACAAGGATCACTACCTTAAGCTCAAGGCTATTTACGAACGGGTACAGCAGCTGGTCGATGAGTATTTGCCCGATGATGTGGCCATTGAAGCCCCATTCTTTGGGAAGAATGTACAGAGTATGCTCAAGTTGGGACGAGCACAGGGGGTGGCTATGGCCGCCGCCCTATCGAGGTCAGTTCCAATATTCGAGTATGCCCCGCGTAAAATTAAGCTCGCCATTACCGGACAGGGCAACGCATCGAAGGAGCAGGTTGCCATCATGCTTCAAAGCATTTTAAAAACTAGGGAGTTTGATGCCAAAACGCTCGATGCCACCGATGGCCTTGCCGCTGCTGTTTGTCACTTCTATCAGCAAAAGCTCAATGTGGGTGGAAAGCGAGCCTCAAGTTGGAACGACTTTGTAAGGAATAATCCCCAGAGGGTTAAGGGTGTTTAGCTTAGGGTTGAAACGCTCACCTTGTCGTTTCTAAAAAGATTTTAAAATCAAGAATTACGATTATGGGAATGATAACATTTTTCAAAACGCCAAAACCCAAGCGGTTCGATTATACACCCCAGTATTACGATGCCCGCAAGGAGGCCCTCAAGGAGCGTGAGCAGCGGATTAAACAGGAAATGGGTGAGGCCGATGAGGATGCTCCCAGAGTATCGCTTATCAAAGGGCAAATGCGAAGGCAGTACGAGCAAAAGATAAGTGGGAGGGCTAATCGTGGTTCTGGCCTAAGATTATTTGTCATTTTTATTATTCTTTGCCTATTGGCATACTACCTTTTATACCTATAGATTTTTTATGCCCGATGTAATACAACTTTTACCCGATTCGGTTGCCAACCAAATTGCCGCAGGTGAGGTGGTACAGCGTCCTGCATCAGTTGTTAAGGAGTTGATGGAGAACTCCATTGATGCTGGTGGACAAAACATTCAGGTGGTTATCCGCGATGGGGGTAAGGCTCTTATCCAAATAATTGACGATGGGTGCGGAATGTCCGAGACCGATGCCAGGCTTTGCTTCGAGCGGCATGCCACATCCAAAATCCGACAGGCCAACGATTTGTTTGCCATACAAACAATGGGTTTCCGTGGTGAGGCGCTGGCTTCCATTGCAGCCGTAGCCGAGGTGGAGATGAAAACCCGTACCCATGATAGCGCAGTGGGGACTAGCACTAGGATATCAGGCTCGGCGCTGGTCGAGCATGAAGCCGTGTCGTGCCCACCTGGCACATCTATCTGCGTTAAAAATCTTTTCTTTAATATTCCCGCTCGCCGTAAGTTTCTGAAGAGCTCTTCGTTGGAGCTAAAGCATATCATCAGCGAGTTTCAGCGGGTATCGCTTGCAAATCCATCCGTAGCATTCTCGCTATCGCACAATGGTGCCGATGTATATAAGCTACCCTCTGGCAACGTGAAGCAGCGCATTGCACACCTTATGGGTAAGAATCTGGGGCAACATCTTATCGATATTAGTACACATACATCTGTTATCGAAATTTCGGGTTTTATAGGAAAGCCCGAGAGCGCCAAGAAGAGCCCCGGCGAGCAATTCTTTTTTGTGAACAATCGGTTCATGAAGAACCCTTACCTGCACAAAGCAGTGATGAGGGCTTACGAAAAGCTTATCCCCATCGATAGTATTCCCCCATACTTTATTTTCCTGAAAACCGACCCCGGATCCATCGATGTGAATATCCATCCAACCAAAACGGAAATTAAGTTTGAGGACGAAAGGATGATATGGCAAATACTCAACGCATCGGTGCGTGAGGCTATGGGGAAGTTCGCCATTGTGCCTTCCATCGATTTCGACTCGGAGATGGTGATTGATGTCCCCTTCTTTCCCCCCAGTGCGCCCGTAAGCCCGCCAGAGATTGAGGTAAACCCCGACTATAACCCGTTCGATCGCAATTACGTTAGCCGCTCATCGTCGCAGCAAACCTCTCGGCAGCATAGGCCTTCGGCCAGGGGATGGCAAGATCTGTTTCAGCAGGAGCAGGGTAAGGGTTTTGAGGAGCAGCCAGAGCAGCAATCGCCCATCCTTTTCAATCAGGTTGAGAGTGAGCCCAAGGTTCCTAAACCATCAGAACGATTCTTTCAGGTTAAAAATCGATATATCCTTACCTCGGTTAAGTCGGGGCTAATGGTGATTGACCAGAAACGGGCGCATGAGCGTATCCTATACGAGAACTATATGCAAAGCATTTTGGTCGGATCGGCCAGCGCGCAGCAGGAACTTTTTCCGCAGACCATTGAGCTTAGCGCAGGCGATTTTGCCTTGCTCCATAGCGTAATCGATGACCTTACAGCACTAGGTGTAGTGGTTAGCTTTATGGGGCAGAATACCATTGCGGTAAATGCCCTGCCCTCAAACGTAAAGACGAATAATGCCGAGCAGCTAATCCAGGGGTTTCTGGCTGCCTTCAAGGAGAATACTGGCGGGCAAAGCGAGGATATGCACCATCGATTGGTGTTGTCGTTGGCTAAGGCTGCCTCCATTCCATATAACCGATCGCTTGAACCCATAGAGATGCAGGACTTGGTGGATAAGCTCTTTGCCTGCCAGCAACCCAACCTCTCGCCCGATGGCAAGCCCACCATCACCATACTTGGTGTTGATGAGCTGGAGAAGCGGTTTAGGTAGTTTATTGCTTGTTTGTTTACTCAGGGGGTGACTATTTGCTTAGCAAATAGTCACCCCCTGAGTGGTAAAACAGCCTTAACATTCCAACGTCTGGCTGCATTTTGCCGGTCTTGGAATCGTTAAGACAAGTGGGCAAGAGCCACAGCCTACTAGGGAGCGTTGGTGTATAGGTGGTTTCGATATGCTCAATCACCTTGTAGCGTTCAATCACCGAAGGCTAGTCACCCCATAAGATTCATTAATCAGTCAACATATTTCTGTTTTGCCATTTAAAACTTGCTGATAGTTAACAAAAAACTATTACCTTTGTCCCGCAAAATTAATGTAGGTTAAACTAAAAAAGCGTTTAAGTATGCCTGTAAAAATCAGACTTAGCCGCCACGGTAGAAAGAGAGCACCTTTCTATCACATAGTGGTGGCGGATAGCAGGGCGCCACGGGATGGCAGATTCATTGAGAGGATTGGTTCGTACAATCCCACAACTGATCCTGCTACTATTGAATTAAACTTTGATAGGGCATTGGATTGGCTGCAGAAAGGCGCTCAACCTACCGATACAACAAGGGCTATCCTATCGTACAAGGGTGTTATGATGAAGAAACACCTGCTCGAAGGAGTGAAAAAGGGAGCTTTAACCCCTGAGCAAGTTGAGGAGAAATTCGAGGCTTGGGTGAAGGAGAAAGAAGCGAAAGTTCAAGCCAAGAAGGATCGTCTCGCCAAAGGCGAACAGGACGACACCGCTAAACGTATTGAGGCTGAAGCCAAGATTCGTGAGGCACGTGCTCAAGAAATCGCTAAGAAGCAAGCAGAGCTAGCGGCTAAAGAGGCTGGTGCAGAAGCCGCCCAGGAAGCAGCCGAAGAAGCACCTGCTGAAGAGGCCCAAGCTCAGCCCGAGGCTGCAGCCGAAGCTGAAAGTGAAACTCCTCAAGAGTAGGGATGTCCCGTATGAATCAACCTCACCTTACTGAGATTGGTAAAATACAGAAAACTCACGGAGTAAACGGCGAACTTCAGGTTAGCTGGTCAACCGACTTTTACCCTGAAGACCACAATTTTGAATCGGTATTCCTTGTGATAGAGGGAATACCGATTCCTTTTTTTGTGCAATCCATACGGATGAAGGGTGCCGACTCGTCGATAATCACCCTTGATGAGATAGGCACAATTCAACAAGCAGAGGAGCTGGTTGGCCTCAAGGTTATGGCCGAGGTTAAATCATCTGGTTCGAGCGATGAGCTAACTCTCGATGATTTGGTGGGCTTCATGGTGATTACTAATCGCGGGGTTCAGCTGGGTACCATTGAGGTGCTGCAGGATTACGCCGGTAACCTGGTGTTTGAGCTGCAAACGGCATCGGGTAACGAGCTGCTGATACCAGCCTCGCCCGAACTTATTGTTGAGATTGATGAGGATTCCAAATCCATTATCATGGAGCTGCCCGAGGGTATTGCCGACCTGTAGCGTTACAAATCGATATCCTTCTCGAAATTGGCAAAGCGCTCGCGCCACCGTGTGGGTACGGGGATGCTCTGCCGTATGCTACCGCTATACCCCACCATAGTTGATTTTCCCTCGGCAGCCACCTCATTCGTTGTCTTGTTATATATCTGCTGATGAATCTCAAGGCTCTTGTTGCCCAGCCTGGTCACCTTGGTACTAACCTCCAACTCGTCGTACAGCTTGGTTTGGGCAAGGTAGTTTATGTTGATGCTAACTAAAATCAAGCCTTCGTCCTGCCAGTCCATTCGCTCCTTAAGCACATCGGTAAAGTAGTGTAGCCTGCCCAAATCGAAGTACTGCATGTACACCGAGTTGGTGGTATGCCCCAGCATATCAATATCGTTAAACCTTATCTGGATTGGGTGGGTGTGATGGTAATGGTAGCTCATTCCTATTTTTTTGATGTTTATAGATGTCTACTCGCGAATAACTTTCACCTCACCCCCCAGTCCAAGCTGAACTATGCCCGAGGGTGTTGGGCTTGTACTCTCCTCGTAGGTTTGTGGTACCACAAAATCAACCCCCGCTTTAATTTCAGGCGCAATATCACCAAACGATTTTGGGAATGCCTGCCCCGAGATATTTGCCGAGGTGGATACAATGGGCTTTCGAAAGGCCTGAATTAATCGTTCGCAAAAGGTATGCTTTACCACGCGAATACCTATGCTGCCATCGGCAGCAACAAGGTTTGGCGCAAGGTTTTTGGCTTTAGGATAAATTATGGTTAATGGTTTGTCGGCAACTTCAATCAAGTCCCAAGCAATCTCTGGAACGGCAACGAGGTATATGTTAAGCATATTAGGGTTTTCAATTAGGGTCAGCATGCTCTTGCTATCCTCGCGCTGCTTTAGCTTGTATATCCTGTCCACCGCATCGGGGTTGGTTGCATCGCAGCCAATACCCCAGATGGTATCGGTGGGGTAAAGGATAAGCCCCCCATTCCGTAGCACCTCTAGCGCTATTTTTAAATCGTTTTGCATAAAGTTGTTTGTTTGACAAAGAGGTTGCCCACTAGCGCTGGGCAACCTCTTTGTTGTGTTAGTACAGCGCTGTTAGTACCTATAGTGCTCGGGCTTATACGGACCCTCAACCTTAACGCCAATGTAATCGGCTTGCTCTTTGGTTAGCTTGGTTAGCTTAACACCAAGCTGCTCAAGGTGCAGACGTGCCACCTCCTCATCGAGATGCTTGGGTAGTCGGTAAACATCAATAGCCAAATCTTTTTGCCATAGCTCCAGCTGGGCAAGGGTTTGGTTGGTAAAGCTGTTGCTCATCACGAAGCTTGGGTGGCCTGTGGCGCAGCCAAGGTTTACCAATCGGCCTTCGGCCAGGATGAAGATGGAATGACCATCCTCGAAGAAGTACTGATCGACCTGTGGCTTAACTGTTTCTTTACGCACGCCAGGGGCATTGTTTAGCTTCTCAACCTGAATCTCGTTGTCGAAGTGACCAATGTTGCACACAATGGCCTGATCCTTCATCTTCATTAGATGCTCAAGGGTAATCACATCGCGATTACCGGTCGCTGTAACGTAGATATTTCCTTCATCAAGAGCCTCTTCAATGGGTTTAATCTCGAAGCCCTCCATGGCGGCTTGCAGGGCGCAAATGGGGTCAATTTCGGTTACAATAACTCTTGCTCCATAGGCGCGCATGCTCTTGGCGCATCCCTTGCCTACATCGCCGTAGCCTAGCACAACCACTACCTTACCGGCAATCATCACATCGGTGGCGCGCTTAATGCCATCGGCAAGCGATTCGCGGCAGCCGTAAAGGTTGTCGAACTTGCTCTTGGTAACCGAATCGTTCACGTTAATGGCCGGTACTAGCAGCTCGCCGCGCTCCATCATCTGGTAAAGGCGATGAACACCTGTGGTGGTCTCTTCCGATACGCCTTTCCACTCCTTGGCCAGCTTGTGCCATTTTTGGTTGTCCTCGGCAAGGGTTTGCTTCAATAGCTTAAGAATCTCTCGCTCTTCGATGCTCTCTCCCTCGCGTTCAATTGTGCTGGGATCATCCTCCGCTTTGCAGCCCATATGGATTAGCAGGGTAGCGTCACCGCCATCATCAACTATTAGGTGTGGCCCCTTATTGCCGGGGAACGATAATGCCTGCTTGGTACACCACCAGTACTCTTCCAGCGTTTCGCCTTTCCATGCAAATACGGGAACGCCAGCAGCAGCAATGGCCGCAGCAGCGTGATCTTGGGTTGAGAATATGTTGCAGCTGGCCCAGCGTACATCGGCACCTAGCTCCACTAGGGTTTCGATAAGCACAGCGGTTTGTATGGTCATGTGTAGCGAGCCAGAAACCCTTGCTCCCTTTAGGGGTTTTTCGGCGGAATACTTATTTCTGATGGCCATTAGCCCTGGCATCTCCTTTTCTGCAATGCTTATCTCTTTCCTGCCCCAATCGGCCAGCGAAATGTCTTTCACCTTGTAGGGTAATGTTTCTGTTGTGGTGTTGTTCATAATGATGATATGTTTTGATTTTTAAACCTACTTACGTATAGATGCAGGAGTTTGTTCGTATTCTTTTTATCTGCTAGTTTTTATTCTCAAGGTCTAGTTGTATTCTTTCTTCAAGTGCTTTGTTGTCCATTCCAGTACCAACGGCCATACCTATGACTAACCCTAATGGAAGCCCTATGCCTATGAAAGCCATGTTGCCGAAGCTGGCCTCAAACACTACCCCAAGCGGAAGCCCAAATACAGCAAGCTCAAGTGCCATCCAATAATTACGAATGGTTTATGGTCACTAATTTCAGCTCTTTCTCAAGTAGCTCAATAATTTTTGCTTGTTTCTTTATTACCATTTTTCTCAATTTACCCCAAGAGCATGCTGTGTTTAGCTCCTCAATATCATTATTAATAGATGTTACTATTGAGTCGGGTATTTCCCTCTTGCGCAATTCAGTTAGCAGTGCCTCTAGCTGGAGGTAGGCATCTTATAGCTTGATGTTTTTACCCGCTTCTGCTCGCCGATTCAGCTCAATGATTTATGTGTTAGTTGAAACAATATTGTAAGCTAAATGGTTGCAAAGATAATTAAAAAATGGTGTGTTACGAGGCGTTGCTATGAGCGTTCAGAAGTTTAACGGCGTTCTTCTTGTCGACTTTTAGCTGCTCCTTTAGCGAATCCAAGGAGTCGAATTTTTGTTCATCCCTTATCTTCTCAGCAAATTGAACGGTAATCTCTTCGTTATAGATGTTTTTGCTAAAACCAATGATGTGCGCCTCGATGGTTCGCTCGAGGCCATCGCCAAGTGTTGGGCGAATACCTATGTTTAGCATAGCTGGGTACGAGGTTCCCTCGTAACGTACCCAAACGGCGTATACTCCGTTTGCTGGCACCTGCTTAAACGCTTCGGAAGGGTTGATGTTGGCAGTGGGGAAACCAATGGCTCTGCCAACCTGTTGCCCACCCTCAATGGTACCTGTTATGCTGTATTGCCTGCCAAGCATAGTGTTGGCGTGTTGGAGGTTGCCCAAGTTAAGCGCCTCGCGGATTTTGGTGGAGCTTATATTCAATCCGTCAACACTTACAGGGCTTACCTGAGTGGCACGGTAACCAAAACGATCTTCATGCTGTTTTAGCAGGTTGTAGTTACCCTGGCCTTTATATCCAAAGGCATGGTTGTACCCCAGAACAATGGCAGAGGGCTTAAGCTTTCGCACAAGGTAATCTTCAATAAAGCTTAGGGCGGGGGTTTTAGCAAATTCTGGGGTAAACTCAATTACCAGAACTGCATCGATGCCCTTCTCAAATATCAGCTGTTGCTTCTCGTTAAGCGTGCTTAGGAGCTTAAGCTTTTGGTCGTCGTTATGTAGCACCTTGCGTGGGTGTGGCCAAAAGGTGATAAGCAGGCTTTGCCGGTTGTACCCTATGGCGTGGCGTTTTACAGTATCCATAATTGCGCTGTGCCCTAGGTGCACCCCGTCGAAAAAACCGATGGTTACAACCGGATTGCTTATATTAACCTCGTTTATGTTGTGGTAAATGATCATAGATGCTTTGTGGAGTGCAAAAATAGCAAAAGAAGCCGATAATGTCGGCTTCTTGTACTGGTTAAAATAAGTAGTATGGCTATATCCAGCGTACTAGGGTGAAATCCATACGGTGGGGCATCTCATTGTTCTTGGCATAAATTCTAATTCCAGAGTCGAAAACGCCTGGCTCGGTTGGTACAAATGTTAGCTTGAAGGTAGCCCTTTGCCCCTCCACATTTTCCAAGTCAAACTCCTGGGTGTGCTTAATGGTAACATCGCCATTCTCCACAAGTTCAGCAATAACCAGTTCAACCCCTACCTCGTTTGGCGAAAGGCAACCTAGGTCGAGTACAACCTCAGAGGTGTATTCCTTTCCAAGAACTATCGCTTGTCGTGATGTGTCGAATTGTGCGGCAGTAATTAGTTCCAAGCTTTCCCAGCTTCGAGTCATCTTTCGTTTCCAAGCTGCCATCCTTTTAGCCAGGTCAAAATCTTCCTCAATAAGCCTATTGTGCCTGATGTACAGCTTGTGGTAGAACCTATCCTCGTAGTCAACCATCATTCGGGTGGAGCTGAACTTTGATGCCACCTCGGCGATGGATTTTTTAACTGATGCAATCCATTCTGTGGGCACATCGTTTTCATTTCTGTTGTAGAATTTTGGAACTATTTCGTTCTCTATTATCGAGTATATTAGCTCAGCATCCAGCTCATCTTGATATTCTTGCTGTACGTAGGTTTGCTCAATTGGTAGCGCCCAGCCAGCATCGGGGACATATCCTTCGACCCACCAACCATCGAGCACGCTAAAGTGCATACAGCCATTCATGACGGCTTTCATACCGCTTGTGCCTGAGGCTTCAAGTGGGCGGGTAGGTGTGTTTAGCCAAATGTCAACACCTTGCACCATCTTTTTGGCCAGCTCCATATTGTAGTTCTGGAGGAAGATAAATCTGCCAATAAATTGAGGCATCTTGCTAACCTCTACTAGTCGGCGTATTAGGTCTTGGCCTGCCTTGTCGTTGGGGTGAGCTTTGCCTGCAAACAGGAATTGAACCGGCCTATCCTCATTGTTCACAATTTCGCTAAGCCTATCCAAATCGCGGATAAGCAAGTGTGCCCTTTTGTAGGTTGCAAACCGTCGGGCAAACCCAATGGTAAGCACGTCGTCCCTCATCTTTTCCTGTATCTCAACTACGTTTCGTGGGCTCTCATACTTTACAACATGAGGATTGACCAAACGGGTTCGTAAGTGCTCGAAAAGATTTTGACGCAGAAGGTTCCTTATATCCCAAAGCTTAGCATCGGGTACGCTGTGGATTCTATCCCACTGCGGTGTGTTATCGAATCCTAGGTCATCACTTTTGTCCTCAATTAGCTCTCTAATCTCGTGTGATGTCCAAGTTGGGTAGTGAACGCCGTTGGTAACGTAACCTAAATGCAGCTCGCTGGGGAAATACCCGGGCCAAAGGTTAGCAAACATTTTGCGGCTAACCTCGCCATGCAGCCAGCTTACACCGTTCACCTCCTGCGACAGGTTGGCAGCAAGGTAGCTCATGGAGAAACGCTCGGTCTCGTCGCCGGGGTTTAGCTTGCCCAGGTCCATGAATTGTTCCCAGGTTATCCCAAGCCTTTCGGGGTAGTGGGCCATGTAGGTTCGCATCATATCCTCGGGGAACGAGTCATGGCCAGCCGGAACAGGCGTGTGGGTGGTGAATAGGCTCGAAGCCCTCACCAACTCCATCGATTCGGCAAACGATAGTTTTGTTTCAATCATATTGCTCCTAAGCCTCTCGAGCCCTGCAAATGCTGCATGCCCCTCGTTTAGGTGGTAGATATTCGGATGTATCCCAATCTTTTCCAAGGCCCTTACGCCTCCAATACCCAGAATCATCTCCTGCTTAAAGCGGTTTTCCCAGTCGCCTCCGTAGAGGTGATGGGTTATGGACCTATCTTCAGCATTGTTATCCTCAAAGTCGGTGTCGAGTAGGTATAACTCGGTACGGCCTATATCGACCCGCCAAATACGAGCTTTTACAATGCGTCCGGGGAAGGCCACCCCTATGGTTTGCCATTTGCCATTTTGGTTGCGCACGGGCCTAGCTAGCGTTTGGGCAAAGTTTTGCTGGTCGTACGTTGCAATCTGCTGCCCGGTGGATGATAGCTGCTGTGTGAAATATCCGTATCGGTAGAATAGCCCAACCCCCACAATGGGAACGTTTCGGTCCGAGGCCTCTTTAAGGTAATCGCCTGCAAGCACTCCCAGCCCGCCAGAGTATAGCTTTAGGCTATGGTGTAGCCCAAACTCCATGCTTAGGTACGCAATTTTTGGCCCCTTGCGCCCTACCTTTTTGGCCATATACTCCTTGTAGTGCCTATGAACCCTAGCTAGCTTTTCGAGGAATTCATCGCTTCTTTCTAGCTCCTGATATCGGTGTAGCGAGATTTGATCGAGGAACATGATGGGATTGTGTTCGCACTCCTCCCATAGCTCGGGGTCAATAGTTTCGAAAAGGTTCATCGCGTCGGGATTCCAGCACCACCAAAGGTTTTTCGATAGTTCATCAAGCGCTGCCAACTTCTCGGGAATGTTTTTTTGGATAAGTAACCTCACCCAGTTGGGCTTGTTGATATGGAATTTTTTCTCGACATGTGGGAGCTGCTCTTCGCGATCGAGCTCCATGAACTGCAGGGTTCGTTTTTCTACCTGTAGAAGGGCAATGTTGTATGCCTCCTTGTAGTGCTCAATTAGATTCTCCCATAGAGCAATGCGTGATACCTCCAGGGCATTGTTCCTGTACTTCTCCTGCTCGTTGAGGTTTAGAGTGGAGTAGTGACATATGGTTTTTGATATTTCATCAACCACAAAGCTGTCGTTGTCATCGGTTCTTTCTATCACCTTTATGCCTGGATGATCCTTAGGGTAGTAGGTGTTAACCCATAGCCCAAACCCAGCAAGGGTGGTGGTTATTGTTGGTACGTGAAACGCCAAGCTCTCAAGCGGAGTGTATCCCCAAGGTTCGTAGTACGATGGGAAAACGGAAATATCCATTCCTATAAGTAGATCCCAGTAGGAAAGGTTAAAGATTCCATCGTTGCCATTGAGGTAGCAGGGCACGAAAAATATTTTCACCTTATCGCTTGATGAGTTGAATAGTCCCGCCTGCTTAAACTTGTTAAGGATGGGGTCGGTTTCGGGGTCGTTAAGGTAATGGGTGATGTGCGTGTTGCTTAGCACCACCACGTTTTCGTTTTCTTTCTCTTGTAGGTTTTTAAATACGTCCTTGCGGGGGCCATGGTGGCCAGCAGGGATAAGGATAAAGGCAAGCACCTCTCGCTTCAAATCTTTGCATGTGTTTAGCTTGGCCATGGCATCAATAAAAACATCGATGCCCTTGTTTTTAAATTCGTACCTGCCGCTAATACCTACCACAAGGGCATCCTTGGCCACATCATGAGCCAGTAGAGCTTCGGCAACCTCATAAAACTTAACCTTTGCCTCAATGCGGCGTAGGTTAAACTCATCACCCTCGGGAACAAAGCTGTTCTCGAACCCGTTGGGGGTAACAATATCCACCTTCTTGCCATGAAACTGTTCACACTCACGAGCAGTAAGATCGCTCACCGTGGTGTAGCAGTCGGCCTCGATGGCTGCAGTTTTCTCAAGCGATTGTTTTGATACCACGTTGAACTCAATGGCTTTTTGCTCGGCGTTATACTTGCTCAGGTTGCCGTAAAGCGGTATGTTGTTGCCTGCAATGCACCTACCCATAACCGTGGCGTGGGTGGTAAAAATGTTGCCCACTTGGGGCAGATGTTTTTTTAGGTACAGCAGCCCTGTGCCTGTCATCCACTCATGGAACTGGGCAACAATTCTATGCCTGTAGGTTAGCTGGAATTTGGTGAAGCTCTCTATTACCTTACCAGCGGCGTAGCCGAATAGGGCGGGTTCAATGTAATCCCATTGCCCACTAATGGAGTCGAGCTGGTAGTCTTCCCAGAACTCTTTAAATATCTCATCCTTCTTGGAGAAGAACTGGGTGAAATCGACAATCACCACAACCGGCTTGCCCTCAATATTCCATCGACCAATCCTAACCCTTAGCCCCTCCTCGGAGGCCTTGTTTCGCCATGAGGCGAATAGCTGCGGATCTTCGGTAAATTCAGGATTCGTTTCGGTATCGCGCCATACGTCGGGGCCAATCAGAATTAGGTTATTCTTGTGCTCTTTGACCAGGGTTAACGCTTTGGTGGATATCACCGTGTGAATACCTCCCACCTTATTGCATATTTCCCAGCTCACCTCAAAAAGGTAGTCGGGACGTAATAGTTTGTCTTTCATAGTAATGGTGTTGCTGTGGATTTAAAACATCAAAATAAAACTACTTCTTCTCTCCTTTTGCTTGCGCTGTTCCCTTTGCAGAGGTGCTTTTTGTTTTTACTTTTGATGTTTTCTTGGCTGTGGCACTCGGTTTTTTCGGTTTAACACTGGATACCGATTCTTTCTTAAGGCCTTTTAGCTCCAAAATCTTACTCTCATACTCCTTTATTAGAACATCAATTGTCTCGGGATTCTTTATGCTCGTTGATGTTTGGGCTTTGTCGAGCCTTAGCTTAAAGTCGCTTAAAGCATTCATGAAGTTGATAAAAGCCTCGTAGGGAGTGTCGTAAGGGTTGAAGTATTTGTGCACATCGCCGTCGCTAAACCACTTGGTACACATATAGTAAAAATGGTCGCTGGTTTGTAGGTATTTCCAGTCGCGCTGGATATCGGGATCCTCAATGCTTGATACCTTATCGATAAGGTTGTACAGATTGCTAAACGCTTCGTCCTGCATCTCGTTGCCAAGCCAGGCGGTTAGGTCACGCTCCTCATCGGCCCAGCTGATGGGGAATGGAACGTGTAGCGGAGCTATGGGCTGGTGCTTTTTGGCTGTTTCGGCTGGGGTTAGGAATTCGAAGTTGGAGTCCGATAACACTCTTCCGGGGAGTGCCTTCATGAAGTCGAAGATGCCCGTTTCGGCCCACTGGTGCTCGCCAAAGGTTTCGTAGTCCATGAAAAGGTTTATTATCTCATCCTTGCTGTCGATTGAGTTCAGCCAGTGCACATATTTCTCGGCGGTAAGTGGCCATTCCTCCCACGCACGGTTCGAGAAGCGGAAGGCGATATCATCACTCATCTGAAAATTTTTGAGTAGTAACCGTAGCTTTGGGTTTATGGCGTTGGTGTACAGGTAGTTTGGGCTTTTCCAACCCATAATGTGCTTTGCTCCTTCGGTTAGCATGGCCTTAAAGCCCATATCGGCTACCATGGCGCCAATCTCATCGGAGTAGATAAGCTCGGTGTTGCGAAATGTGGTTGGTTTTTGTCCGAAGAGCTGTTCAATTTTTTGTGTTTGTGCTTCAACCTGCTTTTGAAACTCTTCGGGGCTTTTCAAGGCCGAGAGGGAGTGGGAGTAGGTTTCGGCGAGGAACTCTACGCTGCCTGTTTGTGCCAGCTTCACAAAGGTTTCGAGCACATCGGGTGCATACATCTCGAACTGGTCGAGGGCAGTTCCCGAGATGGAGTAGGCAATTTTGAATCTGCTGCCATACTCATTGATAAGCGAGAGCATAAGGTTATTGGTGGGCAGGTAGCATTTCTCGGCCACTTTTCGCATGATGGAGCGGTTGGCAAACTCATCGAAATAGTTGTGGTACTGCCCAATATCGAAAAAGCGATACCTGCGGAGCCTGAACGGCTGGTGAACCTGAAAGTAGAAGCAGATTGTTTTCATTACTATAGGGTTTTATTTTTTACTAGGGATTGGGGTGCTATTGCCTTTTATTTAAAACCATTTCGTATATCTTCTTTACCTCTAGGGCGGCATTTTCCCACTTGAGGTTATTTACCTCCTCCTGGCCATATCGCTTGAAGTACTTCGAAAGGGCATCGTAGTTAAGCAATCCGTGAATGCTGTCGGCCATAGCATCGATATCCCAGAAATCGACCTTAAGGGCATGCTTTAGTACCTCGGCCACACCCGATTGCTTGGATATAATAACGGGCACGTTACTCTTCATGGCCTCAAGGGGGCTTATGCCAAATGGCTCTGATACCGACGGCATAACGTAAACATCGCTCATGGCGAACATGGTGTTAACCTCGGTACCCTTTAAAAAGCCTGTGAAGTGGAACTTGTGGGCTATGCCTAGTTCGGCTGCACGCCTAATCATTCGGTTCAGCATATCGCCACTCCCAGCCATTACAAAGCGAACGTTATCGTAGCGCTTTAGAACTTTGCTTGCGGCTTCCACAAAGTAGTCGGGGCCCTTCTGAAAAGTGACTCTACCAAGGAACGTAACCACCTTTTCCGGTACATTCTTGGTAACATCTGCGCAGGGGTCGTTGCCCCTAAAATCAACCGCATTGTGTACGGTTACCACTTTATCTTCGGGTATTCCATAGCGATTTATGACAATACTACGGGTGAGGTGGCTAACCGCGATCACCATATCGGCCATCTCCATCCCCTGCTTTTCGATATTGTACACGGCTTGGTTAACATTTTCGCCGCTTCGGTCGAACTCGGTGGCATGAATATGGACAACCAATGGCTTACCCGAAACCATTTTGGCTGTTATTCCTGCTAGGTAGGTAAGCCAGTCGTGAGCATGAATTATGTCGAACTTTTCTTTGGCGGCTATGGACCCGGCAATTATAGCATACCGAGAAACCTCTTTCATTAGATCTTTCCCATATTTGCCTGAGAACTTAAACTTATGCCATGTTCTATGTTCATGCTGTTCAGTCCTGTCGAGTTCGGTTTCCGAAATCAGTCGTTCAAACTCCTCGGGGCCAACATAGGGCACAAGGTTTGAGCCTACCTCCAAGTAGCTAATCTTTTTCCAAAACTCTTCGAGGTCAACAGAAATATGGCTCACATCAATATCTTCGGCAGGGACCAATCGAACTGCCGACTGATCCTCATCGCCAAAAGCCTTGGGAACCACAAAGGCCATATCTACATTATGCTTTGCCAAACCCTTTGTGAGCCCAAAGCATGCAGTGCCTAGTCCTCCCGAAATATGAGGTGGGAACTCCCAACCAAACATTAGTACTCTCATGCCAATTGTTTAGGGTTTTATGTTTTTGTCGTACATCCTTTTTATTCGAAGCACTTCGGCAACGCTCCATGCCTGCGATATGCACCCATTGGGGCGTTGAGGTGGATCGCCATCATACACCTCGGCTATACCACACACGCCATGCTTGGGCATATCTTCACAAAATGCATCGAGCACTGCTTTGGCTAGGGCATTAGCTGTTTTTCCGTGTATTTTATAGTAACCCTCAATGAAATGCCCTAGTAACCAGGGCCAAGCCGTACCCTGATGGTAGGCGCTATCGCGGGTTGCTTGATCGCCTTCATATCGGCCTATATAGCGAGGGTTTTTGGGGGCTAGGGTTCTTAATCCTTTAGGCGTGAAAAGTTCACGGTGAACAACATCTAGAACGCCCTTTTTCATCTCATCGGTTATGGGGCTATATGGCAGTGATGTGGCAAATATTTGGTTTGGCCTTACATCGATATTCTGTCCGCTTTCATCAACAAAATCGGCTAGGTACTGCTTGGGATTATACCAAAAAGTATCTTTAAACGATACGGCTACCTGTTGAGCTATGGGTTCCCATTCGGCGACGAACTTGTTGTCCTTAAATGTTTTAGCAAATCCAAGGGTGGTCTTTATGGCGTTGTACCAAAGCGCATTTATCTCAACCTGATATCCAGTTCGGGGTGTTACTGGCAATCCGTGTACCACGGCATCCATCCAGGTTAACGCTACGCCCTTCTCGCCAGCCCAAATCAACCCATTTTGGTGCATTCCGATATTGTACGGGAGCTGTCCGCTTCGGTAGGCGTTTAGTATTGCCTTCATCTTTTTTCCGTACAATTTCCAAACCTCATCGAAGCTGTTGGTGTAATCGGCATACATTTGCACAGCCCAGAAGTACCATAGAGGAGCATCAACGGAGTTGAAGGCCGATGATGCGGCATTCCCCATATTTGGGAAGAGACCATCCTTTAGTTCTTTCGACATGGTGTCAAGAACATCCTTGCACGATTTAGGATCGTCAATGGCCAGCGTTAGCCCTGGTAGAGCAATAAACGTGTCGCGCCCCCAGCAACCAAACCAAGGGTAGCCTGCAATAACCTCAGTTTTGCGATTTCTTTTAACGATGAATTGTTGTGCTGCGTTGCGCAGGCAATTATCCAGGTTGTCTTTTGGCGGCCTGCGCTTCACCTCGGCATTAAACTTACGGGTTAGCGAATTGGTTTGCTGCTCTGTGGTTGATGCCGAAAAGATTATGCTTTCGCCCTTTTTGATGGGAACCTCGAAGTATCCCGGCACAAACAGGTCTTCATGCCCCTCATACCCTCTGCTTATCTCCTCCTTGTATTCAATGTTGTAATACCAATCGGGTACTGCAACAAACTCGTTCTGCTTGTTGAGCTGCATGTGCAGGTAGGGAAATCCTTGGTACAACTTATATTTCACTCCATTTTGTACCTCGCGGTAACGCTTGTCGGCGTATAGATTCGATTTGGATAGCTTGTGTGCATTTCTGAAGGCAAGGAATGGCTTTATTCTGATTCTGGTTGGACTATGCGCATCTTTTAAGGTATAACGAATCATAAACTGCTCCTCGTTATGAACAAAAAGAAGTTCTTTCTCCAGCACCACACCACCAACTCTATAGGTAAGCTTTGGGGTAGGTTCGTACTCAAAATCAATGATATATTTATGCCCTCGAGGCTCGTATATGCCGGGGAAACGGTGTATCCCCAAGTTAAACTCCTTGCCATGCTGAACAACGGTTTCATCGACCGACGAGAGTAGAACGTAGTTCTCGCCGTCAAACTGATCGAGCGGAAGAACCATGAGCCCGTGGTACTTACGGGTGTTGCAAAGCACTATGGTTGTGCTAAAATAGCCTCCTGCACGGTTGGTGCTAAGGATCTCCCTGTTGAGGGAGTACTCTAGGTTTACCAGTTCACTCTTTTCGAAAACGAGATAGCTCATAACCAGTATTTGTTATTTTTTTGATAAGATATGTGGGCAACGAAATGGCATACCAATCTCCTTTTGCTTAAACCATAACGAACTTAATCCCGAAAAAATAATGAAAAATTCTTATAAGGCCGTAGTTTACTGTTAATTGACAGATATTTGCTGTCGTATTATTAGCCTACGCAAATTACGATATTTTAGGTATAGGTCAAACTAAATCTCTATTATATTTTGATTATTTTTGCCGCAAACAATTGCATTAAACATATATTATCCAATGATTTTAAAAAATCTGTACAAGTTGGCCAGTAAGTTTTTCATTGCAATCCTCCTTTTCTTAATGGTGTCGTGTGGTAAAACATCGAATCACATCATTATTGAGGGTAAAGTAAGTGGGGCTGCTCATAAAAAGGTTTATCTAAGAGAAACTGGTCATGATGTGATTAGTGCCATTGACTCGACCAAAGCCGATAAGCAGGGTGGGTTTGAACTTTCGCTGAATACTACTACTCCAAAGTTCGTTCTGCTGCAGCTAGAGGGTGAGGTTGAACCCATTATTTTACTGGTTGAGCCCAAGGAGGAGGTAGTAGTTAAGGGTGTTGCTGGGAACTTGTCGAGGGATTACACCGTGTCGGGGTCAAAGGGGTCACAATTGGTGCGCGACCTCAACTTTCGGCTTAACGAAACCATAGGCACCATCGACTCCCTTGCGAAACAGTTTAGGGAGAGCCGTGAGCTGCCTCGGTTCGATACCATTAAACCTCTAATTGATAGCGCATACGATAAAGCGATAAGGGAGCATAAGCGTTACACGGTTAACTTTATTAAGGAGAATAGATACAGCCTTTCGTCGATACTTGCCCTTTATCAGCAGTACGATAGGCGAACCCACGTGCTAAGCACCCGTGACGATTTTGCCCTTTTTCAGCTTGTCGATTCGTCGCTTTACCCTTTATACCCTAATAATCCGCTTGTCGATAATCTGCATAAGAATGTGAAGATGATAAGCAACCAGCTTAAACTTTACGACAAGCGACAGGATATGCTTAACGAGGGAGAGACCATTCCCCGATTGGCGTACCCTCTGCTTACTGGCGATACCATTACCCTTTCCGAGGTGAGATCAAGATTTGTACTTATTGATTTTTGGGCGCTTTGGTGTAACGATTGCCAAAAGAATATGCCCACGCTACGCGAGGTTTATCAGAAATATTCTCATCGAGGGTTTCAAATCCTCCAGGTATCGCTTGATGCGGATGCGGCCCCACTGAACCAGTGGTATGCTAACGATAGTATACCTTGGTTGGTGGCAGCTGATTACAAGCAGTGGGAGTCGCCCCTGCTCGATTCTTTGAGTATCAACAGCATACCCTCGAATTACCTGGTGGATAGGAATGGTGTGATTCGTTCGCGAAACATTAAAACCTCTGACCTCGACGAGGTGCTTAGCAAGCTGCTACAGTAGGGCATCGTTTCTCCGCTGGTATAAATAATGCTTGTTTCTAGGCAAATTTCCCTAAATTTGACCCCGAAAATAGAAAACCCGATAATTAATTCCATCACATAATGAATACAAGAGCAATCCTTAAATTACTTTTTATAGCTTTAACCACAATGGTTTTGGCCTTGTCATGTACTGATGATAAGCAATCTAAAATCGAAGGGAAGGTAGATGGTGTTGACACATTGATGCAAGTTACCTTGCTGCGTCAGGATTTTGCCAAAACAGAGTTACTTGAAACCATCAAGATATCTCCCAAAAAATCTACGTTTAGGTTTAAGGTAGGCGAGCTAACCGAACCCACTTTCTTCCAGCTTCGTTTCGAGGGTAGGCGAAATCAGTTCATGGTATTGCTGCTAGAGCCAACCGAGAACGCTGTGGTTGAGGTTGACTTGCAGCGGTTTTCCAGCTATACCGTATCGGGTGCCGATGAGTCGCTAAAGACTCAGGTCCTCACAAGGCGGTTGGCTCAAACTGTGAAAACCCTCGATTCGCTTAATGTTCTTTTGGGCAAGGCAACAACACCCGATACAAGGCAAAGGCTTAATGCAGAGTATGAGGCTGCTATTGATAGGCAGAGGGAGTTTAGCACTAAGTTTATATGGGATAACCCCATGTCGAGAGCTAGCGTGATGGCATTATACCAAAAGGTTAGCGACAACCAATTTGTTTTTGATAGGGAAGAGGACGTGCAACTTTTTAAAGTGGTAGCCTCATCGCTAATTGCTCGCTACCCCGATTCCGACTACGCAAAGGGGATGTTGCAGGATATAAAAAATCAGGAGAGGGTTATCCGTTCGCATAGGCTGCAGGAGTTGGTTCAGAATGTTCAGTCAACCCTACCCGAAATTGCTTTACCCAATGTTAAGGGCGATACCATAAGGCTTTCATCGCTCAGGGGCAAGGTTATCCTGCTCGATTTTTGGGCATCGTTTAGCCAGGAGAATCTGCTTGAGAATAGAGAGCTGCTTGAGCTCTATCGACAGTACAAGGGGCGTGGGTTTGAGATATTTCAGGTGTCGCTTGATATTGAGCGCGAAGCGTGGTTGGCTGCTATTGAATCGGCCGGATTACCTTGGATAAATGTAAGTGAACTCGACCCCAACGGATCTGTTGCTGCTGGTATGTACAACGTAACAAGGTTGCCTGCCAACTATATAATCGACCGAAATTTTGAGATTGCTGCCAAGAATCTTTACGGCCGTGATTTGGAACGTAAAATCAAGGAGCTGCTATAGGCCAAGCGATGACCAAATCCAAAATCTACTTTGCATCCGATATCCACTTGGGCCTGCCTAGCGTTGAAAAGGGACGGGACAGGGAGCTGCTTTTTGTGGAATGGCTCGATACCATTAAGCATGATGCTAAGGAGATTTTTTTGGTGGGCGATATTTTCGATTTTTGGTACGAGTATAAAAGGGTTATCCCCAAAGGGTATACCCGCTTCTTAGGGAAGGTTGCTGAGATAGCTGACTCTGGAGTCCCTGTCCACTTTTTCACTGGCAACCATGATGTGTGGATGTTTGGCTACTTTGAGCAGGAGCTGGGGGTGAAGATCCATCGTAAACCAATTGTGCGAGAGTTTGATGGCAAAACCTTTTACATTGGCCACGGCGATGGGCTAGGCCATGGCGATTATGGCTATAAGCTGCTGAAGGGAATATTTACGAGCAAGATTTTGCAGTGGCTATTCTCGCGCCTACACCCAAACTTTGCCCTTTGGCTGGGCAATAGGTGGTCCGTTAGTAGCCGCTACTCCAAGGATATATCCTACCAGTTTAGGGGCGAGGATGAGCTAATAACAAGGTTTGCTAAACAAACTCTACAAAATCAGCATTACGACTACTTCGTCTTTGGGCATTGGCATGCTCCCACCATACACCCTTTGGGCAGTGGTTCAAACCTTGTGATGCTTGGCGACTGGATTGTGAACAACACCTACTCGGTATGGGACGGCCAAAAGATGAACCTCTGCCGATTCACTTCAGATAGCAACTCGGAACCTATTGCCGAGGCCTAACTCCAGAATGATAGCTAGGCCAATTAACCACATACCATATCACCAACTACAGGGTGCTTAATGCATAGCTTGCCAAAAATCTTTTTCGTATGCACATAAACCATTGCCCTGTAATTTTGTCGAAACAAGCCTAAGGCAAAATAAATTTATGAAAGTCACACTCAGGGCTGAGTCGTCTCCACAAAATAGCATCGTACAAAGAGGATTAAGCGCAGCAAAACTTGCTATACCTCCTGCATTAAAAACAGCGGTTTGGTTGGTGAAAATTACCATACCCTTGTCGTTAGTTGTATCGCTCCTAAACTTTTTTGGCGTGGTGGGCTACGTGGCCAATTTTCTTAACCCAGTATTCGGCTTGATGGGTTTGCCCGGCGAGGCATCTCTAGTTTTTATCACATCACTTTTTTTAAATATCTACTCGGCCATTGCAGTTATGACCCAGTTGCCCTTAACCATCAGAGAAATAACCATTCTGGCTGTGATGTGCCTTATTGCTCACAACCTTTTTGTTGAAACCGCAGTGCAGACAAAAACCGGATCAAAAGCATGGCAAATTGTATTGCTCCGCGTTTCGATGGCAGTTATCTCTGGATTTGCCCTAAATTGGCTTCTGCCTACACAGATGCAGGGGTTTATTCCTGTTGCAAACGTTCAGGTTGCTACCGAGTTTATCCCCTTCATTGTTGGTTGGGCAAAGTCGGCCGTAATGCTTACCCTAAAAATTACAGTAATTGTAACCCTGCTTATGGTCATACAGCAGCTGCTCAGGGAGTTTGGCGCGATAAAACTTCTTTCAAAGATATTTAGCCCAGCCCTTAAAGTTTTCGGATTGCCTCAAAGCACATCTTTCCTATGGATTGTGGCCAATATATTAGGGTTGGCCTATGGCTCGGCCGTAATGGTGCAGGAGGTACGCAACGGAATGGTTACCAAGCGCGATGCCGATTTGCTCAACTACCATATCGCCATATCGCATTCAAACCTTGAGGATCTGCTGCTGTTTGTGGCCATAGGTGCACCTGCCCTTTGGATTCTGATACCAAGGTTAGTGATTGCCGCAGCCGTGGTTTGGTTTAGGCGATGGTGGTTGTGGTGGGCAAGGCCCTAATCAATATCTCCCCAATTTTCTTTTTTGATAATAGGGCTAAATAGCCTACTTTTACATCTGCTAAAAAAATAGTAGATATGAAGCAATACCTTGATTTGCTGGACAATATACTTGAGACCGGCGTAAAGAAGGAAGATCGGACAGGTACTGGTACCATTAGCCTTTTTGGCCATCAAATGCGGTTCGATCTGCAGCAGGGTTTTCCCCTGCTCACCACCAAGAAGCTCCATCTGAAATCAATAATCTACGAGTTGCTGTGGTTCCTGCAGGGCGATACAAACATAAAGTATCTTAACGACCACGGCGTTTCCATTTGGAATGAGTGGGCCGATAAGGATGGTAACCTAGGCCCTGTGTATGGGCATCAGTGGCGCAGCTGGCCAGCGTATGATGGAAGCCAAATAGATCAAATTACGCAGGTTGTAAGCTCCGTAATCAACAACCCCAACTCAAGACGACATCTGGTGTGTGCATGGAATGTAGGCGATATAGATCGGATGGCATTGCCTCCTTGCCACATACTCTTCCAGTTCTACGTTGCCAACGGCAAGCTGTCGTGCCAGCTGTACCAGCGAAGCGCCGATGTTTTTCTGGGTGTACCATTCAATATTGCCTCCTACGCCCTGCTCACCATGATGATGGCGCAGGTTACGGGCCTAAAACCCGGCGATTTTGTGCATACCTTTGGCGATGTGCATATCTACTCGAACCATATTGAGCAGGTGAAGCTTCAGCTCAGCCGTGAGCCACGTGCGCTGCCCACCATGGTTATAAATCCAGAGGTTAAGTCAATTTTTGATTTTAAGTACGAGGACTTTAAGCTTGAGGGTTACGATCCGCATCCACACATTAAGGGAAAGGTGGCCGTATAGTAGTCAAATGAATTTTTTTAAGTAATGGATATTTCGATAATAGTAGCCGTAGCCGAGAATAATGTAATAGGAAATGATAACCAGCTGATTTGGCACATCCCTGGCGACCTCAAGCGATTTAAGGCGCTTACCATGGGGCATCATATCATCATGGGGCGCAAAACGTGGGAGTCAATCGGCCGGCCGCTTCCCGGACGAACAAGCGTGGTGGTAACCCGTAACAAGAACTACCAAGCCGAGGGTGCGCAGGTTGTGCATTCTCTCGATGAAGCGATTAAATTTGCATCGGCCGATGGTGAGGTGTTTATTGTTGGTGGCGAAGAGTTGTATAGGCAGGCTCTCCCTTTGGCTAATAAGCTCTATCTAACCAGAGTTCATCGTAGCTACGAGGGCGATGTTTGTTTTCCTGAGCTTAGCCCGGATGAGTGGCAAGAGGTGCGCTCCGAAAAAGGAACGCCCACCGATACCGATGGGCTTGAATATACTTTCGTTGATTTGGTGCGTAGGCCCTAGGCTGCCTTCAGCCTTTTGATATTGGCCTTCTCCAATTTTTTGTGGGCGTACTCCAAGGTGATAATAATTTCCTTTTCCTTACCCGATGGTAGCTCGAACATGGCATCTATCATAATTATCTCGCAGATAGATCTAAGTCCCCTTGCACCAAGCTTAAACTCAATGGCCTTATCTACAATGTAGTCCAGCACGTCGGGTTTAATCTCTAGCCTAATCCCATCGTAGTCGAAAAGTTTCTCGTACTGCTTAATAATGGCATTTTTGGGCTCGGTTAGGATGTTCCGTAGCGTTTCGCGGTCGAGCGGGTTAAGGAAAGTGATAACCGGTAAACGACCAATTATTTCGGGTATTAAACCGTATGCCCGAAGATCTTGAGGCGAAATGTACTGCAAAAGGTTATTGTTGTCTACCTGATCGCGATGCTTGCTGGCACCATAGCCCACAACCTGAGTGTTTAGGCGTTGAGCTATTTTTTTCTGAATCCCCTCGAATGCTCCTCCACAAATAAAGAGCACGTTCTTGGTGTCCACCTCAATCATTTTCTGCTCGGGGTGTTTACGTCCTCCTTGGGGTGGCACGTTTACCTTCGACCCCTCGAGCAGCTTAAGCATGGCTTGCTGAACACCCTCGCCCGAAACGTCTCGGGTTATGGATGGATTATCGCTTTTGCGTGCAATTTTATCAATCTCATCAATAAAAACAATTCCCTTTTCGGCGGCCTCCACGTTGTAGTCGGCGGCCTGTAGCAGGCGGGTTAGGATGCTCTCAACATCTTCGCCCACGTAGCCAGCTTCGGTAAGCACAGTGGCATCAACAATGGTGAAGGGAACGTGCAGCATCCTGGCGATGGTTCGCGCCAGTAGCGTTTTGCCCGTTCCCGTTTCGCCCACAAAGAGGATGTTGGATTTTTCTATCTCCACATCGTCGTTGGTGTTGGGCTGAAGTAACCTTTTGTAGTGGTTGTAAACCGCAACCGACATGTATTTTTTTGCCTCATCCTGTCCAATTACATACTGATCTAAAAACTGCTTAATCTCAATCGGCTTTAGCAGCTTGGTTTTACTCAGCTTAAAGTCACCCTTCTTTTTCAGCTCCTCCTTCACAATCAGATTCGCTTGCTCGGCGCAAAGATCACAAATAAACGCATCGGCACCAGCAACCAGTAGGTTTGTCTCCTTCCTTGGGCGTCCACAAAATGAGCATCTGTCGCTATTCTTCATCTTACAATTTAAGTTTTATATAGTCGATACAAAGGTACAACATATTTTTTCAATAGAAGTTTAAGTTTATGTAAAAGAACTTTCTTTCTATGGGTTTGAAAAACAGTAATATCGTATTTTTGTGAATGTTAAATATCCCAAATTCAAGTAATGAATGCAACTTTTTGAGAGGATGATATAGATATTTTTTCAGAGAAGAGAGGGGAAAAAATTCCCGCTCTCCTCTGCCGAATGGATATATGCTCTATATTAGGTCCTCCGTC